>Ga0070701_10000046_pt1 | contig 31405 bp, 25 predicted proteins | sample KBSK5102metaG_FD_65451 | JGI IMG/M metagenome (GOLD analysis project Ga0070701, IMG submission 65451) | Corn, switchgrass and miscanthus rhizosphere microbial communities from Kellogg Biological Station, Michigan, USA - KBS K5-10-2 metaG | ecosystem: Host-associated > Plants > Roots >... | reverse complement strand
CCCGGATGAGGATCCTCAGTGGTACCGCGAGATGGCGACGCTCATCCCACGGCTTGCGCATCTCCAGCCTCCGGCGGGTAACATCACGCCGGTTGAGATGCACCGCTTCGCGCCACTTTACGAGCAGCGTGAACAGTTTGGAATCGATGAGCACGCGCTGCGTGCCGACTACCAGCACAACTTTCCGCCAGGCATGCTCGATGCGCTGAAGGCCGGCTACTTCTTCGACTTCCGCTCCACTCGCGTGCCGCAGGACAGCGACTACCTCGTACCACTGGCGAACGCCCTTGAGCCATGGGTTGCGTCATTCCAAGCTGGCATACTACCGCGGTACGACTTCTCGCTCGGTCCTAGTTTTCTGAAGGTCACCGACGAACGAGGAACGACCCCGCGGTACATGTACCTGACCGATCTTCATCGTGACGTGGTGTTGTTGTGCGACTCCGTACAGAGCCTGCATACCTTGGCCACGGACCTCGCGCCGCTGTACAAGAGTGCCGTCTCCGACGGTACTCTTCGCGGTGTGGTCGACGAACTGGTTGCCGACGACGTCCTGTTGCAGGAAGATCGGTGGTACCTCACGGTTCCGATCAGCCACCGACCACGTATGACCTTCGAACTACGCGAACTGGTTTTGGGTAATGACGGGCTCCACAGTCGAAAGTCTTCTGCCGGAACGAAGTCTATGTGATCGGTCGTACAGCCGGCCGGTCCCAAGTCGTTTGGGATATCAGTAGAGCGCATTCGAGGACGTGAGCGCATCAACTCGCCGTTCGTTGTCCGAGCTGGCGTTGCCGCGTAATTTGCGGACGGGCCGCGGTGCCGCCGGTCTTTTGGACTGTGTCGGGTGCGCGTCCGTGACGGCCCAGTGATTGCTATGAGTACACATAAATCGTAGTGCTTCCCGCGTCGTTCGTCAGGCGGGAGTTTCACGGTGTCTGACCTCCTGCCAAGGCCTCGCTGACTGACGGCGCAGCGACCACGTCCTCGGCACTGGAGGGATGTGCCGCCATCCACGCGTGTGCCGCTTGGGGCAGAGGGTTATTCCAGTCGACCGCGTGTTTCAGCCGCTGCTGCCACCACTCGAATTGCTTGGTCGCACTCGGGTCAGAGATGACCGAGAGGAACATGGTTTCGACAGCAGCGTCATAGCTGTTCATGAGGCACACACCCCAATTCACATTGTGGGTGTCCCAAATGCCGCCTGGCTCGCTTTCGCCTGACTTCTCTGGACCAACGCCGATGAACATCACATCAAAGTGCTCTTTCAAGACCTTCTCGACTGTGTCGTCTACCACCAATGGCCAGTATTTCCCCTTACCCTGAAGTTCTTGATACGCATCGCTAAGCCGTTGTGGAGTCCATATCTGATTCGTTGTGAGATAGGTCGAGCTCGACAGGCGTGTGATCATCGGATAGATACGCGCATCATCAGCGTCAGACTGGGCGCCTTTTTTCAGCTCCTGCGGAAAGGAATTAAAGGCCTTGCTCCCGATGTCTTTAAATGTCGTCTCAAATTTCACCGAGCAAGGGACCGTCCCGTCCTCCGGTTCCGACCCTCCGATGAGAATCTGCCAATTCGAGAGCATATCGTAAAGGCGCGCTTCCGGCCAAAGGCCCAGACCGTTCGGTCCTCCGTCGTGCGTATCTTCAGATGTAACGGCGATTACGCGATCGATTTGCGCGCCTCCTTTCGCGATCTTCTTCATCTCTTTCCTGAGGTCCTCAATCGCTGTATACGCACGCCATTCACCCTTCGCGAAGGTCCAGTTCCACCAATGCGCGGGTAGTACGTTCGTCACGACGGCTATACAAACCTTCTCGTCACTCCGCTTGCCCTTTTGTAGTTCGTCGACGAGCGCCTTTAGGAATTTGACATAGAAACCTACGTTGGTCGCGAAATACGAGACATCCTCTTGGCCGATATCAGTGCCGACTGGGCGAACGCGAAGGGGGATACCTTCTAGTCGCTTGGCTCTGTCCCGACCCGATGGCCAAAAATCGTGTTGCTCCTCCTGCAGATATGTCTGAAGCAGAATTCGCCAGCAACAGTCCGCGATTCCAGGCCGCTTTTCGCCGAGGTTCGGCGCACGTTGGGCCCAAAGATTGGTTAGCGTGATGGCCTCGGTCATGACAGACGGATCGAGACGCGCCAAGGCGATTAGCCCGTCGGACGTATTTTTCATATCCAGTGCGACCTTTAGCACGGTCTTCTCGATTTTTTCGACCACTCTGCCGACGTCTATTACTTGAATGCGTGCCTCATCGACGTCCTGAGCGACGAAGGCGGCCACCTCGACGAGGATGAATAGGATCATCACCGCGGCGAGTTCCCCGACGGACGTCGCGTCCATCGAGCCCTTCCAGGCACCGACGTGCTTCGCCGTCTCATGGAGGCTGAACGCGCGAAGCGACAGAGCCAGCACGATGAACGCTGCGCTTTGATACATGACATAGCGGAATCGGTGTTCGTGTTCATGGGGAACTGCGAACGCCACAGCTAGGTAGAAGAGATAGGCAAGAACAACGGCGATCATTGCCAGCCTGACCATCACGACCGAGATGTCGTCGCCGACAATGATCGACGTAATTCCGCAGAAAGCCCCAGCGATTACTGCCGTCGTCGCGCAAAGGTTGCCGTGTGTTGCAACCCACTTCCTGAACCGCTGCCACCGAGTTTCGACGCCTTCGGCCACTTCAACACACCTCGCTTATGCGGATTGCTTCACTAGGGAGTGTCGCGAGAGAGGATTTCCCTACCTCGGAGTAGCCGAACCAAGAAACTAAGCAGGCTTGAAAGGCCGACCGGATCGTCGGCGCGATGGCAAGCTTTGTCGAACGTCAGGCGCTCAACATCGTCGGTGTCCTTCTTGCTTCGACCGGCTGGTGCTTCAGGGGACGCTGCCCGGCACGGCGACCGCCGAGCGCCGACCCCGTTCGCTCATTCAAACTTGTCTGCGAATGAGGAAGTCGACCGCATTCAGCAGATGGGCGCCAAGTCGCGCATGTTTTTGTAAGATCTGGGGTGCGCGGGTAGGGAAAGGTGCGGTGCGGTCACTCCTAGAGAAGAGTTCGTGCGAATGTTCACCCGTCACAGGCTAGGCCACTTCGCGGTAGGCTAGCGGCCGCCGGGCGGCTCCTGTCGCGCTCTTAAAGGAGTAACATGCGAGTCCAACCATTTTCCTGCCTCGTTGCATCGTTGCTGGTGGTGTTGATGTCCGCTTGCGGCAATCGAGAGCCTGCCGTTCAACCAACGACAACGCATACGCCTCGGCCCAAACGGATCGCGATTTTCAAGATCGTCGAGCATCCCGCCATCGATGCAATGGAGAAAGGGTTTCGCGAGGCCCTGTCCCGTGACCCCGCTATGTCCACAGTAGAGTTGAAGACGTACAACGCGAACGGCAACGAATCCACGGTGACCGTGTACGCGGATACGATCGTTCAGAGCGGTTACGACGCCGCGTTCGTCCTCGGGACTCCGTGTGCCATCAAGCTGAAGGAGCGAACCACGACGATGCCCATCATCCTTGGAGGTGCAACCGATCCCGTCGGCACGGGACTGGTGGCCTCGGTGGCTCGCCCGGGAGGGAACGTTACCGGTACAACGGATCTGCCGCCGTTTGGTGAGCATCTGCGATACCTGAAAGCGCTGATCCCACGCGCTCAGACCGTCGGCGTCGTTTTCAATCCTGCCGAAGACAACTCCAGGCTGGCCGTCGAAGCGCTCGAGAGAGCCGCGAACGGTCAGAATCTAAAGGTTCGGCGGATTCCTATCCACGCAGCAGTGGAAATCTCGCCGGCAATCGCTGCTGCCGCCAACTCGATTCAGGCGCTGTGTCTACCGACAGACAATCTCGTGTATTCGAACATGGCGAACGCCCTGACAGCTGCGGCAACGGTCCGCTTGCCAGCGTTCAGCTGTGACGAGGAATCGGTAAAGAACGGCGCAGTCTTCAGCGTCGCGGTGAATTATTACGATCTGGGTACGCTCTCGGCGCGGATGGCTCGGGACATCCTGGTCGATGGCCGAAAGCCGGCAGAGATGCCCATCGGAGAAATACACAACCCCCCGATATTCGTCAATCGACGCGTGGTGACTCAACTGGGATTGAAACAGCCGGAGAAATGGGACACGCCGGTTCATTCCGTGGACTGATCTGACGAATGACGCTGCTCAGCTTCGCTCTAATACTGAAGTACTGCCTCGTCTCCAGCCTATTTGCGGTGGCGATGTTCAGTTCCGCGCAGGTTGCGCGATTTCTCTCGTTCGCGGCGCTCGGCACCGCGTTCCTGGCGGCGGGCATCGGCCGCCATCACCTAACCGGGTTCGTGCTGGTCGATTGCGGCATCCTCATCGCGGTCGCGGCGACCGTCGGGATTTGTACGTCAGTCATCGCTGCCCTCCTACACGGGGTTGCCGGTGTCGATCGCGTCACAGCAGGCGTCATTACGTATTTTCTTGCATACGGATCAGGCCTGATCGTCGCAGACGGCGGAATGGCAAGGCTCCCGGCAAAAATCTCACCGCCGTCGGTTCTCGCCGCCAATGCCATCATGAGCGCGGCGCTGTTATCGTGCGTGGGACTGCTCGTTTTCTACAGTACCCGGACTGCCTCCGGCTTGCGCGCGATTGCTTTCTCGAAGTCACCAGAATTTGCGGGGCGGTTCGGATCGTTTGGCAAAGTGTCCGATGTCGTTCCGATCTATCTTCCCGCGCTGTTTTTTGGTGAATTCATCGCCGGACTTGGCGGCTGCATGAGTCTCTATCTGGAAGGTTCTACGTCGCTAAATTACGCACTCCAACCGATTTTGATAGGGGTGATTGCCGCTGGCGTCGCCCAGTTCGCGGCGTGGCGCGCACGGATATGGGTGAGGCTTCTCATCACCCTCGCAATCAGTACGCTGTGGGCGCTGATCTTCGCAATTGGTGCCGACCTCCAGTTACCTCAATGGGCCGCAGATATGAAAGAGGGGTTCGTCGCACTCGCCTTGGCCGTAGTGATCCTTTTTGTTCAGGGCGTTGTGAAAACCTTTCAGCAGGCGCGTCGTCCAGCATGAATATAGAAAGCGGAACGGTAATTCGCGTGAAGCGGACCCGCCGTCGCGTCCTGCGAATTGATATGAGGATGGAGCTTGGCCGTAGCTTTGTCGTGCTCATTGGACCCAATGGCGGTGGAAAGACGGCCATGCTAAAGGCCGTTTGCGGCTTTGGTCCGTTTGAAGCTTGGCCCCCCCTCGAACGTCCGACGAGGTTTCTGTATCTCGATCACGAGCCTTTGGCAGGGATCGAACCAGAGCTACCCGCAATCGATGTAGCTCGTCTTTACCTCCGTGAAAGTGAGCGCTATGTCCGCAGTTGGCTGAGCGGACACGAAAACATCGAATCAACCTTGCGGCAGGCGGTGCTGGGCCGAGCGCCGATTGCCGAGATTTCGACTGGCCAGCGCCAGGCGCTCATGATGCTCTGTGCTGCGAAGTTGAACACCCAGCTCTGCGCGTTCGACGAGTCGTTCTCGGCGCTGGATCCCGTGCAGTTCGACCGGGCGCTGAGGATGGTGAGCGCGATCGGTGCGAGTCTCCGTGCATCGGGTGGCGTCGTAATCATCGCTACCCACGACTATGAGGTGATGCAGCAATGCGTCGCTGCTGCAGAGACCGCACAATTGCCCATCCGATATGTCAAGGTGAAAGACGGAGTCGCGACTGAGGTTGCTACAGCTGCGGACCAGTTGTCTCGCGACACGTTCAACAGGATGTATCGGTGACGCCGTCTTCGCGCGTTCGAAGACAGCGGTGCACAACGATTTATGGATGTTGCAAACGAACAGCAAGGCTTTCCTGCGGATAGCCTACCGGGACCTATTTTTCCCGCTGGCGTGAGCCGACGTATCGTCGACCACGCTCTCGGCCGGAAGCTGGCTGCCGCCCTCATTGCCGCGGATGTCGCGGCGATCACGCTCGGTTTCGCTCTCGGAACACGGCCGCAAAAAAAGGTCGACGCGTCCCGGCCCGGATCGATACGCGACCTGCCGAGAGAGGCCGCAGCGGTCCTTTGCATCAGCCGCGGTCACTTTCCTGGCCGCCGTTGCTCACGACGGCGTTCAGTACCGGTCGGTCTCTTCGTCGGTCGCGATCTGGAAGGAGAAGGCTTGGCTCTGCTTTGAATGCCGCGGCGCCGTTGAGGCCGAGGCACGGCATGCCGAGGACTCTGAGCTCCCGGTCAGGACATCGCCCTTCTTCGCTTGGGACATCGCGGGGAGCTTGGGGGACGGCGGTCACTTCGCTATTGGGGACGTTGCCGCGCAGAACTGGGAGATGTCGAGCGTCTTTCTAAAACCAGAGGCAGAATTTCTTTTCTGGCGCCATGTTCATGTCTTCGATGTTCACTGACGCGGCAACGGCTGGACGAGGCTGGCGAGGTCACCTGTTGCCGCGGACGGCCCGAGGCGCCTTGGGTCGCACCAGATCCACTAGGTTTGCCGCCGCTTTCGGGTGGCAAACCCGGTGGCAAAACACGCGCGCCGCCCTTGCGGGCGGCGCTAACTCATTGAAAACTCTGGAGCCGATGACCGGACTCGAACCGGTGACCTGCTGATTACGAATCGCGGAACAATGCGGAACACTGCGGAACGCCGGACATTGCCGGACATTGCCGAACGAAACTAAGCTGCGGCGAGGCCGACACTTAGCCGCGGCTAAGCCGCCAAGCGTCGCTCGCCGAGTTCCCGTCTGCTCGCCGCGATACCGGAGCCCTTGGGGGGCAATTTGGGGGCCGCTCAGCGAAGCCCGCGGATGAGTTCCTCGGGCTTCAGAGCGAACGCTCGAGCGAGTTTCAGGATCGTCGACCACTTCGGGTCGTTCGCTCCCCTCTCGAGGTGGCCGATCTGGAGCTCGTTCATATCGGCGTGTTCAGCGAGGACAGCCTGCGTCCATAGGACGACAGCGAGTGTTACCACGGAGTAGGGCGGATTGGGAGCCTTTTCGAGCCGTCGGTTCGCACACCACCCCTCACACACCATCACATTTCCTGCGATCTTCCCGAAGGTCGCGACGCCACTTCTGCGAGCGGTGGCGAGGGGTATCCCGACGCAGCCGACCGCGTCAATGCCGGCTATGGACTCTGCAACCCGAGAGCATGCGTGCCTTTTCTGAGCACCTCGCCGCTCGCGCTCCGCGCGATCCGTTCGCACACGACAGCAGCCGGCGCGGTAGCCGGTGCTGCAGTTCCGGAATGTCGTCATTGACCAACGTTTCCGTCCAGAAAAAGAGGTTTGAGCCGATCCTGTCCGCCGAATCGCGATATGCAGCCCAAGCATACGGAGTGGAGCGCTTCTTCCCCGAGTGATCCAAATTCAGGTAGCTCGCGGTCGGGACAGGCGAACAGCAGTCGGTAGCGTTCCCGCCGTCCGGTTCTCGTCCTGACTTCCGTCAACGCCGCTCCGAACGCATCCCAAGTAGGGATACAGCCCGGTATCCGGATCGACGAATGAGCGCATTTACCCGCCAGTGGCTCCGGGCGGGTAAATGCGTGATACGCCGACCATTCGGCAAGGTCTCCTCCCAAGGATCGGTGGCCCGGACGAGTGCAGCAGAGCGCCGTTGCATCGGAGCCGTCTTCTTTTCTAGAAAGGCATACGGCCTCGAGATCGAAATCGGCCAATCAGATTCGACAGACGCTCGCTGCTCACATGCGCGTGAGCGCGAGCGCAGGCTCAAGACCTTCCAGCAAACGATCGCCTCGGGAGAGAACGCATGATCCGACTTAACGCTTTTATTCAAAAGCGTCAAGTTGCTTCCTCATCAACCTTCCATGCTTCTCATTCTTGAAGCGGCTCCTGTCCTCGTGTCGATTCGGTCGGCACATTGATGAGCTCGCGTTGAGCGGATGCGCTCGGTGATCAACGGGCCGCCTGCTGTCGGTACAAGGGAGAGGTCCCCCGTGATCAACCGGATAGGTGGGCAGGCGTAGAATACTCTCTATGGCGCTGAGCGAACTGCGGCAAATCTCCGTGCGTGACGACGCTGGTTATCGCCAGGCGCAACTCGCTGAATATACGGAGTTGCGGGCGGAGATTCGCCAGTTCAGCGCGGGCGCAGATGCAACGCGGCAGTTTGCTTTCACTCTTACGCTAGGTGTGTTGGGATTCGTGTTCGAATTTAAGGAATATCGAATTCTCCCGTTTGCGGCGCTCGTTATCGTCTTCCTGTGGTTCGCTGACCTTAGGCGGCGACGCGTGATTTATAGAATCGGGTCTTTTATCGAGATACGGCTGGAGCGGGACGTCCCTGGGCTACAGTGGGAGACAGCGGTCGGTAGGCACCCAATTCAACGCACCGTTCTCGGACGGATTCTTGCCGATGCGGGGTTCCCCGCTCAGTACGTAATCTTAGTAAGCCTTTACGTTGAACGCATCCTCGCTGATGACAATGTTGTCGGCGGCCTCGCGGGAGCCGCCTTCGGGATTCTATTGTTGTTGTTGCTCGTCGAGGCGCGCAGTGTTGCTGCTTCAGGTCGTCGGGACGCTATTAGACAGTGGCAAGAAATCTTCCGCTCGCGCAGATCGCTCGGAGGACTATCGCGAGAGCCCCAGCCGGCGCCAGTTCGGGCGACGCCGCTGACGCTGAAGTCGACCGCGGTCGTCGTCGGCATGGCCATCACCTTCCTGCTCCTCATTCGACGCAAGTAAATCACGCGCGCGCGAGATTCACGTAAGGGTCGTAAGGCCGCAACCGCGTATATCCGCGCAGCGCACGGAATTGCAACGTGACCCTCAAGTCCTCGGCCAGCGACGGCCCAGCCGAGTGGCGGCCTAACTTCCTAATGCAGCTGTCACGCGGCCGTCAGATTGCCCGGAGCTGAAGCTCCTATCTTACTCTTGCGCGACGGCGTCACGGCCGTTGCAAGTCGCTTATGCCGAAAGCTTTCGTTAGGCGCGGCAACGGCCGCGCCGCGTCGCTGGCGTGGCGCGCGTGGCCGCGCGCAGCTGATTAGGAGATCCGTTAGGCGGACTGAAGGTCCGAGGCGCATAATCATGTTGATGCCTGACTTTCTACCGCCACTGGTGATGTCAGTTCACGGAATAAGGACACATGCGGAGTGGCAGAACACGCTGGGCGAAGTCCTGAATACGGAAGGCATCCTCTTCAAGAATCGGCGGTTCGGCTACTACCCAATCAGCAGCTTTGTCCGACCAGGACGCAACCAGGCGCAGGTCGACGAGTTCTTCGCTTGGTACGGCGGGGTGCTGGAGACGAATGCGAAAGTCGATATCGATGACCCAACTAAAAGACCATCTGTTGTTGCGCATAGTTTCGGCACGTTCATCGTTGGCTACGCGATGCTGAAGTATCGCGAGATCAGATTTGACAAAGTTATTCTGTGCGGATCGATCCTGCCTCGAGATTTTGATTGGCATGAACTTTTCGCTCGGCAACAGGTCGGTCGTGTGCGGAACGAATGTGGAGGTAAAGACGTTTGGGTCGCGCTGGCGCCGTTCTTCGTGCGGGGTACAGGGCGAAGCGGCCGAAAGGGATTCGAGTCGCTGGGTACGCGATGTTCCAACGAGCCCCATAGGTACCACAGGCACAGCGACTTCTTTCAACCGCCACACATTCGAGGAGCATGGCTGCCCTTCCTGCGTACGCCTCCGAGCGGGTACGAGGTCATTAACGGAGGCGAAATTCAGGCGGAAAAGACATACGCGAGGTACATCCACCGCACACGCGCAATTGACCGCGTTCAATTCGGTGCACTGCCGGCGCATCGCACCGTCGCTATCCCATTCGGGTATTCTAAGCAGTGGCGGCAAGTCAATCCCTACATCTACACATTCCTTGTGCATCGTGCGTCGGGCAAGCCGTGCGGGTACATCAATGCGATGCCATTGGAGGACGATGCGTACGAAAAGGTCATCGCAGGCGAAATGCTGGACAACGAGATTCCGGCGGATGCAGTTGTACCTTACGTTGCTAATCAATCCGTGAAATTGTACGTATTGTCAATCGCGATTGCGCCAGGCGTTGAGCGTGCAGGAGACGGCTTGCTCGCTGAACCGTTTGAACTATTGCTCGACGCGTTTTTTGGGCAGCTTAGAACATGGGCGGCGAATGGCATCAGAGTAACGGAAATAGCCGCAATTGGCTGGACCGCCAAGGGCAGAAGAATCTGCGAGCGGTTGTTTGGAATGACAAAGGTAGACGACCTTCGCTTCGCCGAGCCAGACACCCTCGGTCAGGAAAGCACCGTAACACATCCTGTGTACAAGCTTGACATGTCTGTACCGCCTAAGTCGGCTCGCATGCATCGCGGTTTACGCGAACTTATTCACGCTTACGCCGAATTGTGATGGAGCCCACTCGCGGTATCGGTGCCGCCACCTAACTCGCCGCGGCAGCCGAAAAAACGGCCGAACGCTGGCCCCGGAGCTTCCGCGCGTCGCCGAGTTCGCCGCGACGGCGTCGCTGTGGTGCGAAGGCCGCTTCCAGCTGAGCGTGGAAGACGCTATTCGCCGGGCGCACGCCGCGTTCGTGTGAATACGTGACCGAATCAGGCTGAGCGTAGAAGAGGCGTGCTCTCGCGCCGCAGTCGCGACCAGCTTGTGGTTCACACCGCTGCCCGTCGGGGCAGTGTTCGCTGCGAGTACGAAGTTGGCCCCCTCGAACGGACCCCGCGACGACGTCCATCCGTAACTCCGGTCGCGTCAGACAGTTCCGTCAGGTATCGTGCCGAGGTCACCATTTTCGGGAGGTAGCCACGTGCTGTTCCGAGACGCCGCCACTGCGTTTATCCGTCACTGCCTATCGATCCGGAAGCTTTCACCTCACACGATCAGGGCGTACCAACTCGACCTCAACCGGTTCGGTCAGTTTCTAGGAAAGCGGGCTGTCCTCACGACCTGCGACAAAAACGTTCTTCATGAATACGTCCGATACCTGTTTGACGCGTGCGCGTTAAGAGAGTCCACCGTCAAACGACACCTTGCCACTCTCCGTTCACTCTTCCGATGGATCGAGGAAGAGCTAGAAGGCGCTGAGGATCCGTTTCGCGGCATGCGCATGCGTATCAGAATGCCAAAGCGCCTGCCCCGCGTGATCGGTCGGGCGGACCTTCGGCGCCTTCTTCTCCACGAACGTCCGGCGCTTTTCGCCGACCTCACCGCATATGTGGCGACTGAGCTTCTCTTCGCCACGGGCATGCGAGTCAGCGAGTTAGCCGGGCTCCTTGACGCTGCAGTCGACGTGGAGAACGGCACGATCTCGATCATCGGAAAAGGTAACCGCCAGCGCCGTGTGTTCCTGCCAGAGGGTCTAAAAACACTCATCCACGACTATCGAGCCGCGCGCGATAGCTGCTGGTCGGCTGAAACCTTCTTGGTGAACTCACGCGGGGAAGCCGCCTCGGCGCAGATGATCCGCCGTCTCGTTCGAGTTCATGGCGAACGGAGTGAGGTACGGGACCGCGTCACCCCTCACATGTTCCGCCACTCGGTCGCAACGTACCTACTAGAGGAAGGTGTCGACATTCGGTACGTGCAACGTCTGCTCGGTCATCGAAGTATCTCGACGACTGAGATCTACACCCATGTCGCCGACGCCGCTCTAAAGGTGCGGATTACCGAGAAGCATCCGCGAATAGGCATTCTGGCCTAGCAAGATCGCCAGCAATGTCTCGCCGTCTCCGTTGGTCGCCAGCTGATAACTGGAAATTATCAACATGGCGAGGCCAGCGTGGCTGGAGATCTACCGGCACTATGAAGTGATTTCGTGCGTCGAAGCCGCGACGGCTCGCGGAATTAATCTCGCGACTGAGCTCAAAACGCTGCTTTTGACCGCGAATTCTCGGGTCATTGCCGTTCATCTACGCGGAGACCGCCGTCTCGATAACGGCCGTTTGCGGCGTCTTTTCAACGCACGCGTCTCGTTCCTGCCGGCGCAGGAGGTAGCGCTACATGGCCTGCGTGCAGGAGCAATCAATCCTTGGAACATCGAATTCTGCCGCGTCCATGTGATCTCAGCATCCGTCCTTGCGCTGCCGCATATGGCGACGAACAACTCCGCGAGGGACGAGGGCATCCTGTTCAATACATCCGAGCTGCGCAAGCTGCCGAATGTCGTGATAGCGGATATAGAGCGTGACTAATCCATTTGTAAATTGCCGCGTTGTGCTCATCGCCGACCGCGTGGATACGCACGAAACGATAAGCCTCGATAGCACCGACTTGGAATTCACCGAGCTGGAATACTTCGATGAATTCATGGCGTCGCTACGCCGCCTGTGTCGCGACGTCGTCCACTACGAGGATGTCGAACAGTTTGTGAACCGCGTCTCTGAGCATCGGGACGACTTGGTAGTGTCTCTCTGGTCCGGCGTCCTTTCTCGCAATCGAAAATCACTGATCCCGGCAATTTGCGAGTCCGCCGGTATCCGCTATCTGGGCGCGGACGCGTACACGAACATCGTTTGCCAGGACAAGTCGTTGGCGAAGCTGTTCTGCCGCGAGGTCGAAATCGACGTGCCCAGCGGTTGCTTAGTTACTGCCGATTCGGACATGCGACTGGTGGAGCTTCTCCGCCCACCGTTGGTGGTAAAGCCGAACTTCGAAGGAGGCTCAATTGGCATTTCGGCAGGCAACCTAGTACAAAGCCGCAACGCCGCTGCGGCGATGTGTGAGCGATTGCTCCGAACCTTCACGGACGGCGTGCTTGTAGAGGAATTCATTCCCGGACGTGAGATCTGCCTCATCTTGTCGGGCCGAGGCGATCATGTGGAATTCGCGCGAGGTGTGGAGGTTGTGCTCAAGGGCGGCGCGACGTTTGACGATCGTCTATGGAGCTTCGAACTTAAGAAAGAAGGGCAGATCGAATCTGATTACCATGACGTTACCGCGGAATTGCCGGTCGGGTTGCTCGACCGGGCACGCCGCCTTTTTCGGCGGCTAAACAAGGTAGATATCCTCCGTGTGGACGGCAAGCTGCGCGACGGCAAATTCTGCATGATCGAACTCAGCCCTGACGTTTACCTCGGCAGTCACGGCGCGTTCGCCCAAGCTTTCACGCTCAACGGTTACTCTTATGATGAGATGATCGCCCACATCCTCGTCAACGCGCTAGCGTCGGGGGTATCGGGAAGTGCCAATATGAGAGAAATGCGAGATCGTAAGGGATCGATGCTCTCATAGCATTACGCTGAGGGAACTGCGCTCCCTCCAGCCGAAAGGACCAATACTCTTCCGTTGGCGGAGCTGCATCGCGCGCCGCGGCCAGAAAACGTTCGGCGCTGGTGTGCAGCCCATGCTGTCGATCATATTGGGCGAGATTGAAGTAGACGGTCCGATGCAAGATGAGGTCCGGTTCAGTCGGTAGCAGTTCTTGCAGTCGCGTCGCCGCGGCCTCTGCCGACTCTTTTCGACCCGACATGGCGTACGCGACAAAGAGATTGTTATAGATGCTGATTGTGTCGAACGGGGTCGACAGTGTCGTCCGTGCCTGTGACAACAGTTCCAGTCCCTCGTTGAACGACCCCGGTCCGCGATAGAGGCGTACCAGCGCTTGGTTGTTGAATACGATGTGTCGTTCATTTGTTTGGCCACTAATGAGCCCGGCGACGTGACGATGCTCCTCCTCTGCGTCATCCAACTTACCTTCGAGGATCAGATACATCGCGAGGCTGATGCGGGAATGTGCCTCAGCGATGACCATTGATCGCTCCTGAAAGAAGCGGATGCTCTTTCTGATGTACGCGATGCTTTCATCGCGGTCCAGAACGATCTCCGCGTTCCGAAGAAAGTAGCCGTACTCGGGCAGCGACTCGTAGGCGCGGTTTTCCGCCACCTCGCTGAACATCGCCTCCGCTTCCAAGAAACGGTTCGACGACCGTAAACTTACGATCAACAACAACTTCAATGAGAGTTCGTACGAAGAGTTCGGAACGTGCGGCGCGTCAAGGTGTCGCAATGCGGCGGCGATCGCGACGTCATGTTCGTCTAAGCGATTAAGCAGCGCTACTTCTGACACGCGACGGCGCTCCGAGTCGGCCTCGATGCGTGCGAGTAAGTGAGCTGCTTCTCCGTACATGCCGACGGCGTACGCGATGTCAATCAGCGTATACAGCACCCGTTGCAGCGCGTCGTTGCTCGCATCTGTCTGCTCCATGTGAGAGAGTAGCCGACGAAGAAAGTCCATCGCTGTGCGAGGAGCTACGCTTGTCGTCGCAACGCGCTCAACGTCGTTCAGTATGGAGAAGATCCGCATTACGTCGGAATGCAGATAGAAATGAAAAAGAAGCGAGAGCATCTCGTTCTCGCTGATCAATACGAAGTCGCGCTGACCGTAGGCCGAGCCGTAATATAGGGACCACGCTTGGTAAGCTATCGTGAAGTAGCGATCGTAGGTAGGCTCAAGCAATGCGACGTGACCGATCGAATCGTGAGCGACCGACCACCGCCCGGAGTCGATGCGCAGCAGTCCGTCGCTCTGCAGCACGACCGCCTCTGCCTCGAGGTCGACAAAGGTGTCGTGCAGCGCGCGCATATGCCGATAAAGTCCGGTAAGCGCTTCGTTATGCACTGGGCTCGAGTGAGCGACAACGGCCGCGAGCGTCAGCATTTGCGCCTTGCCAAGACGGCGAAGACGCGCGGCGGTTGGCGACTCAAAAACGTCCGCCTCTGACATGTCGTCGGCGAGTAGGAATTCAAGATCCTGCAGTTGCCGAAGATTGCCGTCGTGCGCGACGTAGACGGTCTCAGCGACACGTTCGATTGTGCTTGGCGCGAGGTAAGGCCGCAGATCGCTCCATGACAGGCGACGCACTTCAATCTGCCTCACGTCGGCGGCGTCGGCGAAGAGACCCTTTAGGTTCGGCAGCGGCAGGCCGGCCGCGCCGCCGTCGGTGTACTCCAGCAACAAAAATTGGCCCGTGCCGGCCGTGAGGACCTCAGGGATCGTCCGGGCAGAGCTGTCATCGAGTGTCTGGATGTTCTCGACCGCTATGACGTACCGCTGTCGTTCGAACAGGTAACGAAGGTAGCCGAGCAACATCGCCGTCGTATCGGTGTCGGAGCGGAGGAAGATCTGATCGCCCGAAAAAGCGCCTTCATTCGCAAGCCGTTCGAATTCGACCTTCGCCGCAGCCGGCGCGGCGGTCCGCAACGTTCCGCCCGAAACCGCACTGAGGAGCAGGCGGTAATACCACTGCCGGATTTGTCCTCCTGGTACTTCGCGCACGTAGCGCTCGAGCGGCATGCCGTGGCGTTGCTCCTCCCCGCGGCTGGTCTCCTGCGCAAGGCGGCCGAAAAGATAGCCGTCCGCGTGTTTCGCGTCCGTCACTCGTACCCGGACGGCAAGGTGCTCTTTCTGGTCATCGGCAAATTTGCGGGTCAGGGCGCTCTTGCCAACACCTGTCGTCCCGTGCACGAAGATGACCTTGTTTCTTTTGCCGACGGCGCGGAATTCCGTGTAGAGTTGCTGGATCTCCCGAGTTCGGTTAACGAATTTAGAGGCCCCGATCATTCGATAATTTCCAGTTATCCGTATCTCGCCGGTGGTGCGATCGAGTGCGCATACTAGTGGGAGTGACGCTCGCGCTGTTTTCCCTACCCGGAGCGACTGACACCCGCTCCGAGAAACAGAGCCGCGGCTCCCTTGTGCGCGAATCGAGGGTGAATCACGAACGTCCTCACGAAGGCGGAGCCCCCTCGGGCGCGCGGACGAGACCGAAGCGAGGTCGGATCGGTTCGTTCGGGATCAACGTCAGGTCCGAAGCGCGTTTCTTGACGGTGTCACATACCGCTCCGCATGGCATGACCGCGCGAACCCGCGATCCCCGGACCCTCAACCCGCATCTTGCGCTTCGACGCGAATCGGGAGTAAATGACAACACCTCCCGTGCGACTGCTCCGACAAATATCGTTGTATCTCCGTGAAGGCACGTCAGACAAGGTCTACGAAGTCGATTTGTGCGAAGCCGGTGAGGGGGAGTTCGTCGTCAACTTCCGTTACGGCCGTCGCGGGACGACGTTGCGCGAGGGAACGAAGACCACCTTTCCGGTGACTCGCGCCGAAGCGGAAGCGGTCTATGCAAAGCTCGTTGAAAGCAAAACGTCGAAGGGCTACTCGACGTCGATGCCTGTCGAAAGCGAGCAACGTGTCGATCGTGCGGACGAGCCGTCGCGCTCCATCGCTTCCGATCCGCGCGCGCGGCGTGTCCTTCGCTATCTGAAAGCGGCGGCCGTCGGCGAGGAGGAGCCTGCCGAGGATTGGCCGCTGAGCCGCGTGTTGTGGAGAGCGGGCGAAATGGAGCTGCGCGAAGCCGCTCCGTTGCTCGCGAGGATCGCAGCGACCGGCGATCCGATGCACGACCTCTCGCTGGCATGGGCGCTCGCACGTTGCGGCGAGGAGAGCAGTGTCGACGCGCTGCAGGATCTCTTCGATAGCACCACCAGCGAACCGGCGAAGCGACTGGCCGAAGCCGGCCTGCTGAAGCTTCTTCCGCAAGGCGACCGCGAAGCGATGCTGAAGAAGCACATTGATGTGCTTCCAGCGAGTGTCGCCGCAGCCTTGTATGGCGCGCCAACCGACCTCGTACTCGCCGTGCAGGAGGCGCTGCAGAGGACCGAGGGAGCGCAGGATCTGCTCTTCGAGCTGTACCTGGTGAGCCGCGATGTTGCGAATGCGCGCGTCGCCGTCCTCGAGGCCATTCGGCGACGCGCGTTCGGGATGAACACGTTCCGGCCGATTCGCCGCATCTACAAGGTCGCGGAGCTGACGAACGACAGCGAAGTCTACGGGCTGCTCGCCTATCGCTTCGAAAAGACTCCCGAGTCGCACCGGCGCAGCTCGTACGAAAACGCCTGGCGGCACGTCGCCGGCTTCCCGCGTCCGCCGGAATCGCAAAAGGCGTATTCGCAGGCGACGCGCGCGTATCTGCGCAGGCGCTCGATCCGAACGCTGCTGCGTCGAGGTGAGCTCGACCTCGACTCGTATGCGCAGATGGCGGCGGGCGTGCTCCTGGCTTTCAGCGACGAGTTCGACCGCAAACAGCCGCGCACCACGACCGATTACGTCCACGACGGGCGCAACTACCGGCAGGTCGCCACGACGTTCGACATCTATGACTATCCCCTGCTGAACAATCTGCTCTACCGCAACAGCCCTCGCTATGTGCCGCAACAGGGTCTGCACTCGTGGCCCTGCGCGGTCGATTATCGTCCCGGCCAGCTCGCGCCTGCGACGCGCGAAGAAGCGTTTCCGAAGATCTGGGATCGCAACCCGGCGGAAGTCATCAGACTGCTGCGCGGGAGCAGATGTGTGCCGGTGCAGGAGTTTGCCGCGAAGGTGTTCCGCGCGAATCCGGCGTTCGTCGAGCATGTCGACGTCGACGACCTGATTGAGATCCTTTCGCACCCTTACGAAGTCACGACGACCCTGGCCATCGAGCTCGCCAGGCGCCTCTATGTACCGAGTGCGCCGAACGTCCGACTGGTCTCGGGGCTGGCCACGTGCGCGTCCGATGCGGGACGCCGGCTCGCGCTCAGCTGGATCGAGGAACAGCCTGACGTCTTTCTCCGCGACTCGTCGTTTTTCCTCGAGATCCTCTTCACCGTCCATGCGGACGTTCACACCGCCATTACGCGTTGGGCGAGCGAAGGGCGCATCCCTGCCGAAACACTTCACGCAGCGGCGCTGGAAGCGATCGATCGACTGATGTCGCTCGATCGCCGCCCGGGAAACTCGGCTCTCGCGGAGTTCGTCGGAAAGACGCTCGTGACGATTGCGCGCGAGCCGCTGCGTCACATCGAAATCGCGCTGCTGACGTTGATGCTCGATCACCCGCTCGACGAGGTCCAGGCGCTCGCAGGCAGACTGCTGCTCCGTCACGAAATCCCCGCCGCGCAGATGAGCGAGGAGATCTTCGAAAAGCTGATCAACGCGAAGTCCGCGGATGTGCGCCGCATCGGCGTGGAGCTCTTCGGAACGCTTCCTGACGACGCTCTCTTGACGCGGCAGGCGACGCTGGCGAGTTACGCGACCTCGCGCCGGCCCGAGCTGCGCGAAAGCGTGCGGCCGGTCATCCTGCGACTGGCGGCGTCCAGCGAAGCGTTCGCGCAATCGATGGTCGAGGAGCTCTATCCGCTGCTCGCACGGAAGGAACGCTACGAAGGGTTACACGGCGACGTCTACCGGCTGCTCGTCGAATCGCTCGGCGACTCGCTCGCGGGCATTCCTCGGGAGCATATCGACAAGCTGCTCGACGGCAAATACGAGCGCGCGCAGGAGCTGGGCGCGGTTCTGCTTCAGCGATACGTTCGCCCCGGCGACGTTCCGATGCGCAGGCTCGTCGCACTCGCGAGTCACGAGTCGCTTGCAGTGCGGGAGTGGGTGCGGAGTGCCTTCCGGAACGATCCGCAAAGAGTGAAGAGCGAGCTCGAGGAGTCCGTCCGGATCGTCGACTCGACCTGGGACGACAGCCGCGAGTTTGCGTTCGGCTACTTCCGCACGCAACTGGACGAGCACGACTGGAAGCCTGAGGTGCTCGTGTCGATCGCGGACAGCGTCAATCCCGCGGTGCAGGCACTCGGCCGCGAACTGATCACCCGTTTCTTCGACGAGTCGCAGGGGCAGACCTACCTGCTGCGTCTCAGCCAGCATCCGTCGCCCGGCCTTCAGCTGTTCGCCACGAACTACCTCGAACGATTCGCGGCCGGGCAACCCGACCGAATCGAAGCGCTCGAGCTCTACTTCGTCACAGTGCTTTGCCAGGTGAATCGCGGGCGCGTGGCGAAGGATCGTGTGCTCGCTTTCCTGCGCAGGGAAGCGATGAAGAGCGAAGCCGTCGCACGCCTCGTCACACGAGTTCTGGTGCGGCAGTCGGCAACGCTGGCCATCGGCGACAAAGCTTCCTGCATCGAAACCCTGCGCGACATCCGCGCCGTTTACCCGCAGATCGAAATGCCGCTCACCACGAAGCAGCCTCCAATTCGGGAGGTGAGCTGAGATGGAATTCAGATACCGCTACAACGGCAGCAGTTCGGTTGCCAGTACGGCTTCCACGACGGGGCTTTCGTTTGTCCCCGACACATACCGCGAGCCGACGTATTTCAGCGGCCTGTTGTCGCGCCGGCTAGCATTCCGCGAAGCGATTTCCGCACTGCACGACGTCGTGGTCAGCGACCATCGTTTCAAGCCGCGCGACCTGACGCTCTACAACGAATGGCTCAAATCGCAGGAAGACATCTGGGTCGGCTCGGCCATCGGAGACGCGACGCAGCTCAAAGCGCGGATCGAAGCGATCCGGAGCGAATTGAGCGCAATGGATCGCGAAAGCCAGTCGATCATGCGTCCGTTCTACGACGCCCGCAGCCGCTACTGGAAGTACCTCTACGAAAAGAATCGATCGCTGTGGATCCTGCTCGATCCGGTGATCACCGTCCATCCGGACGAGTTGTTCTTCGAGTGCTTCAGCAGAGACGAGTCGTCATACGGAAAGCTCAGCTGCAGCTACGACGTCTTCGAATCCGTGAGCGAGTTCGCCTGTGGCACGACGAACATCGATTACTCAGACAATCTCTACTCTGAGTTCCAGAAGATCCGCGAGTACAAGAAGACGCGGTTCGAGATCGACCCCTCCGGTTTCGAAGTTCACACCACGAGCGAAGACAGCTTCAATGAAGTGAAAATCGACGTTCCGGACAGCTGGGTGCGGGGCTTCCTGCAGGTGAGCTCCGCAATGACGCTGCAGGCGGTGCAATTCGATTTGCATCCGCTGGACGTCCACAACTTCTGCTTCATCCTGCGGCGGCTCAAAGAGAAGAACGGTCCGCGCGGCATGCGCTACCGGCTGAAGCCCGGCGAGCCCGTGAAGGTGGTCTTCGAACCGTGGAACCTCGTCGTGGAATGCCGCCGGTCGATCTACAACGGACCGGTCGAGCAGGAGATCCGCCTCTGGGGGCGCCGGCGCTTACTCATCCTCGAGCGGCTGCTCCCTTTGGCGAAGTCGTTCACCGTTCATCTTCTCGGCACCGGCATGCCGTCGTTCTACATCGCCAATCTCGGAGCGATGACCTTCACTCTCGGACTTTCGGGCTGGACGGCGAACGACTGGTCCCGCGCGGGACAGTTTGACCTGCTCGCGCCGCGCCGCGCGGTCGATGGCCCGACGCAGGAGCGCGTGTTCGCCGCGCTGAAAGATACCTGGGTCGCTTCGGCCGACGACCTTTCGCGCCGGCTCGATCTCGATCGCGACATCGTCCTCGGCGCCCTCTCCGCGTACACGCAGGCCGGACGAGCGATCTACGATCTCGACAAACGCGTCTATCGCGCGCGCGAACTGAGTCGCGAGCCGCTGCCGATGAGCAGGCTGCGCTTCTCATCTGAACGCGAAGAGCGCGCGACAAAACTCGTGACGGAAAACGCCGTGACGGTGAAGGTCGACTCGTCGAACCGCGAGCGGACCGTGCTCAAGGGAGCCGTCAAAGTCGGGAAGCACACGCAGACGCCGGAGCTCATCGTCGATGCCGATGATCGGCTGACCAGCGGAACGTGCACGTGCAATTTCTTTCAGCAAAACCGGATGTACAAAGGACCATGCGAATGTATGCTTGCCACACGCATGGCCTGGCAGCGCTGCCATGCAAATTAGGTCCCTGCATTCCAACCGCGGCGTGGTCACAGACCTTGCGTTTCGGGCGCTGGATCGGCGTCCATGCACAAAGATCATCCACGCGTCACGGGTGCGGTCTTTACTGTACGAATCTCGCTACCAGTCGCCATTTCCGGTGCAAATTCCGGGAATTGAAATAGCGACTGGTAGCGGATTCGATCGAGTTGACCGCCCCCGTCCCAGGCATAGTTCGAAGGCGTTGAACGGCCTCGCCGCGGTTGGAGTTTTTTTGTCTTCAGTCGTCAGTCGGGAAAGGTGCGATGGCTGACGACGAACTGCCAAAAACCCGCGAAGAGCTGTGGGAGCTGATTCGCAAATCCGGCGGTCGCGAGAACTTCGAGCTCTCCGAGATGATTCGTCTCGGGTTCTGGGATTCGAGCAAACCGGAACCGCGCATCGCGGCTCAATTCATTGAGCGGCGGGCCGAGCTTCGCAAGGTGCTCGACGAGCTCACCGCCGAGCATTCGAAATATGCGAATCGCGAGAAGCTGCTCGCCGAGATTCACAAACGGCGAAAGGTCGAGGCGAAGGCGCGGAGGAAGGAAACCAGGGAGAAGCGCGAACGCGAGCGGCTGGAGCGCGCCGCCCGCTGGCGCGCAACCAAATCCTCAGACATCACTTGGCTGGGCGAAGATGTTTCGGCCGGCCTCCACAATGACGAAACCCACGCCGGCCGCATTCGCGCGCTGGGTCTGCCCGTATTCGAGAGCATCGACGAGCTTGCGAAAGCGATGAAGCTGCGAGTCGGCCGGCTCCGCTTTCTCGCTTTCAATCGGCGAGTGGCGAAGGTCAGTCACTACCGCCGTTTCTTCATGCAGAAGAAGACCGGCGGATTGCGTCTGATCTCGGCGCCGATGCCGCAGCTCAAGTACGTCCAGACGTGGATCCTCGAAAACATCCTCGCGAAAGTGAAACTGCACGACGACGCCCACGGATTCGTCGAAGGTCGTTCCATCCGCACAAACGCGCAGCCCCACACCCGCGCGGACGTCGTCATCAACATGGACCTGAAGGACTTCTTCCCGACGATCGGATACCGGCGCGTGAAAGGGATGTTCAGGTCGCTCGGCTACTCCGAAAAGATGGCCACGTTGCTCGGATTGATTTGCACCGAGGCGGAGTCGGAGGAGACGGAGCTCGACGGCCATACGTTTTATGTGCAGACCGGCGAGCGATTCCTGCCGCAGGGCGCGCCGACCAGTCCCGCCATCACGAACATCATCTGCCGGCGAATGGATGCACGCATGCACGGCATCGCGTCACGGTTCGACATCCGCTACACGCGCTACGCCGACGATCTGACGTTCTCGGGCGGACCAGCGCTTGCTGCAAATCTCACAAAGGTGCTTTGGCGCAGTCGTCAGGTCATTACGAACGAGGGTTTCGTTCTTCATCCCGACAAGCTCCGGATCATGCGCAAGGGGCGGCGGCAGGAAGTAACTGGAATCGTCGTGAACGAAAAGCTGAACGTCGACCGCGCCACGTTGAAACGCTTCCGCGCGGTGCTCAATCAGATCGAGAAGGACGGCCCCGAAGGGAAGCATTGGAACGGCATAACGACAAACGTCCTCTCTGCCATCCACGGATACGCGAGCTTCGTGTACATGGTCAATCCGGACAAAGGCGAAGCGCTTCTGAGGCAGACGAAGCGGATCCTGAAAAAGCACCGATGGAAGCAGAAGGTTCGTCATCCGGCAAAGGGCTACTCGATGCCGGACCATCGCCCGCAGTCTCGCGCTGCCGACGCCGCGGATCCTGCGCTTGCGTCCTTTAATCAGGTGGGCGTCATTGCGCAGAAGGCTGCGCCGGAACTGCCGAAGAAGAAGCCGTGGTGGAAGTTCTGGGCGTGATGGCGATTTGAGGCGCACGACGGCGACTGGCCGCGCCTGCTGAGCGGCGGGCGGCGTGGTTCAGCTTCAATCCACGGCTAACAACACGCGCGTCGCAGGCGGAAAATCCGCAGCAACACTCCGTATGCAGCGATGGCGATGGCAACCGCGCTACGCCACGACGTCCAGAATCGCATTGAATAAGATGGCTGAATCGCCTGCAACACGCCACATACGATAGTCCGCAGTTTTTCGCCGTTCCGCGGTCCACTCGCCGTGTTGCTGAAATAGGCGCCAAGCACGTCCTCGCCAACTGGACGCGATGAAAGTGTCGCCTTCACGCCGCCAGTTGGGCGCGTCGATTTTCTCCAAGGCGGCGAGGAAGTCGGTGCTTGACTGAAAGCGTGAGGCAACCTTCGGCGCCGTAGCTTTCGCAACAACGCGAACGAGCGCGTCCGGGACGTACGGCATCAACGGGGCCAACGGAAGGAGTTTTTTCTGCCGCGCGCGCCGTTCGATCGCCTCGTTCACGATTTGGGTTGCGTCGAAAGCATCAAGGTCCGAAAGCTTGCCGCCGCCCGCCTTCCGGATCCGTCGGTGCGCCTCCGCGTCCAGCTGTGCTTCGGCCGTATATGGCAGCGGCCCGTTCACCAGTTCGTGCAGAACCATGCCGATCTGATACAGATCGGACGCGCGGCTGTGACGCGGAGGCACCTGCCAGCACTCCGGAGGAGTGTAGAGGGCAGAACGTTTCGACGTTCGGACGGAGACGCCGGCTTCGTCCAGTTCCGCGATCGATCCGAAGTCACCAATCTTGGGGGCACACTGTTGCATGTCGAGCATGATGTTGGCCGGTTTCAGATCGCGATGAACGAGATTGCGGGCGTGCAGTTCGGCCGTACCGCGGATGATGCCTTTTGTCACGCGTACCGCGTCCATGAGTGGGAGTGGGCCGCGTTGCGTGAGTTGGGTGAGAAGGCTTCCGCCGTTCACCAACTCCATTGCCATCAGCACCTCGTCATCACTCAACCGCTCCACGTCAACGACGCGGACAAGGTTTTCGCATCCGCTCTCGTCGGAAATCTTCTTCAGCAGTCTCGCTTCTCGATAGAGGTCCTCGGCATCACTACTCGCGTCAACCTCGTAGACCTTGAGAACGACATTCTCGCCAAGTGGCACATGTCTCCCGCGAAAGACATACGCACTGGCACCCTCGTGAATCTCGTCCGCCACCTCGTACTTGCCGATGCTGACGATGCGATCGCGAATGCCGTCAGCTCTGCTCATGCTTACGAAGGTCGAGCCAGGCAGCCAGGGCGGCGTCGCGGCTCCCCACAGGCTTGAATCCCGCTTCAACGAGCAGGTTCGGATCGTTCTTTTTCTCGAACGCGCGGAGTGTCTGCGGAGGCACGATGCTCACGGGCAGGTTACGCCGGACGGCAGCGAGTTGGATCACGCACTCGACTTTGGGGCGTACGGACGATGCATTGCCGAACTGCGCCTGTCCGGCCTTCACGATGGCGACCCGATCCACTTTCTCATCGAGGATGAGCGTATCCATCAACTGCAATGTGCGATGAAGGCGAGCGCTTTCGTCCTCGTCGACCGGCAGGACGATCTTCTTCAGCGTGACGGCGTGCGCCGAGGCAGCATGAATCGCGACCACCGCAACATGAAGGTCTTTCGTCCCTGTAACGACCCCAAGAACTCTCACGTTTGTCTCCTATCGGACGGCACTACACCGATGCCCCATCAAGTCGTTCCTTTCGCTTTCTCCGGGCCGGCCATGACCGTGACCTTCCAACGTTTTGTAGAAGCGGCGTCGTGGTCTCGATGCATGGAATCGACGCAACTTGCGCGCGACTCCTTATACATGCGCGACTACGTTTGGTCACGCCGCTCCAAGCGGGTGTCAGAGGTAACACGCAACCCGAAGGTCCGCGGTCCGTCGCAACTATCCATTAGTACCGCCCACCGCTCCTTCCGCGATAAGGGTTCTGCTGTCCGTTACGTGCATTTCGCGCTCATAAATGCGCGCTTGGGTGGCAAACCCGGTGGCAAAACACGCGCGCCGCCCTCTCGGGCGGCGCTAACTCATTGAAAACTCTGGAGCCGATGACCGGACTCGAACCGGTGACCTGCTGATTACGAATCAGCTGCTCTACCAACTGAGCTACATCGGCGTGAGGGGCGGGATTCTAATCACGGGGGCGTGATCTGTCGAGACTTTCGTGCTGAACGCCGCACGCGCTGCCGCGATTCCCGCGCGGGCGCGCGGGCGGGTGGTAGGCTTCGGCCATGCGACGGGCGGGCGGGTGGGCGGCGGGCGCGGCGGTCGGGGTGGGGGTCGTGCTGCGCGCGCTCTGCTTCTTCCACTACCGGCTCGACTCCGACGAGCCGCAGCATCTTCATGTCGCGTGGCAGTGGACGCAGGGACTCCTGCAGTATCGCGACTTCTTCGACAATCACGCGCCGCTCTTTCACATGACGATGGCGCCGATCCTGGCGCTCGTCGGCGAGCGGGCGGATGCGCCGATCTGGATGCGCGCGCCGATGCTGGTGTTCTTCGCGGTCGTCGTTGGCGTCACGTATATCCTCGGCAGGAAACTTTGGTCGCATGACGTCGGGCTTTGGGCGGCGATCACGCTGGCGCTCTTCCCTCCCTTCTTTTTGAAATCGCTCGAGTTTCGGACGGACAACCTGTGGAACGCGCTCTGGATGATCGCGCTGCTGCTGATCGTCAGCGGGCGATGGCGATTGGCGGCCGGCGTGATCCTGGGACTTGCGCTCTGCGTTTCGATGAAGACCATTCTGCTCATCGTCACTCTCGGCGCGGCGGCGCTGCTGACGCGCGGGATCAGAATGAATCCGATCGGCATTCCGATCGCGCCCGCGATTCTCGCCTGGTACTTCCACATCAAAGGTGCGTGGCCGCAACTCGTCTACTGCGTCTTCACGTTCAACACGCGCGGCACGACGCCGTCGCCGTTCCGCTTCGTTTATCCGATCGCAATCGCGGCGATGGTGTGGATCGCGTGGCGTTATCGCGAACGCTTCGACAAAGAAAAATTCTTTCTCGCCGTCGCCGCCGCGATCTTCGTCATCACTCTCGTCTGCTTCTGGACGCTCATCTCGCCGCGCGACTATCTTCCGGTCATGCCGATCGCAGCGCTCTTTCTTGTGGCGAAGCTCCCGCGCGCGGCAACGATCGGCCTGTGCGCGATTTTCATCGGCACGATCTGCTATTACGCGAAGCCACTCGTCAATCAAACCGACGAGCACATCACGATGCTCAATCAGGTCCTCGGCATGACGCGGACCGGCGAGCCGCTGATGGATTACAAAGGCGAGACGATCTTCCGCCGCCGGCCGTTCTACTTTATCTTCGAAAAGATCGGCCGCGAGCAGGTTCGCAGCGGCGCGATTCAGGACACGATCCCTGAGTCGATCATCGCCACGCGCTGTCACGCCGCGCAGGCCGACGGTCCCTTCTGGCCGCCGCGCGGACGCGAATTCATGGTGAAGAACTTCCTCGATATGGGACGCATTCGCGCGTCCGGGCAGTGGATTGGCGACGACGGCAATTTCACGATCGCGGTGCCCGGCGAATACATCGTCGTCGACGCGAACGGCATCGCATCGGGAACGCTCGACGCCTCGCCGCAAACCGCCGCGCGCACACTCGAGCAGGGCTCACATCACTTCGAGCGCGCGCACGACGGTCCGCTCGCAGTCATGTGGGCACCCGCGTTCCGGCGCGGTTACTCGCCGTTTCATCTGCGCGATCGCGAGTTCTGATCCTTTACACTTTCCGCATGGACCGCTTTCCATCCGAATTCGATGATCTGCTGAACGCGCGCGGGCGGCGGCTGCTCGCCGATCCGCCGCAACTCGAATCGCTGCTGGCCGATAGACGGACGCCGATCGTCCTCCTCGAGAACGTCATCGATGACGCCATCGCGCGCGACTGCATCCGCCTGCTCGACACGGCGATCTATCCACAATTGCGCCGCATGCACACGCCGATTCCGCGCGAAGCGCTCACCGGCATGCGCCGCAATTACTCCGAGAAGCTTCCGAAAACCGTTCGCGTGAAAACGGCCACATTCAATTCGCGACGCTCGCGCATGCTCGAAGTCTCGACCGAAATCGGTCTCGCCGGAATGCTGCAGTCAGCGAGTTTCACTCGACTGGCGCAGAGCGTCACGAAACCAACCTTGCGAACGGACAAACCCGGCCGTCAGGTGATTTGTTATGAAACCGGCGATTACAGCGGACCGCATAACGATCATCATCCGCAGCGCCCGGAAGCTCGCAACGGATTCATCGATCTGCACATCATGTTTTCGAACGATGACGTCGCGTCGCAATTGCTGGTTTACGAGCAGAAAGGCTTCTTATCAGCCGCGCACGATGTCTCTTCACGCGCCGCGATCGCCATCTATCGATTGCCGTTTTGGCATTACACGACGCCGCTCATCGCGCGACCGCGCAAAGAAGCAACGGCGCGCCGATGGCTGCTGCTCGGATCGTTTGATTACGATCCGCCGCTCAAGAAGCTTTCGTATCCGGCTTAGGTGTACAGACCGCCGCTGACGTTCATCACGGTGCCCGTGATGTAGCTCGCCTGTTCCGACGCGAGGAAAACGACCGCGTACGCGATGTCGTCGACGGTGCCGAGTCGCTTCAATGCAATGCGGCCTTCGAGCTGTTGTTTGGCGTCGTCGGTCATTGCGTCCGTCATCGCCGTCGAGATAAATCCCGGCGCGACTGCATTCACAGTGACATTACGCGATCCGATTTCCAGCGCGAGCGATTTCGTGAAGCCGATCAGCGCCGCTTTCGACGACGCGTAATTCACCTGGCCCGCATTGCCCATCAAACCAACGACGGACGAGATATTGATCACGCGGCCCCAGCGCGCACGAATCATCTTCTTGACGATTTCCTGCGTGATGTTGAACGCGGAATCGAGGTTCGTGCGCAGCACGTTCGACCACGCATCGGGCTTCATCCGGATGAACAGATCGTCTTCGGTGATGCCTGCGTTGTTGACGAGAATGTCGATCGGCCGCGCTTCCAGGAGCGACTTCACGACGTCGCGCACGTTCGGATCGGTAATGTCGAGTTGTACCGCCGCTGCGCTGCCGCCTGCGGCCGTGATTTCAGTCGCCACACGGTTCACGGAATCGAGACTGCGTGCCGCGACGAGCACGTGCGCGCCGCTTTCCGCAAGACGTTTTGCGATTGCTTCGCCGATGCCGCGCGACGCGCCGGTGACGAGCGCGGTTTTGCCGGTGAGGTCGACTTTCATGCCGATGCTTTCTCCACGAATGCTTCGAGCGACGGAACATCCGACACGTTGATCAGTTCGACCGTTGAATCGATCCGCTTGATGAGTCCCGTCAATACGCTGCCCGGTCCGATTTCGACGAAGCGTCGCACGCCCATCGAGATCATCTGCTGCACCGATTCAACCCAGCGCACCGGCGACGCTACCTGCCGCACGAGCGCATTACGTACCGCATGCGCGGTCCCGATCGGCGACGCATCCACATTCGAGATCAGCGACAGCCACAAGTCTTTGAACGCCGCGTCGCGCAGCACCGGCTCGAGGCGCTCCTCCGCCGGTTTCATCAGCGCGCAATGAAACGGCGCGGACACCGGCAGCGGCAGGGCGCGGCGAACTCCGCGCGATTTCGCAACGGCGATCGCGCGCTCGATCGCGGCTTTCGTTCCGGCAATGACGATCTGTCCCGGCGCATTGATGTTCGCGACCGAAACGACCTCGCCCTCGGCCGCCGCATCGCAAATCGACTGCACTTCTTCGACCGTCGGACCGATGAGCGCGGCCATGCCGCCTGTGCCGACCGGCACGGCCTCCTGCATGAATCGTCCGCGCTGATGAACGATCGCCGCCGCTTCTGCCGGCGTGAGTCCGCCGACGCTCACGATCGCGCTGTACTCGCCGAGGGAGTGGCCGGCGACGAGGTCGCGTCTTGTGGCCCCTCGCTCTTCGAGCACCGCGTGAATTGCGGCAGACACCGCGAGGATCGCCGGCTGCGTGTTCTCCGTCAGCTTGAGCTCATCCTCGGGACCATTGAAGCAGAGGTTCGAGATCGAGTAGCCGAGAGCGGCGTCGATGTCATCGAACACGCGTCGCGCCGCCGGAAACGCCTCGGCGATATCGCGGCCCATGCCAGCGTACTGGCTCCCCTGCCCGGGAAAAACGAATGCAGTGTTGTGCTCCATTTCGGCGCGAATGATAGCGGCAACGATGGAGACAGTCGATGGGCGTCAGGGGACGTGCGTCGCAGCAGCGAAGCTCATCGACGCGTAATAACCGAAGATGCGCTTGTTGTACTCCTCCGACTCCTGCATGTACGCGACGTACGCGAGTATGTAGACAGCAACGAACGCAAGCGTCAGGAGTGCGGAGTTGCGAATGCGACGCAGCAGATCATCGCGATCGATGAAGATTATCGAGAGTAGCGCGAGTGGCAGTGTGATTACCGCGCCCCCAAAGGTCAGCGTCGCGACCGTACGCGAAAACTCGAGTCGCGACTGGATGCGTTTCATCTCCGATGAGTATTCGGTGATCATATAGACGCGATTCTTGGCGAAGTAAAACGCCGAGCGAATCGTGCGGTCCACGACATAGAACGGATCGCGTCGATCGACACGCGAGGGTCGGGCGCCGCCGCGGCACATCCAGTCGGCGACAGGCTTTCCGTTCGACGCGAACGAGAGCTCGATCAGTTTCGCGTTACAGACTTGTTCGCCGAGGGGTGTCAAACGTCGCTCGTGAATCGACAGCTCCTCGAACAACACGCCGCGCTGCAGATCGAACTTCAGGTCGCCGCTGGACGGTAACGCCGAGCCGACGACGTGATGTGCGGCTTCGAGCGGCCAGTAGAGAAAAGGGTCATGAAACTTGTAGCACGCGTCCTCCACGAGCAGTCCGATCGCGAAGCTCAGGCCGACGAAGATGCCGGTCGTGATCACCGCGGTCCCTTTGTCGGCCGCCACGTTGCTCACCACCTCTTCGGACAACCGCGTCAGATGCGTTCCCCACACGGCGAAACGAATCGCGTCGACACCAAGGATCACCAGCGCGCCGACGAGAAACGTCATCCCGAGCTCGTTCAGCTCGATGTTCAACGGCAACCTCCGTCTGAGTAGACGAACGAGCGCCGAAAGTTTCGGCGCGCGAACTACAATCGCCCCGCATGTCCGATCCCGCCCTTGCGCGCGCGAAGCTCATTCGTCAACTGCAGGGCGCGTTTTCGGGTGAGCTCGCCGCGGGCTTCGCGTATCGCGGCCACTGGCGCAGCGTTCGTGACGCCGCCGAACGCGCGCGCATCGCGGAGATCGAATCGGACGAGTGGCATCACCGCGAGCTGGTTCGCGGTCTGCTGCGCGACCTCGACGCGAAACCGAGCGCGATTCGCGAGGCGATCTTCTGGTGCATCGGCCGCACGCTCGGCGCGCTCTGTCACGTCAGCGGCTGGTTCGTGCCGATGTACGGCGCGGGAAAGCTAGAGCGCGGCAACATCGTCGAGTACGAAGAGGCCGCGGTGTTCGCGCGCGAATGCGGACGCGAAGAGATGATCGAGTGTTTGCTGTCGATGGCAGAGGTGGAGTGGGAGCACGAGCGGTATTTTCGCGAGCGCATTACCGGACATCGGTTGCTGCGATGGTTTCCGCTGTGGGATGCGGCGCCGCCAAAGACCGCGATCCGCGCGCGCTGACTAATACTCCTCGGATCGACAGAGCTTCGCCGTTTCAGCCACGGACAGACCGTCGATCGCGCCGGAACAAAGCTGGCTCTGCTCTTTGCGCGTCAGGCGGCGAATACCGGCGACGACCCGTTTCGGATCGGCGTCCAGCGCCGGCTGGTACCAGTCCCACGCAATTTCCGCGAGCTCGCCGTCGGTCCACAGCGTCATCCGCAAAAGCTGTTCGTAGCTGAGGCCGCGCTTCTTCACGATGGCGGCGGCGCGCTCGAACATGTCGTAGACCGTATCCGTGACCGCCTCCGATTCGCCGATCGGACCGGGATACGTCAGCCGATAGATGCAGAGCAGATCGTCGCGGCGCTTCGGCAGCGAGTCGAGGTAGCGCTTCTCTTCATCGAACGTCGGATGCAGCTGAAGGCGACGCGATCGATACAGCGCGCGCACCGGCACATCATCGCGACGCGCTTTCGCGTACGCGGCGTCGAGTTGCGCCACCGTTCGCGCGGCGATGAGACGTCGCGCAACCGCTTCGTCGAATTTGCAATCGAAGTCGTCGGCAGCCAGTGGCGAGGTCAGCGCAACGATCACGACGATCGCGAGCGCGCGCAGCATGTCAGTCTCCGAGCGCCGCGGACGCGTGCTCGCGATTGTGCAGCTCGCCGACCTTCGTCTGAATCTTCGAATCGATGCGGCTTTCCGCGAAGTCGCGCGCGACCCTCACCGCGTTCTTGATCGCTTTCGCGTTCGAGCGGCCGTGGCAGACGATGCAGCCGCCTTTCACGCCGAGCAGTGGTGCGCCTCCGTACTCCGAGTAATCCATCCGCTTCTTCAAACCGTCGAACGCGCTCTTCGCGAGCATGCCGCCGACTTTGCGTGGCACCGTCTTCATCATCTCTTCGCGCAGCGTGCGGCTGACGAATTCGCCCAGCGCTTCGCTCGCTTTCAGCACGACGTTGCCGATGAAGCCGTCGCACACGATGACGTCGCAGTTGCCGTTGAAGACGTCGCGGCCCTCGGCGTTGCCGATGAAGTTGAGTCCCGTCTCGCGCATCACGCGATACGTCTCTTTCGTCAGCTCGTTGCCTTTGCCTTCTTCTTCGCCAATCGACATCAGTCCGACGCGCGGCTCGGCGATGCCGAACACCATCTGCGCGTAGAAGTGGCCCATGACCGCGAAC
>Ga0070701_10000045_pt1 | contig 31796 bp, 34 predicted proteins | sample KBSK5102metaG_FD_65451 | JGI IMG/M metagenome (GOLD analysis project Ga0070701, IMG submission 65451) | Corn, switchgrass and miscanthus rhizosphere microbial communities from Kellogg Biological Station, Michigan, USA - KBS K5-10-2 metaG | ecosystem: Host-associated > Plants > Roots >... | reverse complement strand
AAGAATTCACGGTTCCCGACCTATGGCTCAACCGGCGATGAACCACAAGATTGATGACCTGCGGTTCCGACTGAAAGCGGACCCGAAGAGCCGTCTTTTCTTTCCGCTCGCCGAGGAGTTGCGGAAAGCGGGAGGGTTGCAGGAGGCGGAGGACGTCCTTCGTTCCGGCCTCACGCATCACCCGACGTATCTCTCGGCGTGGGTAAGTCTCGGACGCGTCCTGCGCGACGCCGGAAAGAATACCGAGGCCGTCGACGCGCTCACGCGAGCGCTGCAGCTCGATCCGGGCAACGTCGTTGCGGCGCGTTTGCTCGCCGAGGCGTACGAAGCGCTCGGCGAAAAAGTCGAAGCGATCAAAAAGTACAAGCTCGTACAGGCGCTGATGCCGGGCGATCAGGATCTGGAAGCGATCGTCGCGCGCCTCGACGCCGACATCGTCCGCGCACGCGGCGGCGAACAGCCGGCGGCCGCAGCTCCGCCACCGCCTCCTCCTCCGCCGGTCGAAGAGCCGGAACCGTTCGCCGAAGCTGCTGCGCCCGAGCCGCAGCCTGAACCGGAAGCTGAACCCGAGACCGAACCGCAACCCGAGCCGGTTCAGGAAGCAGCGCCGGAACCGGAGCCCGAACCCGAACCCGAACCGATCGCCGCCGAACCGGCGTTCGAAGCCGAATCACCGTTCGCCTCTGACGATGCTGAAGTCTTCGCCGACGCCGAGCAGGCAGTCGAAGAAGAGCATCGCGTCGAAGTCGAAACCGGCGATGTCGAGCCGATGCTCGTCGCGCACGACGACAGTCCTTTCGAAGAGCCGCTCGCAACGTCCGGCTACAGCAGCGACGCGTTCGCGGTCGAAGCGCCCGCCGGCATGCACGTCGAAGAAGCGCCGCTCGCCGCAGAAGTCGCAACGCCGTGGCAGGACGAAGAAGAAGAGCCTTCCCCGTTCGCGGCCGAAGCCGCACCGGTCGAAGAGCAGCCGGAAGAACCGTCCGACGTTTTCGCGCCCGTCGCCGAAACGCCGTTTCCGGCAGCCGAGGAAGTTGCGGTCGAGGAAGAGCCGACCGACTTCACCGACACGCTCACGATGGCCGATCTCTACGCGCGGCAGGGACTCATCAGCGATGCGCGCCACATCTACGAAAACATCCTGCATCGCGACCCGTCGAACGAAGACGTTCGCGCGAAGCTGAATGCGTTGCCTGAAGCGAACACCGTCGCAGAGCCGGAGCCGGAGCCGGAGCTTCCGCCCGACGACGACGAATCGCCGTTCGCGCCGCCGCCGGTTGCGTACACACCGGACATCGCCGCGGTCGCCGCAACTCCGCGCGCGAGCGCCGTTTCATCATCGAAGCAGGAAAAGATCGCGCGACTCGACAACTGGCTGGCGAAAGTGGCGAGGAGAGGGGAAGGCCGTGTTTAGAAAGGTCCTGCAGGGAATCGCCGACCGCGTCGAAGGGACGCTGGCGGTGAGCCTCATCGGTCTCGACGGCATTCCGATCGAAACCATCAACCCGGACCGCATCCCGCTCGACGTCCTCGGCGCCGAGTTCGGCGGCTTCATCAAATCGATCCGTCTCTCGAACACCGATCTGAATACCGGCGAGGTCGAACAGTTCTCGCTGGTCACCGAAAAGTACATTACGTTTCTCTCCGCCGTCACGGCGGAGTACTTTGTCATCCTCGTCATGCAGCCTGATGGCAACTACGGGCGAGCGCGGTTCGAGCTCACCAGGGCGAAGCATCTTCTTCGCGACGAGTTGATCTGAGGTAAGCGAATTTGAATTTCAAAGACATTCTTGAGCTCATCGACAAGGTCGCGGACCGCGGAATCGCCGGTATCGAGATCGAACAGGCCGGCACGAAGGTGCGCATCGAAGGCAAGTCCGCCGGCCCGCAGGTGTTCCATTCGTACGTTGGCGGCGACATGGGCGGCCAGCAGCAGTCGCTGCCCGCGATTCCCGTCAACGCGCTTCCGCCGCCGCAATCCGCGGCGCAGATCGAAGCCGCTGCGAAACAGGCGGAAGAAGACAGCGAAGCGGGGCTGCACATCATCACCTCGCCGATCGTCGGCACGTTCTACCGGCAGCCCAATCCGGAATCTGATGTCTTCGTGAACGTCGGCGACCACATCACGCGCAGCAAAGTTCTCTGCATCATCGAAGCGATGAAGCTGATGAACGAGATCGAGTCGGACGTCGAAGGGACGCTCGTGAAGATCTATCCGCAGAACGGACAGCCGATCGAGTACGGCGAGAAACTTTTCGCGGTGAAGGTCTGATCGCCGCATGGCCATCTCGAAAGTCCTGATCGCCAACCGCGGCGAGATCGCGCTGCGCATCATCCTCGCCTGCAAGGAAATGGGTCTCAAGACGGTCGCCGTCCATTCGGAAGCCGACCGCGACGCGCTTCACGTGCGCTACGCCGATCACGACGTCTGCATCGGTCCCGCGCTTTCGCGTCAGAGCTATCTCAGCATCTCGTCGATCATCGCCGCCGCAGAGATCACCGGCGCTGACGCGATTCATCCCGGCTACGGCTTCCTCGCCGAGAACGCGCATTTCGCCGAGATCGTCGGCGAGTGCCGCATGACGTTCATCGGTCCGACGCCCGACGCGATTCGCCGCATGGGTGACAAAGCGGTCGCACGCGACACCGCGAAGAAAGCGGGCGTTCCGATCCTTCCCGGCAGCGACGGTCCGGTGCGTTCGTTCGATGACGCAGCGGCAGTCGCGAAAGAAATCGGTTTTCCCGTCATCCTCAAAGCATCGGCCGGCGGCGGCGGACGCGGCATGCGCATCTGCGGTACGGAAGCGGATCTGCAGAGCGCGTACGAAACGGCACGCAGCGAAGCGGAGCGCGCCTTCGGTTCCGCGGACGTCTACATCGAGAAATACCTCGAGCGTCCGCGGCACATCGAGATTCAGGTGTTCGGCGATCGCTTCGGCCGCGTCGTGTCACTCGGCGAGCGCGAATGCTCGATTCAGCGCCGCCATCAGAAACTCATCGAAGAATCGCCGTCGCCCGTGCTAACCCCCGAGCTGCGCAAAGAGATGGGCGACGCAGCGATCGCGCTCTGCAAGTTCGTCAACTACGAAAACGCCGGCACGATCGAGTTCCTCTTCCAGGACGGCCGCTTCTATTTCATGGAGATGAACACGCGCATCCAGGTCGAGCACGCGGTGACGGAGGAAGTCACCGGAATCGATCTCGTGAAGGAACAGATTCGCGTCGCTGACGGCAAGCCGCTGTCGGTTCCTGAAGGTCCGTTCCATCTGCGCGGACACGCGATCGAGTTCCGCGTGAACGCCGAGGATCCGCGCACGTTCGCGCCGAACCCGGGGAAGCTGAAGGAGTTTCACGTTCCCGGCGGTCCCGGCGTGCGCGTCGACACCGCCGCGTATCGCGACTACGTCGTGCCGCCGCACTACGATTCGATGATCGCGAAGCTCGTCGTGCGCGGCAAGGATCGCCTCGAAGCGATCGCGCGCGGACGCCGCGCTCTCGACCTCTTCATCATCGAAGGCGTGAAGACGTCGATCCCGCTGCACCGCGCCATTCTCGACGACGACCGTTTCATCCGCGGCGACATCTCGACCCGTTTCATGGAAGAATTCGAGTGGTAGCTGCAAACCCCCAATGAAAATCTATCTCGTCGGCTTCATGGGCGCGGGCAAAACGACCATCGGCCGCGAGTTGTCGTCACGCATCGACACGCCGTTTTTCGACCTCGACGATCTCGTCGAAGCCGCCGAGAAACAGAAGATCAAAGAAATCTTCGCGCAGCAGGGCGAGCCGTACTTCCGCAAGCGCGAGCGCGACATCCTTCGCTCCACGCGCTATCTGGAAAATGCCGTCATTGCCACCGGCGGCGGTACGTTCACCTTCGACGAAAACATCCAGTTCATCCAGTCGGAAGGGCTGTCCGTCTACCTCTCCGCCCCTTATTCGCTGCTGCGCAATCGCATCGGCGACAAAGCCGCCGAGCGTCCGCTGTTCCGTGACGACGTCGCCACGCACGAGCTCTACACCGCGCGCATGCGCTACTACCGGATGTGCGACGTGACGATCGACGTACGCGAGGAAGAGACGCCGAGCGAGATCGTCGAGCGGCTGCTGCTCGAACTGCCGAAAGGTTTCCTCGAAACGGCGCGGCGCGCGCGGAGGATCTCGTGAGAGCGCTGGTCGTCAGCGATCTGCATTCGAACGCCGAGGCGTTGCGCGCGGTGACGCAGCGCGTCCGCCGCAAGAAGTTCGATCACATCATCTGTCTCGGCGACTTCGTCGGTTACGGCGCGCAGCCGAATCAGGTGCTCGACGTGATGCGCACGTTCCGCGCGACGAAGCTCTACATTCGTGGCAATCACGATCGCGTTGCCGCAGGCATCGAAGACGGCGAAGGCTTCAATCACGCCGCGAAATACGCCGCGCTCTGGACGCGCGAACATCTCAGCGCACCGAATCGGCGCTTCCTCAACGGACTCATTCACGGGCCGTTGCGAAAAGAAGCGCTGATGCTCTGTCACGGCTCGCCGCATGACGAGGACGAATACGTCTTCAACGAACATCACGCGCGCACCGTGTTCGAGCTCCACGACGCGCCGATCATCCTCTACGGCCACACGCATCTGCCGGTGATCTTCTCGTACGATCGCGACGGCCGCGTGCGCGGCTTCTCCGTTCGCGGCGAAGCGATCGTGAAGCTCGATCCGAATCTTCGCTATCTGATCAATCCCGGCTCCGTCGGACAGCCGCGCGATCGCAATCCGCAGTCGTCGTTCGCGATCATCGATTCGACGAAGCGCACCGTGCAGTTCTTCCGCGTCGAATACGACGTCGAGAAAACGCGCGCCTCGATCATCAACGCCGGCCTGCCGCGCGTGCTCGCCGATCGCCTGCAGCACGGCACGTAGCGATCACGCTGTCGCGCTCAGCGCGGCGGCAGATTCCCGATCACCGTCTGCACGTCCATGATGTTCGCAGGCTTCGTCAGATGGACGTTGAAGCCGGCGTCGAGCGCCTTCTTTCGATCCTCAGCCTGGCCGTAACCGGTGAGCGCGACGAGATGCACGTCGTTGCCGATCTGCTCGCGAACGCGCTGTGCGACCTGATATCCGTCGAGTCCCGGCAGTCCGATGTCGACGAGCGCGAGATCGGGCTTGTTCGCGACGATCGTCTCCACGCCGCGAATCCCATCCTCGGCGACGTCGACGCGATGTCCGAGATGCCGCAGCTTCGCGCGCAGCAGCTCGCGAATATCGGCGTTGTCTTCGACGATGACGATGTGCCGCGCCGCAACTTCCTCGGGCAGCGACGTGATTTTCTGCGGACGCTGATGCACGGACGCCGGCGCTTCCGGCAGTATCGGAATGCGAATGACGAACTCGCTGCCGAGGCCTTTGCCGCGGCTGAATGCCTGCACGCTTCCGCCATGCAGCTCGGTCAGTTTCTGCACGAGCGTCAGGCCGATTCCCATGCCGCCGTCCGCGCGATCGATCGTCACGTCGCCCTGCGTAAAAATGTCGAAGATGCGCGGCAGCAGTTTCGGATCGATGCCTCGTCCCGTGTCCTGCACGCGAAAAACGGCCTCGCCATTTTCGCGCTGCATCCATACGTCGATCGTGCCGCCGGTCTGCGTGTACTTGATCGCGTTCGACAGCACGTTGCTGACGATCTGCTCCATGCGCACCGGATCGCCGTTCACGTACGCCGGTCCGTCGACCGGATGCATCGTCAGCGTCAGTCCGCGCGTTTTCGCGCGCGCGGCCGCGGCCATCGCGCAGTGTTCGACGATGTCCGCGAGATCGATGTCGGCGCGATGCAGGCGAATCTTTCCCGACGTGACGCGTGCGATGTCGAGGAGATCGTCGACGAGCTTCGTGAGATGCCGCGTCTGACGCACGACGATCGCACGCTCGTTCTGCTGCTCCGTTCCGCGACGCTGTTCGAGCTCGTCGAGCGCGAGCGTGATCGCCGCGAGCGGATTGCGCAGCTCATGACTGAGCATCGCCAGAAAGTTGTCGCGCTCTTCGATGCGCCGCTCGAGCTCCGACAGCAGCTCGCGCACTTCGTACTGACGCCGCCGCGCGCGAAGCGCCGTCTCAACCGCGCTGATTAGCGTCTTTACACGAATCGGCCGCTCGACGAGCGTTACGTTCGCGCGCCGGCCGATGCGCTCGAATGAGCGCGGTCCCAGGTCGACCGCCGGCTTCGACGTGAAGATCAGCAGCGGCAGATCCGACCACGGCGGCTGCCGATCGAGCGCCTCGGCGAGACAACCCATCGACTCATTCGTCAGCGCTTCTTCGGTGATCAGCACCGCGCCGGCCGCTTCGTCGACCCGATCGCAGAGCTCCTGCATCGTCGAGCAGCGCTCCGTCGCGAAACCCGATTCCTGCAGCGCACTCGCGGCCAGCGACGAATCGCGGCCGGTGGGCGCGAGGATCAGGATCCGTTCAGCGCTCGTCGGACTCAATCGCTCCTCCGCTGCCGTTGATGACCGGTGCGTTGAACAGCGGCGTCCCTGAAAGCACGCCGCGGAACTCTGTCAGCGGCGGGCCGACCGTCAATCCGTCGGAGCCCATCGTCAGCTGACGAATTGCTTTCTCATGCTGGCCGCTCCGTTTTTTGACGACGGAGACCGCCTTGCGAATCTCACCGGCGAGCTCGTAGTAGCGCAGCAGGATGACCGAGTCGGCGAGGTAACTCACATCGACCGGCGTGAGCATCGTCGAACCGACGAGCCCGTGCTGCGCGACGACGAGAATCGTCGCGACGCCTTTTTGCCCGAGGTAGGTGAGGAGCTCGTGCAGCTGGATCGTCAGGAAGTGCTCTTCCGGCATCGCGTTCATGTAGCCGTTCAGACTGTCGATGACGAGGATCGAGATCTCACGTTCCTCGACCGCTTCGCGCACGAGGTGCACGAATTCGCCCGGCGGAATCTCGGCCGGATCGATCTGCTGAACCGTGACTCGTCCGCTCTGCACGTGCTTCATCAGATGCATGTTGATTGCGGCGGATCGCGCGAAGAGCGTGCCGCGACTTTCATCGAAGGCGAATACCGCCGCCTTTTCGCCGCGCTCCGCCGCCGCCACGACGTACTGCGTCGCGAGCGCCGATTTGCCGGAGCCCGCCGGTCCCATGATCAGCGTGCTCGTGCCGCGATCGATGCCGCCGCCGAGGAGCGAGTCGATGGCCGTGATGCCGCTGGCCATCCGCTCCGGTTTGAAGTTGTCGCGATGTTCCGACGCGACGAGTCGCGGATAAACCACGATGCCGCCCGTTCGAATCGTGAAGTCGTGGAAGCCGCCGCGGTAACGCAGACCGCGAAGTTTCGCGACGCGCAGCCGCCGCCGTTCCGCGCCGTACATCGGCGCGAGCTGCTCGAGCATGATCACGCCGTGCGCGAGCGTCATCAGCTGCATGTCGCCAGACGTCGCGTTCTTGTCGTCGAGCAGCAGCACCGTGCAGTTCCGTCCCGCGAAGTACTGCTTCAGCCCGAGGATCTGCCGTCGATAACGCAGCGGATTCTGTGCGAGCAGGCGAATCTCCGACAGCGAATCGAACACGACGCGCGTCGGCTTCACCTTCTCGACCTGCTCGAGCAGCGTTCGCGTCGCCTGTCCCAGCTCCACCTCGGACGGGTGAAAGAGCGTGCTCTCTTCCTCGCTGTCCAGGCGGTCGGCCGCCGAGTATTCGAAGACGTGAATGTTGTCGAGCGACCAGTGGTGCGAGTCGGCAACCGACTGCAGTTCGTCGAGCGTCTCGGACAACGTCAGATAGAGACACGACTCGCCGTTGCGCGCGCCTTCCATCAGGAACTGGAGGCCGAGGGTGGTTTTGCCGACGCCGGGATCGCCCTGGACGAGGTAGACCCGATTGCGCGTCAGGCCGCCGTTCAAAACATCGTCAAGACCCTTGATCCCCGTCGGAGCGATCTCTCGCTTTTTGGGCTCCGTTGACATTTTTCGCTTCTCCGCAGATTGACTTCTACGGATGAGCTAAAAGCCAAAATGATGCCGACTTATGCGGCCCCGGAGTCAGAGTCGACGCACAGCTGCACGATCGCTTTCGTGAACTCGTCGACGTCGAACGGTTTCATCATCACGAGCTTCACGACGTCGAGATCGAGCCGTGTCAGCGATTGCTGAGAGACGGCGGAAACGACGGCGACGGGTGTCGTGATGCCGTTCGTTTTCACGTATTCAATGACGTCGAAGCCGGTGACTTCGGGAACCATCAGGTCGAGGACTACGACCGAGTAGGTGGAGGCGCCGAGTTTTTCGACGGCGATGCGGCCATCCGCGGCGACGTCGATGTCGATCCCTTTGCGGACGAGCAGCTTTTCGATCAGCCGCCGGATCGCCGCATCGTCTTCCACGATGAGCGCGCGATAACGTCCTTCCGGCGTGGCAGCGTCGGCTGGGAGCACGAGAACGAGTGTAGCAGTTGAGTCGTTCGTGTTACGCGCCGGTGAATTCAACCTCCGCCGCTAACCTCTCGACCCCCGATGCGTCTTACCCTCTGAACGATCATGAAAACAGCGCGAATCGCATTGCTGCTCGTGATGATGCTCATCCTGGTTGCGTGTACGCAAAGCCAGCGACGCTCCGCGATGTCGATGGCCGCGAACACGCTCCTCGCGTCGCTGCTCGACGCGCAGAGCAACGCGCCGCTGACGCAGAGCTCTTTCCGTCCGCCGCGCGTCGTCGTGGCGCCGGAACCGGCGGAAGCGAATGACGACGAGGGCGACGTCGTCGAAGAGCCGGCGGTGAAACCCACGACCTGTCCGCTGGCGGCGCTGCCGGTCGCCTCGGCATCGCTCAGCGACATCGCCGCGCACGCGGCGGGCGTGATCGACCGGATGCCGGCGCGCGCGTTCGCCATCAGGGCGCAGCAGATGGCAGTTGCGAGCGCGAAGTCTGCCGTCATCGAGCGCTGCCGCTACATCCGCGACGCGAAAGGCAAACAACGCATCGTCGTTCGCGCAGAGATCACCGTTCCCGGCGACGCCATCATCATTCAGGGACTCGACGACTTCTCGCTGTAACCGCGGCCGCGCAAATTCGCGTTTAGACTCTGCGCCATGCGCAAGCTGGCCATCGCGACCGTCATCTTTCTGATCACGATTCCGTCCTTCGCCGCCGAGCCGTCCGCCGCGGATCTCGACAAACGCCGCAAGGCGCTGAGCGATCTCCTGCACGAACAGTGGGAGTACACGCTCAAAACGAATCCCGAGTTCGCCTCCATCCTCGGCGACAAGCGCTACAACGCGATGTCCTCCGACGTCTCCGCGGCCGCGGTCGCGCGCGAGCTCGCGCAGTCGCGCCGCTTCCTCGCGCGCGTCGACGCGATCGGCGACTTCGCGTTTTCCGATCAGGAGAAGATCAACAAAGCGCTGATGGCGCAGAACCTCCGCAACGGGATCGAATCGGCGGAGTTGAAGGAATGGGAGATGCCGGTCAGCCAGATGGGAGGCATCCATCTCGAGTCGGCGCAGTTCCCGTCGCTGCTTTCGTTCACGACCGCGAAGGATTACGACGATTTCCTCACGCGGCTGCACGCGTTGCCGCACATGTTCGACGACACGATCGCGGTGATGCGCGCCGGCATGCGCGATCGCCTCATGCCGCCGCAGTTCCTCCTCGGCAAAGTCGCCGGTCAGGCTCAGGACATCGCGTCGCAGGACGCGGAGAAGTCGCCGTTCGCCGCGCCGCTCGCGAACTTTCCCGAGAGCCTGACAGAAGGGGAGCGAACGCGAATTCGCACCGCGTACCTCGACGCGATCCGCAATGAAGTGCTCCCCGCATACGCGAAGTTCGCCGCGTTCGTGCGCGATGAGTACGCGCCGAAAGGCCGCAAAGACGTCGGCATGTGGTCGCTGCCGGACGGCGTGCATCGCTACGCCGTTCGCGCGCGCCGCTCGACGACGACGAACCTCACGCCGGAAGAGATTCATCAGATCGGACTGCGCGAAGTGGCGCGCATCGAATCGGAAATGCGTTCGATCGCCGAGAAGCTCGGCTACACCGATCTGAAGAAGTTCAACGCATCGATCGATGCGAATCCCGATCTGCATCCGAAGTCGCGCGACGAGATCCTCGATATCTATCGCAAATACGAGAACCAGATGTACGCCGAGCTGCCGAAGCTCTTCGGCCGGCTGCCGAAAGCAAAGCTCGAGGTCGTGCCGATCGAAGCATTCCGCGAGAAAGCTGCGGCCGGAGCCGACTATCAGCCCGGCGCCGCCGACGGCTCGCGTCCCGGACGCATCAACGTGAACACGTCCGATCCGACGTCGCGCAAAACGATCTTCATGGAGTCGACCGCGTATCACGAAGGCGTGCCGGGTCATCACATGCAGCTCTCGATCGCGCAGGAGCTGACCGGTCTCCCGCAGTTCCGCCGTCAGGGCGGTTACACGGCGTACGTCGAAGGTTGGGCGCTGTACTCGGAGCGGCTCGGCAAGGAAGTCGGCTTCTATCAGAACCCGTACAACGATTACGGCCGCCTCAATGACGAGATGCTGCGCGCGATCCGGCTCGTCGTCGACACCGGCCTGCACGCGAAGAAATGGACGCGCGATCAGGTCGTGCAGTTTTTTCACGATCACTCGGCAACCGATGAAGTGGAAGTGCAGAGCGAGACCGATCGCTACATCGTCTGGCCCGGTCAGGCGCTCGGCTACAAGATCGGTCAGCTGAAGATCACGGAGCTGCGCGAGCGCGCGCGGACGAAGCTCGGCGACCGTTTCGATATCCGCGAATTTCACGACGAAATCCTCGGCGCGGGAGCGTTGCCGATGAACGTCCTGGAAAAGAGAATTGACGATTGGATATCCACGCGCGCCGCGTCGCGTTAGTCAGCGCCGCTTCCACAGCCCCTGCGACGGAACGCGTAACGCGCGATTGAATCGCGCCGAGGCGTTCTCCCACGCGATGATCTCCGTCAGCTCGACGATCGCATCGTCGTCAAAGTGCTCGCGCACGCGCGCGAACACTTCGTCCGAAACATCGACCGGCGTCGTCGTCATGGCATCCGCGTACGCGAGCGCCGCGCGTTCCCGTTCGTCGTACAAATCGGACGACGCGTAATCGCCGAGCGCGTCGATCTTCTCGTCCGTCACTCCGAGCTCGCTGCCGACCGCAGCGTTGATGTCCTGTCAGAACTCGCAGCCAACCAGAAACGCGACGCGGCGATTGAGCAGCGCGGCCAGCGCGCCGTCGATCAGTCCCGACGCTTCGATCCCGCTCCACATCCCGCGCACCGCTTTGAAAATCTCCGGACGCCGCGCGTAGAGCAGGTGATTGAGCAGCGGCGCGCCCCATTTCTTTCGCTGCGCTTCGAGCACGGCTTTGGCGCGGGGATCGGTTTTGTCGGGATCGACGTCAGGAATGCGAGCCATCGTTGACCTCGCCAGGATGATATCATCGCGAAATATCGAGGATTCATATATGGGCGAAACACCGAATGAAGCGATCTCGCTCGTTCTCGGCGCGGAACTGCTGCGCGAGACCGACGCCTGTGCACGTACGCTCCACCTCAGCCGCGCCGCGTACGTCCGGCGCGCACTCGAAAAATCGAACGCGGAAGTGAATCGCGACGCGCGCCGCGTCCGGATGTATCGCGCCAGCCTCCGCGTGCGCGACGAAAGCACGCGCTTCACGCAGGAGCTCGACTGATGACACTCGAACGCGGACAAATCTGGATGATGGACGGCGGCGCGCGCATGCCCGAAGGCCGCGCGGTGCTGGTGATTCAGGCGCAGGCGCTGCTCGACGCCGAGCATCCGACGGCCATCGTCGTCCCGCTCAGCACGCACACCGTCAGCGATGCCGCGCCGCTGCGCGTACGCATCCCGGCGATCGGCAAACTGAAACGTGAAACCGACGCGATGATCGATCAGCTGCGGCCGGTCGACATCCGCTCGCTCGTCAAAGGTCCGCTCGCGAAAGTCTCGCCCGCGCTGCTGGACTCAGTCGGCGAAGCAGTGCGCGACGTGCTCGACGTCACCGCCTGATGCCCGAGCTGCCGGAAGTCGAAACGTACACGCGCTACTTCGCGCGGCACGCGCTGCATCAGCGCATCGCACGCGTCCGCGTCCTCGACGAGCGCATCCTCGGCACCGTTCGCAAAGCGACGTTCGCACAGCGCCTGAAAGGCCGCGAATTCACGAGCGTTCGCCGCCACGGCAAGAACCTTTTCGCCGATGCGGGCGAGCTCTGGCTGCATCTCCACTTCGGCATGACCGGCGATCTCGCGTACTACGGCGAGGCGGCAAAGCAGCCGCGTTTCGCGCGCGTCATTTTCGATTTCGACGGCGGCGCGCACCTCGCGTACGAAGACATGCGGCTCTTCGGCGTCGTCGATCTGACTCCGTCACCCGACGATTACATTCGCGAGCACGAGCTCGGACCCGATCCGCTCGATCCGAAGTTCACGCTCGGCGCATTTCGACGCATCGCGTCCGGCCGACGCGGCGCGATCAAGTCGCTGCTGATGTCGCAGGAGATCATCGCCGGCGTCGGCAACCTGTACGCCGACGAGACGCTGTTCCAGGCGAGCATTCATCCGCGTCGCAACGTTGACGAACTCAGCGATTCCGAACTGCGCGGCGTCTACACGGCGATGCGCCGAATCCTGCGCGAAGCGGTCGCGCGACGCGATCGCGACGTCGAGCTGCCGCCGCGATATCTCTTCAATCATCGAGAGGAAGACGCGCGCTGCCCGCGATGCGGCGGGACGATTGCACGTACCGTCGTCTTCGGGCGCACGACGTACTTCTGCCGTAAGCACCAGAAGTGACTCGCGTTACAATCTGCGCTCCTTTGGAACAATTGAATCAGACGTTACGAACTCGAATCGCCGAGCTCGAGCAGCAGGTTGAGGAGCTCTCGCGTGATCACGCGCATGCGCGGACGCACGCGGAGTCGCTCCACGCCGCCTCGGTCGGAACGAACGAAGCGCCCGACACCGGCGCGGCGATGCAGCTCGTGCTGAGCGAGCTGCGAAAAGTCGTCCCGTACGACAGCGCCTCGATCCAGCAGCTACGCAATGGCCGCCTCGTCATCGTCGGCGGCGTCGGCTTCGCCGATCTCGACGTCATCCTCGGCGAATCGTTCGACGTCAACAACGCCGACTCACCGAACGGCGAGGTCATCCACCGCCGCAAACCGATGATCGTCGCCGACACCGAGCAGTACCGCGCGTTCCGCCGCGGCCTGCACGTCGGCGCCGGCATCCGCTCCTGGCTCGGCGTCCCGCTCATCTTCGAAGATCAGCTCCTCGGCATGATCTCGCTCGACAAAGCGGAAGCCGATTTCTACACGGCCGACCATCTCCGCCTCGCCGAAGCATTCGCGTCGCTCGCAGCGACCGCGATGGCCGCGCGCGACTGAACGCACGCGGCAGCGAGCTACCGCGCCTTCAGCACCGCACTCGCACGTTCGTCCGCGAGGATCTTCGTGAATGTCGCATTGAGCAGCGGCAACTCCTCGACGGCAACCGTGAAGCGCTCCACGCGGTATTCGCGGTGATACTTCAGCAGATCGCCCTCGACCTTCGACGCGCTGTCGTACTTCAAACCGGCCTGCGCGATGTGCACCGGCGCCGGCAGCTCATCGACTTCGAAACCCGGCGGCAACTTCACGTCGATATCCGAGACGTCGACGGATGGTCCGCCGGTGTCGTACGCGTAGATGCGATCTTTCAGATCGAGCAGCGTACCGACGACGCGACCGACGACGCGCGGCCGCACGAGCACGAGCGATCCGGCTTTCTTCGCGAATGACTTCGCGGAGATCCGGAACTTCACCGTGACCGGACCTTCACGCGCGTCGACTCCTTCGATCTCGAGATCGTCGAGCCGGTGTTCGCCGAAGTCGCGTGCGACGTCCGCCTGAATGCCGGCGTTGCGATCCTTCTCGCTTTTCGCGCGCCACTCTCCGCGGTAATACGCGGCCTGCAGTCCGGTGAGGATGATGCGCACGTCGCCTTCGAGCGTCCCGGTTGCATCGATCGACAGCTTCCCGGTGACGAGGCTGCGGTTTTCATCGGCCGGACGCATCGGCAGCTCGACCGCTTCGCCGCCGTCTGCCGTCGCAAGAAAGACCGTCGTCTGCTGCAGATACGCCGGCACGTCGCCGAACGGGACCGACTCATTCGTCGGATCGAACAGCAGCAGGCGGCCAAGTCGAGGGTGGGTGACGATGGCGCGAAGCGATGGATCTTTGACGTCGTCCGGAAGATGAATCGCGATCACCGCGTGATTGAACGACGCGGTCGACGGGAACTCACGATCGACGACACCGCGATTCGTCGACAGCAGCACGTAATACGAATCGACATCGATCGCGCGCAGCATCGAAGCGAGCAGGGTCGCTTTGTCTTTGCAGTCGCCGTAGTGGTTCGACAGGATGTCGTCCGCGGGATGCGGCTGAATGCCGCCGATGCCGATCTCGATCGCGACGTAGCGGACGTCGTTCTGCGCGAATGTCGCGAGCGCCGCGATTTTGTCGCGCATCGTCTTCCTGCCGTCAACGAGCTGCGCGGCTTTCGCGCGAATTGCAGGCGTCGGATCGCGGCGCGTTCCGACGAGCGTCGCGTACCACTTGCCGACGTCCGTCCACGTGCGATGAATCTTTCCGGCGTGCTGTTCCTGCGGCGGAATGAAGTTGATCGACATTCTTCCCGCCAGTGACGCAAACGCCGGACGCGACGGCGCCGGCTTCACCGGCGCGATGTCGTTCAGCTCCCACAGCGTTTGGCCCGCGGCGCTCTGCGGCTCTTTGCGCGGCGCGCGCGCCCAGTGCTCGTCGAACGTCCAGCCCTCCGGCAGCAGGAGCCTGTAGCGCGACGTTCGCACCGGCAGCTCCCACTGAAACGCCCACACCGCCTGCAACTCGTACGGCCGCTCGCGCCGCTCGTACTCCCACGCCAGCGTGTTGCCCGGCTCGGGAGCCGCTAAGGTCAACACCTTGATCTTCTCGTCGCCGTACAGCTGGCCGTCGCCGGCGGCGATCTCCGCCGCGTCGCGATCCTTGAGCGGATACTCCTCGCCGGACGCGGTGATCGTCCATGCGTGCAGATCGAGAATGCGCCGATCCGGATCGAACGGAATCGAGACCGTCGCGAGATCGCGGCCGGCCGAGTTGAGAACGCGAATCGCGCGACGAACGCGCGTCCGGATTTCGCCCGCCGACGTCACCGTCGTGGTCACGTCGTCGAGCAACACCACGCCGGCACTCGCGTCGCTGTACGACGGAACCTGCTCTTTCGCGACGGCTTTCACCCAGTCGGGCGCGCCCCACGCGAACGCGCGCGTGGACATCGCCGCGATCGCGACCAGCATGAAGGCGCGCCGCTTCACTTCGACGCTCCGGCGCGCAGCACCACCTGCTCCTCATCCGCCGCCGCGATCTTGCCGTAGAACTTCCGCAGCGTCGGATAGTTCTCGACGCCGATGTAGTGCACGGCGACGCTCAGCGAACGCGAGAGCGTCACCGCGTCCGGCTTCTGATCGTATTTCGCCGCGAACGCGAGTGTTCCCGCCGTCACCTCGGAACCCTGCGGCACCGACTCGACGCTCATCCCGTGCGGCACTTTCAGCGTAACGCTGTCGATCACCTGGAACGGATGCGTGAAGTAAATGGCGTGCCTGCGCTTCTCGGCCGTGAACGGATTCGGCTCGGCACCGCGAAACACCGACAGCGGCACGATCGTGCGCGAGCCGACCGACGACGCGAGATCGGTGAGGATGAGATCCGCTTCGACGACGATCGGCTCCTCCACCGCCTTCAATCCCGTCACCTTCGTCAGCGTGACGACCGCGCCGTGCGGGAACCAACCCTTCACTTCGTCTTCGATCGCTTTCCTGCTGGCCGCTTCGTCGTCGTTGCGCGACGCGAGGCGGCGCGTCAACGCTTCGGTGCCGCCGAACGTCAGCGTTGCGTGCGCATGCGCGACACCGTTTTCATCGACATTCACTTCGACGACGCGTTTCACCTGCGATGCCGCGGGCGTGATCGACGGCGTCTCGACCCACTGGTTGACGGGGCTGTTTCTGTCCGGCTTCACGACTTTCAAACCGCTGACGTACGACTTCGGCCACGCCAGCACGCCGTACGGAGCGAACGGCGTCGCGGCGTCGAAGTACATCGGCTTGCCGTCGACGGTGATGAGTGCGATCGATGCGTGCATCTGGCTCGACAGGGGAACGTTCTTCGCGAAGAAACGGTCGTCGCGCGGCGCGACGCGTACGACAGTCGCATCGAATCCCGCGGCGCGCGCGAGCGCGATGAAGAGATAGTTCAGTTCCGAGGCCCACCCGTAGCCGTTGCGCAGGACGTCCTCGACGTTGGCGTTGTCTTTCAGCTTGCGCGCATCCTGTTCGCTCTTATCCGGTTCGTAAGAAAGATTGCAGATCTGCTGCACGCGCGCGTAAATCTTTCGCAGCACCGCGTCCGTCGGAGCGGCACCACCGGTGATTTCCAGCGCCGCTTTTTTGATTCCGCGACGGTCGCCGATGAACTCCTCCGACGATGTGTGCCATGCGCCGACGTGGTTCATCCAGTACTGCTCCGGCTCGATGCCGCCGACCGTGTAGTAGAAACTGATCTCCGGTTTCAGCTCGCCTTCCGGCGGCGAGTAGCGCTCGGTCTCGAGCGGCTTCATGTTCGTCAGGTCGAGCTCGTAGTGATCGTCGACCTTCGCCGGCTTCACGCCATCGGGCAGATCGCGATACGCGAAGAAGCTCGTCAGCTGGCGCAGCGGCCGCATCCAGAGGCTCGTTTTCACGATCGGAATCTCGCGCTGCACGGTGAAATGCGTTCCGTACAGCGCTGCCAGCGGCGAGCTCGCCGACTGTTCGTAGCGATACTCGATGATGCAGCCGGGCTGCACGTCCGGCAGCGAGAACGTCTTCGCCATCACGCGGAAGCCGCCCGACTTCACGACGACTTTCTCGTAGACCTTGCCGTTGAACGGCGACACGGTTCCGTCAGGCTTGATCGTCCGCGCCTGCAGATCGCGGATGGTGACGATTCCCGGGATGTACATCACTTCGATGTCGCCGTACTTTTTTCCTTCGTCCCTGAAGACTTTGATGCGCGCGTATTCGATCGATTTGAACGTCTGATCGTCGGTGTACTGCAGCCATTCGAGCACGGCCGCGGGCGCGTCGGGCGCGAACGCGACGTTCTTCATCGCGAGCTCGTCCGGCGTTGCATCGTGGAACTCACCCGGCTTTTTCGCGAGAAGAAGCGAGGGAAGGGAGAAGACGAGGAAAGAGACGACGAGCAGATGTCTGCGCATGAGGGAGCCTTTTCTGAGGGACAATTTTCGGGAAGTGGACGGCGCGAATGATCGCATGAAAGTTATTTATTTGCAGCTGCTTTCGCGTTGGCAAAGGTCTGGCACGACACGCCGGACATGGGAAACGAAGCCGTCATCAACGCCGTCGCCGCTCCTGAATGGATCGATTCCGTAAGCGATCCGCTGCAGCAAGCCATTCACGATGTCCTGCCGCGCGAAGTGAAGAACCTGCTGCACGGCGTCTGGCTCGGACATCCGCTGCATCCGGTGCTCACCGACATTCCGGTCGGCGCGTGGACATGCGCGCTCGCGCTTGACGCGCTCGACGGTCTCAGCGAGCGCAGGGAGTTCGGCGCCGCCGCCGACGCCGTCCTCGGCATCGGCATCCTCGGCGCGCTCGGCGCGGCCATCACCGGCGCGACCGACTGGTCCGATACGTACGATCGCGGCAAGAAAGTCGGACTCGTGCACGGACTGCTGAACGTCGCCGCAACCGCGCTCTACACGTCGTCGTTCTTCATGCGCAAAAAGAAGAAGACGCGGCAGACCGGCATCGCGCTCTCGATGCTTGGCTTCGCAGTCGCGAACGCCTCCGCGTACCTCGGCGGCCATCTCGTGTTCGGCGAGCAGATCGGCATCGATCACACCGCGACCGCGGACGCGTCGAAGCCGGAGAAGTTCACGCGCGTTGCGTCGGCTACCGAGCTGCAGGAAGGGACGCCGAAGCGCGTCGTGACTGATGACGGCGTCGCGATCTGCATGATCAAACGCGGCAACGACATTCACGCCATCACCGACACCTGCTCGCACCTCGGCGGCCCGCTGTCGGAAGGGAAGCTCGACGGCAACGTGATTCAGTGCCCGTGGCACGGCTCGCGTTTCGACGTGACCGATGGTCATGTAGTTGACGGTCCGGCCACGTTCCCCGCGCGAAGGTTCGAAGTGCGCGTCGTGAACGGCGAAGTGCAGGTGCGCGCGGAGAACAAACAGGCCGCGGGTTAGCCGGCGTAGTCCTCGATCATCGGCGGCGCGCCTTCACGTTCGAGCATCCCGAGCGCTGCGCGCATCACGCGCTTCTGCAGCTCCGCGTCGTTCGGCGCGCCGAGCGGGTATCCGTGCGGATACGGCACGCACAACGCGCGCGGCGGACGCACGCACTCCGCGATCTCGCGCAGCAGCATGATGCAAACCGTCGCGATGCCGCGCCGCTCCAGCTCCGCCGCGATCAGGCTAACTGCCTGATTGCACATCGGTCACACAGGAACGAGCAGCACCGCGTCGACTTCATCCTCGACGAGCAGCTGCGCGGCGATCGGCGCGGTGTCGCGCACGAGTCTTCCCGGCGCCGTGATCGAGCCCATGAACGAGAGATGGCGCCGATTCACGCGGCCGATCGTTCCTTCGTCCGCGAGCTCGCGAATGCGATCGAGGGGGAAGCCGAGGTTGGGGTCGGAGTGGATGCCGGCGTGATCGAAGGAGCGGCTGCGATGCGTATCGATCAGAGTTGAAGCATCCGCATTCGACGGAATCTCGCGAAAGCTCACGTCGCCGCCTTTTCGGTGATTGTCGAACGGCTCCTGATTGGGTAGCACCATGCCCGCCGTTGAAACGAGCGCGACGTTTGCCGAAGCCAGCGGTTTGCGGAGCGGCGACCACGGAACGGGATCGATCGTTCGCCAGCGATACGCGGCGAGATACGCGCGCAGCGCCAGCCCGAGCTCCGTCAACTCCGCCACGCCGCGATCGTATCGCGTTACGATCGTCCGTCAGGAGGAGTGACATCATGCCCGGCTGGCTCAAAATCATTCTCGTCATCTTCGGAGTGTTCGCACTCGTCGTCGTCGGGCTCACCGTCACCGGCTACTACTACTTCCGCGCGCACGGCGGCGAGCTGCGCAAGAGTGCGGAGAAGCTTCGCGACGATGGCCGCGCGTTCGGCAATGGGAAAACGGTGAGCGCGTGCGTCGATGAATCGCTCGTGCGGCTGAAGCGCGCGCCCGGCATCATCGACCAGGTGCGGACGCAGATCTTCTACACGTCGTGCGCCGAGACCGCGGCCGCATCACCCGAGCTTTGCGACGGGATTCCGGCGGAAGGGGAGATGATCGCACGCGGCAAGTGGGCCGTCGCTCAGTGCACGAAACGCGGCATGGCGCAGAGCCAGGGCTGCGCGCAGCTCTTCAACGTCGTCGCGCAGCAATGCCGGAAAACGTCCATGTAAGAAAAGACTGTCGGACGTCCGCTTACACTCGATTACATGATGAGTGAAGCAATTTTATGTACTCGGTGTTCCGCAGAAATCGCGCAGGGCGGCGACGGTGAAATCGCCGGCAGCAAGCTTTCCCCTCGCGAACGCGAAGTGATGATGATGCTGCTGACCGGCAAGCGCCTGAAGCAGATTGCCGCCGATCTCGAGATCAGCGTGAAGACGGTGACGACGCATCGCGCGCGCCTCCTTCGCAAGCTGCAGCTCGAAGACAACCTCGGCCTCTATCGCTTCGGCGTCCGCAACGGCCTGATCGATCTTTAGTGCGCGGCCGCCCGCGCACCTTCGACCGACAGCCGCCGGTTCGGCGTTCGCAGCAGCGAGACTTGGTACTGCTCCGCGGCGAGTGAGGCGTTGCCGTTCTTCATGAGCAGGTCGGCGTACAACTCGTGCGCCGGCTTGATCGCGTCGGGCGGACCGCTCGGAGCGCCGAGCTTTTCTTCGAGGTCGACCGCTTCGCGCGCGAGGTCGAGCGCGTGCTTCATGTCGCCCGCGGCCGCAGCGACCGATGACTCGAGCTCTTTCGACATGACGTCGATCGTTCGTGCGCCGGCCGGTTTCTTCGTCGCGCGAACGGCCGCGAGCTGATCGAACGCTTCCTTCACGGCGGCTTTGTCGTTGCGCGCGATCGCCGCGAGTCCGTACGCGAACGCGACTGCCGATGAATCGGCGCCCGAGTACGGCTTCATCGAACAGCCGGCATGCGGCTCGTCGGCAGCCGGCGTCGCGCTGAGTTTCGCTGGCAACACGCTGTAGTCGCCGGTCTCGATCGCGTAACGCGCGAGCATCACGCTTCGTGCGCTCTGCTCGCGCGCGTCTTCGCCATCGACGGGTGCGACTTCCGCGAGCAGCTTCTTCGCGTCATCGAAACGCGACTCCTGGAGATACGCGTACAAAAGCCAGCTCAGACTGTGCAGATCGCGTTTCGTGCGCGGCAGCTGTTTGCGCGTCGTCCATTCTTTCGAGACCGCGTACGAATGTTCGTTCGACGCGATCGTTTCCTTCCACATCCCGAGCTGCAGAAAGATGTGTGACGGCATGTGCAGCGCGTGGAACGCCGCCGGCGCGACCTTCGCGTATCGCTGCGCGGCGCGCAGTCCGAGCGGCGCGTGCAGCGGATCGTCGTAAGCGTGAATCAGGTAATGCAGCACGCCGGGATGTTCGGGATTCGCGGCGAAGAGCGGCTCGAGAATCGCGGCCGCGCGAATCTGTTTGCGCGCGTCGCCTTCGTCCGGTGCGCGGAGGCCGAGGATTGCGAGGGCGTGGAAGGCCTGGGCTTCGTAGTCGGATGGATTGGAGGCGGCCAGACGCGACATCGCTGCTTCGTACGCGATGTTGCGCGTCTGCTTGTCGCCATCGCCGTAAAGCGCTTCGACCGCCGAGATATAGCTCTGCTCGCGCGGCGTTTTCGCTTTCACCGTTGCCAGTTTCGCGAGCACTTTCTTCGCGGCGGGAACGTCGACCTCGTACCAGATCGGATGGTTGTACGTCATCGCTTCGCCCCAGTACGCCATCGCGAAAGCGGGATCGATCTTCTGCGCTTCGCGAAACGCGTCCGCGGCTTCGTCGTACCAGAAACTGTGCAGCGCCGCGACGCCGCGCAGGAACGCCGGCTGCGCTTCCGCGGCGCCGGAGTTCGGAAACGAGATCGAGCCGAGCTGCTGCGCAGGCAACGGCAACGCGATGAAGAGAAGCAGGACGAGACGTCGCATGCGGGGAGTCTATAGGACGCCCACCGTTTAAGATCTCCGCATGCGACTCATCGTCGGCACCAGCGGCTACTCGTACAAAGAATGGAAAGGCATCTTCTATCCGGAGGATCTCCCGGCCGGGAAGATGCTGCCGTTCTACGCCGAGCGTTTCGGCAGCGTCGAGATCAACAACACGTTCTATCGAATGCCCGATCCGAAAACGGTCGAGAAGTGGGGCATGCAGGTTCCCGACGATTTCACGTTCGTCATCAAAGCGCCGCAGCGCATCACGCATCAGAAGAAGCTCGTCGACTGCGCGGACGACGTGCGCTACCTCTTCGAAGTCGCCTCCGTCCTCGGTTCCAAGCTCGGACCGATCCTCTTTCAGCTGCCGCCGTACGCGCGCAAAGACGTGCAGAAACTGCGTGATTTCATCGCGCTGCTGCCGCGCGAGAATCGCGTCGCATTCGAGTTCCGCCATGAGTCGTGGTGCGATGACGCCGTATACGACCTGCTGCGCGAACGCGATGCCGCGATCTGTCTCGCCGATACGGACGAAGTCACCGACCGCGACGCTCTCGTGATCCCGACTGCTTCATGGGGTTATCTCCGTCTGCGCCGCACCGAATACGCGCCGGGCGAGCTGCCGGCGTGGCGCGAGCGCATCACGCGTCAGCCGTGGAACGACGCGTACGTTTTCTTCAAGCACGAAGACGAAGCGAAAGGTCCGCGATTCGCCGTCGAGTTTCTCGCGGCCCATTGACGCGCCCATGCGCCGTCCGTACTCTCTTCCGGGCCCATGTCGCTGATTCGCAGCGTGCTCGTCTTTTCGATGCTGATCTCGCTCAAATATCTGAGCCGGATCTTCTATCGCCACGATTTTCAGTGGGTCGGCGACGTTCCGCCGAAGCCGTGGAGCGACATCCGTCTCGTCGCCTTCCTCAATCACACCTCTCTCTTCGAGCCCGTCTTCCTCGGCGGCTGCCCGACGAATTTTCTCTGGCGTCTCGCGGCGCACGGCGTCGTTCCGGCGGCTGACAAAACGACCGGACGTCCACTCGTCGGACTCGTCTTTAAGTTCGTCGCGCATCACGTCATCGCCATCACGCGCGAGCGCGATCACACCTGGTTCGAAGTGCTGAACAAAATCGATCCGCACTCGATGGTGATCATCGCGCCGGAAGGCCGCATGAAGCGCGCGAACGGACTCGATCTCAACGGCAATCCGATGACGGTGCGCGGCGGAATCGCCGACATCCTCCTCGCGATGAAGAGCGGCCGGATGCTCGTCGCGTACAGCGGCGGACTGCATCACGTGCAGGTGCCGGGTCACATCCCGATGGTTTTCGAAACCGTGCGCATGCGGCTCGAGATCGTGATGATCGAGGACTACATCGCGGAGATGACCGCGAACGGCGGTCCCGATCAGTTCAAGAAGAACGTGATGAAGGATCTCGATCGCCGCCGCGATTTTTACTGTCCGGCGGAAGAGCCTCGCGCGACGAAAGTAGCGTGACGAAATCTTCGAGCGGCATCGGCTCGCTGAAGAGAAATCCCTGGATGTAATCGGCGCCGAGGTCTCGCAGGAAGTCGAGCTGTTCCTCGCGCTCGATCCCTTCCGCGATGATCGCCATGCCGACGTCGTGCGCCAGCGCGATGATCGACTTCGTGATCGCGCACGAGCGTTTGTTGTCCGGCAGGTCTTTCACGAATTCGCCCGGGATCTTGATGCCGTCGAGCGGGAAGTGTTTGACGTGCTCGATCGACGAATGCCCGGTGCCGAAGTCGTCGAGCCACAGCTGAATGCCGCGCTCTTTCAGCTCGTCGAGCATATGCATCGTCTCTTTCGGATCTTCGATGTAGCTCGTTTCGGTGATCTCGAGGTTGATGCGATTCCAGTCGGTGCCGCAGCCGGAGATGAGGTTGCCGAGGCGTCTGAGGAGGTTGCCTTCCTGAAATTCGCGCGGGGAGAGATTGATGTTGATGTGGACGTTCGGCGCGATGCGCTGCCACGTCGCGGCATCGGCGTACGCGTTGCGCACCAGCCACGAATCGAGCGCATACATCGCCGACGACTCCTCGGCCGCCTCCGCGAGTTTCGTCGCGCTGCGGATCTCACCGTTCGGGCGGCGTGCGCGCAGAAGCGCTTCCGCGCTGACGATCTTCCGCGATTCGAGCTCGTGAATCGGCTGATAGAAAAGCACGAGCTGATCGTCGGCGAGCGCGCGGCGCACCCCTTTTTCCGCTTCTTTGGTGGCCATTGTCGCTCATCAATCCAAAAGCGGTGCCGTCAATCGGCACGATCCGTTACCATCCGCGCTTCATGGCCGAGTTCCAGTTTCGATCGCGGCGCTTTGCGCGCGCGAAGCGCGTGCAGACCGTGCAGCATCTCGTCGGCGCGTTCACGCTCATCACCGCGGCGATCGCGCACGGCAGCGATCCGGGCGGACATCATTCGCTCGTGCTTCCGGCGCTCGAACTGCTCAGCGGCGGACTGCTCGTCGGCAGCGTCGTCGCCGAGAAGATGAAGCATCGCAAAGGGCAGGAATCGCACGGCGCGATCGGCTGGGTGGAGATCGCGGGCGCGGTGATGACGTACGTCGAAGCGTTCTCGCGACTGCAGCAACGACATCACTTCTCGTTTTACGTGCTGTCGTTCGTCGCGCCGACGGTGCTGCTGCTCTTCGGGATCTTCGATCTGCGGCTGCGGACATTCCGCCGTTTCATCGCGAACGACGACGGCATCGTGCGCCGCGCGCATCTGGTGCACCTTGCCGTGCCGAAGCGCTATCGATGGGAGTCGATGAAGAGCTTCCACGTGCTGCCGACGTCGATCGAGATCGCGGAGAAAGACGGCGGCAGCGCGACGATCGCGCTCAAAGACGTCGTCGAGCGCGATGAAGCGGTTGCGTGGCTGCGCGAACAGCTGAAGATGCGCGGGATCGTCGAAACGTAGCGGTTACTTCCGCGTCAGCTGCCACAGCGCAAGCGCGGCGCCGATCGCGGCAATGGCGATCACGACTTTGTTGCGCTTGAAGAAGTCGGCGATCGTGCCGTTCTTCTGCTGCTGCTGACGCGCGCGTTCCGCGACGGCGCTCATCTCGACGCGCTGCGGACGAGATTTGATCGCCGCCTGCACCGCCTTCTCGAACTCCGGCAGCGTGCGCGGCTCTTCGTTCGCGACGACGACTCCGCGCTGCGTGTCCATGTGCACGGCGTCCGACTGCACCGGCGCCACGACTCGCTCGCCGTTCGAATCCTTCACGACGTCGTACGCGCCCTGATCGAAGTACAGAACGGTGGGGCCGAGGCGCGTGTCTTTGAGGAAGACGACGCGCTCGTCGCCTTCATGAAACGACGGCACGCCGATCGTGCTCTGGTTCAGATTTCCGACGCGGCCGCCCGGCGTCACGATCGTGACTTCGGAGGTCTGCTGTCCCTTCAGCGCTTTCTCGACGCGAATCGTCGAGTACGTCACGATCCAGCGTCCGCTCGCGTCCATCTGCGACTTCGTGCTCACCACTTTGCCGAGCACGATGCCCGCCGCGTTGTCGACTTTCTCCTCGAACGACGCGGCCTGCGAAACGGTCGCGCTCGCCTTCAGCGGTACGAACAGCGCGCCGGCCATTGCGACTGCTGCAATGAGGGAGATCGAGCGGTTATTTGCAGTCATCGTGTCATCACAACAAAGCAATCGACGGGCCATTTCACTCAGCTGTACGAAACACGTTTTCGAGGAACGCCGCCACGACCTGCATCTCGTCTTCCGACACCTGATGGCCGATCGGAAACTCGTGATATTCGGGATCGATCCCGTGCTCTTCGAGCACTCGTCGCGTCCGCCTCGCGGCGATCACCGGAATGACGTCATCGACAGTTCCGTGCGCGATCAGCACGCGCTGATTCTTTCGCGCGCGCAGGTCGGGCAGCTCGTCTTCGTACAGCGCGCCGCTCATCACCACGATGCCCGCGAGCGCGCGCTCCGTTCGAAAGCCGACGTCGAGCGACATCATCCCGCCCTGCGAGAAACCGCTGATGACGATCTTTCCCTCCGGCGTCGGATAGCGCACGACCAGCTCGTCGAGAAACTCGAGCAGCAGCTTTCGCGATGCGACGATCGAGCTGCGCTCCGCCGGCCAGCCGTCGAACCAGGTGAAGCCGGCGCTCATGCCGGGATACGGCTCGAACGGCCGCGGCGCGTTCGGAAAGATGAAGCGATAGCCGCCGTCGAGATACGGCGCGAGATCCGCGAGATCGTTCGCGTCCGCGCCGCGTCCGTGAATCACGACGACGAGCGGCAACTCGACGGTGTCGGCCGCGCCGCTTGGCGTCGAAGCGATGTAGCGAAGCGAGAGATCGTTGTGGCTCGAAGTCGTCATCGGCTGCGAATTCTAATGTCCGGCAATGCGCCGCCGCGATCGCAGCGCCTCCTGCTCGGTGAGCTCGCGATAGATCGTCGCCGTCGCGCCATCGATCGATTTCGCGAACAGCGCCGCGAGCGATGACGACGACTTCGACGCGAACGCCGCCACGTCATCCGTCGCGAACGGGACTTCGGTGAAATTGCCTGACGAATTGGTTCGCACCGCGAACGAACCGGTGCTGCCGGTCCAGAGCACGATGAAGCCGCTGCCCATCGGCGCAACGCCGATCCGAGTCAGCGAGGACGCCGCCGCGATCTGCGACGAAGCCACGGCGATCGACGCGTCGTCGCGCAGCAGCGTCGTCGTGATGCCGTTCGTTGCAACCGCCAGCAGGTAATCGCGGCCGTTCGACGCGAGATCGAACAGCGACGTCGACGAAGAGACGAGCCGCTCGCTTCCCGCGGCCGTCCCGTCCGGGCGAACCGGAACCGCGAAGATGCCGTTGCCCGCGACCGACGCTGCGACGAGGAATCCATTTCCGTTCGACGCCACGACCGGCGCGTGCGCGTTTCGCGCGAGCAGCAGCGTCGGCTGCGGCGTGAGCACGAACCCGCTCTGCGCGATGCGGAATCCGCGCACCTGACCGTTCGCGTCGATGCCCGCAACCAGCCATGAAACTCCGTCGGACGCGACGCTCGTCTCGCGCAGATTCACGCTGCCGAGCGAGAGCTGCTGCAGAAAGCCATCGCCGTGCACGATCGCGCCGTGCAACTCGCTCGGCGCTGCATTCGCGGTCGATGAAGTCAGCCACGTGATCAGCACGTCGTTGCCGATCGACGCGGAGTCGATGCTGCCGACGACCCGCGCGCTGCCGAGATCCAGCGGCGCGCCGTTGCCGGCAGGGGAGACGCGTGCCGCGCGAATCAGCGTGTTATCGGTGTTGACGTCGCTCTCGGTCCACACCGCCACGGCCTGCGACGCGCTCGCTGCAATCGACGCCGGGATTTGCGCGGCCGCGCCGCTGTGCCACAGCACCGCCGGTTTCGGCGTGCGTCCGAGCGGATCGACATTCGCGCCGAGAATCTTCGTGACCGTGCTGCCGCCGATCGGACCGTGCTCCCACGCGACGAAGAAATCGTTGCCGTTCTTCGCGACGAGCGGCTCGATGTTGAACGCATCGGTATCGCTCGTGAGCGGGAACGCGCGCCGCGGCACGGTGAAATCGCTGTTGATGATGATGCCGAGGAGGTTGTTGTTGGTGGAGATTGCGATGAGGTGATCGCTGCCGTTCGCGCCGATGTCGAAGCCGCTGAAGACGTCCGTCGGCTGAATCTCGTAGATGTCGCGCTGCGTGCCGAGCGTGCCGTCGAGCGCGACGCGCTGCACCGTCACGATGTTGCCCGCGTACGGATCGACGAACGCGACGTAGTACGCGACGCCGTCGAAATCAGCGTGTGCGCCGTTGACGCGCTCTTCGCGCAGCACGGTGTGAAACGTCTCCGCGCCGTGCGGATCGAGCCGCACGACTCGCGATTCGGAATCGTTCGCGCGGAACAGCAGGAAGCCCGCGTCATCGGCGGCGATCACCTGCGCGTCCTGCAGGATCGAGACGCGCTCGACGATGTTGCCGGCCGCGTTCACGATGTACGCGATGCCCTGCGAAAACTCCCACGTCACGAGACACACGTCGGGCGTGCACTGCGCCTGCGAGCGCTGCGCGGCCGGCGCCCCCGCAAACGTCGTCAGTACTTTCCCCTCCGGGTTGTCGAGCGTTCCATCCGGTTTCAGCGTGGAGATTCGCAGCGAGCCGCCGGCCGTCCACGTCACCATGCGCAATCCGCTCGAGCGGACGATGCTCGGCGCCGTGGTAGTCGTCAGCTGGCGCTCGGTCGTCGCGTCGGGACGTCCGGCGCGATCGACGAAAACTGAATGCAGCGTCTGCACGCGCGGCGAGATTCCGCCGCAACAGCTCCGCCATGAAAGTGCAGTGAGTCCGTCGCTCGCCGGGACGATGCCGACGAGCCGCTGATCGTCCGCCTCGACGGCGCCGGGCCGAGCCGGCGCCACCCGCTGCTCGGCAGTAGCAACGAATCCGCGCGCCAGCTGCGTGACCTGCGCAAATGCGGGAAGAGACACGAACAGCAAGGCCGCAACCGCGGCGCGGGTCGATATGTGCATGTATGGTGATACGGCGGGATGCACGATTGTGTCCTTATTTTCCAAATTCGCGCGAACTCCGCGCGACTCTGGCAGTAAAATCGGTCGCTTCAAGTCTCCCGAGGTGAACTCGTGCATATCAATGACCTCCTGAAGATCGCAGCGGAACGCCGGGCGTCGGACCTTCATATCAAGGTTGGCTCGCATCCCGTTATCCGCGTCGATGGCGAGCTCACTCCGCTGGTGGAGCTGAAGCGCCTCATGCAGGAAGACACGATCGCAATGGCATTCTCGATCATGTCGTCCCGCCAGAAGGAGAAATTCAAGAACAACTACGAGATCGACATCGCGTACTCGGTGCCCGGTCTCGGCCGTTTTCGCTGCAACATTTTCCAGCAGCGCGGCACGGTCGGCATGGTTCTCCGCGTCATTCCGGTCAAGATTCTCTCGATTCGCGAGCTGATGCTCCCGGTGGTGCTCGAGAAGATCGCCGAGGAGCGCCGCGGTCTGATTCTCTGCACGGGAACGACGGGTTCCGGCAAGTCGACGACGCTCGCCGCGATGATCGACTACATCAACTCGCACCGCACGGAACACATCATGACGGTCGAAGACCCGATCGAGTTCCTGCATCGCGACAAGAAATCGATCGTCAATCAGCGCGAGATCGAAGTCGATACGAAGTCGTTCTCGCAGGCGCTGCGCAGCGCGCTCCGTCAGGATCCCGACGTGATTCTCGTCGGCGAAATGCGCGATTACGAAACGATCGAGACGGCGCTGACCGCCGCCGAAACCGGCCATCTCGTGCTCTCGACGCTGCACACGATGGACGCGACGGAAACCGTCAACCGCATCATCTCGGTCTTCCCGCCGCACCAGCAGAAGCAGATCCGTCTGCAGCTCGCGGCCGTGCTCAAAGCGGTCGTCTCGCTGCGCCTGCTGCCGCGCGCCGACGGTCTCGGCCGCGTTCCGGCAGCCGAGGTGCTGATCTCGACCGCGTACATTCGGGACTGCATCGAGAACAAAGAGAAGACGAAGCTCATCAAAGACGCGATCTCGCAGGGCACGTCGCAGTACGGCATGCAGACGTTCGATCAGTCGCTGTACACGCTGTACCGCAACGGTCTGATCACGCTCGATGAAGCGCTTCGCCGCGCGTCGAATCCGGACGAGTTCCGCCTCAAGCTGTCGGGCATCCAGTCGACGTCGGATGCTTCGAAGGAAGAGATGGATGCAAAGCTGACGCTGGCCAGCGACAGCGATCCGTTCGCCGACGAGTCGCCGTTCGACTTCTCGAACAACATCTGATGTACGCCCGGCGTCTCGCGTGCGCCGCGCTGTTCGCGCTGGCGAGTTGCGCTGCGACCGTGACTGCTCCGGTCGCGGTCAAGCTTCCCGACAACGTGACGTCGACCGACGTCACGATCGACGGCGTACCCGCCAAACGCCTGACGCGCGAAGACGCGAAAGCCGAGTTGCTGTACTTCGGCGACAGCGCGATGAACTCAGTGATGACGCTCCCGGTCAATATGTTGATCATGTCCGGTACCGTCACCTCCGCAAACGCATCCGCCGCCGTCGATTACCTGAAGAAAGACAATCCGCTGCCGATCATCGCCCACGGTTTCGGCCCCGGCAGCGCGATCGCCGCTGAAGTCGCGGGAACGCGCGAGCTGCCGGGTCTCGTCCTCGAAGCCACCTCCGGCGGCGAGGCGGTGACGAAAATCCTCGGCGACTATCGCGGCAGCATCCTCTTCGTCATCGGCGAAAAGGATCGCGTCGCGCCGATGTCCGTTTCCGCGAAACTGCACGACGACGCCGGCGTCTCGCCGTGGAAGCGCGTCGTCGTCGCTGCCGGGAAATCGCACGGCAACGCGATGACGGCCGACGTCTCCCTCGCCTCGTATCGCGAGCTCGTGAATTACATCGCGCGCTGACTCCTGCATAATCGCGCGCACTCGATGGAAATCGCCGCCGGTTCCCGCCTCGGCCCCTACGAAATCGTCTCGCGCCTCGGCGCGGGCGGCATGGGAGAAGTGTGGCGCGCGATCGACACGCGTCTCGATCGTCCGGTCGCCATCAAGCTGCTGCCCTCTGAGTACGCGCAAAACTCGCAGCTGAAGATTCGTTTCGAGCGCGAAGCGAAAACGATCTCGCAGCTTCATCACCCGCACATCTGCACGCTCTTCGACGTCGGCCACGAGCAGGGCCACGACTTTCTCGTGATGGAGCTGATCGAAGGCGAGTCGCTCGCGGAACGGCTCACGCGCGGACCGCTGCCGCTCGAACAGGCGCTGCGCTACGCGATCGAGATCGCCGACGCGCTGTCGAAAGCGCATCGTCACGGCATCGTCCATCGCGATCTCAAGCCGGGCAACGTGATGATTACGCCGTCCGGCGCGAAGCTGCTCGATTTCGGACTGGCGAAACACTCACTGTCGGCGTCGAGCGGCATCTTCAGCGGCACGACCGCGGTCGTCATGCCGACGGAGCAGAAGCCGCTGACGGCCGAGGGGACGATCGTCGGGACGCTGCAGTACATGGCGCCGGAACAGCTCGAAGGAAACGAAGCCGACGCGCGGACGGACGTCTTCGCGTTCGGCGCGCTGCTTTACGAGATGGTGACCGGGAAGCGCGCGTTCGAGGGACGAACGAAGACGAGTCTCATCGCGGCGATCGTCGATCGCGATCCGAAGCCGATGTCGACGCTGATGCCGGGCGCGCCCGCGCCGCTTGAAAGAGTCGTCGCCGTCTGTCTGCGCAAGGAGCCGAACGATCGCTGGCAGAGCGCGCACGACGTGAAGCTCGAGCTCGAGGCGATCGCCGCCGGTGCGAGTGCGAGCGCGATTCATCTTCGTTCGCAGCGGCCGTCGCGAATCGGCTGGATCGTCGCCGGCGTGATCGCGCTCGCTGCGCTCGCGCTGGGCGTCGCACATTTGCGGACGCATCGTCCCGTCGAATCGCAGCGCTTCATGATCGCGCCGCCGCAAAAAGCGTCGTTCGATCTCGAAGACGCGCCGCCGGTCGTCTCGCCGGATGGCCGGAACGTGCTGCTCTACATCCATACAGAGGCGGGCGAAGAGCTGGTCGTGCGGCCGGCCAACTCGTTCGAATATCGCAAGCTGCACAGCGGCGTCTACGACCCGATCTGGTCGCCGGACGGCCGCTATGTCGCGTTCTTCAAGGACGCGAAGCTGAAGCGGATCTCGGTCAACGGCGGCGCCGCGCAGACGATCGTCCGCACCGGCGACAGCCGCGGCGCATCGTGGGGAACGAGCGACACGATCGTCTACGCACCCGGACCGAATTCGCCGATTTTTGCGGTGCCCGCCCAGGGCGGCACGGCGCGCGCCGTCACGAAACTCGATGCGTCGCGAAAAGAGGGTGGACACTGGCGGCCGTTTTTTCTCCCCGATGGCCGGCACTTCCTCTTCACCGCGCACAGCTCCGAGCCCGACTTCGGCGGCGTCTGGTGCGGCTCGATCGATTCGTTCGAGCGCAAGCGCGTCCTCGATCGCGACACGACGGTCATCTACGCCGACGGTCATCTGCTTTACACCGAGGCGGGTGATCTCTACGCGCTGAAGTTCGATCCCGAAAAGATCGCGACGATCGGCGAGCCCTTCGTCGTCGCGAAGAACGTGAGCTACAGCCCGCAGTACGGCTCGGCCGGCTACAGCGCCGGCGGTGGCACGCTGATGTACCAGATCTCGGCGACGGCGCTGAATCCGCCGCTCGCGCGCTTTGACCGCCACACGCATCTCCGTTCGATCCTGCCGAACTTTACCGGCATCAATCTCGACCTCTCACGCGACGGCACGCGCATCGGCTACCAGCACACCGACCCGGAGCACAACACGCCTGACATCTGGGTCGGCGATCTCACGCGAGGCTCCGCGACGCGCATCACCAGCGATGGAGCACCGGACATCGGCCCGGTCTGGTCTCCCGACTCACGCGTCCTGATTTACGTGAGCTTCCGCAACGGAAACACCGTCCTGCTCCGGAAGCTCGCCA
>Ga0070701_10000044_pt1 | contig 31806 bp, 2 predicted proteins | sample KBSK5102metaG_FD_65451 | JGI IMG/M metagenome (GOLD analysis project Ga0070701, IMG submission 65451) | Corn, switchgrass and miscanthus rhizosphere microbial communities from Kellogg Biological Station, Michigan, USA - KBS K5-10-2 metaG | ecosystem: Host-associated > Plants > Roots >... | reverse complement strand
ACTGAAGCGTGCATCGAGTCCGCGGCCCGCCTTCGTGAAGGCGTCCCGAATCAACGCAAGTTGCGGAATCTCGTGGTGACAAACGGCGGTCTGGCAGTTACCGCCGCTGTAAGAGGCTGTGAACGGCAGGCCGGGCTGGCGCACAAAGTCGGAAGCGCCGGTGGTGCCGTTTCCTGTCGACTCGACGCCGCTCGATTTCGGGACCATCGCGACTTCCGCGATGCCTTTGTGAACGTCGAGGCCGAAGACACGGAAGAGAGTGCCGTCGTCGCTCGGAGTCACGGTGAGAACGGCGTCGGCACCGAACGAAAGATCCGGCACTACGCATGGACGATCGGCAGCCTGTGCGGCTTCGACGCACGCGGGCGGATCGACGTGCGCGTCCGTCAGCATGATCTGTTCAGCTTTGCCGCCCGACGTGACCATCGATCCGCTCAGATGATTCGACTCGATCGCGTTCAGATCGAAAACGCCGACGCCGAAACCGAACAACGACACGACCGCGTAGGCGGTTCGGTTGCGGAGGATGCGAATGCGATCACCGTTGCGGACGAGGACGTTCGTGAACGCCACGCGCGTCTTAGCCGCGGCGTCCGCGTCTTCCGACCAGCGCACGCCGAGCGTTTCATTGAGAATCGTGATTCGCTGCGTTTGGTATTTGAAGTCGCTGGTCGGCGGCACTGAGATCGAGTAGCTCTTCGCCTCGCCGAACAGAACGCCGGGAGTTGCTTTCGCGCCGAGTGAATTCACCGGCGACGAGCCAACGAGCTTGCTGTCGAAGTCTGCGCCGCCGACGACGACGAGCTCGTCATCCTGCTCGGCGAGTTGCAGCTTTCGCGGCGTTGCTTCGGCGCGATCGGTGATCGTCGTCATCGTCGTTCCGAGCGGCGCGCCGACGTTAAGGCCGGGTCTCCAGGAAATGATCGACGTCGCGTATGGCGTATCGATCGAGAGCGGCTTCTCGCTCGCATCGAGGCCGGCGGCGAACTGTTCGACGCGATACGTGCGCAACACGCCGAAGAGATCGGTGAGCGCCGTCGAGTAAACGCGGCCGTGATGATCGACCGTCACGGCCCACGACTCGCCGGTCACGACGCCGGTTTGCGGGAAGGCAGGCGCTTTCGCGATCGGCTTTGCCGTATTCGGCGGCTTCGCGGACAACGAGGCGGGATCGGAAACGTCGTACGCCGCAATGCCGCCGTCGAGCGACGACACGAAGAGCAGATTGCCATCGAGCGCCATGTCGCGGACGACACCCTGCGCGAGCGTGAACGGCTGATCGGCGGGCAGAATCTCGCCCTTCGGCGCGCGCACTTTGAACTCGACGTAGAGATCTTCGCCCTTCGTCTGTTTCCCGAGCGTCAGCGGCTCGGTCGGCGGAGTGGCGGACTTGTTGGACGGCGTCGTATCGGCGATGTCGGCGTCGAGGACGAGGCGGAAGTGACCGCCGCGCTGCAGCTCGGTCGGAAACTTCAGCGTTACGCGGCGGCCGGAATCGATCGCAATCGCAGCATGGTGCAGATCAACCCAGTTCGCCTCCGCGGAAGTCGAATAGTTCTGCTGAATCTTTACGAGCGGCTCGAGCTCGGCCGGCGTGGTCGCCTTCAGCGTTTTGTTGAAAACGACCGAGATTCGATCGGTCGGCGCAACGTCGTCGTTCGACGCGACGATGACGAGGCGATCGCCGATCGATACCGTGATTTTGTGATCTGTCTCGCCGGTGATCGTCGCCTTCGTTACGTTGAGGACGCGGTATTTCTGCGGCACGTTGGGGTTCGGCGTAACGTCGACGACGGCGGTCGAAGGTGACGCTTCATCTGTCTTTTCGAAGACGAGATTGAATCCCGGCACGGTCGTATTCGACAAGTACGCGAGGTCGGCGACGACAACGCGGAACGGATCGCCGAAGACCGGATACGGGCCGACGTCCGACTGTCCGGGCGCGTTGATGACCGTGGCCGTATCGACCGGCACCGGCGCGAGCGGCTCGTAGTCTTTTTTGAAGACACTCAGACCTGTCGCTGCTTCGACACCTTCAATGCGGAACGGTGAGTTCGCGAGCACGGGAACGACGACACGGCCATGCGCCGCGGTCATGTAGAGGTTCGAGACGTAGAGAGAATTGAACTTCTCGAAGAAGATCTCGAGCACCGTTTCGAGTCCCTGGATCGCGGCGAACATCAACGGATGTGCGTTGGGAACGATCAGGCTGCAGACGCTGTAGTTGGCAGGTGCCGCGAGACGCAGCAACGCTCTCTTTGCATCGATACCGGTGACGGTTTCGTTGGGCCGGAGGCGCGAGCTTGCCGTGAAGGCGCGCATTGCACTCGTCGCCGCAGCCCGCGTGGTGAACTTGCCGTTCTCCACTCGCAGCAGGTCGTCGACCTCGAGGCGCGGGCCGCGGCTGGAATCGCCGAGGCGGGAGAGGAGGAACGTGCGGTTGTCGGTGGGAGTGTTGGGCGGGATCGGGAGGTCGAGCTCGAGCGGGATTTTTGCGGTGCCTTCGAACACGACGTTGATGCCGGTGATGAAGTTGATCTCCGTCGCGAAGGACGGGACGGCGGCGAAGGTCGACTGGGCCGCCGGCTGAATGCGGACGAGCGTTTTCTTTTCGAAGGCGCCGGCGGGGACGGTGACGGTGATGCCGTCGGTCGTCGTGAAGGTCGAGGTTACGTTCGGCGTGGCGACGAAGCCGTCGCCTTCCGGTGTGACGAACGGTGTGAGCGGAATGATGGCGATCGTGGCGTGGCTGATCGAATCGATGACGTGGAGCGACAGATCGTCGTCGAGCGTGAGACGGTCGTATGGATCGCCGCCGCCGGCGGTGAAGCGGAACGCGCCGGTCGTTGACGCGACGGACTGGTATTGCTGGATGAACGAATGGCTGCCGCGGACGGCGAGCGCGATTGCGTTCGCGGGGATGGCGCCGTCGGCGCCGGTGATCGTGGAGACGCCGGCGGCGTCGGGAATCGTGACGCGGATCGCGGCGGGGTTGAAGCCTTTGCTCGGCGGAGGAACGGCGGACGTCGTGAATTGGAATGACGCGACGCGGCCGAAGGGCGCGGCGTTCGTGCCGCGGATCGTCGAGGCGATCGTGATCGCGTAGGTCGACGCGGGAACGAGCGCCTCCCCTGCCGACGGCGTGAACGTCACGACGGCGCCGAGCGTTTGCGTGGTGCCGGCGAGCGCGCGGCCGGTCGTCAAGTTGTTGACCAATACGCCGCCGGTGACCGATGCGGGATCGATCGGTGCGTCGAAGGTGGCGACGACCTGGAGCGGCGCGGTCGGATCGAGCTCGCGATTGGACGGCGTCACGGTGAGGAGATTCGGGGACTGCGCGGCGAGCGCAAGGACGCCGAACGGCACGATCTCGTCGCGTTGCGCGACGCGCGGTCCGGCGACCGCTGTACCATCGCCGGTCGTGGTGTGACGCGGAACGAGAGTGAATGCGGACGCCGGAACCGGCAGCGCGAAGAGTCCGCCGATGCGCGAGAGATCGACGATGCCGAGCGCGCCGGTTTGCGGCGTGCCGATGCCGGCGGTGATGCGCGCGTTCGTGAGCGATGGACCGGTTGCGCCGAGTTGCACGCGTCCCCAGGTGAAGGCGATCGGTGAGTCGGCGACGAGCAGGAGATAGCGACCGCCGGAGACGATGCCGTCGACGGGAAAGAGCGATGGATCGTCGGCGAGTGTCGTGAAGCGTTTCGTGCCGGCGACGTCGGGCGACGTCGAGGCGATCGTCCGCGCGGCGAGTCTCACGAGCGCGCCATGCGGCGTTGACGAAAGCAACTCGGCGATGACGACCTGACCGCTGCCCGTCAGTTGTGACGAAGTCAGAGCGAACGTCGCGGTTGCGGGTTTCGTCAGCCGAAGCGGTGAGGCGGTGAACTCAGCCGTCGACGGATCGGTCGTGCGCGTCAGCGTCAGCTCGAAACCGGCGGCGACGTGGAAGCCGGCAATCGCCGGAATCGCGTTCAGCTCCGAATCGGAAAGTGCGCGCGACGACGCGTGAATCGCTTCATCGGTCGCGCCGGCCGGGACGTCGATCGTGACGGCGTCGTCGCCGGGAACGCGTCCGCCTTCCGCGCCGACGAGCGTGCCGCGATCGATGCGGCCCGGATAGTCGACGACGCGAATGTGATCGACGCCGTCGCGCAGCGTCACGCTGGCAGCCTGCGACGTCGGCGCGATGTGGAACGTGGCGGAACCGGCGTCGCCGGCGGGATTGCGATAGATGAGCAGATCGGTCGCGAACGGCGGATCGAGGACGACGCGGCCGTCGGCGAGATGCAGCTCTTCATCGATGTACGCCTGCACCGCGGTGCCGCTCGGATACGGCTTCGTGTTGTCGGTGACGAGGGTCGCCGTCGCGCGCTGATTCGGCAGGACGGCGGTCGGATTGACGGGGAACGACGTCTGCTTCATCGCGCAGGCATCCGCGGATGCGGCGCATGGATTTGCGACGCCCTGCAGCGCGGCACCGGCGTGCGGCGCGGGCGGATGCGCGAGCGATGCGGCCTTGTCGGGATAGACGAGCGCGTAGTTGCCGGACGCGATGATGTCCGCGGTGACGCGGCGGTCGCTGCCGATCGGAATGACTGCTGCGGCGACGCGCCATTCGTCGCGCTCGACGTCGTACGTGACCAGCGAGAGCGTTTGTGCGGCGGAGGCAATCGCGTCGGCATCAGCCTGCGTCAGCACGAACGTCAGCTTCGCTGCGGCGAGCGATACGGGAACGGACGAGCCGTTGATCGCGATCTCCGTGCTTGCGATCGGCGACCAGCCGAGCGGCAGCAGACCGGCGAGCGATTGGCCGCCGATCGCGGTGAGCGCGACCTTCGCGCCCGGCGTCAACGATGACGACGGCACGGTCAGTTCGACATTCCGAGTGACCGCGGTTTCGGAGACGTCGGAGAGCGCGAGCGGTGATGACGCGACGGTCGTTTCGCTGCCGCGCTTCGTGAGGCGAATGTCGATCGGCACGACGCCCGCGCCGACGGGGACGACGAGTTGACGCCACACCGTTGCGTAACCGGTTGCGCTCGCGCGCAGCGTGTACGCACCTTCCGCGAGCGGACGGCTGTAGCGTCCGCGATCGTCGGTGGCGAGCGTTTGCGGCGACGGCGAAATGTCGATGCGCGCGTTCGCGAGCGGACGACCGTTCGTCGCGTCGTAGACGGCGCCGGAGACGAAGCCGCCCTTTGAAGCGCTGCCGTCGTCGAGCGCAAAGAGCTGCGTGTAATCGCTGCCCATCGCGACGCCGGTTGCGTCGAGCGCATCCTTCGTCACGACGAGCGTCAGCGCGGCGCTGAGATCGGCGCTGTACGTGATGGTCGCAATTTGCGAAGTTGCATCGAACGTGACGCTGCCGCTGAGCGGCGAGCCACCACCCGCGGGCGTGAGCACGATCGTGCCGCCGACGCTCGCAACGAGCGACTGGCGGCTCATCGATTTCGAGAAGGTGATCGTCAGCGTTTTCGCGGCGCGATCGAGTGTCGCGGCGGTGACCTGCGGACCCGCGCAGTTGATGCGATACGAGATCGTCCGCTCCGGCGAAAGCGCGCCGTCGGCGCCGAGCTCGTGAACGCGCACGAGGTGGTAGCCGGACTGGCCGGAGAAGTTGATCGTGAGGGCGAACGAGCGATCGGCGGCGGCGGTCGTGGAGACCGGCACGCCGTCGACGTCGGCGCGAATGCGCGCGCCGGCGACGCTGGCGGTGCCGTGAATCGTCTTCGAGGTGAAACAGCCCGATTCGTCCGCTGCATCGATCGTCGGGGCGCTCGCCGGAGCGGCGGAGCCGGCGTCGAATGCGAGGAAGAACGGTGCGGCGAGCGACTGGCCGGCGATGTCTTTCGCCGTCGTCGCGATCGTGAGTGTGTAGTGCGCGCCGCTCGCGAACGAGACCGACGGCGCGAGGCTGAGCGCGTCGTCGTCGATGAACGTCGTGCCGGTGATGACCGTGCCGTTCGCGTCGCGCAGCACGACTGCGTTCGCGACGGTCGAAGCGTCGAGCGGATTCGAGAAGAGGATGACGATGAGCGCGCCGCGATCGACGCCGGCCGCGTTCTGCGCCGGGAACGAATCGGCGATTGTGAGTGGTGCGAGCTTCGTCACGCGAATGGCGTCGACGGCGGATTGACCGTCGAGCTGCGTGACGCGCGCGACGATCGGCGTTGCGCCGGTCGCGGCGAACGGAACGCTCGCGCTGAAGTGCGTATCGGTGATCGTCGCCTGCACGCCGTTCACGACGACCGTCGCGCCGCCGGTCGCGTTGAGCGTGCCGGTGATCGTGTCGGGAGCCGTCGCGGTCGCGGCGTACGCGCGGTTGTCGGACGGCGCATCGATGGCGATCGACGGTGCGGTTGCGCTTACGTCGACGGTTGCAGTGACGGCGGTGTTGTCGTGCGAGCGGCCGGTGACGACGATCGTCGTCTTCGCGCCGCTGAGCGGAACGTTTGTCGCGATGAACGTGCCGGTCGCGTCGCTGAGCGGGTGCGTCGTGACGACGGCAGCGCCGATGGCGATCGTCGACGGCACGACGTTCGTGTACGTGCCGGAAACGTCGACGCTCGTACCGCCGTTTTGCGTGCCGGCAATCGGCGAGGTGATCTCGATGCGCGGCGCGGCGGCGTAGCGCGTGACGTGAATCGTGGCGATGCCGGTGCGGCCGGCGCCATCGCGCGCATGTGCGGCAATGACATTGAGACCGTTCGCGACGGCGACGTTCGCGACGCTGAACGCGTGCGACGGCGCGCCATCGTTCGGCACGGTGAACGGAATGCCGTTGACGTCGCCGGAGACGACGCCCTCCCCTGTCTCGCCGGTCACGGTGATGCGATCGGTCGTCGCAATCGTTGCGTTGTCCGGCGAGGTGATCCGCACGGACGGCGACGACGAATGGCGGAACAGCGTCAGCGTGATTGCGTCGCCGGACGCGTTGCCAGCGGCGTCCGCGCAACGGATGGCGATGTCGTTGCGGCCTTCGACGAGCTGCGCGGACGCGACGAACGTGCCGTCCGCGAGCTGCGCGCGGGCACCGTTCACGAGGACGTTCGCGGCGCCGCCGGAACGGCCGCTGAGCTGGACGGTGTCGCCGAGGATGGTGGAGAAGTTGGGAGGGTCGATGGTGCTGAGTGCGAGCGAGCAGTCGCTGCCCGCGGTGATCGTGCCGATGAAGAACGTGCGATCGATGCGCGTCTCGTTGCCGGCCGCGTCGCGTGCGATCGCGGTGAGGAGATGGCCGCCGTCGCGGAGCGTCGTCGTGTCGGTGCCGGAGGCGCCATCGATCGTGACGCGCGTCGTGACGTTCGGGTTTGTGTCGTCGGCGGTAACGGCAATCGACGGAGGCGTCGCGAAGCGTGCGCCGGCCGCGAGTGCGACGCCGTTCGCGCGGACGCTCAGGACCGGCGCAGTGAAATCGGCGAGCACGTGAACGGTGACCGATTTCGTCGTGCCGGCGATCGCGGCGGTGATGGCGTTGTCGCCTTCGAGGAGTGCGAAATCGTTTTTGCGAAAACTTCCGACCGGATCGACGGCCAACTCGCTGCCGTTGACCGTTACCTTCGCGCCGCCGACGACGGAAAGCAGCTGGCCGATGACGGAGGTCGTCGGGCGATTGGTCAACATCCTGTCGATCGGCGCTGTGAGGATGAGTCCCGGCCGATTGTCGGCGCGCGTGACGTCGACGTGGGCTTCGCCGACGTTGCCGGCGGCGTCGCGCGCGGTCGCCGTAAGCACGTTAGCTCCGAGCTCGAGCTGGATATTCGACGCCACGAACGTACCGTCAGAAGCGCGCGTCGCGGCGATGCCGTTGACGGCGATCGAGGCGACGTCGCTGCCGCTGACGACGCCGCGAACGTCGAGGCGATCGCCGGTGATCGTCGCGTCGTTCGACGGCGACGTGATCGTGACTGCGGGCGCGCTGCGATCGATGGTGAACGTCGCGGTCGCCGTGCCGGTGTGACCGACGGAATCGGTCGCGGTCGCGGCGAGTGTGTAGCTGCCGTCGTTCGCGATGGTCGTGCCGGAAGTGAACGGCGCGCCGTTCAGCGTGCCGACGATGGTCGCGGCCGGATCGCTGACACGAATCGTTGGTGTCACGGCGCGAGCGAAGGTGCGACCGGTCGCGATTAGCGCGCCGTCGTCGATCAGCTCGACGGTCGGCGCGACTGTTTTCACGACGAGCGTGTACGCGCGCGTGGCGCGATTGCCGGCGCGATCAATGGCGACGACGGTGAAGCGATTCGTCCCTTCGGCGAGTGCGACGTTCGTGAAGGTAAAGCTGGCGCCGTCGATCGTTGCGGCGAGCGCGCTGCCTTCCATGCTCACCGATGCGAGATCGGCGACTTCGACGCGGCCGTGAATCGTGGCCTGCGCGGTGCCGATCGTCGTGCCGTCCGACGGATCGAATGAAACGAAGAGCGGCGCGGTCTGATCGATCGTGAACGCGATCGACGTCGCATCGGCGGCGTTGCCGGCGCAATCGTGCGCGTTGACGACGAGCGTGTGATTCCCGGCCGCGGCGACGCCGCCGCCGGAAACGAACGGCTGGCCGTCGAGCGTCAGCGTTGTGATCGCGCGATCGTCAGCATCGACCACGCGAACGATCGGCACGACGGTGCGATTGAACGAACCGCCGGTGAACGGCTTCCCGCCTTCGCTCACTTCGATGCGCGGCGCGGTGCGATCGACCGTGATCGGAATCGTCGCCGTCGTGCTGTGGCCGGTCGCGTCGATTGCTTCGACCGTGACGACGACGTTTCCTTCCGTCGCCAGCGGGAACGTCGTGCTCCACGTTCCGTCTGTCGCGACCGCTGCGGAATTCGTTGTAGCGCCGAGCGTGACTTTCACCGACGCGAGGTTGGCGTCGGAGGCGCGTCCCGCGACCGCGAGCTCGCTTGCGCGAATGCATGCGTCGCGCAACGGCGCGATCACGGTTAGCAGCGGTGCGGCGGTGTCCAGGACGACGTGACGCGTAACCGTGCTGCGATTGCCGGCTTTGTCGACGCCGACGGCGACGACATCGTTGCGGCCTTCCAGCAGCGCGACGCCATCGATCGTGAATGTGTGCGCGGCCGTATCGACGAGCGCTTCTCGTCCGTTGATCGTGACCGACTCCGCGTCGTCCGAGGTGCCGGCGACGGTGATCGACGGAGATGCCAGCGGCGCGTTTTCGGCGGGTGCGGCGATCGTGATGACGGGCGCGGTCGTATCGATTCGGAAGCGCGCGTGGACCGCTTCGTTTGCGAGTCCGACGGCGTCCGTTGCGACGATCGCGACGTCGTGATCGCCGTCGCCGGAGATCGGCTGGCTGACGTAGACGATGCTGCCATCGGCCTGCTTCGTTCCCGCGCCGAACGTCACGCCGTTCGCGACCGGCGGCGCGTTCGTCACGTCGACGACCGTCACGCGCAGCTGCACGGAATGCGCGAAGAGCGCGTCAGCGGCGAAAAGCTTTCCGTCGCCGTCCGTGACGGTCACGACGGGCTTCGTTTTGTCGAGGATGAAATGGAACGGACCGACCGATGCGATGTTGCCGGCGTCGTCGGTGGCGGTCGCTTCGATCGTGTGATCGGCGGACTCGGAAGCGATCGGCTGATCGAGCGGATAGTCGCGGCCGTCGACGAGCAGCGTCCGTTTCGGCGCCGTCGTGAAGTTGTCGGATGACGTGACGACCGGCACGACGTCGCGCGTGAACTTCGTGCCGTCGACGAATGCGCTGCCGTTTTCGGTCAGCGCGATCGATGGCGCGTGCAGATCGATCGTGAACGGATGCGGACCGATGACCGTTTCGAGGCCGCCGCCGTTGGTGACGCGCAGCGTGATCGTGTGGCGCTCTTCGGCGGCGATCGTGTCGCCGAGCGTGTAGCCGTGTGCGTCGACGGTGGCGACGTAGGTCGTCGGCGTCGGATCGGTCATCGTCGCGGTGAAGACGACCGGCGCGCGGAACGACGTCCCTGCCACGAACGGAATGCCGTTGGCGAAAAGATGGACCTCCGGCTGCGTCTTCGACAGCGGGAACGAGCGCGTGACGGTCGTCGTGTGCCCGGCTTTATCGGAGGCGGTGACGATGAGTTGATGGACTTTGCTGATCGTGACGACGAAGCCGCTCGAGATCGGCGAGCCGTCGAGCGTCGCCGCGATCGTGTTGAGCGTCAGATCGATGGCGCTGAAGGTCAGCGTGACGTCCTGCGCGAACGCGTCGCCGTCGCCGAGCGGTTTGCCGTTCGCGAGAATCGTGACGACCGGCGCCGATTTGTCGACGAAGAAACTGCGTGTGACTTCCGTCGACCAAAGGACCTGATCGGTCGCGACGACTTTGATGTCGTGGCGTTTTTCTTCGGCCGTCGGCGCGGGGAGCGCGATGATGGTGCCGTCGAGCGTGGCGACGGTGCGGACATCGGAGGAGTCGGTGATCGCGGCTTTGATGACGACGTCGCCGGCGAAGATCTGACCGTCGATGAACGGCGCGTCGTTGATCGTCAGGGCGACCGCGGGCGGCAGCTGATCGACGAGGAGATTCAGCGTGGCGGTGGCGGCGTTGCCGGCGGCGTCGGTCGCGTTCACGACGATCGCGTGCAGGCGATCCGTGGCGATCGGCGTCGCCGGTATGTAATCGGCGCCGTCGAGTTTGATCGAGCGCGTTGCGATTGCGGAGAGCTCGTCGGTGATGATGACGTCGATCTTCGCGGGCGTTTTGTAAACCGCGAGCGTCGCGGGATCGAGCAGGCGCTGCGTGTCGTGATCGCGGAAGGTGATGACCGGCGGCGTGCGATCGATCGACGACTTCGCGTTCAGGTCGTCGACGTACGTGTCGCCTTTGACCGCGGACCAGATGCCGATGCGGCCGGACGTCAGATGCGCGGGCGTCGCGTCTTTCGCGTCGATCGAAAACGTCGCCGGCTCAGGCGTGCCGTCGAGCCAGAAACGGGCGCGCACGTTCGTGGCGCCGCCGGCGTCATCGGACTGGATGAAGAAGCGAACCCACTTCCCGACCGGCGGCGTGAAACCGCTGTCGATCGTGCCGGTGAATGCGCCGCCGCCGAACGCGAAAACGCGCATGGTGGGCCACGTTCCCACGAGGTAGTACTGATCTTTTTCGGGGTACGACGAGAAGAACGTCAGGCCGGAATTCGTATCGGCGCTGGTGCGAATGAAACGGCCGCGATATTCGAAGCCGCCTTTCGCGGGAAACGAAGTCGTGGTGTACGTCGAGAACGCGCCGATGCGCGGGTTGTTGCCGGTCGGATTGCCGGAGCCCTGCTGCGTACCGAAGACGATGTTCGCGCCGCCGTTTCCCTGCGTCGGATCTGACCACGTTTTGAACAAGCCGTCGGCGACGGGCGTGCTGCTGCCGATCGCGGTGTCGACCCAGCCCGGCGGATTGTGATGTTCGCCGTAACTTTGAAAGTCGTCGCTGAACGACACCTGCGCGGGAGGCGGCGTCGTTTGTGCGACGAGCGGGAGCGCGACAACAAGCGCGATCGCGGCGAACAGCTGATTCATGCGTGGCATTCGGTTCCTGTCTTTCGTTACGGGCGGACGAGCGCATCGAGCTCGAGCTCGGATGCGACGTAGAGGGTTTTGCCGCTGACTGCGAGATCGGCGGGAGCGCCGGGAACCTGCTGCGTTCCTTTGATGCGGATGGCGGTGCGATCGGTGACGTCGAGGAAGGTGACGCCCGCGACGCCGTCGGCGACCGCGAGCTCGTTCGTGCCGGAGATCGCCACGGCCGACGCGCCGGAGCGTGTGTCGATCGACCCGACGACCGCGGGATGCGCGGGATCGGCAATGTCGATCGCGGTCACGCCCGCGTAATCGCCGCAGACGTAAAACGTGTTGCCGCTGACCGTGCCGCGCGCGGCGTAGATGCGCGAAACGTCGCCGACCGCGACGAGCGCGGAAACGTTCTGGCGATCGACGATGCGCACGTGTCCCTGCGCGCCGTCGGTGAAGATGCCGAGGTATCGGGAGTCGAGGGGGTGGATGCCGGTGATCGTTTCGCCGGCGGCGATGACCTGCTCGCGGATGAATGCCGGCGCGGCGGGATTGGTGACGTCGTAAAGCTGCAGCGGCGCTTCCGTCGCGCCGGTCGGAACGGCGCCACCCGCGAATGCGTAGCTGCCGGAAATCGCGACCGCACTGAGCGAGCCGCCGTGACCGGAGACGCGATGGATGGTGCCGGTTGCGAGGTCGATGGTGAGGAAATCGCCGGCGGCGACGAATGCGAAGCCGTTTGCGACGGCGAAGTCTTCGATGTGCGAGCCGACGCGGACGATGAGCGGTGTCTGCGTGGCGATCGCTTTCGTCGTGTCGAAGATGAAGAGCGCGTCGGAGCCGGACGGTGCCGCGCCGTAATAGAACGTGTTGTACGAATAGCCGTGCGAGGCGACGAGCCGCGTGCCGTCGATTGCGACGCGGCGGAAATGCGCGCTTGCGTCGCCGCTCTTCGCGGTGGTCAGCACGTACGACGTGACGCCGTTCGCGAACGGAACGGGCGTGAGCGAGCGTTGCGACGATTTCGATGCGGCGTCGACGTGTGCGACGAGCGCGCCGCCGGGCGGCGCGGTAAGCGTCAGCGGAGCGAATGCGCCGAACGCGTCGACGGCGGTGCTGATGCTCGTGTTCGCGCCGTTCGTTACGTTGACGGTCGCGGTGGAAGCGGCACCGATGGCGGTCGCGGCACCGTTCACCGTTGCCGTCGTGGCGCCGTCGGTCTGCACGGTGACGGCGCGCGCATCGATCGTCGGTTCGGTCGTGACGTCGGGCGCGGCGACGATCGCGAACCCGGTTTCGTTGGCGACGTAGACGACGCCGCGTCCCACGCGAACGTCCCGGGCGTTGCCGCCAACGGAAAGACTGCGCAGTAACACCGGCTGCTGTGCGTTGCTCGCGTCAACGAGCGAGAGTCCGGCCGCGCCGTCGGCGACGTAAAGCGTCGTGCCGGCGGCGTCAATGCCCCGAGCGGCGCCGGCGGTTGCGATCGTCGTGAACGTCAGGCTGCCGAACGCGTCGCGTTGCCATTCGCGCAGCTTGCGCGTCGCGCTGGCCATGAAGATTCGCGATGCGCCGATGGCCGCGACGTCGTCGGGCAGGAACGTCGTGTCGTTGTTCGAGACGCCCGGGTCGTACGCGCTGCTGACATCGCCGAAGTACGGACCGGCGCTGCCGGCGGCGGCGAAATGTGTCGCGTCGAGCGGAGTCATCGAAACGAGTGCGGCAGGCACGTAGCTGTCGCTCGTCGCCTGCATGCGAATCGCAGCGGGATCGGCGAGGTCGTACGACGCGATCGACATCGCGCCGTTCTTCACGACGGAGACGAAGAGATAGTTGCCGATGACGGTCAGCGCGCCGGGGACGCCGTCGGGTTGCGGGAGCGTCGTCGCGACCGGCGTTGCGCCGCGAAGATCGAACATCGTGATGCCGCGCTCATACGAGACGAACGCGCGGCCATCGGCGGCAGTGAAGTTTTGCAATGCGCCGAGTCCGGTGCGGAGCGTTTGTTTGTAGAGCGGCGCGGCGGGCGTGGCGATGTCGTAGACAACGATCGCGTCGGACGCGGCGTCGCGACTGGCGACGAGCAGCGTCGTGCCGGATAGCAGCAGCTGGCGCGCGCGGAACGCGGCGTCGGTCATCGCGGTGGTGATCGCGAGCGACGAACCGTATGGCGAGCGGCCGAGCGAGATCGGGCCGATCGTGCGCTGCGCGTTGTCGGTCGCGCGGATCGTCAGCGTCTCCCCCGCCGTGCCGCTGAACTGCAGCGTGAACGAGCCGTCGCTTTGCAGCGGGACGGCGACGTCGGTTGCGCCGTGCGTGACGGTCGCGACGACGCCCGCGCCGGCAACTGCGCCGCGCGTTCCGGCGATCGTCACGTTCGTGCCGGAGCTCGACACGCGAATGCGCGACGCGTCGATGACCGGCGGCTGCGACTGCGCGGTGGCGATGTAGAGCGACGTGTCGGTTGCGACGTAAAGAACGCCGCTGTTGTATGCGGTATCCCACGCCGGCTGCGCGGCGGCGATCGCGGTGATGAGGCGCGGCGTTGGCGTGGCGACGTCGATCAGATAGACGCCGGGGCTACCCGACGCGACGGCGGCGGTCGTGCCGTAGGTGTCGACGCCGAAACCTTTGATCGTGCTGCCGGCGAGCGAGCTGAGGACGACCGGCTGTTGCGGATTCGTGAGATCGACGCCGGCGAACGTGGCGATCTCGCCGGCGACGTAAAGCATCGAACCGCTTGCGCGTCCGCGCACCGGCACGAACGGCAGCGTGGTGAAGCCGATGATGTCGTGGACCGCGGTATCGAAGACTCGAAGGTTGTTGCTGTTCGCGCCGCTCGTCGCAGTCAGCAGTGCGAGATAGCGGTTGTCGACGCAGACGAGCGCGCGGAACGTTGCGTTGACTTCGTCCGTGCGCGACACGACCGGCGCAGAGCGCGAGGTGATGTCGTACTCGACGAGCGACGTGCCGTTGATCGTGTACGCGTAGTGACCGATGACGGCGATGCCATTCGACGGAGCTGCGCACGCGCACGAAACGGCGTGTGCACCGGAAGATGCGGTGAGGTCGATCGTCGTCAGTCCGGTTCCCGTACCGACGAACGCCCAGCCGTTGTCGATGACGGCGGAACGAGCCGATGAATCGAGCGTGTACGTCTGGCGATAAATCGGATTCGTCGGATCGGTGACGTCGAAGACGAGCAGCTTGTCGGACGTGCCGACCGTGCCGCTGTCGTCCGGATATGAGCCGATGACGAGCGAGTTGCCGCCGACGGCGAGCGTGCGCGCGCGAAAGTTCGCATCGCTCGCGCTCATCGCGTTCGTGATGGCGAGCGAGCCGGCGATCGGGATGCCACCGACGTCGCGCGACGTCGTGGTCGAACCGTCGGTCAGCGTCACCGTCACGCGGTCGCCGGGAACTCCGGCGACGGTCGCAGTGAAGCTGCCGTCGTTGTTCGGAATCGTGTTGACCGGCGGGCCGGCGCCTGCGCGAACCGTCATCGTGAACGGCGGATCGGCGGTGATCGCGCCGGCGAGACCGGTCACAACGCCGCCGCGCGCGACGCTGATCAGCGACGTGTCGATGCTGAGCAGAGACGCCGGGATCGTGCCGACGGTGAGCGACGTCGTCGAGGTGCCGTCGCTGAGCGTGAGGATGACGGAGTCGAACGCCGCGCCTGCGACCGTGCCGGTGAAGCTGCCGTCCGCGTTCGCAGCGAACGGCGCGGAAGTGACGGCTCCTGCGCGCAGCGTGATCGTCAGCGGCGGTTTGCCGGTGACCGCGCCGGCCGCGCCGTTCACGACGCCGTGCGTCGCGACCGTGATCAGCGATCCGTTGATCGAAAGCGAGATCGGAACTTTGCCGAGCGAGAGCGGACCGACGGTGGACGGAATCGAGTCGGTCGCGGAGATCGTGAGCGGATTGCCGGCCGTTGCGCCGCTGAGATTGACGGAGAAGCTGCCGTCGCTCAACGCTGATGTCGTCGCGCTCTTCGTGCCGCTTGTGACCGTCAGCGAGATCGCACCGGTGCCGGTCACGGCTCCGGCGGGCGCGCTGACGCGAACGATGCCGGCGACGTTCGTCATCGAAACAACAGCAGTATTGAGCGCGAGCGGAACCGTCGCGCGGCCGACGATCGTCGGACCGACTTTCGTGTTCAGTGCATCGGTCACGGTGATGCCGACCGAGTCGCCGTTGAGCGTCGACACGGAGCCGGCGAAGGAGCCGTCCGCGTTCGCGGTGACGGTCGTGACGGCGACGGTGCGCGAGCGGTTCGATATGTCGATCTTCAGCGGCGGCTTGCCGCCGGTCACCGCGTTCGCAGCACCGGTCACGGCGGTCGTGCTGCCGTTGAATGCGACGCTGATGTTCGCGGTGTTGATGACGAGCTTCGGAATGGGAACGGTGCCGAGGAAGTGGGGGCCGGAGATGCGGCCGGTGGTGTCGGTTGCTTTGATGGTGAGCTCGTCGCCGAGTGCGGCCGGAACGGTGGCGATGAAGCTGCCGTCCGCGTTTGCGGTGACGGTGCCGAACGCGCTGCCGTCGCGAAGCTCGAGTGTGATCGTGCCGCTGCCGCCGATGACGGCACCGACTGCGCCGCTTGCGACGGCGTTGCTGCCGCTCACGGTGACGGTGACGAGCGACGGCGCGAGCACCGGAGCTTCGTTCACGTTGATGACGGCGAGACCGCCGTCGTGTGCGACGTACAGCGCGCCGCCGCCGATGCGGACGTCATTCGCGGTCGCGCCGACGGAGACGGAGCCGCCGTATTGCGGAGCGGCCGGAACGGAGTTGTCGATGAAGGCGACGCCGCTGCCGATCGCGGCGTACGCGTGACTCGCTGCGGCATCGACGCCGCGCACGCCGCTGCCGATCGCGACGCGACCGACGACCGAAGGATGCGCGACATCGGTGACGTCGACGAGGACTTCTTCCGAGCCGGTCGCGCTCGTGAGATGCAACAAGTTGCCGGAGAGCACGCCGCGCGAGGCGTCGAACGCGGGGACGTCGAAATCGACCACCGCGGTCCAGACGGCGGGATCGTGCACGTCGTAGATGACGACGTCGTGTCCCGCGCCGCTCGCCGATTTGTTCGCGCTGATGAGAGCGAGGTACTTCGTGCCGACCGGCACCATCGACGTGAACGCGATCGACTCGCCGAAGTAGAGCGACTCGAGACGGACGCTGACCGGAGCGGACGGTGTGGTGATGTCGAAGATGCTGACGCCGCCGCCGTTCGACGTCGCGGCGTAGAGGTAGTGACCGATCGACGCGAGGCTGACGAACGGACCCGAGTTCGTCGAGCGCGTGACGACCGGCGTTGCGAGCGAAGAATCGAACGCGTTGACACGCTGCGCGCCGACGAAGACCCAGCCGTGATCGATGAGGACGGAACGGTTCGTACCGTCGCCGGTGCTGACGACTCGCGGCGTGGCCGGTGCGAGCGGCGACGTCGTGTTGAAGAGGACGACCTTGTCGCTGATCGCGGTCGCGTCGCTGACGATTGCGAGCGTGCGGCCCGTTGCTGCGAGCGCGCGCGGGCGGAACGTCGAGTCGACGCCGAACGACGCGAGCGGCAGCTGCGTGACGGTCGGTGTATCGGCCGTGAGCGTGCCGATCGAGACCGTCGCGGACGTCATCGGCTGCGCGTGTGAGTCTTTCGCGCTGACGGTGATGACGTCGCCGAGCTTGCCTTCGACGACGGAGAAGAAGCTGCCGTCCGCGGCGGCGGTAACGCTGAGTGTGACACCGGTGCGCGCGTTGGCGATGAAGACGGTGATCGGCGCGTCGGGATCGCTGACCGCGCCGGCTGAGGCGACGACCGACTGACCGAACGAGCCGGAGACGATATGAATAGCAGCGGCGTTCACGACGGGCGCGCCGGCGTTGCCGCCGGCGATCGTCGAGACCGCGTCGCGCGTGACCGGCGTATCCGTGATCAGCAGATCGTCGGTGTCGACGCGCGCGTTGACGAGTGTGATCGCGTCGAAGCGATCGAGACCGCGGAAGGCGTTGCCGACGGCCGGCTGGAACGCGGCGTCGGGAGTGACGGTGATGGCCGTGCGCGTGTTGCTGACGATCGGCCACGACTTCGTCGCGTCGCCGTTGAGCACGAGGCGAATTCCGTTGAGCACTTCGAAGGACGCGTTCGAGTCGGTGACGCTGTTCGTCGAGACCTGCGTCGCGATGTGATTGCCGACGCTGGTCAAAGTCGTTTTGTTCGTCGTGGTGATCGTGCCGTTGTCGACGATCAGCGAGCCGTACGTTTGCGACGGCGACTTTTTGAAGATCGTGCCGGGTGCGCCGTTGCGGTTGTCGCCGCCGCCCGCGGAGACCGCGCTCGAAGCGGTGATGTTGGCGGACGGCAACGTGACGGCGCCGTACAGCGCGATGCGACCGCCGCCGCCGGATGCGCCGGACGTGTTGCGGCCGCCGTTCGCGTGAATGCGTCCGCTGCCGGAGATGGTCGCGGCGTCGATGCGAATGCTGCCGCCGGCACCTGCGCCGTCGACGCTTTCGCCGTCGGCGGTGATGTTGCCGTCGACGCTGAGCGAGCCGGCGGCGATGCGAATCACGCCGCCGCCCGCATTGCAGCTCGCGCAGGAGCTGTTGTTCGAGCCTGCGGCGCCGGGCTCGTTCGGATCGAAGAGCGATCCGTAAGATGCGCCGAGCGGACCATTCCACTGGCCGCCCGCTCCGCCGTGGCTGCCGGCGTTGAACGCGGTCGCGCCGCCGTTCAGCGTCGGCAGTCCGGTGCGCGTGTCGTACGTGTAGGCGGTGCCGGAGACGTTGCCGGCGATGCCTTTCGCGTCGACAGCGATCGAGCTGAGCGCGTCGATGGTCATCGCGCCGGCGACTTTGATGTTGATGCGATTGACGGTCGTGGTCGTGGCGATCGCGTGCGTGATCTTCACCGCGTCGGCGAGTGCGAGCGAAGCGGAAGTCAGCGAGCCGTTGAGCTCCACGTTGCCGCCGGAGAGCGTCAAAGCATTCGCGGAGTGCAGCTCATTCAGGCGCGCAGTGGTCGTCGTCGCGCCGGCGAGAAGATTCGTGGCGACGGTCGGCGCGGTAAAGACGGCGCCGCCTCGCAACGTGATTTTGTCGAAGCGCGGCACGCCGCGATACGCGGTGCCGACGGTCGCGTTCACCGGCGTCGTATCGACGGTGACGCTGTTGTTTGTGCGCGCGGTGATGACGTACGACGCCGTGACGGAACCGTTCGCGTCGAGCAGCTCGAGCGTCGTCGATTCGATCGCGAGCGGGACTGCCGCCGAAAGTGTGAGGACGTTGCCGGCGATCGCGCTGATCGTGCCGTTGCCGGCGGTCGCGATCGTCGAGCCGAGCATCGCCGTGACGCCGGCGTTGTCGAACACCAGCTCTTCGCCGAGCTTCGCGCCGGACGCATCGTTGCGGCGCAGATAGACTGTGCCGGCCGCGCCGCCGGTCGTGGTGCGTCCGCCGTTTGCGGCGGCAGACGACGCCGTGATCTTCGTCGGAGTGAGCGACAGCGTCTTGTAATAGAGCGCGACGCGACCGCCGCCGCCCGATGCGCCGCTGGTGTTGCGGCCGCCGTCGGCGTGAATCTCGCCGACGCCGGTGATTGCATCGGCGTCGATGCGCACGCTGCCGCCGGCTGCGCCGCCGTCGACCGCTTCACCGTTCGCTTTGATCGCGCCATCGAGGACGAGTGACGGAGCCTGCAGACGAACGACGCCACCGCCGGAACTGCAGACGGCGCAGGTCGTGTTCGTCGAGCCGGCCGCGCCGGGCTCGTTCGGATCGAAGAGCGAACCGTACGGAGTCGTCGCGACACCGTTCCAGATACCGCCCGCGCCGCCGTGGCTGCCGGCGTTGAATGCATTCGCGCCGCCGGTGAGCGTCGGCAGGCCGGTCGATTGATCGTAGGTGTAGCCGACGGAACTGACGTTGCCGGTCAGGCCGCGGAGGCTGACGTCGATGCTGCTCAGCGTGTCGATGGTGACATTCGTCGTCGCATTCAGCGCGAGGCGATTGACCGCCGTCGACGTCGCGCGCGAATGCGCAAGTTTGCCGCCGTTTGCGAGCGACACGATCGCGGCGGTGACGCTGCCGTTCACGCTCAGCTCCGCGTTGTCGAGCATCATCAGATTGCGCAGCGTGTGCGTGCCGGCGAGTGTCACGACGGTCGTGCTGCCGGAGACGGCGACGTTGCGGTTGTCGTGCGTCGCGTCGGTGGAGGCGATCGTCGCCGACTGCGTCAGGTTGTCCGCTGCTGCGACGACGAGCACGGTGAACTTCGCGTTCGCGGAGCTCGTCAGCGAGGCGACGTTCGTCGCGACCGCATTGACGCTGGCGATGGCGTTGTCGGGTGTCGCCGCGGGAATCGTGAACGTGCCGTCGAACAGATCGGACGTCCCGACGCGTGTCGCGTTGACGGTCGACGTGGTGCCGTTCAGCGTGACGACGAAGTCGAGTTTCTGCACGCTGTTGGTCGCGTTGTTGACGCTGTTGCCGATCGCGTTTGCGCGCAGCTTCAGCGTGTAGCCGGCGGGGAACGCCGCGCCGACGCTTGGATAAACGAAGCTGACGACCGGCGCGTTCACATCGAGGAACGGACGGACGTGCACGTTGATGACGCTGCTCGTCGACGAGTTGTTCTCGTAGTCGAGCGCGGTGACGGTGACGGGAATGTCGACGACCGCGCTGCCGGTGACGTCGGGCATCGGCACCGTCGTCGAGTAGACGCTGGAACCTGCGGATGCGGTCATCGCGTACGTGATGCCGTCGACCGTTGCGAAGACCTGCTTCACCGCGACCTGCGCATCGACGACCGTCGCGGTCACGACGATCGTGCGTGAGGTTGCTTCATCGAGGATCGTCGACGATGCGACCGGCTCGGTGACGGTGATGCTCGGCGCAATCGAATCTTTGAGGATCGTGATCGTCTTCGACAGCGTCGTCGCGTGTGCCGGAAGGTTGTCTTCAACGGTCGCGTCGAGGCGCAGCGTTGCGCCTGCCGCCGTCGTCGGCGGGACGTCGACGAGGAACGTCGCATCGACGACCGATTTCGTGTTCGGTGTCGAAACGATCGGCGTCGCGGCAACGCCGGCGAGCGTGCTGAGGAAGGTGAGCTTCGTGATCGCGGCGTCGTCGGAGGCGGAGATCGTCGCGGTGACTTTGTGGCCCGGATACATCGTCAGCGCGGCCGGATCGATGAGCGTCGACGGATCGATGACGAACTTGTCGAACGTCGGCGCCGTGTTGTCGATGACGGTGATCGAGACCGGCGGCACGTCAACAGTGCGGCCAGCGCGATCGGTGATGCGCGCGGTCAGCGAGGCGGAGCCGAGCGGCGCGTTCGTCGGAACCGCGATGTTGCGCGTAACAGTCGTCGTGTCGAGCGGCGCGGTCGCGTACGCGTCGGGCGAAATCGTGCCGGCCGGCGCGAAGTTCGGAGCGACGGACACGATGCCGGCGTTCGAGTGCGCGCTGTAGGTCGTGGCGATGTTGCTGCCGCGAATGACCTCTCCCCCGCTCGCCGGGATCGACGAGAAGGTGAACGTCGGCACCCCGTTCGGATGAATGGCGACGGCGGTGGTGTCGATGGTGATGTTCGCGGGATAGGCGTCGTCGAAGCGCGCGAGCGCGCGCGGTCCGATCGTTACGGCATCGAACGTCATCGCGGACGTCAGTGGCGTCGGACGTGTCGGATGCGCGGACGTCGCAAAGCGATCGTCGTACGACGAGACAAGCAGCTCGCCGTTCGTCGCCGACGGTCGCCGGAGGAACAGCGTGCCCGCGCCGCCGTCGTGATAGCTGCGCGCTTCGTTTGCCGTGTTGTTGCGGCCTCCGCGCGCCTGCAGCTCGGCAGCGATGCTGTCGAGCTCGAGGCGCTCGGTTGCGGTGATCGAAACGCGTCCGCCGCCGGCGCCGCGCGACGAGCCGTCGAGCGCGTTGTCGTCGCCGCCGTTTGCCGTGATGCGCGTGGCCGGACCGGTGATGAGCGCGCGTGTATTGATGACGAGACTGCCGCCCGCGCCGGCGTTGTAGCGATCGATGCCGGTCTCGCCGTCGGCGCGAATGGCGCCGGCGATGACAAAGCGCGCGATGCCGCCGCGCAGAGAGACCGCGCCGCCGCCGTTGCCGCCGGGTGTCGACGCGGTCGTCGTCGGCGCGCCTGCGCCGCCTGAACCGAAGTCGCTCGGCGATGTGATCGAGCCGTACGTCGCGTTCGTCGTGCTGCCGGAATCGGCTCCGCCGGAACCGGCGTGGGATGCCGATGCGCCGGGCGTTGCGCCGCCGACCGTGGTGTTGCCGAGCGTGATGCCGGTTGAGCTGTTGTTCGTAAACGTGCCGTCGTCGCTCTTCGCCCAGCCGCCGCGATAACCCTTACCGCTGACGTCGATCGACGAATCGCCGTCGACGTAGAGATGCTCGAGGATCGTCGCGTCGAGGCGAACGCCGTCGCGTGTGCCGACGGTGGCGCCGCCGATGATGATGAGGTTGCGGAGGGTTGCGGGGGTGTCGATGTTGAGGCGGGTGGAAGCGCCGCGCACCACGACCGTTTTGTCCGAGTACGTGGCGAGGTTCTGTTCGTTGATCTCGAAATTCGAGACGACGATCGGTGCGTCGGGCACGACCGCGTCGATCGCGATCGGCAGGACGACCTGGTGCGACGGATCGGCGTCGTCGACGAGCGCTTCGATCGTGAACGAGCCGGTTGCGGGCACGTTCACGTTCACGATCTGTTCGTAGATGTCGGAGCCGGACGTCGGCGCCGTCAGCGCGGCCGGCGCGCTCACGAACGCGTCGCTGGTGAAGCGGACCGTCGGGTGGAACCCGGCCGGTTCCGCCGTCGCGCGAATGCGCAGTTTCAGCGGCACATTCGTTTCGCCGGCGACGAGCGCCGCGCCGTCGAGTGGCGTGATCCACGCGGCCTTCGGCACGTTCGGAATGTCGACGCTCTTATAGATGACGTCGACGACCTGCTGCTTCGAATTGCCGTCGTAATCGAATGCGGTGACGGTGATGTGGATGCGCGTGTCGACGTTTTTCGCAGTGACCGTGGCGTTCGTGGTGAAGAGCCACGCGCCTGCCGCGTCGCGCGTCGCCGACGATGCCGGCAGATCGACCAGCTTGCCGTCGTACGCGATCGTCAGGTGCGCGATTCCGCTTTCGGCGTCGGCGGCCGTCGCTTTGATCGCGAACTTGGTCGTGCCGGTGCCGAACGTGTATTGCGTTTCTGCGATCGGCGCGGTGATCGTGACCTGCGGCTCGAGCGTGTCGGCGACGATCGCAACCGCTGCGGTCGCAGGATCGGAAGTCTTGTTCGAGGAATCGACGACCGTCGCGGTGAGCGTCACGTTCGTGCCGCTCTTCAGCGTCGACGGCACGTCGATCGTGTAATCCGCTCCGGTCCACGGAACGCCGACGTTCGCGCGGCTGATCTGGCGATTCGGCGTCGGATGAATGAGGTCGTCGGTGAAGACGAACGGCGTGCCGTCTTTCTTCGTGCCGCTCGCGGTCAGCTTCGTCGTGACGAGCGTGCCTTCATCGGTGAACGCGACGTGGGCGGCGATCGTGCGGCCGACGAACGTCGTCGGTGCGGTCGTCGTGATGACGACGTTCTTCGGCGCTTCGTTGGCGACGACGTTCAGCGTCAGCGTAGCGAGCGTGCTCTCGTTGCCGGAGAGATCGGTCGCCTTCGCCTTCAGCGTGTAGGTGCCGTCGGTCGCCGCGACGATGACCGGCGCGAGCGAGTAGTTGCCCGTTTTCACGCGCGTCGTCGTTCCGTCCTGATACGTCCAGTCGACGAACGCGATGTCGCTCGACGGCGCGCCGCCCGCGCCGTCCGTCATCAGCGGAATGAACCAGTAGACCTGACCGGCGATGAGCGGCGAGCCGGCGGGAACCGGCGATTGAATCGTGACGACCGGCGCGATGACGTCGTACGAGAAGAAGTCGAAGATCTGCGCGATCGTCTGGATCGCCGGCACAGGCTGCGTGTCGCGCGCGCCGTTGACGGTGAGGCGGTAGTACGACGACGGCTCGATCGCGGTGCCGGTCGGCGCGACGATCAGCGTTGACGCATCGGTCGCGTCGAGGGCGAACGTGAACGCGAGCGGCTGCAGCAGCTCGCCTTTGTAAGTCTTCAGCCGCTCGAGCGTCAGCACTCCGCCGCCGTTCGGCGCGAACGCCGTGGCGTCGATCGGCTTGTTGAACTTCAGGCGGAACGTAGCGCCATCGGGAATCGGCGCGACCGTCGACGGCGTGACGCTGATGACGCGCGGCTCGGTGTAATCGACGGTCGTGAAGCTGCTGCCGACCTGCGACTTCATCAGATTGCCGGCCGCGTCGTGCACGCTGGTCAGCACGTTCACGCGATAGACGACGTTGCTGCGCAGCTTCGCGCCGGGCGTCAGCGTGACGCGGAAGATGCCGTTCACTTTCGATGCCGTCATCGCGAACGACGTCGACTGATTGTTGTCGGTTGCGATGAGCGAGAAGCTCGACGCGGAAAGGTCGGCGAGATCTTCGCTGAATGCGATGGCGACGCTCGCCGTCGGCGACACACTGTTCGCGTTATCGGCGGGATCGATCGACAGCACGCGCGGCGGCGTGGCATCGAGTTTCGCGTCGCGCATCCGGAGCTCGCCGGTCTGGCCGTTCGGAATCGGGAACGAGTGAATGCGATCGCCGGCCGTCACTTCATCGGGACCGACGAACGTCAGCGTGATGCTCGTGTTGCTGACCGGAATCGCGCCGAAGCGATAGTCGCCGTTCGCGTCGGTGCGCGTTTGCATCCGGACGGTGCCGAACTGGAAGAGCGGACTGCTCACATCGGCGAGCACGCTCGTGCCGATCGACGCCACGTTCACTCCTTCTTCCGCGAAGACGCGTCCGACGACGTCGATGCGATTGCCGAGGTGCAGCGTGAGGCGGAGCGGCGTGGAGTGACTGACGATCGTGCCGCCGTCCGACGCGGAGATGTTGCCGGACGTTGCGCGAACAAAAATGTTCGACAGCGGCAGGCCGTCGACGCGCGCGAAGCCGCTGTCGTTCGTGTAGACGCGGAAGCTCCTCGTGCCGTCGGAGACGTCGAGCAGCACGCCGCGTGCGGGCTGTTCGTTTTCGCCGAGGACTGTTACTTCGACGGCGCCGGTCGTCGAGAAGACGAGGCTGACGTTCGCGTCGTGCGCGCCGGTTGCGAAATGCGAGTTGACGACGCTGAGCGTGCGCTGCAGACCGCCGAGCTCGCGCACTTCGATGTTGAAGCCGCGCGTCGTGAACAGTTTGTTGAACGTCATCTGGCCGCGGCCCTGCTGGCTGCGCGAGTAGCCGCCCCACTGGACGACGGTGACGTCCACGAGCGGCGCGATCTCGCCTGCGAGGCCGGCGTCGTTCGGCAGCGAAACCGTCAAATTCACAGTTCCGCTGCGTTCGATCGGCAGCGCGCCGGCGTTCAGGTTTTGCACGAGCGCGCTCAGCTCGTAAATCTCCGCGGTCTTCACGCTTCTGCCGCTCGCGAGATCGATCGCTTCGATGCTGAAGCGGCCTTCCGGCACGGCGTTGAAGACGTAGCTGCCGTTTGCGTCGGTCGAGGCGCGCGCGTCGAGTCCGCCGCCGCGCAGGAACACCGCGGCGCCGGCAACGGGAGTCGGCGGATCGTTGTCCGCGTCGACGATCGTGCCGCGCAGCGTGCCGATGAACGTCAGCGATACGCGGACGTTCGTGGCGCCGTTGCGGGTGACGTCGAACGGTTCGCTCGCGCCGCTGCGGCCGACGGCGCGGGAGATCGCACGAATCGTGTAGCGGCCGACCGGAATCTGTTCGAACACCGCGAAGCCGCTTGCATTCGCGACGGTGAAGTCGTATCCGAGACCGCTCACCTGCAGCGCAACTTCGGCATTCGGCACCGTCGTGAAGCCCGAGTTCGAGTCGTAAACGGTGACGTTGATCGTGCCGGTGCCGGCGGCACCGATGACGAGCGAGAGTCCGTTGCGATCGCCGTTTTCTTCGGCGATGGAGCCCTGCAGATCACCGCGCGCTTCCTGATCGACAGGCGAAACGGCGGTGACGCGGAACGGTCCCGCGAAGATGTTGTTCGCGAAGAATGAACCGTTGCTGCCGGCGATGAGCGGCTCGCTCGCGGAGCCGAATGCGCGATACGGCCACGACAGCTCGCGGACCCAGTAGTGCGCGAGTGCGACCGGCGCGCCGTTCGCGTCGCGAATCGTGCCGGAGATGTTCGCCTGCTCGCGCATGACGAGCACGAGACCGCTGACCGGTCCGCCGCCAACCGGCGTCGCGCTATCGACGTAACCCTTGCGGAAGATGCCGTCGACGACTGCCGATGCTTCGATTCGGAACGACGCATTTGCTGCGATGCCGGGGAAGACGAACGAGCCGTCGGCGAGCGTCTGCGTCGTGCCGCCGTCGAACGCGCCGCCGATGAGACGAACGGACGCGCCGGCGACCGGCGTCGTGCCGTCGTAGTTCACGACGCGGCCGGTGACGTTGCCGAGGGAGCTGAGGCGGAGGGTGACGTTTTTGAGGTCGCCTTCGAAACCGATCGACGTTTCGCTTTTCGCGTAGCCGCCCGGATGTTCGAACGTTTCGACGAGCGACGTTTCGCCGGCCGGAATCTTCGTCGCGTGCACGAGTCCATCCGCGCCCGGCGTGAAGAGATGGTCTTCCGTCATCAGCTGCTGATCGACTTCGCTCCAGACGCGATACGCGAAGTTGAGCGGACCGGGCGACGAGATCCATTGCGGCGTGCAGCCGGGCAGGGAGCAGGTGCCGAGGATTTCCGTTTTCGCGATGACGGTGCCCTGTCCCGGAAGGCGCAGCTCGATCGCGGCGATCTGGCCGTCGAAGTCAGCGGCGACGCTGCCGTGCGCGGTTTGATCGCCGTACTTTGCGTGGCCGACGCCGATCGCCCAGACGTCGAGTGACTGCGGCACGTCGACGATGCGTTCGTAAACGCCGCCGCCTTTGCCGATGAACGAATCGGGCGGAAAACCGGGCGAGATGACGCGGTAGTTGTCGACCGGCTCGCCGAGCGCGCTGACGACGCGCACACGCAGCGTCGCTTTGCCCTGCGGCTGCTTCGAGCTGAGCTTCAGATCGAGCGTGTTCTCCTGCCCCGCCTGCAGCGTCGGGAAGTTGAACGAACCGCTGCGGCTCGTCGACGGATCGAAGACGCTGATGCCGCCGAGGTTTGCGTAGGTGACGGGAACCTCATAGACAACGTAGCGCCCCTGCGCGTCGGCCGTGACCGCGGGAAATCCTTTGAAGGTGACGATCGCGCCGGCGACGGTGGTGACGCGTGTCGTGTCGTTCGGCGCGGCGGGATCGTCGCGGAAGACGACGCCTTTCACCGTGACGAATTGCGGCGACGAAAGCGGCGGCACTTCGAGGATGACCGTCTGCTCGACGAGCTGGTCGGGCTTCAGATCGGTCTCCGCGCCGTTGCTCCGTTTTGCGATGCTGAACTCCGCGGCGAGCACGGAGATCTGTCCTGCCGGAATATGCTCGAAGTACGCCTGACCGTTGCCGTCGGTGAAGCCGTCGACGAGTCCGAAGCCCTGCGAATAGATGCCGACGCGCGCGCCGGGAACGAGCGACGCGTTCGGATCGGGATCGCTCATTTTGTCGGAGCGGCGGACGGTGACGCGCACGCGGCCGAAACCGCCGGGTGTCGTGCGTCGCTGGACGACGAGGTCCTGCACGAGCAACTCGCCGGCGGTGCGGAGCTGCGACGTCGCGTACGTCACGGTGCCTTTCGCATCGACTGCCGCAAACGTGATCGGACCGACGGCGAGATCGCCGATCGAGAAGAAGCCGTTCGCGTCGGTCGTCGCCGAGTGGAGATCGCCGTACAGACTGTTGCCGGCGGTGACGCGCGCACCGGCGATGATTTCGCCGTCGCTGTAGCGGACGTGACCCTGCGCGGAGCCGCGGCCGATGAAGACGAGGTTCACGTGCTGCAGCTCGCCAACCGTGCGGATCGAGCCTTCGAGCGACGCCGCTTTGTTGTCGGCGCTGCGCGCGTCGAGCGTGTAGTAACCGCTGCGGTTGTTGGCGAGATCGCGCGCGACGTATTCGAAGAGGAAGGCGCCGTTGTCGTCGGTCGTGTCGTATTGCCAGCCGTCGCCGGTCGAGAGCTGCACCGCCGTCTGCTTTACCGGCGTGTTGTCGGCAAGCAGCACGCTGCCGTAAACGACGCCGCCGGGACGACCGTCATCGAGTCGCGGCACGACCGAGTTGACGATGCTGTTGCTGTCGTTGCGGAGATCGCGCAGCGGCGCGGCAGTGCCGACGCGATACGTCGCGTTCGCCGACAGCGCTTTGTTGAACGACAGGATGAGGAGACGTCCGTCGTCCTGCAGCGCGGCGCCGGTGACCGGTGTATGCGTCGCGTCGTTGCGTCGCGTGACGTCGTACGAGAGCTGCGCGATCGCGGTCGAGATCGTGAACTCGTCGCGGAGCTTCAGCGCGTCGGCGACGTGCAGCGGACGATTCATCAGCAATGCGACCGTGCGGCCGGTCGAGTCAAGCGTGATGTCCTGCGCCGCGGCGACCATTGCCAGCGGCGTTTGCGCGACGGCGTGAATCGAAGCGACTGCAGTGCCGCCGCTGACCGCGATGGATGTCGAGGCGCGATCGACGGTGAACGTCACCGGCTGGCCCGTCATCGCGGTGACGTCGAGCTTCGCGTGGAGCAGCGAGCCGTCGGTGCTGTCGGGATAGAGCAGCTCGAGTGTGAACTGCACCGAATGTGCGACGACGGTCACGCGCAGGTTCTCGCCCCAGCGACCGATCATCGCCAGCTGGCCCTGTTCGCCGCCGTTGCCATAAAACTGCGTGAGCTCGCCGAACGGAATCTCGCGCGTCCACGGACCGGCGAGGTCCGAGACATTCGCGAGCGTTGCGCCGCTCGCCGTTTTCACCGTCAGCTCGTACGGAGTCGCGGTACCGGCGACCGAAATGCCGTGCACGAGTGCGAGTGCGAACGGCGTGCGATGCGAGGTCGCCGTCGCGAAGTCATTCACGAACGTCGACATCGAACGGCCGCCCGCGAACGCAACCGACTCGAGCAGTCGCGCCGTCGCTTCGGCTGCTTTTCGCCCGTTCGGTTCGGTGCGGCGGAACTGATCCCATTCGTGAAAGTCGGGTGTCGACGATGCGAGATCGGTCCGCTCGACGTTGCAGAGCAGATCGAGTGCGAGGTGAAACAGCGGCTCGCGATTCTCATCCGCGGTCGCCGCGGTGCGATTGCGGCGGACGACGAAACTGCGCTGGCCTGCGCGTGCGATGTCCTGCGCGCGGCGGAAGACGTCGCTGCGAATCAGCCGCGGAAACTGCGCGGTCTTCGCGTTCACCGGCGCCGTCGCGAGGCTGTAGCCGAGGCCGAGGAGCGGCATGTATGCGGAGACGAAATCGCGATCGACGAACTGCGCGTAATACGGCATCAGCAGCGTCGCCGGCGACAGCGGCACGCCGCTTTCGCTCACGCCCATCGACAGCGCGACGCTCAGCGAGATCGCCTCGTCTGCCGTGCCGGCGGTCGCGAAAATGTGGCCGGTGATTTTCGACTGCAGCTTGTACGGAACCGTGACCGTCGCGCCGGATGCGATCGTGAGCGGCTGTTGCGAAAGCGCTTCGACGACGCAGATGCCGAACGCGCTGCCGCCGGTCGAACAGAGCGGGATGTGCGAGTCGAGATTCAGCGTGACCGTCTGTGGCGTCGTCGACGTGTTCGTGACGAATGCGTACGCCGTGTAGTTCTCGTTCGCGCGGATCGTGTCGGGATGGACGAAGTTGATCTGAAAGCGCGGATCGGCGACGGAGATCGTCGCCGGCAGCACGCCTTTCATTGCGATGTCGGGCTGATTCGGCGCGCGGTACGTCGCGTTGAGCTCGAGCTTCAGCGTGTGCGTTCCCGCGCGCAGCGCTTCGAGCGTCCACTCCGCCGAACCTTCCGCCTGCGCGATGAGGAACGTCGAGCCGTCCGCGGCGCGCACCGGCACCGCCTGGCCGATCGAGACCGCGGGCTCGATCTTCGCGACGCGCAGCGCCTGAGGTGCGGTCATCACGGCGCGAACTGAATCGAGCTGGATCGACGTGCCGGCCGGCGCGTTGTTCGTCACGTTGAGAATGACGGCGAAGAACTGATGGAGCACGCCGAAGTTCGTCGGCAGTACGATCGCGGCGGGAATCGTCGGACGGAGCCGCTGGCGATCGGAATCCGTTCCGCCGCCGCCGTCATCGATCGGCGGCGCCTGCACATCCGGCGGAAGCTCCGGCGTCAGCACGCCGCTGCCGATGTTCGGCTGTTCGAAGCGCGGCGAAACGCCACCGCCGACTTGCGGCGACGGGATGTAATACGGATTGTCGGCGGGCGGCGGAAGCGGCTGATTCGTGCGGCGATCGACGACGACTGAATAAGGAACGACGACCGTCGATCCTTTCACCGCGAAGACGAAGGTGTACTCGTAGTAATCGTAGTTGCGCGAATCGATGGTGATGCCGCGCGCGCGAAGATCATCCGGCGTCAGCTGGCGAACGGTCACGCTCGGCTTCAGCACGTCGCTGACGTTCACGTTCACCGACGACGGCACCGCCTGCTGCACGAACAGGCCGCCGGGTGAAGTCACGAGGCGGATGTTCCGGAGCGAGTAATCGCCGGAACGCCGAAGCGCGGGCAGCTCGAACGGATGTCCGGGCTGGGTCGTGACAATGATCGGCGTGTCGATGCCCGGTCCCGTCAGCTCGCCGACCGCGAGGAAGCCGGTGGACGGCGGCGCATCGGCGTTCATCTTTCCGCCGAACTTCGTCGGCACGATCGCGGGGATGTCGATGCCGGTTGCGATCGGCGGGTTCGTCACGACCTCGAGGGACATGCCGAGGATGTCGAGCTTTGCGGTGCCGATCTCGCCGGAGATGGCGGGAGTCGAGAGCAGCGCGAGAGCCGCTGCGACGCGGAGAAGTGTCTTCAATGGGCGCATGAATGTCCGCGTCTTTTCGGCCGGTTACGGTTTCGTCGGGAAGTCGAGCTCGCGCATTTCGCGCGCCGCTCGCGTGAGGCGTGACTCGATGCGTTCCGCACCAGGAGCGATCACGAGGAGCTCCGCGGGCGGCGCTTCGTCGCCGATGCGAACGATGCTGTTGCGATATGTGAGATGCGTGCGATCGGAGTCGTACGTCAACGTCGTTTCGGATGGCAGCCCGTACTCGGCCGGCGACTGCGCGCCGTTCGTCGTCATGCGGCCGGCGCGCGCTTTCGCGGCCTGCAGCAGTTGTTCGTGCTCTTCCGACGGCTGGCTCGGATAGGCGGCTCCGACGAGCACTTCGACTGCTTCGCGCGACAGCGAGACCTGGCGATCGACGCCGACTTCGACGCGGCGACGTTCGTGTGTCGCACCTTCCGCGTTCGTCTCGAATGTGAATGCATCGATGGAGCGGCCGGCGGCGGACGACTTCATGCCGAGCGGCGTCGTCTTCCACTCGCTCCGTTTCGCGGCGCTTTTCGGCTGCACTTTCGCGACGTCTTCGAATCGCGTGATGCTGTACGTCCCTCGGTCGTGATCGATCTCGGTGATCTGCTGCAGGTCGTAATCGGTGATGACGACTTTGCGGCCGTTGATGCTGACGACGCGATTGCCGCTGCAGTACTCGTCGACCGTCGACGTGCGATGTGCGATCGGATCTTCGAGGCGGCGGACGATGTGGAGCGGCTTCGGAAAGAGGACGCCGGCGGCGGGCGCGGACACGGTGATGCCGAGCGTCGCGAAAAGCGCGAGCGCGGTCCTCGCCAATCGTGAAGACACGAGGGGTTCTCTCACGGGGTTACGACCTCCGTTCGGCGGCGGGTGCGACGTTAAATTGTTCGGGACTTGCTGAAAGTTGGACTGACGAGCGGGACGGTACCGCGTCCGGGAGGAACGCCGCAACGGCGTTTTGTGCCAGGTTACGTCAAATCGTGCCGGAATGTGATGACGCCCGGCATTAACGCCTCATGAACGTGCGCGAACGCGCCGCATGTGATCGGGCGAGCTGAATCCCGCGACGTACGCCGCTTCTTTCGCCGGCATGCCGCGCGCGAGGAGCCGCGCTGCGTGGAGCGTTCGGACGCGACGCAGAAACGCGCTCGGCGGCAGCGGAATGGCGCTGCTCCACGTGCGATAGAACGAGCGCCGCGACGGCCATTGCTCCAACAGCTCGCGCACCGTCGGCGTCGCGACGCTCGAAGCGATCGTTGCGAAGAGCTCCGAGAGCAGCGGCGGCAGCGAATCATTCGTGCAGTCGATTTCTTCGAGCGCCGCT
>Ga0070701_10000041_pt1 | contig 32521 bp, 28 predicted proteins | sample KBSK5102metaG_FD_65451 | JGI IMG/M metagenome (GOLD analysis project Ga0070701, IMG submission 65451) | Corn, switchgrass and miscanthus rhizosphere microbial communities from Kellogg Biological Station, Michigan, USA - KBS K5-10-2 metaG | ecosystem: Host-associated > Plants > Roots >... | reverse complement strand
CGTCGTGATCCTCTCGCTGAATTTCGTCGTCGGACGGCATCAGCGCAATCCGTCGAAAGCGGCGCCGTACGAAAGCGGCGTGCCGCTGCTCGATACGAACCGCAAGCGCGTCAACGTCCGCTTCTATCAGATCGCGATGCTGTTCATTCTGTTCGACATCGAAGCCGCCTTCCTCTATCCGTGGGCGGTCATCTATCGCGACGCCAGCCGCGGCAACGCCGGGATGTTCCTCTTCGGCGAAATGCTCGTCTTCATCATTCTGCTCGGCGTCGGCTACGTCTACGTCTGGAAGAAGAAGGCGTTCGACTGGAAGTGATTTGACTAATGGCTGACCTTCATCCCGACAATCCCTACGCAAAAGACCGCTTTCCCGATCGCGCGAAGAAGATCGAGTTTCCGCCGGAGCACAAAGCGCGCTTCGATCATCTGCTGACGCGCTATCCGACGAAGGAAGCGTGCCTCCTTCCGACGCTGCACCTCGCGCAGGAAGTGTGGGGCTGGATCTCGCCGGAGGTCGTGCATTACGTCGGCGACCTGCTCGATCTTTCGCCGGCGCAGGTCTTCGGCGTCGTCTCGTTCTACAACATGTACAACCAGAAGCCGGTGGGCAAATACCACCTGCAGGTCTGCACGAATCTGAGCTGCATGGTGTCGAACGCGTACGACATTTACGACCACCTCTGCGACCGGCTGAAGATCAATCCGGGCGAGACGACGAAAGACGGTCTCTACACCGTCGTCGAAGTCGAATGCCTCGGCTCCTGCGGCACCGCGCCCGTCGTGCAGATCAACAACGACTATCACGAGAACATGGACGTGGCGAAGATGGACGCGCTGCTTCCCACACTGAAATGACCGATCCCATCAAGGTCCTCACCGCCAACATCGACAAGCCGAACTCGGCGTCGATCGACACCTACGGCGACTACAAAGCCGCGCGCAAAGCGCTGGCGATGAAGCCGGAAGACGTCGTCAATCTCGTGAAGGACTCGGAGCTGCGCGGCCGCGGCGGCGCAGGCTTCCCGACCGGCATGAAGTGGTCGTTCGTTCCGAAGAACGCGCCGAAGCCGACGTATCTGCTCTGCAACGCGGACGAGTCGGAGCCGGGCACGTTCAAGGATCGCGTCATCATCGAGCAGGATCCTCATCTCCTCATCGAAGGAATGGTCATCGCCGCATTCGCGATCGGTTCGTGTCCGATGGCGTACATCTACATCCGCGGCGAGTTCTACTTCGGCGCAACGGTGCTCGACAAAGCACTCGAAGAAGCGCGCGCCAAAGGCTTCCTCGGCAAGAACATTTTCGGCAGCGGTTTCGACTTCGACATCACCGTGCATCGCGGCGCAGGCGCCTACATCTGCGGCGAAGAAACGGGACTGATCGAATCGGTCGAAGGTCATCGCGGTCAGCCGCGCGTGAAGCCGCCGTTCCCGGCAGTCGTCGGCGTCTTCGGCGGACCGACCGTCGTCAACAACGTCGAGACGCTCGCGTGCGTGCCGCTCATCGTCAACAACGGCGCGGAATGGTTCAAAGGCTTCGGCTCGCCGAAGAACACCGGACCGAAGCTCTACTGCGTTTCCGGCAACGTGAAGAAGCCGGGCGTGTACGAGTTCCCGATGGGGATGAACCTGAAGGAACTGATCTACGACCACTGCGGCGGCATCACCGGCGATCGCCAGCTGAAAGCCGTCATCCCCGGCGGCGCCTCGGCGCCGATGCTCCTCCCGAATGAAATCGATCTGCCGCTGAATTTCGATGCGGTGATGAAAGCCGGCTCGATGCTCGGCTCCGCCGGCATCATCGTGCTCGACGAATCAGTCTGCATCGTCGATGCGGTGTGGCGCCTCGCGAAGTTTTTCGCGCACGAGTCATGCGGTCAGTGCACTCCGTGCCGCGAAGGGACGAACTGGCTCGAATCGATTCTCGATCGCATGGAGCGGGGAGAAGGACGTACGCAGGATGCCGATCTGCTGCTCGACATGGCAGACAACATCGGCGGCAAATCGCTCTGCGCGCTCGGCGACGCCGCGATCGGTCCGGTGATCTCGAGCGTGAAGAAGTTCCGCGACGAGTACTTCTACCACGTGACGCACAAGTCGTGTCTGCCGGGTACGCGCCGCTATCGCAGACTCGACATGCCGGTCGCCGCGCACTAGCGCCCTCATCCGCCGCTCACGCACCGGCATTCCGTGCCGCACACCGCGTGCGCCGCTCCGCGTTCCGTAATCGCGCGTATGATTTGCGCGGGTTCCCCGAGAGAAGTTGAGGGAGGGTCGCATGCAGGAAGTGCACGTAAAGGCAGTTCCGGTGAATGCCCTGTATCAGTTTGTCTCTCAGGAGTTGAGTCACGATCAGCTTCGCGCCGTCATCGACCGCATGGGTGCGGACGGTCGCTGGTTCACCGGTCATCTGCTCGCGCACGAGATGGTGCCGCTCGCGCTCGTGAATCGATTCACGTCGCTCGCCGCCGCCGAAAAGAAAGAAGCAATTCGCCAGTTTGCGAAACGCGCCGGACGCTTCGGCGCGGAGCTCGGCGTGAAGAGCGTCTACAAATTCATCCTCGCCGTTTTGTCGATCGAGTACGTGCTGAAGAAGGCGCCGTTCATGTGGACGCGCGTGTACGACGGCGGGCGGATGGAAGTCGACGCCAGTGACAAAAAAGCGAAAATTCGCGTGCACGATTTTCCGGCGCACGAGGCCGGCTGCGGCCGCATCACAGGCTGGTTCGAGGTCGTCGGCGAGCGTGCAGGCGCGAAAGATCTTCGCTGCTCGCACACGTCGTGCGCTGCCGATGGCGCGGCTGAGTGCGTTTGGGATTTCGAGTGGAGATGATCCGGCACTGCCTCTGCTAGTCTCTCGCGCGGAGGTCAAGAATGACGAAGTACGTCCTCGTGTTGTCGCTCGTCCTCACCGCTGCATGCGCTGCCATCGACGCGCAGAAAGCGCAGGCCGTTCGCGCCGATACCGGCGAGTTCCACAATCTCAAAGTTCTGCCGCAGAACATCACACGCGATCAGCTGATCACCACCATGCGGTCGTTCACTCGCTCGCTCGGCGTGAAATGCGATCACTGCCACATGCCCGCGCCGGAAGGATCGAAAGAGCATTTCGATTTCCCGAACGATGCGAAGCCGGAAAAAGACGTCGCGCGACTGATGCTGCGCATGACGCGGCAGATCAACGCCGACTACGTCGAGAAAATCAACGAGCACGGCACGAACGTCACCTGCTACACGTGCCATCGCGGCAAAGTGACGCCGGAGTCGACGCTGCCTCCGTTGCCGCCTGAAAGTCAGCAGCAGCAACAGACACCGGCAGCACCGCAGCACGGCTGACGTCAGAAATTCGGGCTAGAATCGCTCCTTCGGATTACATCAAGGCGCGATGGCCCGTTACGAAGAACGCGACGACTCGTACGATCTCCTCAATCAATATCTGCAGGAGATCGCACGAATCCCGCGACTCACGCCGGAGCGTGAGCGCGAGCTCGGACACCGCATTCAGCAGGAGAACGACAAAGCCGCGCTCGAAGAGCTGGTGAAGTCGAATCTCCGCTTCGTCGTGTCGTACGCGAAGCGCTATCGCAACGCGCACGTCCTCTTCCTCGACCTGATCAACGAAGGCAATATCGGGTTGATCCACGCCGCGCGGAAATTCGATCCGGACAAGAACGTCAAGTTCATCACGTACGCGGTCTGGTGGATTCGCCAGTCGATCCTGCACGCGCTTTCCGAGCAGGGCGGCGCATTCCGCCTTCCGCCGAAACGCGCGAACCTGATGTATCGCCTGGAGAAAGCGATCGGCACCGCGATGACGGAAGGCACGCACATCCCGACGGCCGAGGAGTTGGCGGTCGAGCTGGGTGTGACGGTGAAGGAAGTGCAGACGCTGATGCACGCCAACGCCGACAACTTCTCGCTCAACGCGGAGCTCGACGACGAATCGCACACCGAGCTCGCCGACGTCATCGAGCAGACGACGATCCCGTCCGCCGAAGTCGAGATGCAGGCGCAGTCGCGGCGCGAGGAATTGCTCGCGCACATGTCCGAGCTGACGCCGAAAGAGCGGCTCGTGCTCACGCTCCGTCACGGCATCAGCGACAACGTGCCGAAGCGCATCGTCGAGCTCGCGGAGTTCCTCAATCGCGAAACGGAGAACGTCGCGACGCTGCTCGAAACGGCGGAGAGCAAAGTGTGCGAGGCGATCGCAATCAGCCGCAGCGAGCTCGCGCAACTGTTGCTGCACACGAGTCCGAATCCGCGCGCCGCGCGAACGTTCTGGTCCGAGCTCGGCGACATCTCGGATCGCATGTCGCCGCAGATCGATTTCGGGCGCGTCGGTCAGCTCGATTCGCTGCGGCAGCACGGCACGATGCAGAAAACGATCGATGCGCTGTCGCTCGAGGAGCGGACGATTCTCAAGCTGCGCTACGGTGTGCTGCAGGACGACGAGCTGACGCTGCGCGACATCGGCGAGATCCTCGGCCTCTCGCGCGAGCGCGTGCGGCAGATCGAATCGCGTGCCGAGCAGAAGTGCCGGCGCAGCGTGCGACGCAGATAACCAACGCGCGCGTCCGCGGTAACGTAATTACCGTATGCGACTCCGCACGCTCTCTTTCCTCGCTCTTCTCTCTTTCCCTTTTGCCGCAGTCGCGGACGTGCCGCTGACCGGCGTTACGGCTCGCTTCGAAGTCGATCGTCAGCATGTTGACGAATCAGCAGGGACGATTCCGATTCGCGTGACGGTGGCGAACGACAGCGGCGCGGCAATCAGTGCGGTGCAAGCGCTGTTCGCGACTCCGAATCTGATCCGCGCCACGGACAACAATGGCTGGAGTTGTCACAACACGTCGTACTCGACCGTTTGCGATTTCACCGGCACGCTCAAAACCGGCGCGAGCGCATTGTTCGACGCCGCGGTTCTCTTCGGACGCCAGCCGCTGCGGCAGAACGTCGACTTCAACATCATCTGGACCGATCCCGCGGGTCAGCGTCAGGCGACGTACGACCGCGAATCGATCGCGCTCTACAAACGATTCGTCGTTACGTCGACGGCCGATTCCGGCGCGGGCTCTCTGCGCGACGCGATCGCATCGCTGAACGCCGATCCGGTTTGTGCGAACGCGCCGTGCGGCATCGACTTCCAGCTGCTGTCGACGCGTCCCGCGGGATGGGAAACGATTCAGCTTCGCTCGCCGCTGCCACCGCTCACCGCCTCCGACGTCACGATCGATGGTGAATCACAGACGCGCTTCGGCGGCGACAGCAATCCCAACGGACCGGAGATCGAGCTTCGCGGCGAAGGCGTCGCCGGCGACGGTCTCGAGTTCCGCTCCGGCTACTCGGAAGCGCGCGGACTCGCGATCGGCGGCTTCGGCGGCAACGGCATCCTGCTCACCATCGCGCCGAAAGCCAACGGCGCATTTCGTTTCGAGCGCAACTACCTCGGCACCGACGCCACCGGCGCGAACGCCGCGCCGAACGGGCTGCGCGGACTGATGATCACCGGCGGCTACGTCCACGGCGACATTCGCGACAACGTGCTGAGCGGAAACGTGCGCAGCGGTTTGTGGGTGTGGCCGGAACAGTCGCCCGGTTTTCTGCTCGTGCCGTCGATGCGCGTCACCGGAAATCGCGTCGGCGTTCAGGCGCATTCGGAAGCGCAGCTGCCGAACGGCGCGAGCGGTCTCTTTTTCAGTCCGACGACTGACGGCGCGATCGTCGAAAACAATCTCATCGCGTACAACCGCGACGCGGGCGTTGCGGTCGGCCGCGGCGCACGAATCATTCGCGTGCGCGGCAACAGCATCGCGCACAACGGCGCTGCAGGAATCGACGTGGGTCTCGATGGTCCGTCGTCCGAGGGATCGAATGAGCCGTATGGGATTCCGTCGGCGCCGGTGATCACGTCAGCAACGTTCGATGAAGCGACGGGTGTGACGACGCTGACCGCAATGACGCCCGCGACGTCGTTCTACTTTCTCCGGCAGCAGGTCGATTTCTACGCGAGCGACACGCGCGAGCACGGCGAATTCGCAGAAGGCCAGCGCTACCTCGGCACCGCGACAGCAGGCGAGGGCGGCACCCGGTTCACGTTCACGATTCACGAAGATCTGCGCGGAAAATTCATCACCGGCGTGACGTTCCGCATCATCGACGTCGATGGCTCGCTGCTCTATCAAACGGGCGAGCTCAGCAAAGCGCTGCAGGTGCGGTGAGGCGACGCGTTACTGCTGCGGCTGCGTCTTGCGCAGACCGGCTTCGATCTCGTCGAGCTTCGCCTGATGAAACTCGTTCACGAAACGTTGCAGGTCACTCTCCGGCGTCGCTGAAAGATCCTCGGTGTAGACCTTCTTCAGTGCGCCGGCGAGATAGACCTTCGTTTCGACGCGCCACGTCGGGCGCGGAAAGAATTCGGTCTGGATCGTCAGTTTCTTCGTACCGACGTCGAACGCGTCGAGGCGTCCCATCGGGAGTTCGCGGGGCGGAGCGACGTCGGTCATGTTGCGATATGGTAGACGAAGATGCGGCTCGAGCATTTGACCGAGGAGGAAGAGGACCACTGGCGCGGAGAGTTCGCTCAGGAGAACTGGATTTTCGGCGCGCTCAGTCTGAGCATCACGCTGCCGGAATTCGCGGGAGGAACGCCGTCGCTGCGCGAAATGCATTTCGGCTATTACCTCCAGCCGCTGCATCTCAATGCCGATGATCGCGAAGACCTGCCGCGCAAGCTGGCGTTCGTCGTTGCGCGACGCAAGCCGCCGCTCGATTTCCTCGAGCTCGTCGGCGCGGGACTGCGCATTCCGCACTGCTTTCCGCAGGGATTCACGTTGCACAGCGTGCTGCGCATCACGCTGCAGGAACTGAAACGTCTGCCGCTGCGCGAAGAACTGCAACCGACATCATGACTCCGCTCCGTCGCCTCTTTCACTACTTCAAACTGCACAAAGCGTCGCTCGGCGCGGGAGCGTTGTGCGTCGTCGGCTCGGCAGTTTTCTCGCTGGCGAAGCCGCTCATCGTCGGCAACGCCGTCAACGCGCTGACGCATGCGTTCACGCGCGCGATGCTCATTCGTTACGGCCTGCTGCTCATCGGCGCGGCCGCGGTCGAAGGTGTGTTTCTTTACCTGCAGCGCTGGATCATCATCGGCGCGTCGCGCCGCATCGAGTACGAGATGCGCAACGATTTCTACGCGCATCTGCAGCGGCTGCCGCTTTCGTATTACCAGGATCAGCGCACCGGCGATCTGATGTCGCGCGCGACGAACGATCTGTCGTCCGTCCGGATGCTCATCGGACCGGCCGTGATGCATTCGTTCTCGTCGCTGCTCGTCGTGACCGGCGCGTTCATCATGATGCTGCGCATCGAGCCGCGCATGGCGCTGATCTCGTTGTGCGCGGTGCCGCTCGTGGCCGGAATGGTGAAGTACTTCGGCGAGAAGATTCACGTGCGCTTCCGTTCCGTGCAGGATTACTTCGGCGACATCTCCGCGCGCGTGCAGGAGAACCTCGCCGGCGTGCGTGTCGTGCGCGCGTTCGGCCAGGAAGAAAACGAATCCGAGATTTTCAAGCGGATGAATCACGAGTACGTCGATCGCAATCGCTCGCTGATCCGATTGACGGCGACGTTCTATCCGGCCCTGCACGCGCTGATCGGATTCATGTTCGTCATCGTCTTCTATCTGGGCAGCCGGAAGATTCTCAACGGAACGATGACGATCGGCGCCTTCGTCGCCTTTCAGTTCTATCTCGGCCGCATGATCTGGCCTCTCATCGCGCTCGGCTGGGTCATCAATCTGTTTCAGCGCGGCATGGCGTCGATGCAGCGTTTGCACGATGTCTGGTCGGTCGATCCTGGCGCTGATACGAACGATGGCGAGCCGATCGAAGGTGAGGTTCGCGGCGACATCGAGATCCGCGATCTGACGTTCACGTACACGAATCATCCGGTGCTGCGCGATGTGAATCTCAACATCCGTCACGGCGAAACGGTCGGCGTGGTGGGACGAACGGGCAGCGGGAAATCGACGCTGCTCGCGCTGCTCACGCGCACGTTCGAGCCGCCGCCGAACACGATTTTTCTCGACGGACATCCGATCGAAACACTGCCGCCGCGACAGCTGCGCGAATGGATCGGCATGGTGCCGCAGGAGACGTTTCTCTTTTCCGAATCGATCGCGGAGAACATCCGCTTTGGCCGCCCCGAGGCGACAGGCGAGGAGTTGAAGGAATCGGCGGAGATGGCGGGGCTGTCGACGGACGTCGAGAGCTTCCCGCAGGGACTCGAGACCGTGATCGGCGAGCGCGGCATCACGCTCTCCGGCGGACAGAAGCAACGCACGGCAATCGCACGCGCACTCGTCCGCGAACCGAAGATCCTGCTGCTCGACGATTCGCTGAGCGCTGTTGATACCGCGACCGAGGAGCGAATTCTGCGCGCGCTGCGAAGCGTGCGAAAGGGAAGAACGGTGCTGATCGTGTCGCACCGCGTGTCATCCGTAAAAGACGCCGATCACATCGTCGTGCTCGACGAAGGAAAGATCGTGGAACGCGGCACCCACGATTCGTTGCTCGCCCACGACGGCTACTACGCGGATCTCTATCGACGCCAGACGATCGAGGCGGAGTTGGAGGAGATCGCGTAGTGGCGGAGATCGAAAAACACGAAGACGAAGGCGCGCGCGCCTTCGATCCGCATCTTGCGCGGAGGCTGCTGCGCTATCTCCGCCCGTACCGGATGCGTGCGGCGTTCTCCGTGCTGCTCGTCATTTTGTCCTCGGCGCTGGAGATCGTGGGGCCGGCGATCATCGCGATTGCGATCGATCTGTTTGTGAAGCCTGTGCAGGGGAGCAGCACGATCGGCGTCAGCGGAAAGATCGGTGCGTGGTTCGCGTCACATGGTTGGACCGTCGACGTGCTGACCGGGATCAACATCGCGACGCTCATTTATCTGACGGCGCTGCTGCTCGGATTTGCGGTGCTGTACACGCAGATGGTGCTGATGAACGTGATGGGTCAGTACATCATGTACGACCTGCGCAAGCAGATCTTCGGGCATCTGCAGAAGCTCGACATCCGCTTCTTCGACCGGCATCCGGTCGGACGTTTGATGACGCGCGTGACGACGGACGTCGACGCGCTGAACGAGATGTTCACGGCGGGATTCGTCGCGATCTTCGGCGACATCGTCGTGCTCGCCGGCATCGTCGCCGTGCTGTTCTGGATGAACTGGCGCATGGCGCTGGTGCTCTTCTCGATCACGCCGTTCATCGTGCTCGCGTCGATGTGGTTCCGTCGCGGCGCGCGAATCACGTATCGACAGGTGCGCGCGCGCATCGCGGCGATCAACGCGTTCCTGCAGGAGCACATCTCCGGCATGTCGACGGTGCAGCTCTTCAATCGTGAAGAAGCCGAGGCCGGGAAGTTCGACGTGCTGAACGCGAAGCATCGCGATGCGAACATCGACTCGATCTTCTACTACGCCGTTTTCTATCCGGTGATCGAGCTCGTGCAGACGGTCGGCATCGCGCTGATCGTCTGGTACGGCGGCGGGCAGGTCGTGCAGAAGACGCTGTCGATCGGCGCGCTGATCGCGTTCTTTCAATATGCGCAGCGGTTCTACGAGCCGATCTCCGATCTGTCGGAGAAGTACAACATCCTGCAGGCGGCGATGGCGGCGAGCGAGCGCATTTTCCGGCTGCTCGATACGCCGGTGGCGATTCCCGATACGGGCGAGCTCGAGGTGAAGGAGTTCGAGTCGATCGAGTTCCGCAACGTCTGGTTCGCGTACAACGACGAAGAGTGGGTGCTGAAGGACGTGTCGTTCTCCGTCCATCGAGGCGATCGCGTGGCGCTCGTCGGTCACACGGGTGCGGGGAAGACGACCGTGACGTCGCTGCTGCTGCGCTTTTATGAAGTGCAGCGCGGCGAGATTCTCATCAACGGCGTCGACATCAAACGCTACTCGCTCGTGTCGCTGCGGCGCCTCTTCGCGATCGTGCAGCAGGACTTTTTCCTCTTCACGGGAACGGTCTCGCAGAACATCGCGCTCGGCGATCCGCACATCGGCGATGAGCGCGTGCGCGAAGCCGCGGCGCGTGTGCAGGCCGATCGCTTCATCAGCCGTTTGCCGGAAGGGTACGCGTCGGAAGTGCGCGAGCGCGGCGCGGGATTTTCGGTCGGCGAGAAGCAGCTCCTGTCGTTCGCGCGTGCGCTGGCGTTCAATCCGCCGGTGCTCGTCCTCGACGAAGCGACGTCCTCGATCGACACGGAAACGGAGCGGCTGATCCAGGAGGCGATTCGCGCGCTGATGGAAGGGCGCACGTCGATCGTCATCGCGCACCGCCTGTCGACGATTCGATCTGCGGGCACGATCCTGGTGTTCCACCACGGGGAGATTCGCGAGCGCGGTACGCACGAAGAGCTGATGGAAACAAACGGCCTCTACCGCAGGCTGTACGAAATCCAGTATCGCGAAGCAGCTTTGGCGTAACAGCTACTGACCGCTCGGTCGGGTAATTATTTGACTCTTCACGGAAAGAGGCTTACTTTCTGAACCGTACCGTGCAAAAAGCAGCACGCCACGGGTGGAGAGGAGGGGGAGTTGATGACCGTAAGGTTCTTCCCCGGAAGCCGGAGACAGAAGACCGGCCTGATTGAAGGGTTTTTGTCGAGATACCGAGTAGCACACGAGCTGGTGAAGCCGGAAGAGTTCAAGGTGAAGATGTTTCATCTCGGCACCGATCCGGCGGTCGAAGTGGATGGCAAGCTGTTCGTCGACCCGAACGTCGACGCGCTGAAAAAGATCCTCCGCGTCGACGAGGCGTAAGCCGCCCGGCCCCTGACAGAAAGCGAACCCTTAAGCGGCCGGGAACATCCCGGCCGCTTCTTTTTCGACCTGACTCTTGATTCGCGGCTCGAACGGCTTCGCGATCAGCGGCAGTTTCCCTTCGATGATGACGTCGGTGTCGGTGATCTCGAGCGATCCGCTCACCTTGAACCCGCGCGCCGCACCCGAAAACGTGAGCCTCTCACCGTCCCAGTTGTGCTGCGACTCGCTGAGATAGTGCCCGTACTGCGCGAGCGCCTGCCCCATTTTCTGGTCGATGATCTTCCGCGCGTTTTCCTTCGTGGTGTGATGCGGAACCGTCAGTCGCATGTAGTTCTCCTCGCCGGTGTCGAAATGGCGCGCGCATTCTACTGCGCGCGGATCTCATCCGCCGTGCGCGCGGTATGCCATGAAGATGAAGATCGCGACGATGATGAATAAGAAGAAGCGGCCGGCGTTCATCATGTGGCTGTGCGCGACGTGACGCGTGCCGCGCGGCTTGATGCCGGTGACCGCGGCGACCGCACAAATGACGACGGCGAGAGCGAGCCATACCATCCAGTTCATGGCGAGCTCTTACGCAGGAGGCGAGCCAGGCTCGCTATCCCGTCCTGAAATACGAGCGATCGAGCGCGCGGTACTGCACAGCTTCCGCGACATGCGCGGTCTCGAGCCGCGCCGATCCTGCGAGGTCCGCGATCGTGCGCGACACCTTCAGCACGCGGTCGTACGCGCGTGCGGAAAGGCCGAGGCGCGTCATGGCCTGTTCGAGTAATCGCCGCGATGACGCGTCGAGCTCGCAATGTCGTTGCAGCGAGCGTGTCGCCATCTCCGCGTTGCATTGCATCTGCGTGCGGCGAAAACGAGTTCGCTGAATGTCGCGCGCCGCTTCCACTCGCTCGCGAATGTCAGACGACGGCTCGCTGCTCTCTGTCGATGAAACCTCAGTCGCCGACAGCGCGGGAACTTCCACCTGGAGGTCGATGCGATCCAGCAACGGTCCGGAGATTTTCGCGAGATAGCGCGCGATCTGAATCTGCGAACAGCTGCATTCGTGGCGATGATCGTTGAAGTAGCCGCACGGACACGGATTGAGCGCGGCGGCCAGCGTGAAACGCGCCGGGAACGTCACCGTGCGCGTAACGCGGCCAATCGTCACGACGCCGTCTTCCATCGGCTGGCGCATGACTTCGAGCGTGTCGCGGCGAAACTCCGGCAGCTCATCGAGAAAGAGCACGCCGTGATGCGACAGGCTCACTTCGCCGGGACGCGGCGGACTGCCTCCGCCGACGAGACTCGCGGTGGAGATCGTGTGATGCGGCGCGCGGAACGGCCGCTTCGTCAGCAGGCCGCTTCCTTTCGGCAGCGTCCCGGCGACCGAATGGATCTTCGTCGTCGTGATCGCTTCTTCCGACGACAGCCGCGGCAGAATCGACGGCAGCCGTTTCGCCAGCATCGTCTTTCCCGATCCGGGCGGACCGACGAGCATCACGTTGTGACCGCCGGCGGCCGCAACTTCGAGAGCGCGCTTCGCCTGCGCCTGTCCGCGCACGTCCGAGAAATCCGCCGCCTCGGCGAAATCAAATTCGACCGCGGAGCTCGACAGCGCGCGCGGCAATGGCGTGTCGCCGCGCAAATGCGCGATCAGCGATGTGAGATGCGGCGCGCCGATGACCCACACGTTCGCGACGGCAGCAGCTTCCGCCGCATTCGCAACCGGCACGATCAACTCCCGCACCTCGGCATCATCAGCAAGCGCCGAGGAGATCGAGAGCGTGCCGCGAATCGGCGCGAGCGAGCCGTCGAGCGAAAGCTCTCCGGCGAACACGCGGCCGGCGATGTCTTCGTCGCGCAGAAACTCCAGCGCGTGAAGGATGCCGATCGCGATCGGCAGATCGAACGCCGATCCCTCTTTCTTTACGTCGGCAGGCGAGAGGTTGACGGTGATCCGGCGAGGCGGCATCCACAAACCGCAGTGGTGCAGCGCCGAACGAACGCGTGAATACGCCTCGCGCACGGCGGCGTCCGGCAATCCGACGAGAGTGAAGCCGGGCAGGGCGGCGTAACTGCCGCCGTCGACTTCTACGATGATCCGTGTTGCATCAATTCCGAGTGTCGCGGCACTCCACACTTTCGAGAGCATGGCTGATGCGACCCTGCGGAAGTCCCGCGCCGAGGCTACCTCGGCTGCCGCGGGAAGTACAGAAAGAGACGGGCATCGATGTTGCGCCGTAATTAACGACGTGGTCCCAAAAGCAGCTTTACTCCTTTTTTTTCTGGCGGCAGCGCCCGCAGTGGCGGACTGCATCGACAACGGTCATTTCACGATTGCCGCGACGACGAATCCGCTGAGCGGCGGACGCTTTCCGTACACCGAGGATTTGACGCACCATCCGACGGACACGCCGGTTGGCGGCGAGGTGACGGTCGCGTATCGGCCGGACGGCAGCTGGACGAAGCTGCAGAGCGGCTGCGCATCATTCGACGAGAAGAACATCATGGCGGCCGGTCCCGTGAACCTGCTGCTGCGCGCGTCGATTCATCTCCAATACGGGAAGCAGCAGGCGCCGGTCGGAACGCGTTACGAAGTGCAGCTTCGCGTCGGACGAAGCGCCGACGATCGCGAGCCGTTCGTTGCGTTCGATGAGCTGCGGCGACTCGACGGCCGCTATCCGCAGAGTGTTCGATTCGCCGGCATCGCGCGCGATCTGCCGGCGGGGAACTGGACGTACTCGATGTGGATGCGCGTGCTCGACGGACCGGAGTCGAATCGCGTCACGATCGATTTGCAGTGGATTACGGCGCAGGGCGTGCCGAACATTTATCCGGCGGCGCTCACGCGTTCGACGGGCGATGTGATCGTTGGCAGCGAATGGACGCCGGCCGCGCCGGAGCTCGCGCTCGATTCGCGATACGACGTCGACGCGATCCTGCAGTCGTCGTTCACGATCATCGGGGCGAGCGAAGATGCGGGTCCGCTCGAGATCGCGTTCAGCGCGGATGCGCCGGCTCCGTCGTCGCGATTCGGCGTGATCGCATTGCCGCTGCATTTGCCCGATCGCGCCGTCGCGTTCGATCACGCCGATGCGCTGAGCGCCGGCGCGCATTCGATTCAGCTCTGGATGCGCGCGACGACCGGCGAGGTACGACTTCGCGACGTGCGTGCGGAGTGCGTTTCGTTTCCGCGCCGACTGCAGCGGCCGCAGATCATTCCGCTGCAGATCACGTCGGAGACGAAGCCGCTGGTCGCGATCGCAGCGCACAGCGACGAACAGCCGGCGTCGATGAGTCCGGTGTGCGGACGATGGACGAAGTTGCTCGACATGACGCTCGAGCCGTCGAACGGTCCGCTGTCGTGGACGCTGGAAGGATTCGTGGAGATTCTCGGCGCCGATGTGAGCGGCTACGGCCAGATCGGCGTCGACGTCACGCATCACGAAGTGCTCCGTTCGGACACGTCGCAGGAGCTCGATTACGCCACCGACGTCGGCATGTTCGAGTTCCAGACCGCGCCCGGACGTGACGGTATTTACTTCTACGGCGACTGCAGCAAGTGGGGCAATTTCCGGGTCGGAGCGCACGTATCGCTCTGGATTCGTCGAATCGAAGGTTGTAACAATGCACCATTCGGCGGACCGTTTCACGTCGGTCAGCGATGGCTTTCGGTGAAGTTGCTTCCGTCCGAAGGTCCCCACCTTCCGTAGCGTTACCTGCGCTCCATCAACAACTTACGTGACCTCCGAGCCTCGGCAGGCGAGCTGAAGAATCGCCTGAAAAGGGAGCCGGTAACAATATATTTAGAATAGATTGGCCGGCTGGCACGTTTTTCACAGTCTCCAAACCGTACCGGTTAATTGTTGACAAAATGATTTCCGATTTTATGATCTTAGGCGGGTCTGTGATGGGTGAGGAGTCGGAGCATGGCATTTGAGAAATGGGAGCCGCAGCCGGAGTTCGAGCGTTTTCCCGCCTCGGCGACCATCGTGCAGTCGCGGCTGATTCGGCTGCCGACGCCTGTCGCCAACATGCTTCGCCTGCGCGGCAAGACCAGCGCGAACCTCTACTACGACAAAAAGCGGAAGCTGATCGGCATCCGTCCGCTCGATAAAAAAGAAGAAGGCGCGGCGAAGATTCGTCAGTCCGACAAGTCGACGTCGCTGCACGTTCCGAGCTTCTTTCGCTTCTACGACATCGAAGTTCCGGGCATCAAACGCTTCCACTGCTGGTACGACGAGAAGGAGCGGATGGCGATGATCGACATCTCGCGTCCGTCGCCGCGCGGAAGACCGGCCGGTACCTGATCGCAACGATTCGCACAAACAAAAACGGCGGCCTCGCGGCCGCCGTTTTCATTTCGATGTGTTGTGATGATCAATGGCGTCGCGTGCGGCTCGGGCCGGCCGGCGTCGGTGCGCTGCCGCCGAACATCGAGCGGTACTGCTCGCCCGTCGCAACGCTGAGCTCCCACGGCGTCGACTCGTAGACATACGCGCCGTCGGTCGTGCGCGCGAAGAACGAGATGGCGCCGTTGTTCGAGAAGAACGGAGTGACCGAAGCGACCGGGATGTGCGTGCCGTAGCCGTTGTTGATCGCTTTGATGAACTCGTTCGCGAAGAGCGTGTAGCCGAGGTCGGTGAAGTGCAGACCGTCGAGGCTGAAGAAGCCGCCGGTGATGAACGCGTTCGTCACCGAGAACGGGCCGATGTGGATTCCGCCCGGCGCCGTGACGCGGTCGAAGAGACCTTTGAGATCGGCAACCGGAATCTGACGTGCAGCTGCGGAAGCGTTGATCACGCCGTTGATGTCGATCGCGCGCTGCACGATCTCGGCGATTTCAGCGCTGGTGAGCGCGTCGGCGTCCGGGAGCGGCTCGCCCGCGTGCGGCAGCGCGTTGAACGGCGGAACGGCCTTCAGCGCCGGCGGAATGCCGTAGCCGAGGCGGAGATCGTTCTGCGCGTGCAGAGGAATGCGCGAGTTGGCGTCGAGCTGTCCGAGCGTGCCGTTCGTCTCCGCGAAGTAGAAGATCGGCTTGCCATCCGGACCGAGCACCGGCTGACCGTTCGCCGGGTTGACGATGTACGGTGCGATGAGATTGATGTACGGCAGCGTGGCGGGATTCGTCGGCAGGTTGCTGACGACCATGCCCGCGTCCGGCGCGCCGGCGCGAAGCTTGTCGAGCAGCGCGTTGTACGAAGTCGTGAATGCAGCGACGGACGACAGCGCTTTCGGCGTGCCGCTCGTAAGTGCCGCGAGCACGTCATTCGCGCCGAGCTCCACGATGATGAACGTCGGGTGCAGCGCGAGCGCCTGATTCACCTGCGTGCCCTGGCCGCGCAGAATGAACTGCGCGAACGCGGTCGCGGTGCCGGTCACCGGCTGCGCGCCGGTAAGCACGTCGGCTTCCGTCGCTTTGATGCCCGGGACGCTGAGGTTGTTGTACGGACGCGCGAACGTCGTCATCAGCGGCGTGCCGGAACCGGCAGCCGGAGTGATCGTGACGCTCGGCGAAATGCTGACGAGCTGGTTCTCGGAGCCGATGCCCGGGAAGCTGACAAGCGGCTGCGCGAAGCAGTTGTCGGTCGCCGTCGCGTTCACCGGGCAGACCTGCTGTCCGACCTGGCGCGCGATGACGGCGGGGAAGCTCCACTGCTGATGGTTGACGTTCAGCGATCCGGACTCGAGTCCGGAGCCGAGGCTCGTGCCGATGACGACGAGGCGCGTGAAATCTGCTTTTCCGGGTGCCGCGAACATCGGCACCGCTGCGACGGCAAGGACGGCCAGTACCGCCACGAATCGTGCGAAGCTCTTGTTGTTCATCAGTCGGTTCTCCTTAGGGGTTTGATCGCTAGAACCTGTAACCGAAGTTCACGCTGATCAGGTTCGCATCGGTTTTGTACGTGCCGTTGAAGTTGTCGGAGTTGATGCCGCCGGTGCTGCGATCCTTGAAGTGCAGGACGAACTCGGTCGCGTCGATCATCCACGGTCCCTTGTGGTAGCCGACGCCGAACGAAACGCCTTCACGATCTGAATCGGGGAGAAGCGGACCGACGCCTTCCGTCGGCTGCGGGTTCTCGTCATACACGACGCCGAAGCGGACGTCCCAGTTCGGGTTGACCGGATGGTTCGTGCCGAGGCGGAACGAGTTCGTGTCTTCCCAGTTCTGCGGGCGATGAAGATTAAGCGCCGGATTCGCGAACGCGATGTCGAGGTTCTTGAAGCGGCTCCACGTCGTGTGCGTGACGTCGAACTCGACGTCCCAGTTCGGGATGATCGTCGTCGCGATACCCGCGGCGGCGATGGCGGGGAAGTTGATCGAGGTGCTGATCGCCTGATTCGGCGGCAGTCCCGCTTTGACGGCCGCGTCGAACTGCGGTGAGCCGGTCATGATCTGCGTGAACTTCGCGTCGCCTTTGAAGTCGATCGTCTGATCGGTGCGATACGACGCGCCGATGCGCCACGAGGTGTTCGGCTTGAAGAGGATGCCGACGTTCCAGCCCCACTCGTTTTCCCAGTCGCTCGTCAGGTACACGTTGGCGACGTCGGCGAAGTTCTGCGTGAACGGGTTCAGCGCGCCGTTGTTGCGGTTGAGCGAGATCTTCGCGCGGCGATATTCAGCGCCGGCGCCGATCGCGAGACGGCCATCGCTGGTCTGCCACGCGAGCGCGGGCTCGACCGAGAGCGTCTTCACGTTCGCATCGCGCGAGATGAAGCGGCCCGGGAAGTCGTCCTGCCAATTGGTGCGCAGACCGAACGCGGAGAACGCGCCGAGGCCGAACGTGAGGTTCTGACCGATCGGCACGACGAGGTACGCATTCGGCGGCGTGAACGTGTGACGCTTGTAGTTCGCGCCGCTGATTCCGACGGTGAACGGATCGTTCTGATCGCCGCTGAAATCGTTCGAGAAGTTGATGATCGTCGCGCCGCTGATGAACGACATGCGGCGCTGTTGCGCGATGCCGGCGACGTTATAGAAGATCGCGCTCGGATCGTCGGCAGTCGCGACGAACGCTCCGCCCATAGCGGTGGCTTTCGCGCCTTGCTCGAAGATCGAGAAGCCGGAGCCGAACGCCACTCCGCCCACTGCCAGGATGGACGCCGGGATCAGGAGTAAAAGTCTGGTCAGAAGACGCACAGGTGTGACCTCCTAAGTCGTTTACATTCGCAGGTTAGTCGTGTTCGAGGACGGCGCGCATCATAGCACGAGCAATTCCGTCCATCCGCCGCGCGTTCAGTCGCCGAAACGGGGGATAAATCGATGCAGCGTTTCCTGATATTCATCGCCGCCGCGACGCTTGCGACGTCCGCATTTTGCGGCACCGCGTACGACTTCCGATCCGAATCGACCGGCATCCATAAGACAGCGATGGCCGGTCACGTCGAAGTCGAAGGAAAACGTTTGCGGATGAACGTGACGGAGGGCGACGGGAAGATGTTCCGCAACGGCTCGATCGTCTATTCGACCGACGGCGGAAAGACGCTCATCGTCACGACGCCCGCCGACAAAACCTACTACGAGCTCAATCTCGAAGACCTCCTCGGCAGCGCCGGCGCTATGCTGAAATCGATGGGCGACACGGTGAAGATCTCGTTCGACAACGAGAAAGCCGACGTGCGCGATCTCGGCGCCGGCGAAACGCTGCAGGGCTATCCGACGCGCAAGTCGCTGCTCGATGCGTCGTACGTCATGAACGTGACGGCGATGGGACAGAAGATGTCGACGCAGATGACGATGCGCACCGAAAGCTGGACGACCGATCGCATTCCGACCGACGCGATGAACTGGTTTCAGATGAGCGGCGTGCGCACGGGCATCGAAGGGATCGACAAGCTCATCGAAGCGCAGACGCGTGCGAGGAAAGGCGGATTTCCGCTGAAGCAGGTGACGACGATGACGGTCGATCGCGCCGGACAGAAGATGGTGTCGACGACGACGTCGACTGTGATGAACATCGCGACGCGTCCGATTGCCGCGAGTCAGTTCGTAATGCCCGCGGGTTATAAGAAGGTGGCGAGTCCGCTCGAAGCGATGATGGCGCGCACGCGTCAGGCGCACTAACCGCCGAGGAGCTCGCGCAGCACAGCGTTCGCGAGCTCCGCTTTCGCTTTGCCGCGCGTCTCTTTCATCAGCTGACCGACGAGGAAGCCGAAGATCTGCTGCTTCCCGGCGCGGTACTGCTCGACCTGCGCCGCATTCGCAGCGATCACGCGCTCCGCCGCTTCGCGAATCTCAGCCGGATCGCTGATCTGCGACAGTCCTTTGCGCTCGACGATTGCTTCCGGCGCTTCGCCGCTCTGCGACATGTCATCGAAGATTTCTTTCGCGGCCTTGCCGCCGATCGCGCCGCTGGCGATGAGGCGAATCAATCGCGCGAGCATCGCCGGCGTGACGCGATAGTCCTCGACTTCGACCTTCTCTTCATTGAGCACGCGCAGCACTTCGTTGCGCACCCAGTTCGCGGCACCTTTCGGATTGTTCGCTTCTGCCGCGACGGCTTCGTAATACTCCGCCAGCGCCTTCGTCACCACCAGCGCCTCGGCATCTTTCACAGTCAAACCGAAATCACGCTGATAGCGCGCGGCTCGCGTCGCCGGCAGCTCGGGCAATGACTGCCGAATCTCCTCGATCTGCGCGGGATCGATATCGAGCGTGAGCAGATCGGGATCGGGAAAGTAGCGATAGTCGTGCGCTTCTTCTTTCGAGCGCATGACGCGCGTTTCGCCCGCCGCGACGTCATAGAGCCGCGTCTCCTGAACGATCTTTCCGCCGCCTTCGAGCACGGCGATCTGCCGCTCGATCTCATGCTCGATCGCGCGTCCCACATACCGAAACGAATTGAGGTTCTTCACCTCGGTGCGCGTCCCGAGCGGCTCGCCTTCGCGACGAACGGAAACGTTCGCGTCGCAGCGCAGCGATCCTTCTTCCATGTTGCCGTCGCACGCGCCGGTGTACATCAGCACCTGCCGCAGCCTCGTCAAATACGCCACCGCATCTTCAGCGTTCGCAATATCCGGCTCCGTCACGATCTCGACGAGCGGTGTGCCTGCGCGATTGAGATCGACGAGCGAGCCGTCGCCGTGATGCATCAGCTTCCCGGCATCCTCCTCCATGTGGATTCGGCGGATGCGGACGTCGCCGATGCGGCCATCGGTCGCGATCGGACGATCGAACTGCGAGATCTGATAGCCCTTCGGCAGGTCGGGGTAGAAGTAGTTCTTGCGCGCGAAGACGGAACGCGGATGAACTTCGCAGTCCGTTGCCAGTCCCATCCGTATCGCGAGCTCGACCGCTTTCCGGTTAAGTACAGGCAGCGAACCGGGATAGCCGAGGCAAACGGGACAGACGTGCGTGTTCGGCAAGGCGCCGAAAGCGGGGGAGCAGCCGCAGAAGATTTTCGTCGTCGTCAGCAGGCGCGCGTGCACCTCGAGACCGATCACCGCTTCCCACTTGCCCGACATGCGGCGGATTATACGTTCCGGTACGAAGCGGCTTTCCCGTCCGTATCAACTACAATTACGGACTTCCGCCGTCGGGTCACGGTTGATGCAACGTTCCTCTCTGCTCCGCGCGTACTACGTCGCGGCCATCGTATTGGCCGGGGCGTGCGTTGCATTGGAGCTGGTGTCGCCGACCGCGTCGCTGCGCGCGCTGCTGTTTTTCTCGATGCTGGTGATGCTCTCGTCGTTCCTTCGCGTCGACGAGCGCTCGATCGGCTTCGAAGCCGCCGCCGTCTTCGCGGCGATGATCATCTATCACGACCCCGAAGTCGCGATCGTGCCGGTTGTTGCAGGCATCGGCGCGCGCTGCGCGTGGGATGCGATCGTCGATCGGCGCCGTCGCCGCATCGAGCCGTTCTATGAAGCGGCCGAGCTCGGGCTTTCGTACTACATCGTCGCGCTTCTCTACGCCTCGGCCGTCGCACACAACGCGCCGCTGATGGCGAAGGTTTCCGGCTACATCCTGCTCGTCGTCGGCTGCGTGGTCGCGCATCTCGTCTTCGCATCGATTCGGCGCTATCTCGATGACGAGCGCGGCCCGCTCGATTTCCGCAGCACGCTTCTGTCGCAGGGACGAACGCTGCTCGTCGTCAGTCCGCTCGTCGCGCTCGAGGTGATGTGTTTCGGCACGTACGGCGGGCCGGGATTCGCCGCCGCGTTCCTGCCGGTGCTGATCGTCGCGTATGCGATGCGTCGCGAGAATGCGGCGGAGCGCCACAACACGGAACTGATTCGCCGCAATCGCGAGCTGTCGATTCTCACGGAGAGCGCGGCGCAGATTCTGTCGGCCGAGGGCGATGAAGAGACGCTGCGGCGAATGGTGCAGCTGCTCGGCGGGCTCGCGAAACTGAAAGCGTGCGCGGTCGTGACGTGGGAGATGAATCCCGAGATCGCCGGCACCGTCTATCGATACGGCGAATGTCTGCCGACCGATCAGGAAATTCTGCGCTGGGTTGATTCCGCGGGATTCGCGCAGTCGGCGCCGAGTCGCGCGTTTGTTTTTCAGAACGATCTGCGCCGCTTCCCGCTGTCGAACGGCGACGGCATTCAGGTGCTCATTGGAATCCAGACCGTCGAAGTCATTTACGGCATCCTCATCTACGAGACCGAAGACGCGTCGGTCATCAAGACCGGCAATCTCAACCTGCTCACGCTGCTAGTGAATCAAACGGCCGTCTCGCTGCAGGATCAGCTGTTGCGCCGCGAGATGCGCGACAAAACGGCGCAGCTCGAAGCGCAGGCCGCGACGACGTCGACGATTCTCGAAGTCGCGAACGGTCTGATCGGATCCTTCGACATCGACGCGATGCTCACGCGCATCGCGCTCGCCGTCCGGACGTCGCTCGGATTCGAAGTCGTGGTCTTCGCGCTCATCGATCCGAAGAAAGATGAGTTCGTTCGCCGCGCGCACGCCGGACTCGACGACGTGTGGGAAGAAGTGCAGAAGAAGCATGTCTCGTCGAGCGAGATCCGCGCGTACTTCAACGAAGACTTCCGCATCTCCGGTTCGTACTTCGTTTCACACACCGCGCTCGTGCAGAGCGAGCACGGGTTCTTCGTACGGCCGGAAGACACGGGCGAAAAACTCGTCGCCGAATGGCACGAGAACGACATGCTGATCGTGCCGCTGATGAGCGCCGATCAGGTGATCGGCTACCTCTCCGTTCGCGAGCCGCACGACAAACGCGTGCCGACCATCGAGAAGGTCCAGACGCTCGAGATCTTCGCGGTGCAGGCGGTCACGGCGCTGCAGTCCGCGCGGCAGTACGAAGAGATCAAACGTCTCACCGCGATCGACGCGCTCACGCCCGCGTACAACCATCGCTACTTCCAGGAAGCGCTCGCGAAAGAGATTCATCGCCATCAGCGCACCGGCCACGAGTTCGTCCTGGCGATGCTCGACATCGACAACTTCAAGCGCTTCAACGACACCTTCGGACATCCGGTCGGCGACGAGATCCTGAAGGGACTCGTCGATGAGCTGATGATCAACGTGCGCGACATGGACGTGGTCGCGCGCTACGGCGGCGAAGAGTTCGCGATCATCTTCCCGGAGACGCGAGGCGTTGCAGCGCGCGACGCCGCGAATCGTCTGCGCGAGCTCGTCGCACGGCGCGAGTTCGTGATGCAGGGAATCGGACGGACGCTCCGGATCACGGTCAGTATCGGCGTCTCCGTTTTCCCGCGCGACGGCGAGACGAACGCGGATCTGATCAATCACGCCGACGTCGCGCTGTATCAGGCGAAGAAGAACGGCCGCAATCAGGTCGTCCTCGCGAGCGACATCAGCAACGCCGAAGCCGCGGGCTGATCGCGCGACGTCGCGGTACCCTGTCGCGCATGAAACGTGCGCTCGTCCTTCTCGCCGTCGCTGTCTTCACCGTTCCCGCGTTCGCGCAGTCGTTCGACGCGCTCATCGACAAAGAGCTGCCCTCGCTCGTCGAGACGTACAAAAAACTCCACGCTGCGCCGGAGCTGTCGACGCAGGAGGAGAAGTCATCAGCGCTGCTCGCGACGCGACTTCGCGAGCTCGGCTACACCGTCACCGATCACGTCGGCAAATACGATGAGCCGGGACTGACAGGTTACGGCGTCGTCGCGATCATGAAGAACGGCAACGGACCGGTCGTGCTCGTGCGCAGCGACATGGACGCGCTGCCGGTCGCCGAACAAACGGGACTGCCGTACGCGAGCAGCGTTCGCGCGAAGAGTCCGTCGGGCGATGAAGTCTCCGTCATGCATGCGTGCGGACACGACATCCACATGACGACGCTGATGGGAACCGCCTCGGTGCTCGCGCAGCTGAAGAATCGCTGGCACGGCACGCTGATGCTCATCGGTCAGCCGGCGGAAGAAGTAGGGAAGGGCGCGAACGCGATGCTGAACGACGGTCTGTACGAACGCTTCCCGCGCCCGTCGTACGCGATCGCATTGCACGATTCCGCCGATCTCGCCGCCGGCACGATCGGCTACACGCCGGGTTACACGATGGCCGCCGTCGACTCCGTCAACCTGACGGTGCGCGGCGTTGGTGGCCACGGCGCGACGCCGCAGAAGGGGAAGGATCCGATCGTCCTCGCGTCGCAGATCATCCTCGCACTGCAGACGATCGTCAGCCGTCAGAACTCGCCCCTCGATCCGGCGGTCGTCACCGTCGGCGCAATTCACGGCGGCACGAAGCGCAACATCATTCCGGATGAAGTGCAACTTCTCCTGACGGTGCGAACGTACAAGCCGGAAGTGCGGAAGAGCGTGCTCGCGTCGATCGAGCGAATCGCGCGCGGCCTCGCGATGGCTGCCGGCGTTCCCGACGATCGGATGCCGATCATGGAACTGATCGCGCGCGAATCGGCCGCCGCGACATACAACGATCCCGAACTGACGGAACGTCTCGCGAAAGCGCTGCGCACGACGCTCGGCGACGGGAACGTGATGCGCATCGACCCGCTCATGGTCAGCGAGGACTTCGGCTATCTCGGCCTCGACCGCAAAATCCCGACGGCGATGCTGCACGTCGGCGGCGTCGACCCAACGAAAATCGCGGCCGGCGGACCGCTGCCGGGATTGCATTCAAGCAAGTGGGCGCCACTGCCCGAGCCGACGATTCGCACCGCGGTACGCGCGATGACGACGATGGTGCTCGAGCTGATGAAGTGATGCGCTACACGTCCGTCCCTTCCTCTCCCGCGACGACCTGCGCGTGGTTGATCGCGGCGACCAACGCCACGCCGCCGATCACGTTCCCGATCAGCGCCGGAATCGTGTAGCCCGCGACCGCGTCGTAAAACGACACGCGCCCGATGAACGCGAGATAGAACGCCTCGACCGAACCGGCGATGACGTGACTCATCCCGCCGAGCCCGACCATCCACGTGATGATGACGATCACCCAGACGCGCGCCGACTCCGCGAACGGCAGCAGCCACACCATCAGCGCAATCAGCCAACCGGCGAAGATCCCGCGAAGCAGCGTCACCGCGAAACCTGATCGCATCGAGTCCTGTCCGAGTCGCATGAAGGCCTCGTTTGTCGCAAGGTCGAATACTTCCGTTTTCGCGATGACCGCCGCGAAGAGCAACGCGCCGATGAGGTTCGCGAGCAGCACCGTGATCCAGAGCCGCGCGACATTCCGCACCGTCGCGCCGTCGCGTCGCGTGAGCAGCGGCAGAATCACCGTCAGCGTGTTCTCGGTGAAAAGCTGCTGGCGACCGAGCACGACGATGAGAAACCCGACGCTGTAGCCGAAGTTCACGACGAGCGGCCGCCACTCCGCGTCGGGCAGATGCGCGCGGAGCAGACCGAGGCCGACGAGCGAGAATCCCATCGAGAGTCCGGCTGCGAGACCCGACCACGCCAGCGCGGCAGTCGAACGCTCCAGTTCATCCGAGCCTTCTTTACAGATGGCGTGATAGACGACCGCACCGCTCGGCGACGTCCGCTCCTCGGACTCTTTTTTGGTTTCTTCATCGCTCATGACAACCGCTGCTCGTGCAAGAACGCCTCCCGTCATTTGCAGTTGGCGCAACGATTGCTCTGCGTGTAAATGGAAAGAAGAGAGGAGGAGCGCAGCGTGCAATTCACCATCGAAGCACGGCAGCTCACGAACGAGTACACGCATCGACCGGCTTTCGACGCAGAGCCGAAGCAGGTCGTCGTGGAAGCAGCGAATCCTGACGACGCAATCTCTCAGTTCATCTCCGACAGCCACTCCGAGCTCGTCAGCCTGACCCGCCCGATCCGCGGGACGGAATCAATCGCGACGGTGAAGAAGAACGATTCCGTCTTCCTCCTGCGCGTCTACGCGGCCTGACGACATCCACGCAGTTGACGTTCCGAACGGCGCCTGACGGCGTCGTTTTGCATTTTGCGCAAAAATCTGCGACGCTCACTTGCGAAAAGATCGGCAGTCGCGTTACCTTATTTACGTCACCCACAATCCAGGCAAATCCCATGTCCCGCAGCGATGCTCCGCAGCCTCGTCCCCACGCGCTCGTCGTCGATGACGATCAGGCGCTGCAGGGATTGTTCACGACACTTCTGAGCCGCAACGGATTCGAAGTCGACTGCGCACCGGACGGTCGCCTCGCGTTCGATCAGCTCTCACGTCACACGTATTCCGTGATCCTCCTCGACCTCATGATGCCGGACGTGAACGGCTTCGAGCTGCTCGCGCGCATGCAGCGCGAAAGTCCGACGCTGCTGCCGCGGGTGATTGTGCTCACCGGCGCGAGTCAGCGCGCCATCGAGAACCTGGACACGCGCGACATCTGGGGCCTGATCCGCAAGCCGTTCGACATCAACGATCTCGTCACGTCGGCGAAGGCTTGCGCCGAGGGTCGGCGGCACGACGCGTAACGGGTAAACTACGCCGCGAAATGAGTGCGGTGTGGGCGCTGTCCGCGTTTGTCATGACCCTTGCGGGCGGTGCGTTCGCATTCCGCTATCAGAAGTATCTCTTCTTCATCATGGCGTTCTCCGCCGGTCTGCTGATCGGCGTCGCGTTTCTGGATCTGCTGCCGGAAGTCGTGGAGATCGCGCATCGGCTCGAGCTCGACGTGCGCGGCCTGATGATCACGATGCTCGCGGGATTCGTCGGCATCTTCCTGCTCGAAAAGCTGACGATCATTCACAGCGAGAAGCAGCACGACGCGCCCGGTCATCGGCACAACGTCGGTCTCGTCGGCGCGCTCGGTCTTTCGTTTCACAGCTTTCTCGATGGCCTCGCGATCGGCGTCGGTTTCCGCGCGGGAACGGAAGTCGGATTCGTCGTGCTGCTCGCGGTTGTGGCGCACGATTTCGCGGATGGTCTGAACACGGTCACGTTCATGCTCGCCACCCGCAACAGCCGCTGGCGCACCGCCGTCCTCCTCGGCGTCGACGCGCTCGCGCCGGTCGCCGGCGCGCTCGTCGCGAACGTGGTTCGCATCCAGCCCGCCGCGCTCGCATATCAGCTCGCTTTCTTCGCCGGCTTTCTCCTCTACCTCGGCGCCAGCGATCTGCTCCCGCACGTCCACGAGAAGCCGCGGGCGGCGCTGATTGCGGCGACGATCGCCGGTCTCGCGACGGCCGGGCTGCTCGTCTACGCGCTGGACGCGGTGCACTGAGCCGCTATCCTTGCGCGCATGAAGCGCACACTGATCGCCGTTTCTTTTCTTCTCTTCGCTCTCTCTTCGTTCGCGCGTCCGATCACAGAAAAAGACATCTTCCGCTTCAACTGGATCGCCGATCCGCGGCTGTCGCCTGACGGTTCGCAGGTCGTGTTCGTTCGCGTGACCGTTGATGAGAAAGCCGATCGCTATCTGACGTCGCTCTGGTCGGTGCCGTCGAGCGGCGGCGAGCCGCGGCGCATTACGAATGGTCCGCGCGATTCGGCGCCACGCTGGTCGCCGGACGGAAAAACGCTCGCGTTTCTGCGCGTCGGTGAGAAAGACGGCAAGCCGACGGAGTCGCAGATTTTTCTCCTGTCGATGAGCGGCGGCGAGCCGCGCGCGCTGACGACGATGGCGCGCTCGGTCGAGTCGATCGCGTGGTCGCCCGATGGCAAAACGCTCGCGTTCACGGCGACGTCGCGCCCGTCCGATCTCGAAGAGAAGAAGAAGAGCGAGGAGGAGAAAGAGCGCGAGAGCGACGTGAAGATCATCAATCAGGCGGTCTATCGCGAGAACGGCGGCGGGTACAACGATCCATCCCGCGCGACGCACGTCTGGAAGATCGCAGTTCCCTCATCGCCAACAGACGAAGTGAAGCCGAAGCAGCTGACGAGCGGCGATTACGATGAGGGCGACGTCGTCTGGAGCGCGGATGGCTCGCGGCTTTTCTTCACGGCGCTGCGCGTGGCGGAGTCGTATTACGAGCCGGAGCGGACGGAGCTCTGGTCGGTTCCCGCCGCGGGTGGCGACGCGACGCGCCTGCTTACGTTCGACGGGCCGATGTCTCGCATTTCGCCGAGCCCTGACGGGAAATCGATCGCGTTCTCGGGATACATCGCGAAACCGGTTCGCTCTTATAACGAGCCGGATCTGTTCGTCGTCGGAACCGCGGCCGGATCGGAACCGCGCAATCTGACGGCTTCTTATGACTTCGACGTGCTGTCCGGCGTTTCCGGCGATCAGCATTCGCCGCGAGGCGGTGGCGGCGCGCGTCCGATGTGGAGCAGCGACTCGCGGTTCATTTATGCGACGACCGTCGAGCAGGGGAAGGGGAATCTCAATCGCTTCGACGCCGCATCCGGCGCGATGACGCCGGTGACGACGGGGAAGCAGGAAGTGATTTCTTATGCGATCGGCAGCGGCAAGACGATCGCGCTGATCTCAACGCCGACGCGCATCGGCGATCTCTTCTCAATCGAAGCGAACGGCGCGCAGAAGCAGCTGACGGACGTCAACGGCCCGCTGATGCGCGAGCTGACTTTGACGGAGCCGGAGGAGTTGTGGGTAAACAGCTTCGACGGGATGAAGATCGAAACGTGGATTCAGAAGCCGCCGGGATTCGATGCGTCGAAGAAATATCCGCTGATCCTGAATATTCACGGCGGACCGCACACGGCGTACGGTTACACCTTCGATCACGAGTTTCAGTGGATGGCGGCAAAAGGCTACGTCGTGGTTTTCCCGAATCCGCGCGGGTCGTCGTCTTATGGCCAGGAATTCGGGAACATCATCCAGTACAAATATCCCGGAGATGACTACAAGGATTTGATGGCGTCGGTTGACGCGGTCATCGCGAAGGGTTACATCGATCCGAAGAAACTCGGCGTCACCGGCGGCAGCGGCGGCGGATTGCTGACGAACTGGGTGATTACGCAGACGGATCGTTTCGCGGCCGCGGTTTCACAGCGCGACATCGCCGACTGGTCGACGTTCTGGTATGTCGCCGATTTCTCGCAGTACACGCCGTTCTGGTTCCGCAAAGCGCCATGGCAGGACACGAAGGATTACGCCGAGCGCTCACCGATTACCCACATCGAGAACGTCCACACCCCGCTCATGCTCATCCTCGGCGAAGAAGACTGGCGCACACCGCCAATGGCCGGCGGCGAGATGATGTTCCGCGCGCTGAAGTATTTGCACCGTCCCGCGGTGATGGTGCGTTTCCCGGGCGAGTCGCACGAATTGTCGCGCTCGGGAAAACCGTGGCACCGCGTCGAGCGCCTGCAGAACATCGTGAACTGGTTCGACAAATGGCTGCTCGGCGTGGCGATGCCGCAGTATGAGCGGGGGCTTCGCCCCTAACGGCAAAGGTGCTGAGTGCTGAGTGCAGAGTGCTGAGTCGAATGCTTTTCAGCACTCAGCACTCAGCACTCTGCACGGTTTAGATTTTCTTGGTATTGTCGTCGGGATTGCGATCGATCAGTTTGTTCAGCGGATCGATTCCCGCCTTCGACGGTTTTCCGTCAACCACGATATCGAAGCTCGTCGTCGGTTGCGTGATGTGGCGCTTCTCCATGAAGAGCACCTTGTCGTCGGCTTTCGTCTTTCCGGGCGCCAGCACGCCGATGTCGATCCAGTCGTTGATTGCGATCTGCTGCTCGGCACCTTTGCGATCGCCGCGCAGCTTTTTCGATTCGACAGTGAAGGTGACGCGATATTTGCCATCCGGCAACTGCGTCGATTTCACTTCGGTCGTTTTGTTGTCGTAGAGCGTGATCGTCTCGAAGAGGTCGGTGATGATCGACTGCTGTTCGGGCGGCGTGACCTTCCTGAATTCGGCGACGAGGTCGACGGCTGCCGGGTATGGCGGTCCGTGGAACGCATATTTTTTGATGAACTCGCGGCAGGCGGCGTTTACGCGGTCTTCGCCGATGTAGTCGCGGAGCGCGTACATGACGAGGCTGCCTTTGCGATAGTGGATGTACTGCTGGTTCTCAACCTTCTCCAGCGGCATTTCGGCGACGAGCTCGCCGCCGCGACCGTTGAGATAACGGTCGAGCTCCCACTTCAGGAACTTGCGCATCTGCGTCTTGCCGTACTCCTTCTCCATGACCATCAGCGCGGAGTATTGCGCCATCGTCTCCACGAGCATCGTGCCGCCCTGCACATTGCCGCTTATGACCTGATGCGCCCACCACTGATGTGCGATCTCGTGCGCGGTGACGTAGAAGACGTAGTCGATGTTCTCCGGATTGCGGAGGTCGGCGATGAACCCGATCGATTCCGAATAGGGAATCGTGTTCGGGAACGACTGCGCGAATGATGCGTAACGCGGGAACTCGAGAATGCGCACCTGCTGATGTTGATACGGTGAGAAATTCGTCGTGCAGTAATCGAGCGCTTTTTTTACGCCGTAGATCATCCGGTCGACGTTGTACGGATGTTTGGCGTCGTAATAGATCTCGATGGGGATGCCTTTCCAGTTGTCGCGCTTCACTTCATAACGAGCGGAAAGGTATGCCCAGAACGCGAGAATCGGAGCGGTCGTTTTGTAGCGGAAGTAGTGGCGTCCGTTCTCGGTCCATTCTTTCTGCAGATAGCCGGGCGCGAGAGCGATCTGATCCGGTGATGTACTGACGGTCGTGTCCAGGTTGATCCAGTCGGCATCGGCGGTGAGACCGTTGACCTGCCGTGCGCGCAGGTCCGTTGGCGGAGCGGCTCGCTGAATCGGGCCGAGGCCGTATTTTTTGCGTTTGCTGCGATCCTGCAGCTCCGAGCCGGCCGGATAGCCGAGGTGCGGGAAATAGGAAAAGTTGTTGAAGAACGTGCCGTTCGCGACGAAATCGTTGTTGGGACGGTTGTTGACGAAGCCGCGGTTTTCGACGGCGATGTCGAACGAGAGCGGCAGCATCGCGCCGGGCGCGAGCGGATGCGCCAGCTGATAGATGGTGTAGCCGACTTCTTTGTCCTGCGATTTCACCTTCGCGCCGGGAATCGTGATCGTCGCTTTCAATTCCGGCGGCAGCGTGACGTGCAGCTCGGGGATCGGTGCAGTGGTGCGATTCAGCAGGTTGTAATGACCGCGGATCTTCGCGGCGCGACGCTCAGGATAAATGTCGACGTCGGCCTGTACGTCCGTAATGCGCGGCTGCGCGAGGTACTGATATTTTTTGTACTTCGTCTCGACGGAAGCCTGCCGCTTCTCGAGTTTGTCAGCCGTCGAGTATTTGTTGAGGATATTCGTGTTGTAGAAGACATAACAGCCGGTGGCGAGGAACGCCAGGCCGAATACCGACAGCAGTGCGATCGACGCTCCGTTGATTCGCGCGCGTGCGGTGCGCACTCGCGTGGCCATTGCCGTTTCCGTTCCGCGCGCCCATAAGAGGTGCGAGATGACGATCAGGATCGCGGCGAAAAACATCCAGTAGGCGAACAGCACGAGCTGCGGTTTCTCAAAATGGCCGAAGCCGTTCATGTCCGAATAAAGGGGATCGGGCATGACGAACAGCTGATAGAGCACGTGCTCGAAATGCAGCGGCGTCATCGAGATCGTGACGACGAAGTAAACGAGCACGAGGAGGAAGCCGGCGTATTTGTTACTCGTCACGACCTGCACGACGAACGCGAGAATGCAGATGAGGATGATTTGCGCGCCGGCCATCTCGAAGATGCCTTTTGCGTAGAGGCCGAACTCGATGTTGTGGAAGCCTTTCCCGAGCTGCACGAGTATCGTCGCGATCGTCGCCACCGCAAAGAGGATTGCGGCGAGCACGCCGATGCTGAGCAGCTTTGCGCCCCAGACCGCGGAGTTCGCGACCGGCGTCGCGTCGACGACTTCATTGAGCTTGACCTGACGTTCGCGCCACACCATTTCGCCGGCGTAAAACGTCAGGAGCATCATCGCGAAAAACGTGAAACTGTTCGTAATCGCAGTGACCATCAGATGCGTGACGGGATAGACGGGCGTCCCGAAAAGGCGAGCCATTCCCAGAACGCCGAACACGGTGTTCGCGATCGCCAGTGCGGCCACGACGAGGAACGGCAGGCCTTTGAGCACCATCGGCAGCTCGAGGCGCAGGACGCTGAAGAACTGCTGGAGCCAGGTCTTCGAATCGAAACGCTGCTCGACGCGCGGCAACGCCAGCGCCGGCCGAGCCGCCAGCGGCCCCGCGGAATCGACGCGGCGGATTTTGCCGGAGCGGCTCGGCTGCTCGAAACGGAATCGCCAGATCGTGATGGCGACCAGCACGAGCGCGACGCCGATCCACAGGAGACGATTCATCATGAAATCGCCGCTCGGCGGCCACGGCAGTCGCGTGTTTTTCTCGAAGACCGTCCAGTAACGCGCCGTCTTCGAGAACGCGTTGATGCCGAACGGATCGACGAGCGCCGCGATGCGGTCGTTGTCGATGTCGGCCATGAAACGGCGCGATGCGAGGTAGCTGACGAAGAAGACGACCATCGCCGCGTATGTCGCCATGACGTTGCGCGTCAGCGCCGCGACGCAGAAGAAGAGCGCGGAGATGAGCAGCAGGTTCGGGATGATGCCCATTCCGAACGCGACGAAATACGGTTTGAGTGCGAACGGACCGACCGTTTCCTGGTCCAGCCACGGCATCCTGTTGCCGATCGCCAGCGCTGTCGCTGCCGCGACGAACACCATGATCGACATGACGAACGAGCCGCCGAAGCGACCGGCGAGGAACGGCACTTTGCGAATCGGCGCCGTGAAGAAGAGCGAGTCCGTCTTCAGATCGTAATCGCGGTAAGCGGCGTTGCCGACGAACGCGGTCGTGGTGAAGATGCCGAAGATCGTCATGATCATCAGCAGCTGCATCAGCACGAACGGCGCGTTGCGGTTGACGTTGCCGACCGCGCCGCCCATCTGGACGCCGTCGGTCGTCGCGATCAGAAACGTGAAGAGGAAAAAGATGATCGCCGAGACGTAGATCATCGGCTGCCGCAGTTGGTAGCGCAGCTCGAATCCGAAGATTTCGCGGAACTGTCTCACGCCGCTTTCTCCTCGCCGCCGACGCTGCGCAGCGTGGAGAAGTAGACGTCTTCGAGACTCGTCGCAACCGGCTCGAAGCTCGCGTCAGGACGTTCTTCGCTGAAGATGTGGATGACGGTGCGGCCGGCGACGAGCTTCGTCGAGATGACAGCGTGCTGCTGCTGGAATGTCTCGAGCTCGCCCTTCGGAATGATGCGGCGCCAGATTTTTCCTTCGAGGCCGCGAATCGATTCGAGCGGCTCGCCCTGCATCAGCACGCGGCCGCCGGAGATGATCGCCATGTTCGAGCAGAGGTCGCTGACGTCTTCGACGATGTGCGT
>Ga0070701_10000040_pt1 | contig 32571 bp, 45 predicted proteins | sample KBSK5102metaG_FD_65451 | JGI IMG/M metagenome (GOLD analysis project Ga0070701, IMG submission 65451) | Corn, switchgrass and miscanthus rhizosphere microbial communities from Kellogg Biological Station, Michigan, USA - KBS K5-10-2 metaG | ecosystem: Host-associated > Plants > Roots >... | reverse complement strand
GATAAATCTTCAAAACGTCCTGGGGGTATTAGGGGGGACTTGGGGGGTGCCTGTCAACATAATTCGTCATGCCATACGTGGTATGTAAGGAACAACACGGTTTCTGCCTCGCGAATGGAGAAAGTGATTATTTCTTTCTGGCGTGATTGATCGCATCTAGCACGAGGTCGATTCGAATCATCCCCGGCAAGATGCTATGGCTCTTACGCTCTGGACATTCGAAGCTTCCGCAGTGGTTGCACTTGCCTGCTTTCTCGTGCAGATAGTCAAGAAATTTCTTCTCGTCGACCGTGCTTGTCATTTGTCAACCCCCTTTATTCGTTTGTTAGACGGTTGCTGTAATTCACACTGTGGCGATTGGTATACATGCGACATGTACGACCGTGGCGATTCCTTCACAGTGTGAATCCCATGCGTCACTCGAAAGTGTGAATAAATTACACATCTTGACAGGGTTTTGATGGCGCCCGACCATGAGACGTTCTGGGAAATAGCCGGGCGCGCTTCGCTTCGCTCGCATCGCTTCTCAGGAGGGCCGTGGCAGCGCGTAACGCTCCGGCACGAGCCAACGTCGCGCTAGCGCTTCGCAGCGCTCCCACCGCGACGTTGGCTCGATTACGCTGCACTCAAGGAATCACACTCTGCCTCAGGTCAGGTCTTAAGGCGAAGTGTGCGTGCGTCTGCCGTTAGAAGTGCACGAGCCATTCGATAAGGTGCACTAGGTGCACGATTGCCTTAAAAAGATGCTTGGTCATTTGAGCGCCCCCAGCAACGTCTTTTCGACGGGCGTCAGCTCGCGGCGCAATTCCTCCGGAGCGTCGGGGCAATCGCTCGCGACTCCGCGGCGAAGCGCTTGGAAGCACTCGTCGCACCAATCAAGGTGCGTTGACGATTCGGGTACCATGACCCAACCCCACCGCGGCGCGCACTGCATACAGTTGTCAATGTGCGGATTGTCGTGTGCTTCTCCGTCGCATTGCACGAGCTTGAATCCGTCGCGACAGTAACCGCGATGTGGAGTGGTCGCAAGTTGGCGCGCCTGCCGTAGCGTCAATCGCTCGTGTTCAATGACCTTGTCGCGCAAGTCGATCACATGCCAACACTTGCGATTCCCCGTGTTTTCGTTGTCCATTTCGGTACCCTCCAATCCTAGCGCAGCGTCCAATTGAGCGCCCGTGAGCTTGATCGGTTTCACTGTAGCACCTGCAGCCTTCTTAGGGCGCCACGAGCCCTAACAGAGTGATCGATTATCGCGATATCCTTCGCCTGCCTTGCGAGGCCAGCGCATAGCCCGCAATCCTCGCATGTAACCCGCTTACCAGCTTCGCTTGACGCTGGACACACGATTTCGCGCGCGCCCATCGGCTCGGGTCCAGTGTCCGTTACCTTGCGAACGCGGAACGTGCGCCAACCGCGCGCTTTGGCGTCGATTCGGTCCGCTTCAGAGTCGCATGAGGCCATCAAGTAACCCTGGTAGGCTGCAACGTGACGCATGCGCCATTGGTGAGTGTATCCCGTCCAGTTAGCAGCGTGCGCAGTCAACGCGCGCCATACGTACATAGGAACGGCTGCAGGATCTCCATACGTTCCAATTCGCACGCTTCGCCCGCGGCACGCTTCGCCCGCAAGCTCGGGAGTCGTATCGGGGTAATCGCCTGCTAGCAGCTTGCGACCGACGGTAAGCAAACCCGTTGCAGGGTTCACGTAGCAAGATCGCTTCCCGTCTGCCTGCCTTCTGTGCGGGCACAGTCCACAGATTGCCTCATCTTCGCCCGACACGATCGCGTCATACGGTCGCATGTCATCGCGAATGATGTAGGTTTGAACCATGCCTCCGGTTTTGCTGTTTCCCGAGCGTTCAATCATTCCAGTGGCAACCACTGCAATGCGCACCTCGGGAGATAGCAGGGAAAACCCGCGATAGATAACCGCGGAATTCATCGTCCTACCCTCTGGCAATCCCAGGCTGATACACCCTGAATTCCGAAGTTTTCTCCCCAATTGACATAGAGCAATCCTCCGCCGGGACCATTAAGAAATGTTCGCCAATGTGAGCCGAACGATACGCGGATTACGGTACCGATTGCGCCAGTAGCAGGTATCCAGCCACTGTAGCAGGCACGCGAAACCGGAGAGGGTTCGAACCGTACGCGCGTGCCTACCCTTTGGCGCGCCGCTTGCGTGGTTGTCATCGGCTACCGAGCCTTCCTTGCTTCGGATTGTCGACGGTAAACGCGAAATAGAATCGCGGACTGTGCGTGAATTCCAGGGAACCACGCGCGCCGTCACTCTTGCGAATCGCCACGACAAAGGGCGCGCAGAAACCAATGACGTCATACTCGGCGCGCAACTCTTCCGTGTTCCATACCTTTCCGTAGCGCCCCTCAAGGTCGAGACGCGCGGCGGTTTCGTCGGGATTGACCGATTGTCCGTAATCTTTGATCGTGAGTTCCATTACAGGCCTTCCTTGATCTGTTTTGCCGCTTCCTTGAGAATGCAGACCCCAGTGCCAAGGGTGAGATAATCACCCATTTCCTTGAGAGAATTCGCTACCGCGTTTCCGAGCATCGGGACAAGTTCGTCCCATCGAATCAATTGAATGTCGTTCATATGTTCGTCCACGCTTGCCAGGATGTCGGGCTCACCGATGTAGTGCACGACAAGCGCGTGCACGGTCGGAGTGACGAATTGTGCGTAGTATTCGCGGTGAGCGGCGGCACCTTTGATGCGGTCGCCATGATCTGCAGACATGTATTCCTTGCGTGTCATGGCTAGATCAACCCCTCGACAAGCAACCACGACTTCGCGCCATGCGAGCAAACCCCGTCGGGCTCCACCGTGCAGCCGTCGGTAGCTTTGGCGACCCCATCCATAGACCAACGTTCGAGAGTCTTGAGACTCGGGCGCTTCTTTCCCGTCGGGGCTTTCGCTGGAACCATCTTTGCCCACTTGCCACTTGGCTGCAGCTGGTAACGCTGGCCTTTGCCAGTACCGAGTTGACTGCCGTTGTCGCGATGGCAACCAGGGCACATATTGGCCCAGGGGCGCATATTGGCCCAGGGTCCGTATGCGGTTTTCCCGTCGATGAACGTATCCCCGATGGGAACACTGCAGACGTCACACGTTGCAGGCGGGCTACCAAGCCAGAAATCACTTTCGGACGGAATGAGCTTTGCCATGATCACTTGCCTCCGAGAAAGAGAAACGAAACGGCCACTTGAATCATGAATGCGATTGCTAGCGCGTCCATTTAGAACCTTGCCCCTCTTGCGGCCGCGTATCCTACGCACGCGGCCATGATTGCGATTTCGTTTCCTTCGTAGTCCGCCCCTTGGGCGTCCAGTGCATCCGTTAGGACGGCGACATCGGAAGGTCTGGCATTGAATCCGATGCGAAGGAATTCTTCCCCGATTTCCGATGCAAGATCGAAGGTTTCCATTTAGTACGTCTCGCAGTCGTTCGCGATGGTGGCGGCGGACGCGTACGGGTTGGCGTGGCGCGTACCGTCCACCCCGATGAAAGCGACCGTGCGACCCTGGCAAACGACGGCGCGCGTACCGTCGCCACGGGTGAAGGTTTCGCATCCGAGCTGGGCGCCCTCAACGAGGCCACCCTTGCGCGGCGCGACCGTGGGAACATTCTCGCACTTGGCCGAGTCACACACGACTGCCATGAAACCGCGGTCAGATTCAACGCGGTCAACAGTGGCCGAATCCATCGAGGTCAGAGCCAGCATCCGAAGAGCAAAGATGATCGAGTTCATTTGAGCGTCCTTTGTTTGGGGTTTGCTTCGGGAACAACCCAAGACAAAGCACGCGACATGCCAATGAATCGATCGATGTAACTCCCCGGTTTTGCTGGCGCCAGCTTAGCGACGTCTCAACTATCTGAGGAGAGAAACCGATGTGCAGCTCTAACCCCGCGAAACTCGCGGATCAAAAATTTGATGCGAAAGTTTGAAACTATCAGTATTCTGAGGAGTCTAATGAAGCATGGGTTTCGATCGAGAAATTGAAAACGCGCGTAGCAACGGATGTGCCGCGCTTCGATCGAGACTTGGCACGCGACATGCTACGCGGGCACGCACGGGCGGGCGCGTCATGCGCGAGCGCGGGCGGGCAGGCGAGCGCGAGCGCGGGGCAAATATTGCGGAGCGATTTTCTGCGCTCTAAGGACGGCGATTTCTCCTAATTTTTGGAAATCGGCCTGCGGATACCCGGGGGTAGTCAGCGACGGCGGACGTAGTTTACGATCTTAATGTGCGTCGGGCTGTAGTTTACACAGACGTACCAGTGCCCGTCAGCCGCGCGCGAACAGACCTTGGCCGGGAAGCTGGCAAGAGACCTCTCGTCGAAGTCGTCGAGGTTCGCGATTGCCTTGCACTCGGGACATTGCGGAGGGTCGACGGGGGTGTGCTCGTCGACGAACGGTGTCCCGTCGATGACGGTCTGCTCGTCCTCGCCCGCGTCAGGCGAAGGGGGACGGCGGAAGAGAGGCGACACCGAATCCCTCGGGCTCGAATGACAAGTATCCGACGAGCTTGCCCCTGCGCTCGTCCCGCGGTCGCCAGGTGTGCTTCGCGACTTGGTTGCCCTCGCGCGAGCCGGCACCATTGGTGTTGCCCTCCAGGGTCACGATGGTTTCGTTGTCGGGCGTGACCAGCTCGACGATACCGACGTGCCCGAAGCCACCAGGGTCGCCCGTGTCGAGCACGAACACGTCGCCAGGGGCGGGGAGTGGACGCCGGCAAGCCTCGGGTGCCATGTGGTACATCTTCAGCGCCCCTGCCGTGCGCGGACAGCGGTTGGCGATAGCGAGAGAGCGAGAAGCGATGTCGTGCATGCCGTAGACCCAGGCGGCGCACCAGGGCGAACCCAGCGCGGCGCCAACGCCGGTCAACCACTCGTCGATGCGCGGGCCTCGGTTGCGCTCCGTCTCATGGACGCCGAGCGTGGCTCGGGCCGCGACCAGCAGGGCATCGACGAATGCGCTCACGGTTTCGGTGCCTCCACATCGGCGACTTGACCGCGAACGTCCGGCTTGGGCGTGAGCATCGACGGCAGCTTTACCATCGGGTTCGATGCAGAGCCCGTTGCGAAGGCCACGCTTGCGGCGGTAATCATGAGCCACGTCGGAACGGCAATGCCGCCTGACAGGCCGGTGATGACGACGCCAGAAGCCACGGCGCCGACGAGGTGAAGAATGCGGTCAAAGTTGGTCATGGGTCGTGCCTTTCGTTTACGTAGTTGGGGAACCCGAGGGTGAGGACGAGGAGGCCGGTCGTCCTTGCGATCCGGGAGAGCTGTCGTTCAAGGTCGTTTCGAGCCACAGCCGGAAGCGCTGGATAGACCTCGCGTGCTCGTCGAATTGCGCCTTTGAGCGCGTCCAACGCTCCCTCGCACTCTCGCCAGACTGCAAGGGTGACGTCGAGGTCCGTGGTTGGCTCATCGTGCATCGCTCCCCTCGTGGGGTGGGTCCGCCTTCTTCGTCGCCCGCATCCCCGCCCCGGCGTGGCCGAATGTGCCGGCAACGATGACCGTCGCGAGCTGGACGACGGCGGGGAAGCTGTCCTTGCCGCACTTCTCAGAGACGCCACAGGCGATGACCGTCAGCGCGGCAATCAGCAGGGCGGCGACGTGGTGCCAGGTCATCCGAAGGTGATAAACGGCTGGACAATCCCGTAGACAGCCGCCCTCCCTCGGGGATTCCAGTGTGTTCCGTCCACCGTGTACGGGCCGATGCTTGCGCCGGGTGAGGGGGTATTGATAAGCGGCATCGTCGTCAGGTAGAGACCTGTCGTAGCTGTGCTTCCGCCGCCATTGCGCAGGCCGATGACGAGAGAATTGGCGTAGGAGGCGAAGCCGCTAACCAGGTCTGCTTCCGTCTCGTCGAGACGGGCATCGTTTGCCCCTGCTATGTCGTTCTGGCCCGTCGGCCACTTCTCCCCCCATGCGTAGGGGCCGATTACCAGGACCTTTTGCGTTGTGAACTTCGACACGAGAGACGCGATGGCCGTTTGCGTGTCCGCGCGGAGCACGGCTCGCTCGTTGGTGCCGCAGCAGACAACGACATGCGTGTACGCGTTGACGGCAAGCTCAGCGGCAATGCGCGCGTTAATCTGAGCGATAGTAGAGCCGTTGACGCCCTTCCTGGTGATGTTGGGCCTTACCACCGATGACGAGGTTGGTCTCCTGGGGGAGCCGACTATCCCAGGCGTCGAAGGGGCATAGGAATTCGTCATCATCTCCCAGACCGGATTGAGCATCTGGTATGGAAGCGCCGGGTCGGACAGGCTGTCGCCTTCCCACAAGATCATCGACGTCCGCGACAGTTGCCAGGTCGGTAGTGCCATTACGGTGCTACGTGCGCGTAAAACAGGGAATCACATTGGGGAGCCATGGTCGTGTCGTTGCTGTATCCGGCAATGATGCTGGAGGCGTCCGTGATCATGTGCGTCAGGTCTGCGCCGGAAAACGTAGCCGCCACCGTGTCGTTGAACTCGACTGTCAAGATGCCGGTCACGGAGCTGAAATACATAGAAGCCGTGTAGAACGAGCCGACTGGGCACGTGGTCGCTCCGATGGTGGCCACCGATCCCAGCGTCGCAAAGTGGTCGCTTCCGTCGTTTAGGTTGAGTTGGTATACGGTGGCCGATGTTGCTTGGTTCCCCTGTACGTAGATCGCACCCGTCGCGGAAGCGATGCCAATCAGCACGTTGAATTTCGCCGCCGTGAACACAGCCGCAGCGGGGTTGCACACGCGCGCCGCCACGTACCAACTCTCCGCCGCCGGGGTAGCAATGAACGCGATGCTATCGGTCTTGCCGATATTGATGTACCCGTTTGCGGCAGTCGTTGCATATACGCCGCCGCTCTTGGCAACGAGCGTCGGGGCATTGGCGCCGCCTCCGAGGAAAAACCCGCCGTCATCCAGGTCGGTACCGGTGAACCTGTTTAGAGTGGAAATGCGTGCATTGGCAACGCCCCACCTCTCGGCGGTCCACCCCGACGATGTGCCGCTGCCGCCGGCTTCTGGGTATCGACCGGAGCCCATTACGACTGTGCCTTTGCCATCACGCCGACCGTCATAGTGTCACCGCTTCCGCCAGACGAACGCGTGTAGACCATTCGCATGAACGCTTCCGACATCTGGGTGAACTCGAACACGAAATTGAGCGTGTTGTTGTTGATGGCCGCAGCCGTCGACTGAGCCGACGTCAGCGTGAGCGCGGTAGCGCTGGCAGATGATGCCGGCAGCGGAGGCGTGCCAGTACCAGGATTAGCAGCAACGCCGCGGGCGTTTGTCACCTCGAAGGAAATCGCTCCGACCGGAGTACCAGCGGCAGTCGATACGACTTGAAACGAAATGTTGTCGACCGCTGCGATCGGAATCCATGCGCCCGTAATGGTCGCCGTCATGGCCGTCGCGTCGATGTACGCCGGGATTTGGAAATTACTCGCGCTGCTCATTGTCTATGGTCCTTTCATCCTCAGGAATCGCTTGCGCAATTCCTCCTCTTCGCTCGTCGCGCGAGCTACGTTTACCGTATCGACTACTTCTGGGCCAGCGCGCATCAGACCTTCCGCAATAGGCACGCCGACGCGCCCGGCGAGCGGGCTCATATTCCTCGCGGCCATCATCAACAGGCTCAGCGGTGCAAGTACCGGGTTAGCGAGCATGTGCGGATTCATATGCTTAGGCGCCTGAAACTCCAGCGCCTTCTGTGCCTCAGCAACTCCGGGCTTCGGGGTTGGGTTCTCGAAGATTCCTTCCTCTTCAAACGGCGCCTTGCGCGGCTGCAACGGCTCCCCTTCTCGGCGCAGGAAGTTAGCCGCCTCGCCGCCTCTCGTCGTTTTTCCGAGCAGGTACTTAAGTCCGAGGCTCAGGCCCGCGGTAAACGGACGCGCCATCGCGTCTCCGACGATGGCTTGCGCGACGATGTCGTTTTCGAGTTCGGACGGGGGGTGCGCGCGGCCTCTTATCGTGTCGACGGCGCGCTGATCGTTCACGTCAGCCCTCAGAATCTTGTCGTCGCCGCTCGCCATGAAGTTCGGATTCATCTCTCCATGGATTGCGCCCGTTGACACGCCCGCGCTTTCGTCTGTCTGCGACTGCGGTTGCGGCGACATCGCTTCGGGCGCCTGCGCCTTCGACATCTTGCCGAGCATGCGGCGCGCGCGGTCGACGTCGGGGTCGTGGCGATTCATCGGGTCGGAAACGAAGCTATAGAGTTTCGCCCGCAATTCCGCTCGTTCGTCGTCCGTAAATTCGTCGCCGAATGCCATTACCTACCCATTATCTTTCGCGCAAGTTCCGCGTCCTTGTCGTCTTCGGTTTTCGGGGCGTCGGCTTTGCGCGGGCCGCCGAGAATTGGAGCCAACTTCGAACCGCCTCCAGGGCGCAGCATCGTTTGCAGGTTGACGCCCTGCTGCGCCCGCGCCTCGCGCAGCATGTCTTTCAAGCCGGGCAAGTTTGCTCCTAGCGTCCACCCGTGTCCGAATGCTCCGGTAGGACCTAAGATTGCTCTTTCCGCCCGCATGCTGGCATCGGTTGACGATAGTTCGTTATATGGTCGAAGCGCAGCCGCCGCCGCTTCGGCGTATCTAATTCGATCTTTGTATTGCTGAGAATCCACGTCGATGCGTTCGCCGTACTTTTCAACGTGATCCACCAGTGCTTGCAGGCGCTCCTCTACGCGGTAGAAACGCTGCACTATCTGAGTGCCCTTCGTGGCGATCTGAGGGCTCTTCCAGACGGAGCCCTCGGGGATGCCGGGGCCGGTCGCCTCCAGCGCCTCGCGCTTTTGCCCGGCCCGCTCTCCTGCCGCCGCCGCTTGCTCCTGCGCTTTGATGGTCGGGAGGTACGCCTTCTGCGGTAGCGGTTTTTCTCCAGGCCCTCCGGCAGCCGCAGCCGTCACCGCTGGTATCGAGCCGGTTTCGTCGTACAACTCGGTCAGGTACGCGAGCCTAGCGTGTTGCTGGGGGGTCAGGACGATGTTGCCAGACGAGTCGCGTCTCGCCGATGCCATTATTCGCGCGATTTCGAGTTTGACTCTGTTGGTTTCTTTGTCGCGCGCCTGAATCTGCTCGACGGTCAGGTGATGCGCGTTGTAACGATTGTCGGTCGCGGTTATAGCGCCCGTCTGGCGGGCGTCGACCGCCTTCTCATGCTGGTCCTTCATGTACATTTCCCGGACCTGGGACATGGCGGTCTCTCGGTTTTTCTTTCCGGGCATCGACATGATTCGCTTGAATAGGTCGTCGTACTTCTCGCCCAGCCCCGTGCTTGGCAGTTCCGACGTGAGGTCGTACGTCTTCCCTCCGAGCACCGCTTGGTACAGCAGCGGCAGTGCCGGTGTCCCGCCTGCGGTCGCACCTTGCGCCTGCGACGGCGTGAAGGTTTGACCTTGAGGCTGTCCCGCACTCGGCTGCGCCTGTGTCCCCGCGAGTTCCTGTTCGATGGTTCTGTCCGGGAGCGCCAACGCCATGAGTTCGTCGGTGGAGAGGTCGCCCGGTCCCTTCGGCGGCGGCGGGTTCGCGTCTTCTGCGGTCGGATGGAACTGCCCGCCGAGCGCGATGTCTCGCTGGTCGGCGCCACTCAGTCGGTTCTGCTTGTCGAGGTCGCGCTGTACGGCCGCGGTCACGTCATCCGGTTCGGGGCTGGGTGCGCCCGAGAATGCCGGGTCGAACTCGGCGCCGTCAATGCTACCGGGCAACGCATCGGACGGTGTTTGCGTTTCGATGCGCGGAGGGGCGACCGCGGAGAACAGCGGATTCGTGGCGCCCGCGTCGGCCGTCTTCGGGTGAATGTCGATGCCGTAGCGGGCTGCATAGGCTTGCGCCAGTCCAGGGTTCGACGGAATGAGGTCAGCCGCGTGTTCGAGGGCCGCCGCTTCCTCGGCCTTTGTCTTGCGCTCGAACTCTGCTTGATCGCGTACTTCCTGCGATGAAAGTTTCCACAATTGCGCGTCGGCGTACATACGCTGAATAGCAGTGTTCTCTTCGGCTCGTTCATTCTCGCGCCGTTTTTGAATCGAAGCGCCAAGTAACGCCAACCCAGGCGTTAAGTCTGCGCTCCAATCTATTTTGTATGGATTGCTCATTATGCAAACAGTGCGGATAATCCGGCAAGATTCTGGATGCCCTCTCGGTTAGACTGACTGTCGACGCCAGCCTTATTGAGCGCCATTAGAATCATAGCCTCCAGGGACTTTCCCCACGCATCGGAAGCGCCCGTGTCGTAGATGCCAGACGTGCCTGCCCTTCCGGAGCCTTCCTTGAAGAGGTTGTCGAACATCGAATCGATCTTACGCTGGTGCTCTCCCGACGCGCCGCCAGCTAGGGCATCGATTTGAGCCTGACTTTGCGCCACAAGGTTCGCCATGAAGTCAGACTCACCCTGACGAGCTGCACCGGAATTTCCGAGCCCCATCGCGGAGTACCTGTCGAACAACTGGTCCATGCCGCGCTTGCTCGCATATTCAAACGCCGGGTCAGTACCATTCGCGCGCTTGTTGTAGCGGTCTTCAAGGATGCCCGGTCCAGACTCCGAGCCCGGCGTGGTATTCGCGTCGGTAGGTGGAACAGCGGGGGCGCCGAGCTTGTCCGGCGCCGTGGAGCGAAAGTTGAGCGGGTTGTTCGACGGCGACCAGGTGCCTTTGCCCGCGTTCGGGAAGTTGGCCGCGTTGTACGCGTCGTGCTGTTCGCGGGTTTCTCCTGTGGGGGCGCGTTGCGTTGCATATGGAACGTCAGTTCGCGTCCGCGGGCGGTCGCTTGGCGCAAACACGCTAGACCCGGAAACGCCAGTACCGTCACCACGACGCGGCAGTCTGTTCGGGTCCTGAATTGTAGACGGCGACCCTCCGCCCGTAGCCCAGTAAGCGGGGTTGGTCAGTGGGGCGAACGGTGCATCGCCGGTGGCGAGCTTGTGATACCAGGAAGCCATTACTTGCCCCCGTATAACGACGGCAGAGGATTTACGCCGGCAGCGCCCGGGCTAACTGGCGCATGAATCCCCTGCGTGCCATAGGTTTTACTGAGCATGGCCGAGAACGGATCGAAGTACGACTGCGCTTTGCCCTCTCGGCCCATTAGGAAGTCCCTGATTTGTTCCCCCTGTGATTTCGACGCCGCGATTGCCTGGTCGTAGGCAGCTTTTATCGCACCGGGGTCACCGAAAACTGTCTTCTTGCCCTGTCCGAGCCAGTCGACAATCTGATCCATGCTCTTGCCATACCAGTCAGCCATGTCACGTCTCCGAAGGTTCGATGGTTTCGGTTGCGCCCGTCATGACGAACGGCCCGCCGCCGCTCCACACAAGTTCCCACTCTCGTTGGCGGTAGACGCCGCAATTCCACTTGTCGACAATCGGCTGATAGTCACCGGCAACGCCCATGCTCCATCGCAGCACAGGTCTGAACGCGCCGAGGTCGTCTCGGTAGCGCAATTCCACGACAGGCGCCGGTCCCGGCTGCGCAGTAGTACCCCGACGAAGTTGGAGCTGCGCACGGCGACATAGTTTGCGCTTGAACATGCCGCGGTCTTGAAACCCGGTGCGCGATACGGCTTTGATTGGCAATCCATTGTCGTCGGTGGCCTCGAACGTAACCTCGCCAATTGTACCGTCTTCCAGCCCAACTAGGTGTAGGTTTCTTTCGGCCCAAAAGAAGTAACTGCGGGGTACCCAGGCCGTGAAATTGCCGTTTTCGTCGAGCGATTGGATGTTGAGCCACTTCTTCGTAACCCGGTCGTAGGCGAAGCCCGTCTCTTCGGTCGGGAACAGCCAAACCAGCAAATCCCACGTTCCAATGCACATGCGCCACGCGATGCAATCCGTGACCACGAAACCAGGGGCCATGATGACGTTGGCGATTGACGGCGTCGAAAGCACGTCGAACTTACGACCGCTGGACTGCACGAAACGATGACGGTCGTCGAGCCATGCGAACGCGCCGTCGGTATCGATGATTGAAAACGGCGCCGAGCATCCGACCTGGATAGCAGCCTGCGTTGCAACTGCTGTCACGGCGTCCGGGACGAATACCTGTGTCGTCTGCGTTCCAAAGACGAACAACTCGTTGGTGTTCGAATAGACCGCGACGCACGGGTCAGGCGCGCTTGACGCCTCCATGTAGTTCGCGCCGACCAGGGGCCAGACGGTGTGGTCGTCGTCGGTCCACTGCACTTGACCCGTGTTGTTGTTGTCGTTGCCGAAGAATCGCAGCGCCAAGAAAGCGATGTGCGTCAGCGCCAGTGGTGAGCCGTCAACGTTCAACTGACCGGGCGCCAAGCGCGATGAGAGGCCGCTTCCTTGCCACTGCTGGGGCGCGCCGCCTCCGGCAATCGCCACCCGCGTGTGGTCGTACGTGAAGACAGGTCGCCCGGTCCCGTCGAGCAGGGTCGTAGCGTCGGACGTGTCGGAGAGCGCGAGGATATTGGCGCCGGGGTGCGCCGGGTCGGCTGGCGCTATCCAGGCCCAGATTTGCCGGTCCTCGGTGACAAAGATGGTCCACTGTCGCCAGTTGTAAATTCCGATCACAGGCGAATCGACCGGAGCAACGCCAAACTCCGACCACGGGCGGACGCCGGGGCGCATGCGGCCTGCCTGCGCGGCGTCGGCGAGAAAATTCACGTACAGCGGAACGGTGCCAGACAGCGGGTCGAGGCCAGACGCGAGCCCGTTGAAGAACAGCAGGGGAACGTCTTTGCCGCTCACGTCGTCACTGCGCGAGAGTGCTCGCGCCAGACCGCGGCGTCAGCGTCCCAGACGAGAGTGTAGCTTGTGTATTCCAGGTTCGTCGTCGACACCGCCGCCATGTGGTAAGTCCCATTCAGGGTCCAGCCCGTTACGGCCCCTCCGGCATTATTGAAGAACGACAGTCGCAGGTAAACGTCGCGCATTCCGGTCGGGATTGGCGTTGGAGCAGCCACTACGTACGCAACCGCCGTCGTAGTTCCTCGGATGCGAATATGCGGACCTTTTGATCTGTCTGGAGTTACAGTGCCGCCAGACGTGACGTCTACCGTGTACCCGTCGACGCTGTTTCCAAACTGACGGAATTTCGGGTCCGTGGACAGACCGGACATATCAAACGCTGACGTGAATCCCGCCGATCCAATCGTCGGATTACCGAAGATGCAAAAACGAGTGCCGGTCATACCAGACGCCCAAAGAAACGCGCTCTGCGACCCTGTAAAGTAGTTTGAATATGCCTGAACGTCGCTCGTTGTGCCGGCGAACTCGACGCCAACGCCGTTTGTTCCGCTATGGAATATTGAGTTGAAAATCCGAACGATACTCGTGCTTGACAGTTTTAGCGCCCTGCCAGACGAGTCGTCCTGACACGTCAACGCGCAGCGATCAAACGTAAGCCCGGAGCTTGATCCGGCGGAGATTGTCGAACTTATCGCGGTGAGAAACAGCGCCCCGGAGTTGTCATCCAGAAGAAGGTCTTCCAGATTGACGTCCGAGCAGTTCACAAGAGAAATGCCGGGGGCGCTGTTATTGGCGGCGCAGCGCACGCGAAGCCCGCTTATCTCGTATGACTGACAACTCGTAAACGTGAAGGCCGATGCCGATGTATGGGTTGTGAAGACCTGTGTGCCGCCTGACGATTCGCCGCGAACGTTAACCCTTGCGCTTGACTGGGTAATCGCCTGGTCGATCTTGTAGTTTCCCGCGGGAAACCACACGGCAACTGAACCAAGTCCAGTCGACGTACTGGCTAGCGCCTTAGCGCTGTTGAACGCGTTCTGAATTGCTGTCGTATCAATGGCTACGCCATTGCCAACTGCACCGAAATCCTTAACGCTGATCCAAATTTCGCGGAATTTGTCTTGTATCGACCTGTTAGTCGCCCCGGCAGATTCCTTATAGTTCGAGTCGGTTCCGCCGACGCTGTTTCGCAGCCCAGCAAGCGCGTCGGCTACGGTATCAGACGTGAACCCCGTGAGGTCGAGCGCAACATCGCGCGCGTCCGCGGGCCAGAAGGGCGCGTCGGAGACGGTATTGCCGTCAACGTCCTGGACGAGCAACCGAACGGGGGCGGTAATCCAGACGCCGTCGGGATACGTCGAATACGGGATGCGACCACCAGCGTCGAGCGTGATGGGCTGGGTGATTGCGACAGTCGCGTCGGCGTCAGCGTAAAGCGTCGCGGGGCTGACTGTTCCTGGAACGTAGGCGTAGACAGTGCCCGTGTCGTTAGGCGCGCCCGTGCTGAGACGCGAGCCTGCGAAGTAGAGCGATTGAATCAGAGCGGCCATTTACCAACCCCTCCCGCCCCAGCCGCTTCCGCTGTAGTCGCCCCAGTCGGGGCAAAATGTGACGGAGCCACGCTGGGTATCGTCGCGCACGGCGAGCATTTTCTCTTCCTCGAACTTCGCATTCAGCGAGGCGTAGCTTCCCAGCCCATGAGCCAGCGCCAAGTCGGCTGCAACGCCGAAGATGAACGTCCGTAAGTATTTCGCCTGCAACCCGGTGACCGAATTTCCGGTCAACAGGTCGTCGTTCAGGATGATTCTCGGCAGCGTCATCGATGTCCAGTTCGAGTCAGGAACCGGGTACAGGTGAGCTGTAATCGTAGCGGTCTTCTCGATGTAAATGCTAGTCGGCTGACCTTGAGTGTCCGGCACAGTAAGCGCCATGTACATCGAGCGCGAGTACCAATCCATCGGAACGTTGATGTCGTTGCCGGTGACGTACGGCTTTCCAGGGTCAACGTCCAGCGTGTCGGCCGCGAGGTCGTAAGACGCCTGCCCCGCGGTGAGCGGCATCGTGGTGCGCTCCAACTTCACCAGGATGATTCCCTCTGACTGCAACGCCTTCACGCGCGTGTTCAGGAGGTCGCCGGCAAACGCGGACTGGCCGGAATCGGGTTCGCTTCCGGGCGTGACGATGCCTGCCATCTGGTAGGCGTTGCGAATGATGCCCTGGCGAGTTAGATCGAAAGTCGTGCTCATTTGCGCATCAATGTGGCGAGGATTCTCGGGTCCATCGGCGGCATCGGCCCGGTATCCTGCATCGGCTCGCGAAACGGCATCGGCGGCCTATTCGTGTACTCGTTGAGCGGTTGCAATCCTGGTTGCTCGATGAGACGGTCCTGCGGAGATGCCGGAGGTTGTTTCCGCATCAACATTGCTAGCATTTGTGCGAGGGGTCCGGTCATGGGTTCACATACCTGTAGATGTTACCAAACGCAGCCGCCAATGTGACGTCCTGCGTGTTGGGGGCCGGTGTAATCTGGCCGGTTTCGGGGTCTATTGTCTGGCCGCCGCTGTGCGGTTGAAGGCTAAGCCCTGCTCGTCCCATCGGTCCTAGCGGTCGCAGCGAAAGGTCGAAAACAGAAAACCGTTGACCAGGCGAAAGCGTTGACCGCGAATCTCGCAGCACCGCGGGGTCGGTTTCAGCAAGAACAGGCGCGAGCATTCCAAGTGCAGCGAGGTCATAAAGCGTGCCGGTCGACTCGGTGAACGGAGACTGAACCTTGAGCGACACAGCAGGGGCGACCGCGGGGTCATAGTCGCCCGTAATGGTGTCGTACGTCCTCTGCTGCGTGTTCGTCGACGGGGTGGCGTTGGACGAATTCGCCGTGAAGTCTGCCAGCCACGCAAGCGTCGCCGTGACGGTCGAATCTTCGGAGCCGTTGACCGCAAAAATGCCTTTGATCGCAGACGCCACGATTGCGCCCGTGGTCGTCGTGCTCACATTCCACACGCCCGCGCCCGACGACCCATTGCTTGACGCGGCGGTGTAATACTGTCGAACGCGCTCAGGGTCCAACCCAGAGACGTATTCACCGGACGCATTAGCGTCCTTGGCGCCCGTCGTGCCGAACGCGGTAATCTCGTCGATCATAGTCTCGATAGTCGCCTGCGTAGCCGCCGTAAAAAACGACGTTGACGCCGCATCTCCGAACGTCGCCGACATGCCAAGTTCGTCGCCAAGTTCCACCAGGAACTCCGCAGCCGACACGTCAGCCAGATTGTATTGCGATGACAGCAGCGAGTTCGATTCCGCGAGGCTCGCCGATACACCGCCGACGTGGTATGCGGCGCCGCCAGACGGGTAGGTCGTATATGGCGTCTGAAGGTCGCGGCACTGCGCCCGGCGGATGAACGTTGCACAGCGTTTCGCGCCGTTAAGGTGTTCCTGCTCGCCCGTTACCTGGAATGCGCGCAGAAACGCCAACCCCGCCTGGATGACATCGCTCGTCGTATAAACGCCGCTGCGCAGAAACCCGCCGTACCTAGGATTCGAGTTTGCTACACTCGGGCCCGTGATTGATCCATATTGGATCGAAAGAAGGTAAGCGATGTTCGTATCGAGGCATTTGCGAGCCGACGACAGCCAGATTTCCGGCCTCTCGCCCTCGATGATAATGTCGCCCATGTAAGTCGCAGCCCATGCCGCAGCGTCGGCGCGCGGGCTCTCTCCAACGAGTTTCGAAGGCGACGTCATCGCGATGAAGTCGAAGATAAACGCCTCCTCGGCCTCCCATTCGTACGGCGAGTCGACGGTGAGCGGCTTCGCGTTGGGGACCGGCAGGATGCGGAACGGTCTCTGACGCGCAATCGCAGCGTCTTCCTCTTCACGAATCCTGTCGCCGCGCGCATCGCAGATGTCGCAGAAAATCCAAGGCCCCTTGCGATGCAGCCGCGACCTGTTGAACAGCAGGCCGCATTGATCGCAAACTCGGCGATAGTCGCGCGGGACGTAGCCGTGGGTCGTATCGCCCATTTACGGCGTCCAGTCAATCTTGCTTGACCCCGACTGCTCGGAGACGTGGATGTATCCCGTGGAGCCGGTGGGCAATGACATATCGGAACCGTTGAGCAACTGAAGATTCGTAATGTTAATTCGCAGCGCGGTATTGATCTGAAAGGCAGTCGTTGCCCATGCATACGAGCCAGCGTCGATCACGACGTTGTCCATCGTAATGTTGTCAATTGTGATGGCGCCGGGAACAATGACCGCAATTGCCGCACCTGCGGCAGACGCGGTAACGGTAAGCCCTCGAATGACTGAGCCGGACGAGGCATTGCTCATAGAAAACGACGCCGTCTCAAGGGCGCCCGTCAGGAACGTCAGATTCTGGCACGTCGTCATCGCCTGAAGTTGCATCGTCGTCCCGGCGCTCGTTGGGACCGCGAACTTCAGATTGTCAAACAAGCAGCCGTCGGCCGTAACGACGAATCCATTAGATCCGTCGTTCATCGTGAAGCTAGGCACCGTAGACCCGTCGCCCTCTCCTACCACCGAGAGTTTGGCCTTGTTGAATGTCACGCCGGTGGATAGAATCTCGCTGTGCCCAGCCAGCACGTCGATGATGTCTCCCGCCGAGGCGTTCGCGTACGCCTGCGCCATCGTTAGCAGCGGCTTGACGCGCTCGGTACCGGCGTTCGCGTCGGACGCGCCAGTGGTCGCGTTGCCGAGGTAGTAAACGGTTCCGCTCGCCTGCAACGGGGAAATCGTCGCAAGTTCGGCTCCCGTCGTTCCGCCTACCCCGTTGACGTAGTTTTTGATGCTCGCCATCGGAGAGCCCCTCCCGAGGCGATGTTACTAAGCGCTGACCGGCGTCAGAAGGGCGCCGTTCTCGCCGGCCAAGTTGACCGTGTAGCCGCGAATGTGCTGAACGCTCCCCGGGGTAACGAACCCGACAAGCGTAGCGTTGTCGAGAATTCCGAACCCGCAGTCCGTGGTCGTGCCGGTGAGCCCGGCCATTCCGGTGACAGCGTGCACAGACGACGCGAGCTGATTCTGGAAGACGCTACGACGTAGGTCGATTCCGAGTGATGCGGTCGTCACGAACTGCACAGGTGCAAGCGTCGTGGTTGAACCGGCGCCCTGGACCTTGGTATCCCAGATTCTCAGGTAATCCGCGCCGGTCAATTGCAAGAATGTGGTCGTCGGAACAGCCGCCGTCTCCGCGTAGCAATAGTTGCGATTGAAACTGCCGAAGTCTCCGCTTGCAGACACCGTGATTCCGACGGTGACGATTTGGTCGGAATCGAAACCCCAGAAGATGTCGCAGTCGGAGATTTCCCACCCGGCCGCAGACGCGGTTATGGGAGCGGTAACGGTCAACGCCGCTCCCGCGGCGTGCGCGCCAGCCAGGTACAGATTGCAGTTGAGGATGCGGAAGTTCGCCTGATCGAATAGAACCGATGAGGTCGCCGTGGTCCACGTCAGCGTGGGGCGATTCGTCCTGTGCCCCATGCCGATGATCGTAACGTCCGTCTTGCTACCGAGCCCAGACCACGCGTCGGCCGTCGCAATACTCTCTGTGTAGCCCGGGAGCAGGTAGATTACGTCACCTCTCCCTGACACAACATTCGCCGACGATAACGCCGCGTTCACGCTAGTGAACGATCGCCCGGCGATACCCTGCCCAACGTCGCCGAGTTGCGCAATGGTCGCCGCCGCCCCAACGTACGACACCGAGCCACCCGTCACCGACAGGAACAGGTTTCCCAGTTCGGTGACTGACGCTTGCGTGACGGCGTTGTTCAGGAACGACATTGATTTCTCTTACGCGCTCACCGGAGTGGTCACGCCACCGTTCTCGGCCGCCAGGTTCGTCGTGCGGCAGTTGAACAACTGCGGCCCGTTGCCAGCGTTCGCCGGAACCCAACCCGCCAAAGTGGCGTTGTCGAGGATGCCGAATCCGCAGTCGGCGACGTTCCCGAGGACGCCGTCCATCTGCGTGACCGCGTGAATCGACGCCGCCTTCTTGTTGACGATGATGCTCCGCTTGAAGTCGATGCCGATGCTAGCCGTGGTGATGAAGCGGACAGAGCCAACCGTGGTCGAAGACGTCGCGCCGTCGATGGTGTTGTCGTAGAAGCGGACGTAGTCTGCGCCGACCAAGTACATGAACGACGTGGTGAGGGTGGACCCCGCCGTGACGTCGCAGAAGCAGTAATTCCGCATGAAGTCGAAGTTGTCGGCGGCGGCGGTCGTCGTGATGCCGATGGTGACCCCCTGGTCGGCGTCCACGCCATAGTTGATCAGACAGTCCGTAATCGCGCAGCCAGCCGCCGACAGCGTGGTCGGAGCCGCCACCGTAAGCGCCGTGGTCGACCCCAGAGGACCGGCCATGAACAACTGCATGTTCGAGATGCGGAAGTTCGCCGAGTCCATCAAAATCGTTCCGGCCGCCGCGGTCCAGGTGATGGCAGGCCTGTTGTTCCCGCGGCCGAGGCCGACGACCGAAACGTCAGTCTTCGTGCCGAGGGACGACCACGCATCAGCCGCCGCGATGTTCTCCGTGTAGCCCGGAAGAACGTAGACGGTGTCCCCGCGGCCCGAGACGCAGGTGTTCAGCGCCTTGTCGACGGTCGTGAAGAATCGATCTGCCATCTTCTCGCCGATTTGACCGGCCGGCAACGCTGTCCCCACGTAGAAGCATTCGCCCCCGCTGGGGACATACGCCCCCGTCGGAGTGACGTAGGGACCGGACATATTGATGAAAGAGACGGACATGGTCGCTCCTCAGATGCTTGAGCCGTAGACGTCGCGCCAATCGCTCCAACCGTTCGAGAACCGCTCGATGCCGGCAAACGTCGCCGTGTAGTTGTCCTCGTTGTTGTGCGTGCGCGAGAACGGCTTCTTCCGCCAAATCCAGCGCAGACCAGCCTCCAGGTCAGACACCGCCCACCAGTTCGTTGCGCTGGTGAAGTAGCGGTTGTCGGCGATTTCGATGCCCATCCCCTTCAGGATGTTCTTGGCGTTGTTCGCCGTGTCGTTCTGAAGTTCGGACTTCAGGATGCGCGCGGCCCGCATGTAGAGTTCCTTCGGAACGACGATCTTCCTCAGGTCGTAGCCTGCCTGAACGATGCCGTTCGAGCCGGGCAACTTCGACATCGCAGCCCACACCGTCTCGACTGCCGTCTCCGACAGCGAGAGCGGCGTCGCGAGCGTGTTCGACGCCACTCCGCCCTTCGGGAGCGGGTGCGACGCCGAGCAGAGCGCAACGCCGTCGCCGCCGACGAAGGTGGACGAGAACGCGTTGATGAACACACCTGCGCCCTGGTACTCCTGGGTCAACTTCGCCGAACGGCCAATCGACTTCGCGCCCGCGATGGCCTCGTCGTACTTGCAATCGTCGATCGCCTCTTCCGAGACGATGAGACGAAGCGCGTACGTGATGTGCGTGTACCGCTTCGGGAAGCCCTGCTGGATGCTGTCGACGGCCATCATCGCGCCCTGGGCCTTCGCAGGCATGAGCCCGGTGTGCGCGAACTCCTGGTCGTCCTCGTACGCGTCCGTCGAGTTGCTGACTTTGTACCCGCAGGACTCCCAGTCGCACTTGCCCTTGACCTGATCCCCCCAGACCTTGTTCAAGGTCGGCTTGAGTGTTGAGGGGATATTGCTGTTCGTAATGATCGCCATGGCGGCTAGACTCCCGTCGCGGTGTAGGGGGGCAGAAGGCCCTCGTCACAGACAACCAGATACTTGAACCGGGTGACCGTCGGGTCGTTCCACGGCGCCCCAACCACCGGGCCGCTCTCCAGCGTGTATCCCTGGACCCCGATGATTCGGAAGTTCGCCGTAGTGGTCGCGTGCGTTGAAATGTCGAGGCACTGTGTCGACACGCCAATCGTCGTGCTCGGGGAACCAGGAGACGCGATGTCGGCGTTTTCGCCAATCGCCCCCAGCGCCGTCGCGTACGTGGCGAACGTCGTTGCCTCGTCGGCGTCGACCTCCAACACCAAGTCGCCCGTCAGCGGCAGGTATTCGACCAGCGACGCATTCGGCGAACCGACCGTGGTCGGCGAGAACGTCGTCGAGGCCGGGATGAAGTCGGACGGAGTCCGCTTCCCCTGAACGACGTACGAACAGCCGATGATGACGCCCAAGAGCAGGCCGTTATTCGCGGCTGCGCCAATCGCCACCGTGCCGTCGGAGACGCCGATGATGATGTCGTACTTCGAAAGCTGCGTACCGTAGTTGTTCGCAACTTCCTGCACGAGCGGGTTACCGAAATGGCCTTCGCCACCGGAGAGAGTTCCCCACGGTCGAAAGCCGCCCTGTGAAATGTTCGCCATGACTAGGCTCCCTTGCGCTTCCAGCCTTCAACGGCTGCGTACGTTGCATCGTCCAGGTCAACCAACTTGGGAGCGGCAGCCTTCGCCGCTGCAACCATTTCTTCGTGCTTTTTACCGGCAGCTTCCGCAGCGGCGAAGGCGTGCTCCGCGTCCCGGTCGCTGCCGACAACCGTCTGGCTGCGGAAGTTCTCAACCACGCCGTTGCAGATGGAGTCGAAGCCGTCCTCGACGACTCCGACGATGACGTGCTCGTTCTTCTTTGCGTCGACCCAAACATCGCCGCGCTTCGCTTCTTCCCAAACGCTCATGGCTAGCCTTCCGCTCGAAAGTTGGAGTTGACCTTGAACTGGTGACCGCCAGGGACGCCGGGATTGGCGTCGATGTGGTCGCGAATCGACTGGTGCAGGCCCTTCGTGCGCCGCGCGAATTCAATCTCGCCGGCCCGCTGGGCGCGCTCCGCGAGTTCCTTCGGCGCCTCCATCAGAACGAGCTGGCCGTTGATGACGATTTCCGAGCCGTCCTCGCTGGGCGTACCGAAAGGCACGCGCGGGCCGTCCTCCGACGCCATCGTGCGCGTGTAGCCACGCTGAATCAGGCGCGGCATGTCCTCTTTGCTGACGCCTGCGTACGCCTTGCTCGGGTCTTTGTTGAAGACCGTATCGAACCGCAAATCACCGTCGATGGGTGCGTCGTCCGGGTCGTGCCGCTTGCGCCGTGGCATAGGTGCTCTCCGTGTCGGCTTCAAGTGTCACCGTTCCTCGCGTTGCCGTGCTACCGCGAGAGGCGTCTACTTCGAAACCACCGGACCCCGTTGCCGGGCGGCGCTGCTCTGGTGAAACCGTACCGACTAGAGCAATCGTCGAGGCTGAGATTAGGTTTTCACGAGCGTTCTAGGATGTCAACAACTTTTTATCGAATCGCTTCTGGCGCGTGGTACAGCAGTTCGCCCCGAACTTCGCCGTCAAACAGGCCGAATGGCCGCCGCGCGATTTCGCGGTGACGGCACTCCCACCAAAGCCAGCGGCGCAGCACCAATTCAAGCACCGCGCGCTGGCGGAAGTTCAGGGCTCGCAAGTTACTCGTCGTCCTCGCTCTCCATGACCATCCTCGTCCAGGCGGCCCACGCCTTTTTTGGTTCCAGTTCCTTGAACGACTTCTGCGCCAAGGCCCGGTTCGTTTTGTTGTCTTCCGGCATCGCGCGCGAGCCGCGTTCGCCTGCGCCTCCCTCGCCGGACGACACGCCGTTGAACCGCTGGCGCTGCTGAGCAGTCGGCGCCTGTCGTCCTCCAAGGTTCAATCTCTTCGCGACCGCAGTGGCAGCTTCGCGAATGGTCGCAATCGTCCGCGGCCGACCGGCCTTGAGCAGTTGCCCCAGTCTCGTGTTCACGAGCGAAGCGGCGTCGTCGTCCGTCGTCAACCACGGGAACTCAGAAACGGCCTGCGAGTACGTCGCTGCGATTTGAGGGTCAGGCATCGACGATTGCATCTGCTGAAAACGCTCGTCCAACTTCGGATTCGCGCGCGCCTCGTAAGCGAGGATTGTCGCCTCACGCGTCTTGGAGTGGTACTGGCGCAGCTCTCGTTGCTTGGCCGCCGGGTCCGTCAGTGCGGCGGCTCGCTCCAAGTGGCTGTGAGCCTCGTCCTCCAGTGATTCGATCCGTTTTTCTACGGACGCGTTCGGGTCTTGCTGCTGACGCTGGTGCTGGGCCGCCAGATAGCCGCGCATCTCGGCGATTTGCTGTTCCTGTCGGTCAAGGCGTTCGCGGTACTCGCGCGCCTGCGTTTCCGCCTGCTCGCGAGCAATCTTCGCCTCGGCCAATCTGTCGCCACGGCGCTCCTTGCGCGACGGACGCGCTGACGTGTCATCGTCCGCTGCTCTGCGCGGAGCTGGCTCGGATTCGCCGCCAGCGTCGTCCTCTGTGACCTCTGGTTCGAGGTCGGTTCCGCTGTCGCCGTCTTCCATCGCTCCGTTTGCGCTCATCGTTTCACCTTCCGTTTGATGTCAGTTTTCGGTTCCCAGTAGTGCTCGCCGGTTTCCTCGTCGTACATGAGCACATGGTCTTTCTCACGCTCCACGGCCTCCACACTGCCGTGGACGTCGGAAATCATCATCTGCGAAATCGCCTTGCCCTTATTCTCCGGGTCGCGAGCAATCTCTTGATCGTATCCGGCGAATCGGCCGAAATACACCGTGTCGCCCAGTTCGACTAGGTGGTCTTTCATTTCGTCGCGCGCCGTGAGCCCAGCGGCGATCAAAACGCCGACCTGCTGCTGTTCTTGGTGTGCCTCGGCGAAGATGATACCGCCCGCTGACCGCGTTTCCGGGGGGAGGCGGTACACGAGGCACACCTTCCCCTTCGGGCCGTAGGGCTGCGCGGGGATGCCGTACTTCTTTCGTTTCTCATCAAGCAGGCTCATTCGAATGTCTCCCTGGTTGCGGTGTCCACGGCATGTATGTACGCCTCAAGTTTGCCGACGTATTGCCCGGCGACGGCAATTGACCCTGTGCTCGCGTCTCGTACCGCGGCAATCGCGGCCGCGTTCATTGCATCCGCCTGGGCCTTCATCCACGCGATGAATGCGTGCGTAACCGGGTCGTCGCGCCATTCACGGCGGTCGTCGTCGGAGATTTCGGGGAAGTTCATGCCGCCATCGCTCCATTCTGCGGCGTCGGTCCCGCGTTAGGCACGGGCGGCTCCATCGGCGCCGGGCGCGGTTGCTTCTGGCCCCCTTCAGGCGGTCCTTCGCCCTGCGGCGGGCCTCCCGGTTGCGGCGCCCCCGGTGCCATTCCCGGCATCCCCGGCGCGGGCATCATCGCCATCGCGGAGCCGCCTGATTCCAATCCCGCCACGAGGTCGGGGCGGTCCATTGCGATGAAGAGGTTCCGGTAGGCCGCGATGACGAGCGGGAAGAACTGCGGAATCTGCGCGAGCGGTCCCGACAGGATGGTTTGCAGCGCCGTCGTTGCCTCCTGCACACGCTGCGGCTGCGAAGCCATCCGAGGGTCGGCGGTGACGTAGATATCGCAGTCCTGCAAGTAGTCGATGCGCCCGATGTTCCCTTCCCCTGGAGGGCCAACCTTGTACGGTGAGACGACCGGGAAATATTCCTTGTCGCTCAGGTAGATGGAGAACAGTCGAGCGAACTTCTGTCCTTCGGCCGTCCGGGCGCGCGTGAACCGCTTGTTCTGGATGCTGATTGCCTGCAACGCCTGGGAGATGCGAATCTGCGTGGTTGTCGCGGTTTCATTCGAACCGCCAACCTCGCCCGAAAGAATGTCGCCAGCGCCCGAGATTTCGTCGGCGTCCTGCTGGCATCCCTCGACGACCTTCCAGAGCCCAGCGTCGGGCGGCGGGAACTTGAGTTGGAAAAGCACCTTGTCGAGCTGTTCGGGAGGCACGTCGACCTCGGGGAATTCGCCCGGTTTGATCTTAAATTCGCCTCCCGACAACTTCGACTGCCGCGAACGAATGCCTGTCGCCGTGCTCGCGAGCTTCCCGCTCGTGACGAGAATCGACGCGATGGCGTCGGCCATGATGTTGTCGCCGGCCAGCAAGTAGCCGATTCCGAACCCGTACACGCCCTCGGGATTCGGCAGGCAAACATAGTGCGTGAACGAGTTGATTGGAACCATGCGCGGGGGCGCCGGCTCGGGCGGTTGCGGCGGAGGCACCGGCATCGGCGGCATCCCCGGCATCGTGGCGGTCGTCTCTCCCGGCATCGGAGCAGGAGTCGCCGTTACTTCGCCGGGGGCCGGAGGAAGAGTAACCGTCGGCGGAATCACCGGCTGCGGGAACGCGGCGACGTTCGCTTGGTAGACGAGCATTTCCGCCTGAAACTGCTCCATCGCGGCAGCGTAGCTCGCCTCGTTCGCGGCCTTCTCGCGGTTGTAGCGAGCCTGGTCCTGCTGGTCTTCTGACTCGCGCAGCTTCAGACACAGCAACTTGCGCGTATCACGGTCGATGGTCACCTCGACGGGCCGATACTCGTCGCTGCCTGGAAGTTGCCACCAGCGATGCTGATTCAGCAGCACGCGGCGACCGTCTTTGTCGCGCTCGTCTCCCTCGGGAGGTTTCACGCCGGAAGCGCGGTCGATTGTCTCCTGAATTTGATCGTTAGAGTTTTCGCGGTCGGGCTGGCCCGCCTTGTCCGCGAAAATCGCGTCACAGTTGACCTTGTCGTAATAGCCCGACTTCGCGAGCACATCTATCCCGTCGATGCCGAATCGGTATTTGCGACACACGCGAGTGATGCGCGGCATGTCGGCGAGGCTCGGGTCCGTCGACTTGCGCGCGTACGGCAGGACGATGTCTTCCGTCGCGCAAACCTCGTGGCAGGGCCGCTCTGAAATCGGGTCCCAATAGACGTACGTGAAGGCCGACCCGTACAAGAACCACTGTAAAATCAAAACGTCGATGTTCTGAACGTAGTTCGGAACCTGCGTGAGAATCGCCCAGTTCAGGTGCTTGGCGACGCGAATGGAGCGTTCAACGTCAGTCGCGTCCATCGGATGGCAACCGAAGAACTCGCCGTTACTCGGCAACTGTTGATCGTAAATGCGAGCATGTAGCCGCTGAATCGCCTTCAGGATGATGCCGAAGTGAACCTGCGCGTAGCCCGCCTCTTTTGGCGGCATGAGGCCGGTATAAAGTTTGATGATGTCCGCGTAGTGCTGACGGTGCTTCTCGCCGGAGCGATAGTCGCGGTCCCAGTCTTCCCAGACGGTGTCGGCGAGCTTCTTTTGTTCCTCGTCGGTCAACGTTGCGACGAGATTTACCGTCTCTGCGGCGTACCCCGCCGTGTGCTCGTCGGCGGTCGGGAGTTTCGGCGTTTCCTCTTCGTCGAAGAACGCGGGAACCGGGGTTGAATCGCCGAAATCTTCAGTAGGTTCCAATCACCATCCTCCAGGAAGACCCGTCTTGCTCTCGCGGGTTGTCTTTGGTTTTTCCCATCGATCGAAATCGTCGTCGCGCTTGACTTCTCGCTCGGGAACGAGCGGACGGCTCATAACGGCGGCGGCAAGCGCATTATACGCCACTTTGTCGGCGTCTTTGTCCGGTAAATCAGGGTCGTTCTTGTCGTGCGGGATGCTCGGGAGCGTTTCGAGGGCCATCTTGCATGTCTTGAAAAACCGCACACCGGGGATGGTCATTGCCGGCTTGCCGTTTGAGTCTTTTTCGGTCGGGTGCTTGCTTCGCTTGATCAACCGATAACGTATCTGGTCAATTGGCAGTGATTCGTCGGCCGGCGAGACGTTGATGCCGGCCGTAAAAAACGACTCGTACGGAGCAGGTCCAATTTGACCTTCCTTCGGCCAGCACGACTTGGGGCCGAGTGGGCCTTGCAACTTGGAATGCTCTCGCCCCTCGCCCCATTCGTCCTCGCTCTCTTCCTCCAACTCGCGAATCCGGTTCGCAACCATGTCCGCCGTGTGATTGCTCAAGGCCAACTCGCGATAGCACGTCATATTGCCATTCGTGTCGACCGCCCACCAGAAAACGACCGTCTTTGCGTAGGTGAACCAAATCGACCGAAACTTGTGTCGGTTGGCCGCGACTATGTACGGTTTGACGGTGTGAACAGCATCTTCCCACAGCATCCCCAAGAGCGAGTCCGTAACGACGTACCAATCGCCCTCGGCAATGGCCCTTCGAATAGCCTCTGACTTGTCGGCGAACGTCGCAAGGTAGTCGCCTTGATCGACGCTCCTGTTGTCCTTCACCCTCGCGGGTATGAAGATTCTCGTCTTGCTTCGCGTCTCTTTATGCGTCTTGCCGTCGTCATCTTCGACGGTGACCTCTACCTCGCGCGTGATTGGCTTGTTCCAGTGCCTCGGCGCTTCCTCGCGACTGTAGCCAGCTTCGACGAAAAACTTCCGCATCCAAATCAGCCCGACGCCGACCGGGTTCGTGCCGATACGGACGATGGGCTTGAGCGGGCTGTTCTTCGGTTGTCGAACCCACGACGTAATCATCTGGAACTGCTTTTCCGTGAACGTCGTTCCTTCGTCGAGGCACAGGCAGGAGATTTGCCAACCCTGGTACTTGTTCCAATCGTCGTCATTCTCCATGTGACCGACGGTGATGCGGTAACCGCACGGATGCGTCCAGGTCTTGTCGCCAGCCTTCCACTCCAGGTCAGGACACGCCTTCTCGTAGTCAATTTTGCAGCGCGCCATGAGTTCGCGAAGCTCGGGAGTCTCACGGCGAAGAATAAGCGCCTGTCCGATCGAATCGTCGGTGTTCACTCCTTCCTTGATTCGCTTCATTTCAGATTGAATTTGCTGCCACGGATACCAGCGGAGCAAATCGGTCTTGCCCGTGAAGCCGCTGCCTCCATAGAGCGCGTAATCGCCATCGAAGTCCCAGAACGTCGTCTGCGGGCCGGGCCACGGCTGGAAAATTACCTTGCCGCTTGCGTTTACGATCGGATTCACGCCGTCCTCCGCCACATATAGACCGTGAGCGTCGGCGGGAGAGTGGCCACTGGGTTCCCCGTGAACGTCGGGGCGCTGTTCGTACCAGCCGCCGTCAACGTGTGCTGGTGCGTGCCCAGCGCGTTGCCCGTGAACGTCGGCGCCGTAACCGTACCGGCGGGGGTCAGCGTGTGTTGGTGGGTCCCGAGCGCCGAGCCAGTAAAGGTCGGCGCGGCCACTGTTCCCGTCGCCGTTGTGTCGTGAGTGTGTGTCGCGAGGGCGTTTCCGGTGAAAGTGGGGGCCGAGTTCGTGCCGGCGGGCGTGAGGGTGTGCTGGTGAGTTCCGAGGGCATTGCCGGTGAAGGTTGGCGCGGTCACCGTGCCTGCGGGGGTTCCCGCCGTGACGGCTTGCGAGAGTTCCACCGCGGCGCTCGTCGTGCTTGCGGTTGGCGCGGCGGAGATTGACTCCCGGGCCCTCGCTGTTCCGGTGCCGAATATCGACGGCGCCAGCATCCCGAGTTGGCCGGTCCCTCCCGCCGTCTTCTGGAATGGAAGCTCGTGGGCGTGGGTCGCGAGAGCGGAGCCCGTGAACGTCGGCACGCTGTTGGTACCTGCGGGGGTGCCCGCGCTGACGAGAGACGTGTTGATGCTGCTGGTGCCGGTGAACACAGGCGCGGCGACGGTCCCCGCTGGCGTTCCGGCGGACGTACCTGTCGACGTCGCAGCGCTGCCCGTGAACGCCGGGGCTGAGTTTGTGCCTGCGGGTGTGCCGGCGGAGACGAGGGATGTGTTCTGACTGCTCGTCCCCGTGAACGTGGGAACGGAGTTGGTGCCTGCCGGAGTGCCGGCTGAGACGGCGCTCGTGTTCTGGCTGGCAGTGCCGGTGAAGGTCGGAGCGGAGACGGAGCCCGTGGGCGTGATGGCCCGGGTGCCGGTTTGCTGCTGGCCTGGGGTGCCGAAGTTCGGATCGCCCTGGAGGTAGCCGGCGAGGACGAAGCCGCCAATCGAAAGCCACGTTCCGCCGAACATCGTCGCGGGGTCCGTCGGATCAACCGACGTGTAGATACAGCCGACTCGCCAGATAGCGAGCGGGTCAGCAACGCCAGGGGGGCCGGGCGTACCCTGCGGACCCTGCGTGCCGCTTGTGCCCGGCACGCCCTGTGGTCCCTGGTCGCCTGTGTCGCCCTTCGGGCCGGCTGGCCCCGCAGCGCCCGTCGCTCCCGTTGCGCCGCTTGGACCCTGTATCCCCTGTGGTCCGGCCGAACCCGCGGGACCGGGCGGCCCTTGCGCGCCCGGCGGCCCATCTGCGCCTCGCGGTCCCGGCTGTCCGTCCTGACCGGGGAAGACAAGCGGGTCTGTCCACTGGCCCGTTCCGCTGACGCCGGACTCCGTCCAAGCGTCCTTGGGATTGCCTTTGAACAGTCGCCGTTTCATCGGTCCCACGGTCGGTTAGCGGCGTCCACGGCTGATGTCCTTTATCGACACGCCAACGGAGTTCTCGTAGCGGCCTCCGTATCCGGCCGCATCACCTGATGCCGACCCTCCACCTTGAATAAGGATCGGGTTCGGCGGTGGCTGCGGGTGCTTGCGCCGGTATGCTTGGTCGGCCGCTAATGCTGCCCTGCGCCTTCTCTGCTCGCGACGAAAGGCCTTATCTAACCAGTGCGTCACCATGGCTTGTTAGCGGCGTCTCGGAGTTGGCGAGGGGTGCAGACGTGGGACTCGGGTGACCACTCAACCTCCAGGGTTCCATCCGGTAGCTTCGCGATGATCCGGCCGGTTGGCTGTCCGCAGAGGTGGCAGGTAAAGAAGTCAGGGTGAGCTGGAACGCCAGTGTCCCAGTGGACCATCGGCATCAGTACCTCCTCTCCGCCTTGCGCTTCTCGCATTAAAATTTCAATCCGTCCAGTTCGCAGTCGAGGTCCCGAAGGTCCGAGGCGGCATCCTGACATCCATGCCAGTCCTCCGCCTTCATCTTCTGTTCGAGGTACTGGATGAGGATGGGGCGCCAGGCTTCCAGGTCGGCGATGCGGGCCTCGCGCGACTTCGGACCATAAACGTCCGATGCTCGCAACTCGCTGCCGTCCAGTACGCTCATTTCTTCGCCGCCACCAACTTCTCGTGAACGTCGAAGAGAAAGTCGGCGTCTGGGCCTTCGTACGGCGGCTTCACGACGGACAGCAGCCAATCAGCAACGAGCGTCTCCAACTCGCCTTCGATTTCCGTCTTTCTATCGAGCCACGACATATCCACGTTCACGCGAGTCGTACGCGCGAGTTCGGCAACGTCGTGAGCCATTTCTGTCGCTCCGAACGCAGCCCATGCCGCGCGGCGCGCGCGTACTTGCTCCATTGCTTGAAGTGGCTTTGGCTGGACGTGGAACGCGACTGCCAAAAGTTCTCGCTTAGTCAGTTTGATCTTCATCGGATTAGTACCAGCGTCAGAAAAATGTAGACCGTCCCGGTCGTCGACGTCCCGGATACCTGCGAACCCTGAACGCGAACTCCTACGTGGTCGCCGAGCGCAAACGCGGCCGAGTCGTCCTCGTTAGCCGTTTCGGTCCCGGTACCGCCAGAATCTATCGAAATCGTGGTTATCGACGTGCTGCCGTTCTTGAGTAATTCGAATTCCCATCGCCACACGCCGGAATCGACCGTGCGCCCATCTCCGTCAAGTGACTTCGCGTAGAAGCTATATTTCGTGGCCGGCAGCGTGCCGGCGAAGGGCCAGCCGCGCTCGTCGTTTGCGTCGGTATCCTCGGCGCTGTCAGCCATCGCTGGCGCCAGCCACACCGGGTCTTCGGCAAGTGCTGCGTTCCCGCTGTTGACGTAGAAAATCCATTGGAACGACTGCAACGGACCGTAACCGCTCGTCGCCGCAGTTAGGTGCCCCATTGCATCGACCGTGATATCGGCTCGTTCGTAACTTCCGGGCGTAACAGCGGTGTTGTCATGCGACCAAGTTCGGTTCGCAGATAGGTCGTGAGCCACATGGTCGCCGGCAATAGCGATGGGCGCCGTTCCGGTGACCGTACGTGTGTCTGGTACTGCCCCTGTTACCGATGCCACTGGAATCGACCCAAAACCAACTACGTTGGCCGCACGCCGTAGAACATCTCCGTTGCTGGCCGCCACTATGTCTGCGACGTTGCCAATAGAATTCGCGCTGCGTCCGATGATAGATGTAGCTGCCCCTTGGCGGATAAACGCGTCGGTGACACCGTTCGCGTCAAGCGACCACGTTCGGTCTACCGAGAGGTCGTGCGCAACGTGGTCGCCGGCTATTGCGATAGGCGCGGTTCCAGTCACCGCGCGCGTCGAAGGCACGGGCGATGCGCCGATGGATAGCGTACCTCCTGCGTTTGCCACTACGTATCCGCCTGGAGCTAGACCCGGAACCGTCAGCGCGCCCGCATTCGACAAATGCATACGGAGCGCGCGGAAGCCCGGGTCGGCCGGGATTGTAGTTGTTGCAACCCAGATGAAATCTCCCGGCCCATACTGAGACATCGTCAGATTTCCGCCTGTCGACATGCCCAGTTCCACTACGCCATCGCCAGCGTTAATAATGGCGGCGCCGTTTGCCCACGCCGGCCCCGTAAGGTATGTGCCGAACGTTAAATCAGCCAGCGATGTCGAACTCCGACAAGCGAAGAACCCAGCAACCGCGAACGTACCGGCAAAATCGTTCGTGGCGACAAAAGCGGTTCCGTCGTTTTGCGACTTATAGACATGCACCGAACGGAGCGGGTTCGAGACGCCGATTCCCAGGTGGTTCGACGACGACAGGTAAATGAAATCCGAGTCTCCGGTGAGCGTATTGGCAGGACTTCCGAATCCGACCAGCGTCGGGGCCAGGTCGGTCCTGAGCGTCATGCCTGTGTAGTCGAGACCGCCGCCGATCGTAACGACCCCAGGAGTTGACACGCCCGATGCGACAGTTTGTTGCAGAATTCCGCTCCCGAGGCCGCCCATGTAGATGGACGACGGAAGCGATGTCGTCCAATCGGACGACGTCCAGAAGTCGGCGCTCGAAGTCGCCCCGGTGCGACGTCGCAGCCAATTCACAAGTGTGTACAGCTCTCGCTGGCCATCGCGACCTTGCCGGATTTCGCCGGGATCAAGTATCGAAGCCATTTACTTGGCCGCCGCCTCCTGTGCTTCGATGTCTTTCCGCATCTCTTCCTGCCACCACTTCGACCAGCGTTCGTACGCTTCGGTCTGACCGCCGCTATCCACGACGGTTCCGTGGAAGCCGTACAACTGCATCGTCGTCAGAATCGCTTTCTTGCACTGCGCCCATGCGGCTTCAGGCACGACGACGAACGGATCGAAAGTCGCGGTCAGTTTGATACCCGATGGACGTCGTCCGACAATCATGCCGTCTCGCTTTCTTTTGGCTGAGGATTCGACACGCCCTCGAACGCAGCGCGCAACTTCTCCGGGTCGACTTCGGCCAGCGGCGCGACGGCGGCCTTCACAATGGTCATCTGCGTTGAGGCGATGAGCGATTGCTTCGTTCCAACGGCGAACAGCATCGCGGCGATGCGCGTCCCGTCTTGAGACTTGACCGGGTGAACCTCGAAGCCGAGCAGTCCCCAGCCTTCGCCGAGGTCCATCGTTCGGATTTCGCGCTGCTGCTGTTGCCCGTTTCTCTGAGCCGCGCGCGCCAGGGCAAGGTCGGTGGCTTTCATTTGGCCTATTCTACGTCAGTCGAGGGCGTTTCGGTCGTCTTCTTCGGCGCCGAATTCTTCGGTTTCGCCGTGGGCTTGCGGCGCTTCGATGAAGTCGCCCTCCAACGCTTCGCCAGGCAATAGACGCCCCGCCCCATCTGGGTCACCAGCTTGTGTTGAACCGGCTTCCGAAGCGAGTTGCGGACCCAACTGTTGCCACGTTTGTTGCTCGCCACTCCCACGCTCGCGAAGCACACTCTCGCCAGGTCTTCGATCGTCACTGCCACGCCCGGCGCCGGAAACGCTGCCAGCAACTTCTTTTCCTTGTCGTTCCACTTGATTGGCTTCGCCATTGTCCGGGCCTCCAATGAAGATGAATTTCTCTTGCTTCGGATGCGTAATATGATCTTGACAATAAAACGAGTCAAGAATTTTCCA
>Ga0070701_10000036_pt1 | contig 33614 bp, 29 predicted proteins | sample KBSK5102metaG_FD_65451 | JGI IMG/M metagenome (GOLD analysis project Ga0070701, IMG submission 65451) | Corn, switchgrass and miscanthus rhizosphere microbial communities from Kellogg Biological Station, Michigan, USA - KBS K5-10-2 metaG | ecosystem: Host-associated > Plants > Roots >... | reverse complement strand
GATAATGAGGAATTATCCTAACATATTGACGTCCCATGACTGGCTCGCGCTTCACCCAAAGCTGTTTGAGAAACTCGCGCTTCGGCACGTCGAGAATATCTACCCTGAGTACACGTGGCGGCCGACTTCCTACTCGAAGGATCTCGGCCGCGACGCGGTCGGAACGCCGCGCTGGCGGAAGCACCAGGCGCTGCTGCGGGACGCGCTCTATTGGATGGAGGCGAAGCGGCACAGCCGGCCTATGGGCCGATGTGGCTTGGACAAGCACCTCGTTTCGGTCTGGACCGCGGGCGGTGATGTCAAGCGGTTGCACCTTGTCGCATCCGGTGGGTTCGCGCAACCCTTCAAAGCACACGCCCGGAGCTTTGCGAAAGATCACGATTTCAACGTCGCGTTCTCTGACGGACTGAGTCTTGCGGCATGGCTCTACGACCGCCCCCGGATCGTCCGGGAGTACTTCGGCGCGCATGCAACTGTCGTCGAACCAAAGCTTGCCATGGTCGCGCGTCTTCCGAGCTTCCTCGGTGTGCTCGCGGAGGCGTTCATCCTCGCGGACGACGATCAGTTCGACGACATTACGACTGTGCAGCAGCTGCTCGTACCGGGTGAAAAATACCGGCTCATCGTCCACATTTCTCCGTTTTCAGCCGAGGACTGCACGCGCACGCTCGATCTTCGCTGGCCGGTCCAGAAGCGAAGCGTGGATCTGCTCGGGGCGGATGCGCTACGCAAGGGTGTGAGCCTCACGCAGGCGCGAAGAGAACCCGTTCTGGAGTTTGAGTTCCGCTACGGAGGTGGTGCGCTCGCGCCGTTGTTGCTGGTCGATCGCCGCGATGGCCAGCACCTCTCGATCGACATCGACGTGCAGCCTGGTCGCCGCTTCCTGCCGAAACTCGTCGGTGCGAATGCTGAAAGCACGGTAATCACCGTCGGGAAGCGCGTGCAAGGCGCGCGCGCCGGCAAGCCATCCGTCGTGGCGATCACCGGACGCGCTGGCGCCGGCAAGTCGCGGATCGCCGCGGAGGCTCGAGACATCGCACGCCGGAACGGCGTGCGGGTGAAGGTTCTTGTCTTCGGAACCGATGAACGCCTGAACGAGGAGCAATGGATTCGCTTCTTCGCATGGTTGTTCGGTATTTCGAAGAACGTCTTCCTCCTCAACGAACGGCGGCTTGTCGAATCGCGCCTTAAGAAGCTGCTCGAATCGAGTCATGGCGAATGGAAGAAGGTGGTACGCCATCTCGCGCACATGCTGAAGGTGCGGAGGATCGATGATCGCCTGTTCGGTAGCACTCCTGAAGCGCAGCACTTTGCACTGCTCGTTGAGCGTGCGATCGCCCAGCAAGACATGCCGCTCGTGCTTCATCTCGAAGATGCTCACCATCTCTCCACTCGGCTGACGCAGCCCCTGTGGCTCTTGCGACGCTTGCTTGCGCCACCGTCGCGGCTTCGGGCGCTCGTTACGTTGACAGCGCGGAACGATGAAACGGTCGAGCAGACTGCGATCGGTAGTTTCATAGCCGCGAAAGAAGGCCTTCTGGAATATGAGGTTCACGATCTCTCCGAGGCTGACGCAACACGGTTCGTCCGAGAGTCGCTCCGGATCGCACCGGAACTGTCGTCGGAGGAAGGCTACTTTGTATCCGAGATCATCGACCGCGTCGGCACTAATCCGTTTGCTCTGACGCAAACGATCGAATCGATTCTTGCGTCAGACGCCGCATTCGAACAGCGACTCGATCTCGGTGTCGTGATCCTTCGCGAGCCGGCCGAGCTTGAGAACGCACTCAAAGCTGTGCCGGAAGGCGTGCGGCAACTTCTCCACCGCCGCTTTCAACGCCTCGTGAAGCTGGAATCCGGGCGGACATTGTTCGACGTCCTCCTCATGGCGGCCATCCTTGGGCGCGGTGCGAGCGTGTCGCTGATCGAGAAGGCGCTCAACCTTCGCAAGCCTGCCGTGCTGCTCGCCAAGCTCGTGCGGCTCGGGTATCTCAAGAACGTTCGTTCGGTACGCCTCGAGCTTGCCCACGACCTCATGAGCGAGGCGTTACTCCGTCAAGACGGCAAAGCCAATGCCGCGACTATGCTCGCACGTGCGATCGATGCGCAGCGGCGCCCGCCCGTCACGCGTGAGCAGCGCGCCCGGGTGTACTACCACGCGGGACAGCGGTTCTACCGAAAGAGCTGGTCCCTACTCACGCAAGTCGTCGATGAGGAAGGCGAGAAGGAAAACTACAAGCCAATCCTCAGCTGCGCGCCGATGATCGACGCGATAGCGAAATATGACGAGCGCGCGTTCGCAATTGATTGGCGCATCAACGCGCGCATTGCGGGCGCGTTCGGTCACTCGCTTAAGACGTCGCTCGCCCTTGCGCGCTATGCTGCAATCGCAGAATCGCTGCGTGTCGCCGCCGGACATGACTCGGAGGCGCAACTCAAGTTCCTGGAAATGCGCATCCAGCTCGCGAACCAGCATTCCACCCGAGGGGAGATCGTTTCGGGCTTATCAGTCGCGGCGGAAGCGCTCGAGATTGCTCGTACGTCTCGACTTCCGCTGTCCGACCGTAGTCGAGCAAGCGTGGTGTCGTTCGCGCTGAATAGGATGGCCGCGATGCACAAGGTCGTGGATGAATACGACGACGCCGTTCGCCTCTTCCGCGAGTCGCTGGAAATCTGTCGCCGGATCTCGAAGCACTACCTCGCGTCAAACTGCCTGTCGAATCTTGCGACGCTCTATGCGCGACGAGATGTTGACGCCGCACGCGAAACCATCAACGAGGCAATCGACATCACGAAGCGCCATCTGCAAGCAAAAGGGCGTCGCAATATCATGGTCGATACAGCGAAGGCGTGCGTTGACTGCTTCGAATCCAACGACGCCGCGGCGCGATTCGCCCTTCGCAACTGCTTCATTCAAGCACGCGAGGGTGGATACATCGGGCAGATCTCAGGTGCGCTGTTGCCCTTTGCATTCTTCTCGCTTTCTGCCGGAAAGCTGGACGATGCGCGATGGGCAGCGGAGATCGTTCTTGATGTTAGTAGCAGGTCGGAGGATTGGTTCGCACGGTTGTTCGGCCGCTACTATCTAGCGATCTGTTACCTCGTCGGCGGGCAAACGAAGCTCGCACGCGCGTTCGCGCGGCACACAACAACGCTTATTCGCGACGCACGGGTCCGCGCGTCGCCGGTGAGCGGTGCGCTGCGTGCTTTGGCACGTGGGACGTCGCTCGATATGCGTGCGGTGGTTCTGTCCACACGCACCTGAGATCAGGCGCGGGTGAACGAGGGCCGCAGGATTGACTCGGCCGAAAGGAGCGATAAGCCCCCGTCGATCCGCAAAACGGAGCCGACGATGAACGACGCTTCGTCCGACGCCAAGAAGAGGATGCCGTTTGCGACTTCAATCGGCGATCCGTAGCGCCCGAGCGGATAGCACGCACGGCACGCTTGCTCCTCTGCCGGATCGTCCGCGAGGATTCGACGGGATGTTTCACCTTCGATCTGGCCAGGCGCCACCGCGTTGATACGCACGCCGTGCGGCGCACACTCCAGCGCGAGCGTTCTCGTCAGCGCCTCGAGAGCAGCCTTCGCCGCAGCATAAGCTGCGTACGTCCGATTCGTGAGCGTGGCGTTGACGCTTGACACGAAGACCACGGCCGCGCCATCAGACATCAACGGAATGCAATGCCGTGCTGCGCGCCACGCCGCGTGGAACGTAAGCGCGAAGGTTTCCTTAACATCATGGTCTGTGAGCGCCAGCGCATCCCCGCTGATGCAGCGTGCCGGCGTGTAGACGAGTGTGGTGAGATAACCAAACCGTTCCTGGGCGGTACTCACGATGTTTGTCCACGTCGAATCCTTGCGCACATCACCGGGGACCACCACCGTTTCAGTGAGCGTGCGTACACGACGGTACGTCTCATCGAGGCGCTCGGTCATCGCTTCTGCGTTCAGAATAAGGCGCGCCCCTTCCTCGGCGAACCGTAAGGCCGTCGCACCGCCGATGCCGTCCCACGAGGCGCCAGCGACGACCGCGGTTTTCCGGGTCAGGCGCCCCATCGCCGTTGTCCGTTCTCTTGCAGGTCCGTCGCGCGTACGGTGTTCGCGTGGCGATCGACGATCAGATCGTTCGCGCCGCGCGAAGCCATCCAATGCTGATTGTCGGCGAGCTGCAGGAAGTGGTCGACGATGAAGCAGATCGGATTTTCTTGGTCACGCATGAAGCGAGGCGCCACGCGGTACAGATCGATCGCCTCGTTCTCCGCGACGAAACCGCTGAGGTCGTGGACAGCGATAGGCTCCACGCCGTGCGCTTGCACCGTCTCGGCCAAATCGACCCAATTCAGCGTTGAGCAGAAGTTGACGATCGTGGATGCGCCACCGAACGGTCTTGCGGCGGCGATGGAGCGCAGGCGGCGTGAGAGATACGAAGTGAGGTCTTCGCGCAGCCGCCCTCGCCAACGTGAAAAGAAGACCGCGTAGTTATACGTGCGTCGGATGTGCTTGTAGGGACCGCGTGTCGCACTCTCGAAATGGTATGAGACAGCACGCGCGCTGATGTAATTCTTCAACCCCAAGGTGGCGCAGCGGAGGCAAAAGTCGATGTCCTCCAAACCATCGCGAAACGATTCATCGAAGCCTCCGAGCTGTTCGTAGACAGCGCGCCTGCAGGCGAGCAGGGCTCCGGTCGTTGCTTGCCGCTCCTCGATCGGTTCGAAGCGGATCGTGTCGCCGCGTGCACCGACGTACAGGTGTGTGACGGCCCACTTGTCGACTGCGACACCCGCGTGTTGGATGCGACCATCCTGTGGATACAACAGGAGCGCGCCAACAGTGCCTACGCTGTCGCCGCCCGCGCGGATGTGGTGTTCGAGCGACACCAGCGCGTCGTCGCCCAAGATGACGTCCGAGTTCATGAATACGAGCACGTCGCCGGTCGCGGACCGCGCACCGGTGTTGAGTGCGGCCGTGATGCCACGATGCTTGTCGTGCCGGACCACTCGCGCGCGGCGGAACCGCCGTAGCACGGCGCGCGCTTCGGCCCCCGCGTCGTCATCGACGACTAGGAGTTCGGCGTTTCGAGGCAGCCGCGCGAACGCCTCGTGAAGCACGTAGTCGAGAAGCACGGAGTTCCGGTACACCGGAACGACGAGGCTCAACATTCGGATAATTCCTCATTATCGCTGGTCAGGACAGAGTGCCCCCTACTAAGGAGTGACGCAGCGCCCCGTTCCCCTACCCTGGCGCCTTGAGCCGGCCAAGAAGTCTGTCGATCTCCGCGATTTGCCACTTCGCGCGGACGAGGTCTGCTGGGCCGAACTGGGACTCCGGAGCGTGCCGGGCAAGCCAAATCGCCTGAGACACCAACCGCACGATGATCAGTCGATCGATCGTCGCCATCGCCGCTCGCGGCGCGGGAAGGACCATTTCGTACCCGTCGAAGTAGGCATCGCCAAGCGCGTCGCGGTCTGCACGTCCGTGGATCGACGCGAAGAAGATCGCAATGTCGTACAAAAAGAAGCCGTAGCTCGTATCGGCGAAGTCGATCGGGATAACGTCGTCTCGATGCGCGATGCAATTGTCCGGGGTCAGGTCAGCGTGAATGAGCCCATACGGATTCCCGCCATCCATGAGCGTCCCCGCTAGGTCGCGCGTCATGCGCGCTGCAGCGTCGATCACAGAGGTTTCAGTCGAGGTCAGGGACTGGAGTGCCCGACCGACCTTGTATCCCCCTGGCGCATGCCACCGACCAAGCTCAGATGGTCGAAGATCACGCTTCGTCGTCTCAGTCGGCCACGTCCGCGCATGCTGATGTAGCGTGGCAGCGATCCGTCCGATCGCGCGAGCTTCCTTTACGGTTAGCTTTATGCCGTCCAGTGGCTCACCATCAACCCAACGGAACGCGAGGCACACACGGCCATCGGTCGCATCGACATGCATCGCATGGGGTTGGGCAAGCGGCAGGTTCGTGTCGCGTTCGAGCGCCCGCAGCCATGCAAGTTCCCGCGCCGCTCGGGATATGCGCTTCGGGTGCGGTCGACACACCCGAAGCGCGTACCGTCGCTTGCCATCGACACTGACCGCGAACGTCGTGTTGTCGCGATCGCGGATCAACTCGAGATCCGCCTTGCCGACTCCCCACGCCCGCAGCGCTCGGAGCGCCCACGCGATCGGAGCAGTATCGACCATCCGCCCATAATGCCCGAGAAACGAGCACTCTCCGCGCCTCCTTTCTGGATCGGACGTCCCTACGTCGTAACGATCGCCCGCCGTGGATGGTGTTCCGTGATCCGCAGCCTGAGCGACGCGTCAGCCACGCTCGTGTACATTTCTGTTGTACTGATGCTTCGGTGTCCGAGAAGCCTCTGAACGTGTCGGATGTCCACGCCTTCTTCGAGAAGGTAGGTCGCCACGGAGTGACGGAACATATGCGGCGTGACGCGCCCACGGATCGCGCAACGCTCCCCTCGAATGCGGATGAGTCGGCGAATCGTCTCGGTCGATGCGGCAGTGCCACGTGCGTTGACAAGGAATGTCTCGGCACCGTTGAAGTACTGATCACGTATCGTCCGGTAGTCACGGAGAATCGACTTAAGTTCGTCAAGCACGAAGACGCGTCGCTGGCGATTGCCTTTCCCCGTGATCGTCATCGTGCCCTCCTCGACGTCGACCGCCCGATCAGGGAGGGATGCGAGTTCTCCGACGCGCATACCCGTCGCGAACAGCACCTCGACCGCGACATACGCCGTGAGGTCCGTCAACGTCTGCGTCGTCGGCTCTGCCACCGGCAGGAGGAGCCTCCGAAGGTCGCTACGCGCGATGACGCGGGGTAGTCGGCGCGGCATGCGGATGCGAATCTTCGGGCCGCTGAAGGGATCCTGCCCCCACTCGCCCTCCTCCTGCAACCATCGGAAAAACGATCGCAAGGTCGCAAGGTGCCGCTGGACTGAGGACTCCTTCAGCATGTGAGCTTCGAAGAGGTGTCGGACGTACGCGTGAATGAGAGAGCGGTCGCACGCTGCGACTGTGGCGCTCTCGCCCATGAACCGCGCGAAGCGTTCGAGGTCGAGAGTGTAGGCCCGAACGCTGTGAGGCGAGAGCTTACGGATTGACTCGCAATGTTGGGTGAATTCGGTCGCCGCGTCCCGAAACTGCAATGGATGGTTCCTCCGGAATCGACGTTACCGCGTCCGATACGAGCGCGCTACCGGAGTTGCTGCAATACGGCACCGCGGTCGAGGACGGCACCGCGCAATGCGCGCAATGATGACGCAGGCGAAGTGGGGAGGCGTTGCGCCGCGACTCCGGGACGAGCACCTTCGAATCCAATACGTGCCGCCTTGCTCGCTGACAGTCGTTCGCGATCGTGGAACTCCTTCCGAAAGGAGCGCCACGCTATCCACCGAGGCCTTTGTAAGCATACCGCCGATGAATGCCTCAGACCTATTTCTTGGTTCGAGGCTACGCCTGGGTAGGGATTTCTCCTCGCTCCGACTCTCCTCCAGCAGGACGGAATTGTGGCCATGACGACAAAAACTACGATTACCGGCGCCATCGGCGCATGGATTGATTCCGAACTGCATCCTGCAGGCGCAACGTCTCCCTCATCGCCGAACAGCGATTTTGTATCGATGCGGCTTGACAACATCTACCAGAGCCTTGATTACTTGTGCATCGGGTGGTTCGGTGTTGACATGACCAACCCCCATCAGCCAACGATAAGAACAGGCAACTCCGGCATGCCGATGATCGTCGCCGATGCCCGGCAGCAGAACCCCACCATCAAATTGTTTGCAACGCTTGCATATACAGGCCAGATCCTGCAGGACCTTCAGACGATCATTGACAACCCCGCCACGCTGCAAGCATTTGCAGCAAACATTGCGTCCTACCTCGGCAGCAACGGGATGAACGGTTTCGATATCGATTGGGAAGATCCGACGAGCGAGCTGACGGCGGTTCAATGCGCCGCATGGCTTGACGCTTTGCGCCATGCCTTCGGCACGACGTATTACATCAGTCTCTCTCCTGCCACGACGCAAGGTCTCGACGCCAATGCCGTGAGCAATGACTGCGATATCGTAAACCTGCAAACCTATTCAGGATTCACCCATGCCGCGGATTTCGTCGCCGTAGGTATTGCCGCCTCGGTTCTCGGGTTCGGCGCCAAGTTCGAGACGCAAGGTGACGGACCCTACCAGAACGCCTATGCGGCCTATCAACAATACACGGCCGGCTTCAGCGCCAATGGCATCACGTATCCGTACAACACCGTTTGCAACTGGCGACTGGATTCAGATAACTGGGCGTTCGAACAGGGGCAGCAATTACTGTTGCGCCAGTACATCAAGGGGGCGCCGGCTACGGTGCCGTTCGATGACGGCGTGATCATCGCCGCCCAGACGACGCCGACACTGATGCAAAGCCTCACGATATGGAGCGGTGACGTGGTCGACGCAATACAGACGAGCAGCCAAAGCCCGGACGGGACCTATTTCGTCGGTATGTTGCAACACGGAGGTGATACCGGTCGCGAGAACCCGTCCACTACGTTGTCCGGCGGTCTGACGGAGTTCAGTTACGTTACCGGATACTGGTATGGCAACTACGTGATCGTGCAGATTACGATCGACGGCAACAGTTATCCCGCCACGATCAGTCCGTCCGTTGACGGGCAGCAAACGACGAACGTCTCCGCACCCGGTGGCCAAACGATCATTGCTTTCAGCGGCGCGAGCCAAAGAGTGCAGCTTGCCGGTGGCGGTTACACGTGGGTACTTTCGTCAATCGACGCGGTTTTTGGCTAGAGATGCCGCGTTCGTAACCGGCAGCCTGACCGGGAGTCGTGCGCGTCGCCCTGCAGGTTCAAGCCCTGAGGATGCACTACGGCTGGCGATCGCACGGAGCAAAACCTTGCGCGGTCGCCCGCCGACTGCTTAGATAGAGACGCCCTTTTCCACGGCGGTTGCGACGGTCGAACACCACCTCATCTGAGGGGTTTCGGATGAGGTGGTGCGGGTCGGCAGCGGTCGAACCCGAATACATGATGGACGGCGTCTGGATGCGCTGTGAGCCCACACTCAGATTCGAACTGAGGACCTCATCGTTACCATCAAACGCGTGCTGAGACGGTCAGGGGCGCCGACCGCATCTGCGGCCGGCTGGGACGATGGAATGCAATGGCCCGCCCGCACCGGCACTCGATCGAATGCCTTCGCGTCTGACGCGTCTACATGTTGCAGGAGCGCGATGGCTCAACCTTCAACGGTCCGCCTCGACTGTGGGCGGAATTGTCGGCGCCTGCCTCCAGACACGTCTTGACTTCGTCCTGAGGCCGACTCATTGTTGACTTCAATTCACGCCGGTTCCGACGTACGATGCCTCCGTCTTTGACTGCCGATGCATATCTCCACCCGCACGCAGACCTCCACTTCCGTCCTCCAAGCTGCTGATCGCGTCGCAGAACTCTCGGCAATCGTTGCGATCATCCGCAGCGGCGCCATCAGCCCTATCCACAGCCTCTCGACGCTTCTCGATCAAGTAGGCTCGGCGGCTGCCCTTCTTGAGCTGAACGCTGCAAGCTGGTCTTCGCTAGGGGGCACAAGCCAGCAGCAACTCCTGCGGCCCGTGACAAAGGACGATCTCGATCGCGCCTCGGCCGATGTCGAAGCATGGCTCGCCGACGGCCTCGACGTTCGAAGTGTGCTGGATGCGTCGTATCCCGTCGACCTTCGGACGATTTTCAATCGACCACCGCTACTCTTCATTGCGGGAACGTGGAACTCGGAGAAGGACAGCCGCTCGGTCGCGATCGTCGGCACGCGCAAGCCCTCGGTTGAAGGTGAGCGTCGTGCGCAGCGCCTCGCGCGCGAACTCGTTGCCGCTGGCTACACGATCCTTTCGGGTCTCGCCGCCGGCATCGATACTGCGGCACATACCGCTGCGCTCGACGCCGGCGGCCGCACCGTTGCCGTCATGGGAACCGGGATTCGAAAGCGCTATCCAACAGCGAATCGTGCGCTTGCGGATAAGATCCTTGCGAGCGGTGGCGCGCTGATGTCGCAGTTCTTCCCGGATCAGCCGCCGACGAAATGGACATTCCCGATGCGGAATGTCGTCATGTCGGGACTGTCGCTCGCGACGGTCGTCATCGAAGCGGCGGAGACGTCCGGCGCGCGCATGCAGGCGCGCATTGCCCTCGAGCATGGCCGTGCGGTCTTCGTGCCGTCGTCGCTCGTCCACGCGCATGAATGGGCCCGTCGTTACACCGTCGAGGGTGTATACGGGACGCGCGCGATCGAAGTGAGCAGCGCGGAGGAGGTAGCGAAACGCCTCGACGGCGTTTCGATGTCCGATTCGCTTGCGACTGCATAATCGCAATGGCAGACCTTGACCGGATTTATGCGGAGAACGTTCAGTTTTTCGGCAATGTCCCGAGTCGCGCTAATGACTTCGTCTGCGAAGTCTGCCTCGGCCCGGTCCGCGTTGGGTTCACGCGATGCTACGCATGTGCCCAGCTCTTCCGCGCCGCGCCTGAAACGCTCAGCACGCGCGTTGTGCCGTTGACGAGCGCATTGAGCCCCAGCCCTTGGTACACGCGTCTTCAGACATATAAAACAGCCCATAAATCGTATGGCTGGGCGCTCGTCGCGCTCCTCGATCGCTATTGCGCGCGCACGAGGATGATATTGCATCGTGTTTCGACGACGTTCCCGACTGCATCACGATCGTGCCGTCGAAACGCGGCACCGCCTTTGAGGCGCAATCGCTGACGCGCGTCGTACAACAGATGCCGGTTCAGCCATGGCCACTCCTGCAACTCCTTTCGTTCAATACAGGGGCACTCATCCCGAGGCAGACCTATCGCCCCGCCTCCTTCTCCACCATCGCACAGGTGGAAGGACTGCGCGTCGTGCTCATTGAAGACTCGTGGGTAAGTGGCGCGACGCCGCTAAGCGCAGCCGGCGCATTGCACGACGCTGGGGCGTCCGTCCTGGTGTTGCCGATTGCTCGCGTCGTCGATAACCCCGCGTACTGGGGTGAGCATCCGTACGTTACTCAGATGACGGAAGCGTACGACGTCGCCCGCTGGCCCATCTGACCGCAGGCATCACGTGAGACGCGTGCCTATCGCGCCTTCACGGGCGTCTGCAGCAGAACGCAGGCTAATCCTTCTTCACTGAGACCCGCGCGGCGTTGATCGCCGCCTTAATCCCCTGCTTCGCGCGGAGCTGCGCGATCGCGGCATGTTCAGCTACAGGGACGGACCGAAGCAGGACCGCAAGTGTTCCTGCGAGACCTCTCGCATGCGTCTTTCTGCCACCCGTTGAGCGGTCCCGCGCCGCCGGCGCTGCGGCACTCCGCGTCTGGGGCGCGGTGCTCGCGCCGCGTGCGCGAAGGTGCAGCAGGCGCTGTTCGATGTCGGCAATCTCGTTCCGCATGTCCGCAAGGTAGCCGCGGATATCGTCGGCAGAAATGCGCTTCTCGGCGAACATCTTTTCTATAATCCACTGCGCTTCACCGGCCGTCGTCGCTTTCTTCATCATCACCTCACTGCGGTATTTTACGCGCTAAGGCCGCCGACAGACCATAGTGTTGGTTCGACGCGACATTCGCAATGTTGCGAACAACCGATTGTCTATTTCTCGCGTCGTTGTTCGCTATCGTGCTATCGCAGTAGTACAAGGAGGCACAGCCGCCAGAACCTGAGCAACCTGCGCGAACTGCGCGAGATTGAGAACCCAAGGAAACTCCGGGAATGCCTCGCCCGCTGCAATCGCGTGCAAGGAAAAGCGGCAGCGGAGTTCAACCAGCAGCATAGAGCCGCCGCCGCCGCAAGGATGCTACTCCTTCCGCTTCCGTACCTTCTTCCTCTTCGTCGCTGCGGCTTTCCGCGCGATTGGCTTCGCCGGTTTGCACTTACTGTGATCCCGCGCCGTCGATGATCTCTTTCTCTCGGGCGGCGGTGCGGCCGTCTACGCGACGGTAATCTGTGAACGAACGAGGCGACTGCATGTTCTTGACTTCGAGGCACAGGACAATGTTTCGCTTTTCATGGACGATGACGATATCCACGTCTCGCCCCGCGAACTTCAGTCTCCCGCTCACGACGCAGACACGTACCCGAGCGGGGACGACTTAAAAGCGTGCACCGTCAGATGCCGTTGAAGCGTTTTTCGTATAGTGATAGACGACGCCGCCAGCCGCGTTTAATCCTTGGCCACGGAGATTACGCACTCCACGCGCCGATTCTCGTGACGATGTCCCGGTATATTCGGTGCAGCCGGATCCGCTTCGCCATACCCCTTGTCTACAATTCGGTTACTCGCAATTCCGAACCGATCGTGGAGACACAGCCGCACCGTCTCGGCGCGTCGCACGCTCAGTCGGATGTTATATTCATCGTCGCCGAGGTCATCCGTATATCCGCTCAACCACACTCTCGCGTTTCCGTTGCGCCGCAACAAATCGGCAATATCGCTCAACTGCGACACGCAATCTGGAAGTTCCCGTCCGCCGATCGACGGCTGGTCAAATTCAAAGTAGATGGTTTTTCGGAACGGCACATCATGACCACCGGCGGACGGCGACGAATGAAATGTCGGTGGCATTTGCGACACAGGCTCTTGCGGGTTGCCCGGTGGCAGCGGCGCCGCTGTCCCTGCCTGACAAACTGGCGGCGCGGGGGCGTCCCTCAGAAAGGCTTCGGCTGTTGGCGACCCGAGGCGTCTCGCGTCAGTGAGTTGAGAAACGGCGCTGCGGCTCGGGGAAGCGCAATCGTACCACTTGCCAGCACGCACGTACGCTACACCAGCCGCCTCATGGTATTCGCGCGCACCCTCGGGTGTGAGGGAACCATCGACGCGCACGACTTCGTCGACGTAGGCTGACGGCCAGCCGGCACCCGAATAGAAATCGATCAGAGCGGCCGCCGGAATTAGATCGCCCGGGTCCGCCACGGCAACCGCGTCGCGCAGAATTGCGACGGCGTGAGCGTAACCTTCCGTCGCGGCACGCGTTCCAATCGCTTGCATTAAGTGCGCGAGGGCCCGCCGCGCGGCGGGGCGATCGGCGTTAAGCCACCAAGGGTATGATGTCGTCTCGCGTCGCTCGGCGGTCAAGAGATCGCGTAGTTGCTGACATGCGGGCTCGAATGAACATACGGAGGTGGCGACGTGAGTTCTGCTTTCGGCGAGTGTCTGCACGGGAAGGCGACGTGCGAGCGCGTCCGCGAGCACAATAACCGCATCGGAGGCGGTCGCGCTGAATCGCGACTCGGCAAGGACCCCCTCCGCGATCATCAGCTCGCCTTCAGGAGCCAGTTCCTTCGCAACCGAGAGAGCGCGAGCGACCTCCAGAGGCGCATCCGCGGCGTACAAGCGCAGTAACTTCGCATGCGTTTCCCGTTCGACTGGAAGACGGCGAAGGATGCTGAAATATTGACGCTCTGCGTCGCGCCATGTACCTAAGCGAGCATACGCGTCCCCAAGATTACGCGCGAATATGGGCCATTCAGCTGTATGCGAGTCGACGGCACGCTGAAGGTCAGCAATCGCGCCCTCCATATTTTCGAGAGCGAGTTTTGCCATCGCCTGGTTATTCAGCCGCTCGGCAGTTTCCGGCGCTTGCTGATACGCGGCGATCGCGGCGCGATTTTTCTGAGCGGCGCCTTCATAATCGCCATTGTCGGCTGCTCGATCCGCCTCGATCTGAACCTCGAGCGCCCGTGCGAACGCGTCGTTGTGTGGGGACTGCCTAAATGACCCGCACGCCTGAAGCGCGAGAGCCAGAAGCACGGGGATCGCAGGCCGCCTCATTGGGAACCCGCCTTTGTGCCCGCTTGAATTTGGCCCGGCGTAACATAGACTCGATCCTCGGCCCTTGCTCGACTGCGCAATCTCTTTAACGTCCTTTCAGAAACAGGCTTCTGTGATTGATCGAGCACGCCGCATGTCGCAGCGCCCTTCCATTCGTCAGGCGGTCGAATCTCAAGGCATGGATTGAGGTAATATTTGTCTGGAACTGTCGCTGGTGTGTAGCCCGGCCACATCGCAGTTGCTTCGACGCGGACCGCCCCCGCGAGAACCTTATGCGGAACTGGAATGCTGATCCCGTTCGCGCGTTGATCGAAGGACCGCGCTATCGGTTCGTGAAATCTTGCTATCGCATCGCTAACGATCATGGCAATCTTCTGGCGCGCAAAGCGGGCAAAGTCAGCTACTGTCGGGTTCTTCCCCACCTGCTCGAGTTCCGTCGACGTGAGGATCTGGGCCTTATCCGAGACCGAGATCTCGTCATAATGGTCGGAGCCGTCACGAACGAACAGCTTCACGGTCGCCGCCACACCCTGCCAAGCCGCATTGAGATCGCAAAACACATACGGTCCACTGGGAACATCGGCCACTCTCCAATCGTAATAGGGAGCTGATCGCTCGAGTTCCTGACGAAAGACCTCCGTAAATTCGGACTTAACTTCTTTGTAGGTATTGTTCAGTAGTGGGCTGGCATGGACCACGAGATCAACGCGCGTCGTCGCGATCGCGATCGGTGCGGCACAAGCCGCACCGATTGAGGCGAGGATTGCGAAGACGATTGTCTGCACGAATATTGAACGCATCAATTCTCCCTCATCACAACGTAGGTTGTTTCACCGTCGGAAGGAATCCGCACCGGAGGGTCCACTCTTTGAAGAACCCCCTGATTGACGCGATACAGTACAAGCGGCACGGACACGCCACCGTCCATGAGACTGATGTTGATCCATTTTTGCGGTGTTACGGCGGTGGATCGGATAATCGGTGATTGCGACCAGCGGTCAACGGCGGCGCGTGAGGCATCGACACTTTTTTCCAGGAACGTGAGTGTTGCTCGCGCAGCACTATCGAGTCGCTTACTTTCCTTGGCGTCATCACTGATGCGCCACGCGACGCGCCACTCGCCGTCGCCGAAGTACACGGCCGCGGATGAGGGATTCGCGATTTGCAGGCAGCGAGATCCCTCAAGATCGATCTGGAGCACCGCACCTCGTTCCAGAGGCGCTGACAGATACGCACCATACGGCAGCACGCGCACGATTGGATCATCAGCGCGAGGAAGTACGCGCGACAGAGAGCCGAATATCAAGCCCTCTGCCAGCACGATCGCCATGAGTATCCGAGTCATCCCGTCCAAAACAAACCAATCGCGAATCAGCAAAGCTACGTCGTCCTTCAACACGAAGAGCGCGACGCCGGCAACCGCGACCGCAAGGCCTTCGACGGCCGTTAGCTTTACCCACAGCCACGGCATCATGGCTTGTGATGCGAACGGGATGACAGCCATCGCGACACCGAAGACGACTGAATTGACCAAAAGACGCTTCTTCTGCGCCTTCGACAATTCTGTCGGTTTTTTCGTGTCGCGTTCGTGCTCGTCGTCAGCCATTAATGTTGTAAGTATCGCACGCATGGGGAAAGGCGCGAGTTCGCCGACCGTGGACGAAAAGAGAGGCAGCGCAAACGGGTTCCACGCCAAAATCCGATCGCTCCGCCATCAAACTAGTACCAGTCCCCAATCAGCGCGCAGGGAGCCCACAGCGCGGGATCACGGTACCCTGCGCCGATCACATGACGCTGCGCGGCCAGGAGCGCATCGACCTTACATTCGTGCCGCACGATCCAGTGGTCATAAAACGCTGACATCAGTTCTGCCGTCGCCTCGTCGTCAACGCTCCACATCGTCGAGAGAACCGATGACGCGCCGGCGCACAACAGCGCGCGCGTCAACCCGAGCAACTCATCGCCGGACCGCACTGCACTCTGCCCGGTGGCACACGCGCTCAACGTTACGAGCCGCAGTCGACCCGGGCGGCTGGCAAAGAGGTCGCGAGCTGAAACGTCTCGGCCATAAAGCGCCAAGGCAGAGGCAAGCGGGTCGCGTCCATCAAAGGACGCGCGACCCGCGTAATGTACGATCGTTTTTGTCACGATCGCGTCGAGAAATCGCTCTGAGGTAACCTTCGCGCCGCGGACAGACCGGACGCCAAGAATCGGCGCAACAGCACGCGCTTCGGCGTCGGCATGATCGAGATCGCCAGTCGGATTACCGAAGACCGCGGCCGAGTCCGGTGAAGACGTTTCAACACACCGATGGATACATGCCCGAAGCGTCGTTGCGCGTTCTGTGCGTAGAAGATGGGGCTTGGGGGAGCGCTAGCAGCGCGCTCATGCCACGCGCGCGGTACGAAACGACATCTTCTGAATCTCGCGGCGCAGATCGGTGTCGGTGAGCGCGAGGTATCCCGCGGTCAGGCTGGCCATCGGTTGACAATACTGCCGACCACACATGCGGCCGAACGCGTGAATGCGTTCTCATCGAGGATGCATGGCTTTCGGGCAGCACCGCGCTCAGCGCCGCGGGAGCGCTCGTCGATGCCGGTGCGACGGTTGTTCTGCTTCTTATCGCTCGGGTGGTCGATAACCCTGACTGGTGGGGCGCTCATACCTACATGGAGGCGATGGCTAAGGAATACGACGCGGCAGCTTGGCCGCTCGTACCGACTCCTAAGCCCTGCCAGCCGCCCCGCGGCCCGCTGCACCACGCGAAGCGCCTCGAACGAAAACCTCCTCTTTCATCTACTGTCCCGACGACATTGGCGAGCAACGGTGAGACGAGAAGGCGTTGATGTCTGTAGAGATTTTCAGCTTCCAAGAAGCCGCGAGCGTCGGCGCACCAGATCGGCTGCTCATCGACGTCAACGACTAACGAGCGGTTCACGTCGCGGGCTTTCCACTTCGACAAGGTTCACGCGGCGGCGAACTGCGGGTCGCCGCCGAGTTGGAGTGCGCCGTTTAGACTCAGATTTGTGATTTTGAAGTCGCGCGCATCCGTCCACTTCACCGCCGACGTAGCGTTGGCCACGAAGGCGTCGATCGGCGGAAGGGGGAGCGAGCCGGCGATGAATTGCGGGATTTTCGAGAGGATGGCTGGGATGGCGGCGACGACCGCGCCGATGAGGATAGAGACGATGACGCGGACGATGACGTTGGCGATCTTTTTCACCGCCATGGCTGCGCCGAACGTGGCGATGCCGACGATCGCGTCGACGGCGACGGAAACGACTTCCACCCATACCGCCACGTCATGACCCGTGCGCTCCACCGGCGGCTGCGCTTCCCGATAGCCGATTGACTGCGTCCCGTCTGCATTCTGTTTCAGCTCCAGCGTTGCGTAATGCGTGATCTCGGCCCAAGCGTCGATCCCCGGCGAGATGTTAGTGCGCAGATACGAATACGTCTCGATCACGTCGCCGCTGACCGTCACCCGCAGTGTCTGCATCACCGGCGTGTAGTCGACGGCGCCGACGCGCGCGGGCGGAAGAGCGAACGGTTTCGTGTTGGTGATCTGCGTCGAGTTCGAGTTCAGGCGGAAGTACGACGCGTCGGTTCCGGGGTACTCGTGCGCGAGATTGGGCAGGATCATCTTCTCCATTAGCAGGAGCTCGGCGATGGTGAAGCCGGCGCGTGACCCGGGCGGAATGGCGTCGGGCGAGATCTGCTGCAGCGCGCTTCCACGGCTGCGGCACTCCGTCATGGTCAAAACCGCGAACACCGCATTGTCGAGCGTGGCCCCGATCGTCGGCTCGGCATACGCATAGCTGCGATCGGTCGGCTTCAGCCATCGGAATGCATCGGTCGCCGCCGAGCCGGCGATGTCGACGGTGGCGAAGACGTGCTGAAACTCGTCCAAGTGTCCGTTGAGGGATCGCGCCAACATCTCTTTCAGCACACCGTCCAGCCCGTCCTGCTGCTGCGGCGCCGCGTAGGTCACCGAGTTGACTGTCACCGGCAACGCTCCGACCGAACGTCGGGAGTCGGTGCCGCGGTCGAGCACGAGTCGGTGCGCTCCCTCGCGCGAGTCGGGCGTTGACCCGCAGACGGGCAATCCCTGCTCGGGAGGCAGGTACTGGAGCCGCACGCTGACCGTGGCGACACCGCCGCGTACGGCGACCGGGGCGGCGGTACCGGTGATCGTGCATTCGAACGGAATGGCCATGTTAACGATCCCTCCGCTACCGCCGGTAGCCAGTTGCCACGTTCCGAACGTTCCGCTGGCAAGAAGCTCCGGCGCCACGAACGACGCAGGCAGCGTGGCTTCCCATGTCTTCGGCGACGTCGCGCGGCGCGTGATCGCGCCGTTCACGTCGCTGGCGCGGACTGCGAAGACAGTATCCCACCCGTTCGTGGTGAACTCGCGGACGGCGCTCGGCGCCGGTTCCTGCACCACGAAGTTCACGAACGTCGCAGCCGCCGGCTCCAATCCATGGATGTAACGGCGCACGCGTCCTGCTTCCGTGTCTACTTCGATCATGGTCATCGCCATCGCAGTCATTGGTTTTCTCCTCGAAGTTTTGTTCAGAGACGGCCGCGCAGGATCAGTGCGCCGTCGAGGCTTGCTTCAGTGACGGTCATCCGGCGCAGCCCGGCCCACTGCACGCTCGTCGCGGACGCCTGCACTAGGGCGCTGGCGGCGAGGTGGTTCGAAAGCGAGGCCGAGATGTTTTCGGCGAGGATCTTTCCGACGAGCTTCGCGATCGCTGCCGGGAGCATGGCGATCAAGAAGAACCACCACGGAATAGCGGCGGAGTGCGTGATGGTCGGATGCGGATCGGGCTGAAAGAAGAGCACCTGTCGCGTCACGTCGAAGGCCATCGCGCAGTGCGCATTCACGCTCCAAGTCATGACGATTCCAGCCTTCAGGTCGCAGTCGCCCGTCACCGCCATGTCGACGCCATCGCCAGCGATGTGGGCGTCGAGGGTCAGGACGCGCGGCCAGTAATCGATCAGCCCGGCACGTACGGACATGGTCAGGAACGGACGGCTCGCTGTGACGATCCCGCGATCCGCAGAGTAGGCAATCGCGTCCTTCGCTTCTCCGCCGAGGGCGGAGGCGATGATCGGCATGAGAACGTGCCGGGAGAACAGCTCGCGTGACATGGCGAAGCCCGCCATCGCACCGCCTCGAACGACGCCGCCGTCCACCGTGCGCTGCAGAGTCTCGGCGGGACGGTCGGTTGTGACCGCCATGATGCCGAGGTACTCTGTCCCCGCCTCGAAAAATGAGGTGTAGCCGCTCGACTTCGGAGCAAGCCACCCTTCCGCTCCGGGCGTCGTAAACCCGACCGTCGCCAAGACGAACGACAACACTTCGGATTTGCGCGACAGCTCCTTGGCGGCAGCGTCGATAACGATCGCTTGGCCCGCCGATCCTAGGCGGCCGAGCACTGATTCCGGTCCGGTAAAGGCGATCGGCGTAATCACTCCTTCGTCCGGTGTCGCGCCGAGGACGCCGGCGCGATCGAGTGCGAAAACGAAGTCGTGCCCGTTCGCGACCGTGCGGGACGGAAGGCGGTTAAGCGAGACGGAGAAGATCATGTCGCTGCCGGCGAGGTCGACGTACTCAGTTGGTACCGAACGACACAATTTTCCGGATGCGACGCCGATTCGGATGTGCAGCAGCGCTCCCGAACCGCCCGGCACGATCTGCCACATTCCGAGCGCGATCTCACCGTAGAACTTCTCGTGGATCGTGTCGATGTTCAGCGTGAACGAGAGGCGGCGCACAAGCTCCCGCCGGCGCTGCTCCAAGCCGCGATTCACTTCGTCTACCGCAACTGCGGAGAGGGTGTCCCACCCGGCGAGGTTCATGCGGCACCTCCATGGGGGTGTGTCCGGAAGGCAGTCCATCTCTCCGTCGCATGCGAACGATTCGGCGTACCCGAATTTGAACGTGAGATGCTCATGCGGACCTCTCCAACCACGCCGCCAACAGCGGGGCCAACCAGCGCCGGCCTCTCGAGCACGCGTCGATGGCCCAGGGCAGTCTTACCGAAAGAGCGTGAACGTGAGAATCAGCCACGGCCGAGTTTGCTGACATCGCCGAGCCTGAGGATCGGGACGCCGCCTGCCCCGCGAAAGAGACGGAGGTTCGCGCCTTGCGTGTGCACGGTTGAGGAGATCATAGGGCGGAGCAGAGGACGCGGACGGTCATGGCGTTGCCTCCACGAGTCGTTGCCGACCGATCCTATCTAGGAGTGACGTACAAACGTATATCCCTACCTCTGACCACATCGAAATGCGCGCGGTCGAGACTGGCTCGTACAACCTTCTGAAGGACGTGATCTATAGCGAGGTGCGGCCTGACGTCTGGGACGAACCTTCTATAGCGTCAGCCGTCATTCAGGCGTGAGAGCTCATGCCGAGCACGCGGCGCTTTGCCGCGACCGTTTTGTTTGTCATTACGCTGACGAGCGCGCGCGCGGGCGCGCAGTTCACGCTCCGAAGCTGTCGGACGCTCACAAACTGCCGGAGAAGGTCGCCCCGCACGTATTGTCCGTTCCGGTTCGAAAAAACGTCCGGCATGCTCCAGTTCGTTTTGGTCGAGAAAGGCAATCGCGTCGGCTGGAGCGCGAACGTAACAATGAACGTTGTTATTGAATCGATACAAAAAGTGCACAAGTGAGGAAACCACGCATGACAGAAACCTCCGGGCTGCGAAGGAACTATGTTCAGGAGTGACACAGCGCCGGAATTCCTACCCCTATGCGAGCGGGCTACTGCGAAAGTAACAGACTGAGGTGACCGCACGACCGGTCGTGAGTGGCGCTTTGGATGTCCTACCAGCTTTGGATCGCGAGAAGCACCGATTACCACGGCTGGTTCCATCAAAACGCTTTCGGCCGATGCTTCTTCGCGCGGACGGCCGCGCTTCCGATGGGTAGGGAAATTTGCGCCGCTGGCACTCCTACAGGTATGGCGCTCACGAACGTTGAACATGTCGTCGTCCTCATGCTTGAGAATCGCTCGCTGGACAACCTTCTTGGCTATCTCTATACGCCCACCAGCCTGCCGAACGTCACGCCGGGCAATCCTCCGTTTGATGGTCTCGCGTTCGGTGGCCCATATTCGAACCCGGACGGCCAAGGCGCTGCGGTGAATGCAGGTTCGCCTACCGGGACGTGGCCGCCGGCGAAGAACCCGCACGTCGTCCCATATCCAGATCCCGGCGAGCCGTTTGACGACGTCACGCAGCAGGTCGCAAACGGCGCGATGACGGGCTTCGTACAGAACTACCTCTCGCAGAAAGGCGTCACGACCGCCAATGCCAGTCAGATCATGCAGAACTATTCGCCGCAGCAGCTCACGGTGCTCGGCGCACTCGCGAAGGCCTTCGCCGTCTCCGACGGTTGGTTTTGTTCAATGCCGACGCAGACGTGGCCGAATCGCGCGTTTGTCCACGCGGGCTCGAGTCAGGGAAACGTTGTCAATGCGCCGTACCTCCCGTACACGATCGACACCGTGTATAACGTCCTTGACTCGCTCGGTATCTCTTGGAACATCTTCCACGACACGTTGTACACGCCGTCGCTGACCCAGCTTCAGTTCCTAAGGCTCTGGGATTCGGCGAACGTCTTCCGCTTCGGTGAATTCCAGACGCGCTGTAACCGGCCAGCGAACGCGCCGCCGGACGAGAAGCTGCCAGCGTATTCATTCATCGAACCGCGATTTATTGCCGAGCGCGAAATCCTCGACCCATTCAAGGTTGAGCACAGCGAGGACTATCACCCGCCGAACAACGTCATTCACGGAGAAGCATTCGTCGCGAAGGTCTATGACACGATCCGAACCTGTCCGTATCGCGATCGGATTCTGTTCATCATCACGTTCGATGAGCACGGCGGCACGTACGACCATGTCGCACCGCCCACGAACGCGCAGCCCCCGAATCCAGATCCGATCGCCAAAAACGGCTTCGATTACAGCCGCTTTGGCGTTCGCGTCCCGACGATCGTGATCTCCGATTACGTGCAGGCGGGATCGGTCTTCCGCTCGTCAACCGGAACACCGTTTGACCACACGTCGATCCTCGCAACGCTTCGCGACTGGCTCGGAATTGCCGGGAACGCGTTCTTCACCCAGAACCCGCGCATTTCCGCCGCCCCGACGCTCGCCACGCTCTTAGAGAACGCTCCGGTGAACGCCACATGGCCCACCGTAGCGCCGAACTGGAGCGCACCGAGCAAACACAGCTTCCAAGCGGAAGCCGCCCTTGTACTGGAAGAAGTCCTGGAACTCCCCGCGGATGACCTCGAGCACAGCATCGTCGAGATCACGGAACAGTACATGCGCTACAAACGCTCGCGAGGTGCGCGAAAACCTGCAACCATCGAATCGCATCTCGCAACTGCTTTTGCGCCGCTCGAGAAGCGACTCGTGCTGCACCCGAGACGCCGGGACGAGATGGAGCGGTTGCGCGAGATCGTGATCGGGGACGTCTGAGTGCGACGGCCGTACACCGGCGATGGCCGACGGGGAAAGCCCGTCACCTAAAGATGCCGGGTAGCATCAGGAGCGAGATTAGCAACATGGGCAATCCGGTAAGCGAGAGAATGCTTCCGGATATTTGCCCCCTTTAGCTCGACCGTCGGCAGATGAGGCTTGAATCTGCGTGCCTGCGGTACGTGATCGAGGACGCTACGGCAAGTCACATTTTGGTTCTGATCGACGCTTGCCATGCTGGTATCGTCACGCAGGTATTTACGCCGTGAACCGCGTCCGCTCGCGCTGACGTCAGGCCCGTCGGCGGCGGAGATACGGGATCGAGCGTTTATTGCGGGTTGCGTCGGCTAATGATCCCCAGCGAGCGCGTCGTATCGCGTCACCGCCAACTGGTATGGAATTCGTGAGCGACACGCCCAAAAATCGACGCGGTTGCAGTGGATGTCGTTCTTTGCCTGCCGTGCTACGACCGGTGGAGTCGAAAAAGACTGCAGACGAGCGCTATGCGCGAGTGGATGCCGCGCCTGGGATTAGTGCATACGGGCGTTCTTCCTGAACGGCATCGGCGGCCGCGATCGATGTCCCACTGCCACCACTGCCTGTTGATGCGTCATCCTGTGCAGTGGCGGGTCCGTCATCGCATAGCGAATGAGATGCGCCCACCCGTTCGTGCTGATGGCGAGGAGGTCGGTTTTCCCGTCGCCATCGAAATCGCCGCCGAGGTATTGATCAGTCGGCTTCATGTACCAGAGGTGAATGCGCCCTGCGCCGTCATTCGACCAAGGTGTCTGCCACGCCGCGCCGCCGAAGGTCATGAGGTGCGACCAGCCGTTCGCGGCGACCGCCATGAGGCGCGCATCTCCGGCACCGCCAAAACGACCGGCAACGTACTGATCTGAGTTCGCCATGATCCAGTAGTTGATCTTGCCGCTGCCGTTGTTCGCCCACGGTGTTGACCACGTGCCGTTCGCGTACTTCATCAGGTGCGCATATCCCGTCGTGGAGATGCCGAGGAGTTCCGCGCGGCCGTCGCCGTCGAAATCGGCGATGCGGAAACGATCGCCCGCGCCGATTGACCACCAATCGATTTTCCCGTTCCCATTGTTTGCCCACGGGGTGCTCCATGTGCCACCGGCGAACTTCATGAGGTGCGCGAAGCCGCCGGTCGAGACTCCGGCGAGTTCAGCGCGACCGTCGCCGTCCAGATCGCCAGCAACGAACTTGTCCGATGGATTCAGGTGCCACCAATGGATCGTACCGCTACCGTTGTTGGCCCATAACGTCGTCCAGGTGCCGCCGGTGAACTTCATGAGGTGCGCGAAGCCCGTGGTCGAGATGGCTAGGAGTTCATCGCGGCCGTCACCATCGAAGTCACTGGTGATGAACTTGTCGCCGGGATGGAGTTGGAACCAGTGGATAGCGCCATTCCCGTTATTCGCCCAAGGCGTCGTCCACGCGCCGTTCGCGAATTTCATGAGATGCGCGTAACCTGTCGTCGAGACAGCAAGCAACTCGTCGCGGTCGCCGCCGTCGAACCGGCCGGCAATGTACTGATCCGACCGCGCCATGTTCCAGAGATCGAGTTTCGACGCTCCGCCATTTCCCCACTGCCACAGAAACTCCGGACTCTGGCTGCGGTACGCGCGGATGTAGTCGATCTGGTAGGTCGACGGGAAGGATACCGTGCTCGCGGGGTTGTTCGGATCGTTTGGCGGCCACCACGGCGCGATAGCAAGGTCGACGATCAGATGCATGTCCTTCGGCGGCACGTGGCCGAGCACGGTGCGGACGAGTTGGTTGTCGACGTACCACTTGACGCTGTTCGGCGACCACTGCACGGCGTACGTGTGGAAGTCGGCGGAGACGTTTGGCGGCTGCGTAATCACGTAGGCGTCCGGAAAGTGATTCAGGCCGTCCGACGTGCTGTTCGCGTCGCTGTACCCGTTGTCGAGCGCCTGCGCGAGGTGGATGTTCATCCCGACTTTGTTCGCGGTCTGCTCCTCGCCGAACTCGAAGGCATCGATCTCGCGATAGGAGCTGTTGTCTTCGGCTCCCCATAGCCAGAACGCCGGCCACATAACCCTTCCCTGGTTCGGGATCTTGCAGCGGATCTCGAACCAGCCGTAGAGGAAACGGACGTTGCTCCAGAGCATGCCCGACGTGTAGTTGTAGGGATCACATGTCGTGGAGAAGTTGCCACTGCTGTCCCAGTGCCAGACCTCGTAGTTCCCCGGCTCCTGTTTTGCGAGGATCTGCAGCGTCGAGCCGTTGAAGATGTGGTTGAGTCCACCCTTGGCGCATGCTGTGGCGAAGTTCTTGTCGTAGCGGGTGTAGTACTCAAGTTCACCGAGGAGCGTCTGCCCCCACGGGTAGCCCGACTGCCAGAGGTTTTCGCCGTTCTGAAACGAGTCGCTGTCGAACTCGTCGTCGAAGACAAGATCCCAACCAGGCTTCTGCGGCGGATTGTTCGGCGTCTGTCCAAATACCTCGACGCACGCAAAGACGATGACGAGAAGCGCGCAAGAGTGTCGTGCCATAAGCCACCTCTCTTTCAGTACTGCGCGAACAGGACGATTCGTTTCAGAGAAGGCGGGAGCGGCTGATTGGCGAGTGGCGACCGCGCACCATACCGACGCGGATAGTACCTCCTCCACAGCGCACTCCCGGCTCAGACTCTGCTTCGACTTGCCATACAAATATACCTGCAATCTCCCGATTGCGGAACCCGCTTAAGCGCGCGCGTTCGCGCTCGTCGCGACGATCGATATTCTAGTGCGGCCTCCGCAAGGGCGAGGTGATTCATCGAGGTAGCGTTGATCAGATAACCGCGACCGCGTTCGATGGTAGCGTCGCGTCGCGCTGTGAGTGACCTTCGATTCTCTATGAGTTTATTCGGGAAACGCGTATGCGGCTGCACGGCGGCGCGTTAGACGCGTTGCACGGCTCAGGCGGGTACGGGAGCCGGCGAAGGAGCAAACGGGGAGCGTCGTCGCTGTCGGAGCAGCCGGTGTCGCGACTGCGCCATTGCAGCACGAGCAGTCAATAAGCGTTTCGAGCGCTGTGCCGGAACGAGACCTTCTGGATTTCGCGCCGGATATCCATGTCGGTGAGCGCGAGGTAGCCTGCCGCCGTCGTAATTTTCGCATGGCCAGCGAGATGCTGTGCAACGTGATGGGCGTGCCGTTATTGAGCAGCGTCGTGATGAACGAATGCCGCAGGCTGTGCATCGAAAAGGCGACCCCGGACGCGGCGCGCACGGTACGCACGATGCGCCGAAGCGTCATTTCTGAACATATCGTAGCAATTAGCCGGGTGAATGCGAAGGGGTTAGAGCTAGAATGACAACTTCTTCACAGCCTTTTTCCTATCTTCACTAAACACCCGCGTGTAGCCGAGAGTCGTGGAGATGCTGGAGTGTCCGGCGAGATCGCGTACCACGTTGAAGATCAACGCCGGCTCGGAGCAGATGCGTCACGAAAGAGTGCCGGAGCTTGTGAGCCGAGAAGCTCACGTTCGCGGCCTTGCTGACTCGCAACACGATTTGGCTCACCGCGGAGATCGAGAGCGGCTTCTTGCCATTGAGCGCCGTAAAGAATTCGGGTGCAACCGCGCGAATCCTATCGCGCTCCCGGAGGTAAGCACGAAGAATCCTGTGGAGGTCAGGATTGATATCGACGAAGCGGGTCTTCCCGCCGTTCGGGCCTTTCCCCTTCTCGACCCGGATTACACCCTGCGCGAGGTCTACGTCCGTGTTTACGAGCCCGATCGTCTCCGCACGCCGCAGTCCGGCATAGAGCATGACGCCGAGGAGCGCGACTGCGCGTGCGCGCTGGAAGTTGGTCCACTTGGGGTGATTCGCCGCAGCCACGAGGATACGCTGGCACTCAGCTGAGGCGAGCGCCTTTGGAGGAGGAGCCTGAAATCGTGGAGCCCGATGTGTGCGGTAGGGGTTCTGGAATCCGTGCTTCTCTTCAAGGAAGCGGAAGAACCCGCCGAGGACGCGCCAATAGGTATTCACCGTTATGGGCGAGATCCCGCGATTGCGATGCCAGACCGCGTATTCATCCAAGTCGCGGAGCCGCTTCGTGAATTCGCTCGGTGCGAGCCTGATCCCCTCGATGAGAAAGGTGCGGAACACCGAGTAGCCGTGCTTGTAGTGCCGCACGGTGCGCTCGGAGAGCCGTACTTCTTCTCGCTCAATGTATTCGGAGAATCGAGCGTCGAGCGACCGGAGGGTTCCGGTATTTTCGTCCTCGGCATTCTGAGAACGCTTGGCCGAAGGGGGTATCGAATTCTGCGGTTGCACTGGCGACGGGAGATCCGTGAAAAGCGGGCTGTCGAAGAGTGGGGTATCCATAAGGATCTGGAGTAGAAGTGGGCATCTGGATGCCGTCCTGACCGACCGAGAACACTTCGTCAGCGTGCGATAAGCTGACACACTTCCAATCCTCGCGCTATTTCTGGATAGCGGCGACAATGGCTTCTGGATGAGCTCCTAGCGGGAGACGGGAATCGAACCCGCATAGTCAGCTTGGAAGGCATGCGATGTCGTCGAAATCGAGACGAACCGCAGAGAGAAGCCGCAGCGGCGTCAGGCTGACACTGCAACGACGTTCAGCTTGCGCGCATGTTCTCGACGTGTCGGGCGAAAAGGAACAACGCGAACAACGCTCGTTGTAGCAGAGCACCAGTCGCGGTGCAACATTTGCTAGTCGTCGATGATCAGCCACTGCGTCGCCTCGCTTGGTCATCCGTCGCGAGGCGGGAGTACGCAACAACATGCGAACGTGCGCGTCCGCGCATCTAAGGAGACCCACACGATCTGTCGATCGCGCGTCGTGTCGTCGTCGGCGGGTGACAAGGGCGCGAGCGCAATCCTCGTGAGAGTATCAACGATGGACAGCAGGGAAATCGAGCAATCGCGATATCGGCGCGGGGCGTGCCTCGGATGGCGCATGCATGCCGAGGCAGACCTCATGGCGATCGCCGACTCTAATTGTTGAGATACTGCTGCTGCCGACGTGGCCGAACGGTGAGGTATTCCACTCCGTGCCGATCGCCCGAGGTAGGGAAACATCGCGTTCGCGTCGCTCCTAAAAGAAGAAGACCCTCGCGCACGCAACGGAGGACTTTGCCGCAGCAGCGCGGGACCGCTCTTTCCTCGCGGCCGGTGGGAATGATGGACGTGGACGCTTGCTGCGCAAGAAGAGCACACCGTGCGCTTCGCGGAGCCTCGAAGCCGTGTTCAAAACGCCGCGCGGTGAACACAGTCACGTTGGCTTCAAGAGTGTTCCGAACGATAGTCCGCGAACGCACATAAGGTCGGGAGGCGCATCGCATGAGAGACACCGAAGGTCGTGTGACGGTCAGCATAGGTCTGTCTCCTAGCGCACTAACGATTGAGTATCGGAGAGGCTTTGCGGTACCGCGCATCATCGGCTACGTGACAGATGGGCTCGCGGGAGCGCCCGCCGTCCCGTGCCAAATGCGATTCGTCGCACTTCCGCTGGATGGCGATATTCTGACCTTTGATGTTGATCCGGGCCCTGCGCTCGTAGTTGAAAGCCACGCGCCGCCATTTCCAGCGCAGGAGCGTATCCCAGACATCGGTATCGGTAAAAACCACGTGCGGCCAATCACGAAAGCGGAAGCCCGATACTTTCAATCGCGCTATCCACGGACGCTCGCCGACATCGCCCGGAAGGAGCAGATGGGACCTCTGCAAATCGCGTGCGTCGAACTGCGCCCGGTTCAGTGGGATCCCGCGCTGCACGCCTACATTTTCTATCCACATTTGAATTACGCCGTAACGTTCGACGCGCGCAGAGCTCGTGAATCGGCCGCGAGGCGACGTCGGTCGGGACGGCGAATCGGAGAACTGTTTGCCGAAGAACTCAACGTCCTTCTTTCCGACGAACGTGTCGCCGTTGCGAAGGAGGCGCGCGATTGGGACGACTTACTCGAACTCGAGGAGTTCGCGCACGTCATAATCACTGATAACTTCGAGTGGCCGGAAAGCGCGCTTCGTCCTGACGGGACAATGCGCCCGCCGGCAATCGAGGAGCGAGGGAAAGCGCTGGATGGCGATCTCGTGGCGGCGTTCGATCGTCTTGCCGACTGGCGGACAGCCCACGGCATCCGCTCACGAGTAGTGACCGTAACCGACATCGTCAGCGGATCACTGGGGGAATTCACGCAAAACGGTTTCGCACGGGACCTGCAGGAAGTCATCCGCAACTTCTTGAAGCATGCGCATCGCCTCTGGGGAACCTTCTATGCCGTTCTCGCCGGCGATGTCGGCATTGTGCCGATCCGCCACATAGCGGGCTGGTACGCGCACCCTGAGATCACGGTTTATCACGACGCGTCTAATCCACCCGACGAAGGCCGGTTCTGCATTGAAACGAGCGGCACCGTGTGTAAACTCCGCCCCCGTTTCACGCCAATTCCGAGCGAGCCGCTCGCGACTTTCGCACGCGGCATTGTTATTCGGTATAACCCCGGCGCCAGCGCATCGGCGCTTGGCTGGTACTACACGACGGAGAATGATTTCGTGAACCGTCATGACGGGTTCACGAGGCGTGACACGACGAAGCCGACAGACTTCATCATTGTAGAAGGGCCGGCGCTCGCCTTCGAGGGCAACAATTACTTCTACTGGGTGCGCGACGTTAATTCGATTCCGTCAGACCTCTATTACGCGAGCTTGGTCGGCGAGAACTACTCGATTGCCGGAGTTCACGATTTCGATCTCAGCGGGAACGGACTCTACGGAATGTGGTGGCAGAACAACGAATTCCGGGAGGAGACACTCGACGGGGTGAAATTTCATTCGGACGTTTGGGTAGGCCGAGTACCGGCGAGCAACGGCGCAGAGGCGGGTGCGTTTGTCGATAAGGTCATGACGTACGAGAGCTTGGACGCAAGGAGTGGTGCGCATCTCCGTAAGGTTCTGTACGCGTCGGATTATTGGGCAGTCGAAGAAGCCGACATTCGCGAGGAGATGTGGAGGCAGTCGAATGTTACTGTCCCACCTGTTGCGCAGGCGTACACGCATGAGGATGAGACGTCGAGCGCCAAACTACACGTGAAGGTCGAGATAGCCCTCGTTGACGGAAGCCCCTCACATCGATTGCTGGTGCGGCACAAGGGCAAAACCAGCGAGGTTCCCTATGACAACAGTGCCGCGGATTTCGACGCCCCACATTGGTTTTTTACCACTGACGATACCTACCGCATGCGAAGCAGCGCGCCTACACATTTCGTGAATCTAGCCGGGTACGCTTCGTGGGATGTAGCGGACGTCTTCACGTGGGATCCTATCGGACTGGAGTTATCTGGCGTGGAGACGGAAGCATTGCGCGTGAAGATGAACGCTTGGTTCCCGACGTTCGACAACGTGAAACGCCTTTACGCGGACGCCTTTGACGTTGACGCTCCACCGACATTGAATATCTCGAAGATGACGGAGTTGCGCTCTCGGGAACACCTGACGACGGTCCGCATTTCGTAAGTTTGAGCGGCCATGGCTCGGTGGAGGGCTGCTGTGGCCTCAACGTAAAAGCGCAGCCAGCACTGACAAATAAAGGGCAACCCTTCATTGCGTTCGCGGACTCGTGCCATACAGCCCGCCCGGACACGACGACGTCCCTTGGCAAAACGGTCGTCTTAACACCCGACGGAGGTGCCGCCGCGTATCTCGGTTACACACGATGGGGCGTCATCGGCATCGATGCGGTGTATCAGCAGTCCTTTTGGTGCGTACTACGATCGACCGGCCGCTTGGGGCCGGCAACGAGTATCCGTGTGTTTCCGGACGAGATTAGTAGTATCTGGGTGACATGCTCACAGATGCTGCTCGGCGATCCGGCAATGCGTGTCTGGCGTCGCGTGCCTATGACAATTCGCGTCCGCCACGATGCGCGCTTACGACGCGATCGATCGCTGCGCGTCGTAGTGGCGGCGGGTGTACAGCCCCTAGCTGCAGCACGTGTCACCGTGCGTGGCGGCGGATTCTTCGATAGTCGCAAGACTTCGAGTGACGGGAGCGTCGTGTTTGCCGTTCCTCCGCGAATCGATACCAACCTGCTTGAGGTCACGGTCGACTCGCCCGACGCGAGACGCTACAGGGGCGTGGTTCACGTGTGACGCGGCGGGACTTTGGAAACAATCGCCACATTCGGCGTTGACGCTGATCACGCTATGCTGTGCCTTATTGAATCCGCGCGCGCGACGAACAAGTTCCTCAGCGCGACTTCCGGGATCATCTTTATCGGCAGGCGCGCGGTACGCGGTCGGTCGAAGTATCGATCAAAAATACCGCGCTTGAGCGGATGCGCAAGGACGACATCCGTGACGTCGTTTTGGAGAGAACGTGCTTCTCGTGGTGAAGCCGCAACGGACGTCACGCTGACATTTCGCGAACAACCTTGGTTGTAGCAGCGCGCCCCAAGCGGTGCAAGACGGCTACTCCCGCAGAATGAGCCGCTGCGCGGCCTGCCGCGGCTCATCCGCCTCGACGTGCGAGTACCGCAGCAACATGCGGAGGTCCGCGTGCCCCATGAGTTCCATCGCGATACGGTCGTGTACATCAAATTTCCGCAGCAGCGTCGCGTAGGTATGGCGAAGGATGTGCGGCGCGACGTGAATGCCAGATTCATTTGAAATCGCGATGCACAGCTGGTTGACCATGCCGGCAGAGATTGTGCGATTCTGCATTGAGGTTAGGAGCTCGGGGTGTGTTCGTGGCGGAACCGTTCGAAGCTCAGCCAAGTACGCACTGACGATACGCTGAAGTTGCGGCGGCATATAGGCAGTGCGGTCTTTGCCGCCGTCAGGCCCTTTCGCCATGCGTATCTGGAGCGTTGCGTCCGTGAGATTCACATCTCCCACGCGGAGGCGCACAACCTCGCCCCGGCGCAACCCGGCGAGCAGCATGAGCGCGATGATGGCGGCATTCCGGAGTCGCTCGAAGTCGGAGCCGGAGACGCGGTTCACGACAAACCGCAGAATGTCCTCCGCCGCGTGTTGCGGCAAGAACCGCGGGTTTCGTCGACCGACCCGCGGCGCGTTCACGAACAGGAGCAGGTTTGTCACGGCGGCACTCTGCGTCAGCCAGCGGAACAACGAGGCGAGGCCTCTCCAGTTCGTGTTGATGCCGCCGCGCTGGAGACCGCGCGCATTCATATCTGCGATCCATGCTTCCAAGATGCGAATTTGGCTGTCGAGCACGCCACGTGTAAACGTCTCCGCGCTGCCGGTAGCGACGAGAAAGCGGCGGAACGATTGGTAGCTCGCACTAGCCCAGCGCGCGGTCAGTGGGCTGATCTGCTGGAGATCCCGCTTGTGTTTGATCGCTGCTGCGATCGCTGCATCGCAGTGTTGGAGCGACGGATATGCAAACGGCGCTAGCGGGACCTGCAGTGTCGCGTACCCGACACGGGGGTAGCCTTCGACAGGCACCTTGAGCGCCGGCTGGGACCGGATGACGCTCCTCCGCGCGTCTGATCCGGTGATTCGGGGAGGACGTTGCACGACGTGTTGGGGGTAGGAAGCAGGAGGCGCCGCGCGGCTCGCGACAGATCGTCACGGCACGTCAGGGGGCGATTCGGTGATACCGGCAGCCGCGTTGCGGCGCGCGGTTCGTTCAGCGATCGCTCGCTCGAACGCCGATGCGAGATGCGTCTCGTCATCGTTGGTGACGGCGATCCCGTTCTGGACCGCCATGGCGTTGGCGATTGCCCGGTCGACTTTGCCTGGGGTGAACGGGAGCGGAAGCGGAGACGAAACCTGGATACGCCGCGCCTTGTACGGCCGGTCTTTCAGGTACCAATAGCACGCGCCAACCGGAAGACTCGATAGCTCCCGCGTTCGCCACGCGATCTCCTCGGCCGGCGTGAGGAGCGGGTCGTCGATCGCATCGTTCGGCCGCGCAGCTTCGCGCCACACCGACCCAAGGGGCTCGAAAACGTCGCGCGCGAGCATGCGTGCTTCAGAGTGCGGCAGGCGGAAAAAGAACTGCCGCGCCGTGTTGCCGAGCAGGTGCGGCCGGAAGTTCGGCGGAAAGAGCGACAAACCTTGCGCAGCGAGCGTGACGAACACTTGGTATTTGCGCGCCGCGACAAGGAAATCTCCGAGGCCGCTGTCCTTCGACGCGAGCACGTGCGCCTCATCAAGGAGCAGCGCATACGGACGCCGTTTGTCGGGCCGCGTGCGCTCCCGGCGGAGTGCCGCTATCTGGAGCACATTCACGAGGAGCCGGCCCATCACATCGGCTGTGGGCCCGAGGTAGCCCTTCGCGAGGTTCACGAGGACCGTATCGCCGCGGTCGATCGCGCCGAGCAGGTCAAAGGTGGTTTTCGCCTGTCCGAGAAAGCGCTGCACTGCGAGAGAGCCGAGGAACGTTTCCAGCTTGTTCAAGACAGCCGAGACATACATGGCCTCTCGGGCTCCGAAGCGGGTCGTGAAGTATGCCCGCGACTGCGCTGAGGCCGTTGCGACCGTCGCCTGCTGCACGCTCGGGATGAGGAAAAAGGATGGAAGGTCGGCGAGCGACATCGGCGCCGCGCTCTCGATGCAGGCTTTCAGCGCATGCCGCATCAACTCCTCGACCTTGACTCCCCACGCCCACGAGGCCGCGTCTTCTCCCGCATACAGGCGTTTCAGCACCCCGATCAGGAGATCCACGTGCCGACCGATGTCGATACCCTCGATCCGCTCCAGCGCGTTCCACCCCGGCAACAGGTCCGGGCGCGTGAAGTCGAGAAGGACGAGGCGCACCGGCTTTTGCACGAGCGCCCACGCTGCGACGCGGGTGAAGAGATCGCCGTGGAGATCCACGAGCGCGAAGCCCTGTTTCTGCCGCAGGTGATAGGTCGCGAGCGACTCCAGCAAGCTCGATTTTCCGCTGCCGGTCGCGCCGAGGATAATCGTGTGCTGGCGCATGTCGGTTTCTGCGAGGTGCGTCGCGATCACTTCTGCGCGGCCAGGCACCCGATACGTGCCGAAGGCAATCCCTTGCCGCTTCAGCTGCGATTGCACGAACGGATCACGCGCCCAAAACTCTGCCCAGCCCTTCCGCGCCCGCGACGGCGTCGTGTCGAAGGCAAGCGGCAGCGTCGTATCTGCGGCCGTATGCGCGCGCAACGCGAGCACCACGGCAGCGCTCAGCGTCATGGACGCTGCTCCGGCAAGGCTCAGGGAGAGTGGAGTCATGGGAGCGGAAGGGAAGAATGCGTGTGGAGGACAATCACGAAGGCGCCGAGAGACAACACGAGCATGAGCAGGACGGAGATCTGC
>Ga0070701_10000029_pt1 | contig 36670 bp, 64 predicted proteins | sample KBSK5102metaG_FD_65451 | JGI IMG/M metagenome (GOLD analysis project Ga0070701, IMG submission 65451) | Corn, switchgrass and miscanthus rhizosphere microbial communities from Kellogg Biological Station, Michigan, USA - KBS K5-10-2 metaG | ecosystem: Host-associated > Plants > Roots >... | reverse complement strand
CCGCAGAAGGACCCCCCCCGCCGGCTCCCGGAACGAGAGGCCCCCCCCTGGCATGATTGATGCAGTGCTGTCAACACGCTTGGCCTTGCGTCACTGCTCTCAGGGTCATACGCACCCTGGGCCCTCGAGGCCATAGACGTGGTCGCACTCCATGATCCCTTGGCCTGGAGGGACGGTGACCTTGATGCCGCAGCCCACAGCCACGCCGAGCCAGAACTCCACGCAGCGCACAGCCCAGGCCTCAGAGGGCTCGTCCTGGCCATACTGCATGCCGTCGAGGATGATCTCCTCGAAGCCCTCGATGATGGCCAGGGCCGGCAGGATGGCGACGCTGCTGGTCAGGTAGCGACCCACCTGCTGGCCGAAGCGGGCGGTCAGGGCGTCGTATGGAAAGGCCTCGACGCCTGGGTAGTAGGCCTTGGGCATGATGACGCGGATGCCGAGCATGGCGGCCGTCTCCGCCGCCAGCCGCACATCCGCAAGGGCGTTGGGGCCGTCCTTCGTGCGGATGTGCTCCGGTCCGTGCAGGTGGTACCAGCGATGCCAACGTGGCCTGACGAGTCGAGTCGGCAGGCCTGCGCGCACGCAGCTTGGATCAGCGCCGAACACTGGCTGGTAGCTGATGGGTGGATCGATGTACATGCGCCCGGCCTGGTTGATGACCCAGACCTGGGCGTCCTCGGGCCACTCGATAGAGCGAGCGGCACAGCCTACAATCACCACCCTCTTCATGGCCGTGCCTCTCCCGGTCGTGGCGGTCCCCACATCCCGCCCGGATGCCGCCCGCAGTCGGTACGCTCCGGCCCGGTGCGGGCTCTCCAGTCTGCGATCGCCATGAGCTCCATGTTCGAGGGCAGGTCGCAACCACCGCACCTCAACGGAACGATGTGATTCACCGCATAGCCCTGAGGCGGCCGCCTGAGCCCGATCATGCGGAGGAACATGGCCCGCCGTAGTCGGCTGCGCATCACAACTCCGTGGGCGTCCCTGACTCGGCACGCAAGATCCGGGGTTGGGAGGGCCACGCACGAGCTGGCGCTGGGGGGAGACGGCAAGAGCGGTTCCCCGGCCGTGAGGGCCGCGGCCCCGGCGATCAGGAGCGTGATCAGGAGGCGCCGCGCTCTCATGGCCCCTCCAGCGCTGTCACCCGCGCCTCGAGGGAGACCACCCTGTTCTTGAGCTGGTTGATGTCGGCCTCGGCCGCCTGCATCCGGGTCTTCAGCTGTACGATGTCGGCCTCGGCGTCGAGCAGGTGCTGCTTGAGCTGCGCCGGCATGCGCCCGTTGATGTCGGTGATGTCGTTGCCGTCGCCCTGGAGGCATGTCCGGAGCTGCGCGAGCTGGCTGTTGCTCAACGCCACCGCTCACCTCCCGCCGATGACGGCACCGCCGCCCACACCGCCCGATCTTTCGTGATTCGTCCTGCCGAAGTAGAAGCCGGTCACCAAGGCGGCCATGACGTTCAGTTGCATGAGGGCGCTACTCGCGGCCTGGTTGGCGACCACAGCCGCGTCCTTTGTGAGCGCGATGGATCCGTTCACCCACAACGTCGTACCGACTACGCTGGCGGCCATGAACGCCTGTGTCAGCTCCCAGACCATGTTGATGCGGCGCTGGCCAAGGGCCTTCCGATTCAGCTCGTCGGAAACATCCTGGATAGGCAACTGGACGATGGCAGGAGAGCGCCGCTCCTGTTCCTGTTGGGGCATGCTCGGCCCGCTTGTCAGTTCCGCCATCGCGTGCTCCACGAGCGCGGGAAAGGCCGGTCGGTGGTCGAGTCCCTCCCGGAACCCTCACTGCCAACCCGGGTTCGCCTTTCTCGACCGGCCACTGCCGCGCTCGTCATTTCTCTCGCCACCACGTGAACCAGACGGCTCCGACGATCAGAACGACGCACCCCACGATGCGTATGTGCCGCGCGTGCCAGCGGAACGGCGTCGCTACAAAGGTGGAAACAAGGGCCACGTTTTGATCGCCGTCTTGACGACCACGACCTCGACGCCGTCAGGGCCGAGCTCGTGGGACGTGACCTCGACGCGCGCCGAGACGAAGTTGCCGTTCGTGGGGTTCCCGGCCAAGGCATAGTTATCGGCGCCGGCGGCCGCGTCGAACTTCTGCCACCGCCACCGGATGCCGCTCGGGCCCGGGACGCGCTGGCCCTCGGAGTCCGAGCGGTAGACCTCCCACGTGGAGGGCATGCCGTGCCGGCAGCTGGGCGGCATGTTGGGCTTCCCGGGCATGGCTCCGGCGCCCTGGGCAATGGAGCGTAGCCGGAGCTCTCCCCCTCGAGGCTGCACCTGCTGGCCCTTCAGCGGTCCCTTGGGAGCCTTGAAGCTGGTGCTCGAGCTGATCAGGACGCTGTCGAGGTGGTGAGGCCTGCAGCTCAGCGTCGCCATGGTGCACGGTCCTTCGCCTTCACGTCCTCGAGGCCGGGAGCGGATGGGCCCTTGTCCCACGCGCCCGCCTGCCGGCCCGCGATGAAGAAGTCGGCGATCTTGCCCAGGATGGCGCGCAACTTCGACAGCCAGCCCACGTCAGTCCACCTTCGGAAAGTCGATCCTGGCGCTGATCCCGCCGCGGTGCGTGCAAACGACGGCGGCCGTAGTCGTGCCCTGGCCGAAGCCCCTCCACTTCAGGACCACCGTGTGGCCGGCGCTCTCCTTGAGCTGGCCGACGCCCTGGCCGCCGAGCTCCCAGGGACCCCACGCGAGGCCCTCCTTCTGCTCATCGCCGCGGAAGGAGCCCACCATGTTGCCGCCCACATACAGGTCCCACTGGACCTCGCGGGCGAGGCTCTTCTCATCCGCGGGCACGCCCTGGCCGTTCTCGTCCAAGCCGTTGCTGTCCAGGCGCACCTTCGACTTGGACATCAGGGCCTCACGGCCGGCGAGGATCGCGTCCTTGTCCTGCTCTTCGCCCTGGATCCGGATCGTCACGACGCCGAGCTGCAACTTGGTCAACACCATTGGTTCCCCCCCTCTACATCTCGGAGAGCGGGACGTCCTGCCCGGTCTCCATCATCTGCGCGAGGCGCCGCGCACGGCGTCCGACCTGACGGGCCCAGCGCGAGTTGAGCATCCCGGCCGACGCCGCCGGGTACTGGCCCGCTCGAATGAAGGCGATGGTCTCGTGGAAGGTCAGCAGGCCAGCGAGCCCCATGTTGAAGGCCATGTCCGCGAGGACGCGCTGTCGAACGTCGTCGAGTCCGCGCCACCAGGGCAGGTGCTGATCGAGGTCGTGCTCGACCTCCACGACGTCGTTGTGCAGTAGGTACAACGCTTCCACCTCGGTGATCCCCCGGTCGTCGAGGTTGCGTCCGTAGCCGATGGTCAGCTTGCCGACCGAGTCACGGTATGGGTGCAGTCGGCCGGCCGAGTCACGCGGGCCCGAGCCTTCGTCGTTTTCCAGAAGCTGCTCGAGCAGAGCTTCATTCATCGAGACCTTCTTGCCGCGCCGGCCGGGCAACCCGACCGGCGCCGCGGGTACGGTCTACGCGGGCGGTGCGGCCGGCGTGTTCGTGACGAGGGCGCCGCTGAGTTCCTGGTCCCTCGTTTCGAGCTCCGCCGCGAGGGCGTCGATCGCCGCGGGGTCGTCACGGGCGTCCTTCAGGGCTTGTGCGAGGCCATTGATGAACACGATCGCGGACTGGATCACGGTGGTGTTGGCCGCCACCTTTGTCTTGAGGTTGTCGAGTTGCGCGGACATATCAGCCTCCTGTGCAAGTTGCTGGTTTTCTTTGCGGACGATGGACTGGACGAGCTCGAGGGTGGTTTGCTGAACGGCGAGCATCGCGGCCATCTCGGCGTCGATGCGCTCCAAGATGCCCGCAATGATGGGGTGCGGCACCGCATGGAGCGCCGCCTTGGCCTTCTTGCGTGCTGCCCCCATGGTCGCGCTCCCCGGCCGGCTGGACTTCATCGGAGCGCTCCAACGACGGTCGGCGTGAACTGCAACAGGAACGCGAGCAGGCCGGCGCCGAACATGATCTTGCCCAGCTCGGCTGCCTTGGTGTTGGTGGTGATGAGCAGGTAGGCGAGGCCACCAACTATGGCGACGAGCAGGCTGAGGTAGATGGTCATCGTGGCCCCCAAAAGAAAAAGGCCCCCGGTCGTTCGCCTCGCTCCAACAGCGAACATCCCGAGGGCCCCGTTCACGCCGGCCGGGTCGCTCCTACCCCAGCCCGAGACCGCCTCCTCTTGCGCCGGGAGGCCTACGTGTAGTGCGTCGAGCATGCTCCAACACGGGTGCGATCGTCAAGAGCTATCGTTCCGCCTCGTGTACCGCTCGGGCACTTCCACGGTCTCGACCGACCCTTCCGCGTCCGTCTCGATCCAGACCGCGAACCTGTCTCGACGCCGCTTCCGGCGCAGTTCCTCGAGGCGGTTCACGAGCCCCCGGACACTCCCCTCCGGCAGTAGCTCGACCAGGCGCTCCGCGATCGATGACATCGAGCGGATGGGGCGGATGCCGCTCATCCCGAATTGCCCCTCGCTCACTTGCCCGGTCCCGGCGTGAACGCCTCCCACAAGCGTTTCTGGATCTCCGCACGGATGCGCACGCGGTTCATGTGGTCCTCGTGATCCACGACGGACGGGTCCACGCTGAGAACCCCGCGGATCATGCCTATCGCATCGGTAATTGCCGCGACGTCGTCCTCGCGTACATCCTGCTCGAGGGTCACCACGAAGCCCTTGATTCGGTCGGTCATGTGCTCCCGGCCCTCCTCTCCTGGCAGTTCACTTGTCCGGCACGAACACAAGCGCGCACCCCAATGCTTTCAGCTCGTCGCGGTATTCCCCGAGCTCGTTGTGGGCTGACTGGTAGCCGAACAACCGGTACCGGTAGAGCCAACCACCACGGATCGGAAGCCGCATCGTGTCGCCGGCGTCGCCATCGTCCGAGACCATCTGCCACTCCGGCGAAGGCGGGGCTGCCGGCGTCTCTTGCGTCTCAGCCATTTCGCTCACCTCCCAGCCGCACCACGTCGGCATCTCTCATCGTGCACACCTCGGCCAATCCGGCACGCCGGGGTCGTGCACGTGCTCGCCTGGGGCGATGTGGGCGCCACACCGGGAACAGAACCAGCACAGGACCAGCCCCCTGTCCTCGGCGCTCAGGATCCGCAACGCCTGAAACGCGGCCGCGCGCGCCATAGCCCGACGGTCGCCGGTCACGAGCGGCGCAAGCACTCGCGCCGCGTGCTTCCATTTCGATGGTCCGGCGCTACGCATCATGACCAGACCCATCCGAGGATTCCCGTGGTCTGGGCGCCGGCCGCGTTCTTGTGACCGCCGCCGCCGAGCTCCTTGGCGATCACGGACACGTCGAAGTCCCCGCGCGACCGAAAGCTCTGCGCGAACAGGCCGTCGCTCCGCTGCCACCAGCCGTGAACGAACAGCGCTGACGGGTTCAGGTCCAGCAGGTGCTCCAGCACTTCCGAGATCTCGTGCTGCGGGGCGTTCACGCTAGGAACGGTGTAGCCCCCGATCCTTCGGGTGACGGCGTTCTCGCAGACCGCCTCGCAGTAGCGGGCGATGCCCCGGAGGAGCACACGCCCAGCCTCAACAGCCTTGCTCAGTGGTTCCAGGGCGGCGGTATCCCACGCTGGGAAGTGCTGGGGGTGGCCATACGGAAGGCTCGAGATGTAGGCGTTCACCTCACGCGAGTCGGACAGCGCCCAGCGCCAGAGGTCCCGGTCCTCGACGTAGCGAACGATCCACGGCGCGCGGCTCGGGCAACCTGGGTCGTGGGCCGTGTGACCATGGAGGGCGCCGGCGCATTCCGGACAGAGCCCCGAGAGCGGCTCGGCCATCAGCACGTCCCAGGCGATGCCGGCCCCGCTCCGCTCCATGTCGAACGTCACCGCGAGCGGGATGTCCATGTGGGCGAGCTCTTCGGGCAAGCCTTCGAGCGCGGCCTGCGCGGTCTTGTGGTGGTCCAGCACCGTGACGAGGTTCCCGGCCGCCAGCCGCTTCATCACGTCCCGCGGGTAGCAGAAGTCGACGAGCAGGATCTTGCGGCCCATCACGTCCGGCGGCTCCGTCCCGTAGGCCGTTGGCCGGTACTCGGCCCCTGGCCACCGCTGGTTCGCCACCCAGGCGGCGCAGAAGCCGTCCCGGCACTGGGCGTGGTACAGCACCAGGTCCACCGCCTTCGACTTGATCATGGGCGCCTCCCAGTGGCGAGGAGCGACTCCCTGGCCTCGGCCTCCAGCTCCTCCCCGTCCACGTGCTCCTGGTCGTGGGTGTTCAACTCGATCGCGCTGCAGTACCAGGACCCGTGATCCAGCAGGTGCTGCAGGATCTCCGCCGGGGTTCGGGCTGCGGGTCGCGCCACCTCGATCTGTGGTGGAAGTGGCCCAGCAGGCACCTCGACGGCCTCGGTCTGCTTTTGTGGACCTCGCGCTGGTCGCGATTTCAGCCACTGGACCACGGCCTCGCGCTCCCAAAATAGAACGCGCTCGGAGTACGGCACCGCGGGCGGGAACGCGCCGCGCCGTTCCGCGCGGAGCATCCACTGTCTGAACGCGTGGTCGTCTCGCGGGTCTCGCAGCAGCTCCTTGACGTCGCGCAGCCTGAGCAGCTCTGGCACTCGTGGCATCCTGGTCACTCGGAAACCGGCTGCAGCAGCTCGCCCTCACGGAACGAGACGCTGATCTCTCGGACCAGCCCGTCCTGAAGCATGCGCAGGGCGGCCATGGCGTCTTCAAGAGCGGTGACGTCGGCCTGCGCGTAGTCGTTCTTGCGACGCCGTTCTCTCTCTGCATTCAGCAGAGCCGTCGCGGCATCGATCACCGCCCACATCGCGCGGTCCAGCTCGACCGCCTTGGCCTTGACGCAAGCGCGGATGTCCTGGCTCATGGTCTGCTCCTCTCCCCCGTGTACTCTCCGGCTTCCGCCCAGTCCAACCGTTTCTGCTCGGTGGCGTGATCCCGCAGCTTTGGCGCGTCGGCCGAGAGCCCGACCTCGATGACCACGCGGGGCACTCCCGCGGTGCCGTCCGGATCCTTGGGCCCCGCCGCGAACTCCTTCGAGGCCTCGAGGCGGATGACCTGCGCGTCGTCGCGGTACACCCCGCCCCGGGTGAGCCCGTCCTTCACGGCCCGAACCAGCTTGTCCAGGTCCGGCTTCTTCGCCGGCTCGAGGACGCGCCGCGGCGCCGACATCGGCCGAGGCAGGAAGAACCGGAGCGCGAGCGCGACTGGCTCCTCGATCGGCCGCTCGCCGGCCCGGGCCTCGAGGGCGGCGCTGGTGACCGCCTCCTGCCAAGGCTTCGTCTTCGCGTTGTCGTTCGTGATGATGGGGCGCGTCCAGCCCTTCGGGATGAAGGCCTTGGTGGAGCCCTTCGGGATTGGGACGCCGTAGACGGTGAAGGCGAGGACGCTCATGCTGTGAACTCCGGGAGCAAGCCCCGCACCTTGCCCGTTCCATACGCCTCAGCGATTGCGGGCACGACGTGCTCCGCCACCGTCTTCCCGTCCGGCATGACGACGTGGGGCATGAACTCGGTCTCGAACGTGGTGATGCCCGACTGGACCGCCTCGAGCTTGGCCTTGATGACCAAGGCGAGCGCGCGCCAGCGCCGACGGATCTCCTGCTCCCAGGCGGCGAGCGCCTGGGCCTCGGTACGCCGCCCGTAGCCGAGACGCGGGCTCTTCGTAAAACGCGGTTCGTCCTTCCGCGGCAGGCCAAGCACGAACCGGATGAACCGGTCGTGACACCGGAACTGCACGATCTCGCGGCCAGAGAGCTGGTCCCACCCCGAGACGAATGAGTCCGCTCCGTAGCGCCGCAGCAGGCCCTCGATCTCGGCCTTGCTCTTCTCCGGGGAGACCGTCGTGTCTCTCGCGTACATCAGTCCTCCTCCGAGCATTCCAGGATTACCGCATCCACCATCCCGTCGGCGAAGAACGCGAGCTCGACGCCGTAGTGCGGCGACCTCGAGGAGTAGGGGTTCGCGTCGGAGGGTCTGGCGTCAAAGATTCGGACCCTGCCCTGTTCCTTCACCGCCTTCGTCCCATTCGGGAAGTCGAAGGGCCGCTCGCGGCCACGAACGTAGACGCGAATCATCCGCGGGTCCTCCCACCAGGTCGGCCAGCCGGCAGGAAGAGCATGCCCTCGCCGTAGATGCGCTTCTCGACAGAGACCGAAAGGCGCACCTCCAGCAGACCCATCCTTTGCTCCGCACTGAGCGGCACTCTCACGATCGGAAACCCCGCGTGCTCCTCGACCACGAATCCGGCCCTCTCGAGCTCCGCGCATACGGCGCTCGTCCATTCCTGAAGCGTCGTCAACCCTCCTCACCTGGTTCTCGCCGGGGCCCGTCGCTGTCCAGACACGGCAGCCGCGCCTGCCGCGCAGTGGCCCCTGCTGCAGCCACGGTGACGCGGTCCAGCCAGTCACACACGTCCTCGTCGGGCCGCCGCGGCGTCGTGCGCAGCGCCTCCGTGTACCGAGCCTTGTGCTCCGGCGAGTCGAACACGGGCTGCTGCATGTGCTCGCGCGGACGCGGCATCACGTCGGCGGCGACCGCCGTCTGGTTCTCGTACCCCGCCTCTTTCGGCATCGGCTAGGCTCGCCCCTTCCCGTGGGGCTTGAGCGTGATGCTCTTCCCTCCTCCGGATGAGATGGTGAGGGAGTCGATGCCACTGCCGGGCTTCGGCCGGAGCGCCTCAACCGCCCGCTGTACCTTGGGATCGGTTGCGGCGCGGGCAACGTCAGGTTCGAGAGACTTACGAACCACATCGGCGAGGACGTCGGCACCGTTTTCGCCAGCCCGGACGCGTTGTATCACCTCGCGCGCTTCCGTCGTCAGGCCGGCATCCACGATCTCGTCGCGGAGGTCGAGCAGACTCGCCTGCTTCGAGCGACGGAGTGCCGCGGCGAACTGCTCGAGGTCGCGCTTGTAGCAGCCGTGCCGTCGCACGATCTCGGAGAACTCCTCGACGTCGTGCTTCCGGATCCGGTAGACGATCCGGTCGCGCTCATCGCGGGCGGGCTCGCCCGTCTCGTCCAGCTTCACGGTCGCGTGACACAGCTCGTGGTCGAGCAGGGCCCGCCGCTGGTCCTCGGTGACCTCCGCGTCCTGCCAGAACTCGGCCTGGAGCAGGATCACGAAGTCGAAGGCGGCGAGCTCGCGGTCGAGGTCTGATGCCTTCTTGCACTTTCCCAGAGTCACCCGGCCGTCGGCGTCCGGCTTCCACGAGAGGTTCCAGGCCACCGCCAGGCGGGCGTTGGTCAGCTCCTCGTGGTGCTGCTCGATCAGGTCCTTGAGCATCGCGTAGATCGGACGCCCGGCATCGCTGTCGCGCTTGATCAGTTGGTAGCTGACCTTCTTCCGCTTCCCCATTCAGCTCCTCCCTCCTTCCGCCGTGGGCTCGAGGAGCGACCGTTTCAGCTCCTCTCGTTGTTCCTCCGTCAGCTCTACCGTCAGCTCGTCGCGCGGGAAGCTCGCCACCGTCGGAGCCTTCCGCTCCATTGCCTGCTCGTAGGCCGCCCGGCACAACTCCACGCCGCGTCTGGCTTCGGCCCGGCCCGCCTCCCGCTCGACGTCGCCCCGGGCCCGCGGGAGTGCCCGGTAGGCTGGCTCACCATGGCCGATGAACTCCAGGTACGCCGCGCGCAAGTCCGAGAACCTCGGGAACCAGGTCCACATCCCGCGCGCGACCGTCTCCCGCGTGAAGCAGTCCCACTTCTCCAGATCCACCTGGTAGCACAGCGCCTCGGTGTAGACCTCAAGGGTCGGTCCGTCGACCTCCTGGCGGCAGGCCTTCACGATCCGCCCCAGGCCCTCTCCGAAGCGTTTCTCCCTCGCCTTGGTCCTCTCCATCGTCCTGCCTCTTCGCCATGAACTGCCGTAAGGCCTCCGTGTTCCGCGCGTCGACGCCACCAAGTTGCGGCGAGGCTCGCGCCGGCGGGCGGGCATCGCTCCAGCGAGCGTATGTCGTAGCGAAGTGTTCAGGCGACCAGAACTCGCTTTCCGTCTCGTCGACGTAGCGGCCGAATGCCTCAAGCACTGGACCCTCGCCGTGCTTGACCACGAGGGGCCGTAACGCCTTCCCGATTCGGCCTCCTGGCGCCGTGCCGTGGTAGCGGTTGATCACCAGATCGCACGCCCGCTGGTTCCAGGCGCGTGGCACGGCCTGCGCAGCGGGCCGTGAATCCGTTCTCCCTCTCGTCTCCGTCTCCGTCTCTTCTCCGTAAGGGCGTTTTGCTTGCTGTTTGCTTCCGTTTTGCTTTGATGTAAGTTGTTCTACGTCCTGAGCTTCGACGTTTCCTGTTTCCTCTTTAGATTTCTTAGATTTCCGTGATCCACCGATGCGGCCCGCGTCGGAACGCGCTTTCGACAGCGCGTCGTCGATCTCGCGGTCGTGGTAGAGGGGGTAGTTCACCACCCGGAACCCGTTCTGGAGGACCTCGACACGCCGTCCGCCGTCCGTCAGAGTCCGGCTCTGTGGATCCTCCCGGCACAGGACCGCGATGCACTCGCCCACGCGATCCTCCGTCAAGAAGCACCGGGCGGCGAGCTGCCGGCGGGCGATGTAGACAATTCCGTTCCGTGGGCTACCGGGGTCCTGGCTGAGCGCCATGAGGACCAGGAACACCTTCACCACGTCCGACTCCTCGCACCACAGCGAGGAGTCGAGCAGGCGCCGGGACACCTTGAAGAAACCGTCCCGGTAGATCGCGCGTCGCTGCTTCACGGATCGCCTCTCCGCTTTGGCCGCTGCCCAAGGGCGGCAGCTACCACTTGCTGGGCGCACCTGATCGGATCGCGCCAGACCTCGGCGCCCGTGTAGCGAAAGACCTTGTAGCCAGCGAGCTGGATCGCCCGGTCCTTTGCCTTGTCGTGCTGCGCCTGCTCCTTTGTCTTCTCGTGGAACTCATGGCCGTCAACCTCGACGGCCACACTCGCCATGTGCTGGACGGCGCTGATCTCGGGCACGTGGCGGTAACCGGACACCATGATGTCGATTCGGTACGGGTCAACTCGGTGCTGTTGGCACACACTGATCGCATCAGCGCACGCCTTTAGCTCTCTGTGCTCCCCACTCTCACTCTCACACCACCCCAGGATCACGGCTTCGTCCGTCACGTTCTCACCGACAACATGAATGGCCGCCGCAAGGACGGCCTCAAGGGGAGACTGGTCCGGTTGAATTGAACGGCAATAGAGCCAGCGGCTTGCGCGGATCGCCATGATCACGCGGCACGCCGCCGCTTCGATGACCCGCCCCGTCAGCGGCGAGTTCTCGTTGATGAGTCGGTCTACTGCCTCTTCACCCGTTGGGTTCGGCGCGGCATGCAACGACAGGACGTCTTCTGACTTTTCTATGTCGAGCCGCGCGAGGCCCTCCTCGAAGTTCCGCAGCAGTTTGGCATCCAGATCATCCTGTTCCATTGGGGTGTCACCTCCACAGGAGAGGCTACCGCGTCCCCTAGCCGCAGAAGAGACAGCGCCCGTACGCGTCGAACTGGTGGCCGGCACCGCGCACGGCCGGAGGCGCAGGGCATGGACAACAACCGCGGCGCTCGTCACGCCAGGCTCCACGTCGACTCGAGGCGACCGTACGGGCCCAGGCGGCGGTCCCTCGCCCAGTGCCTCAGGCGTCCGGCTCGCTCGAGGGTGGTGATCCGCGCGCGCACGCTGGTGATGGGCCACGTCGGAAACATCGCCGCGACCTCCGAAGGCGTCCAGCGTCCCGGGACGGAGCCCGGCACTGCGTTTACACGCGCGAACGCCTGGAAGTACCCGAGGATCGACGCCTCCTGCTTCTTCGCCTGAGCCTCCCCCTCGCTCACCTCGGCGCCGGTGAGGTGCGATCGCGCGTGGAAGGAGGACCTGGCCCGCGCCTTCGCCGGCCGGGCCTCGGGGACGAGCTCCAGGGCGAGCTGCTTCACGCCGCCCGCCGCCGGATGAACGCGGTACAGCCGCATCGGACGCACGCCTTCTGACCTGGAGGGTTGCGCTGCCGGCAGCGGTAGCACGACAGGTAGTGGGCATCGGCGCGCTGGCGTGGTCGTCGAGCCTGCATGGGTTCCTCGCTACTCCTGAACTGCGGCGGCGAACAGCGGACCGGCGATCCGGCGCCGGGCCATCGCGCAGTAGGTCGGGTTCAGCTCAATCCCTAAGAAGCGGCGCCCGTGACGGAGCGCCACCACGCCCACGGTGCCGGAGCCGGCGAATGGGTCGAGCGCAAGGTCGCCCGGGCGACCCCCTGCGAGCACGCACGGCCTCACGAGCGCCTCCGGGAACGTGGCGAAGTGAGCTTGGGCGAACGGCTGGGTCGTCACGGTCCAGACGGAACGGGCGTTGCGTCTCGACGGTGGTGAGCCCGAGAAGTAGTGGGCGTTGAAGCCGGCGTGGCGCCGCCCGTGGCCGTCTTGCTTCGTCTGCCCTGGCACGTTGAGCCGCGGTGAACCCGTTACGTCATGCCATGTCCGGCCGTCTGTCGGCTCGGCAATCGCGTTGGCGTCGTAGTAGTACCGCTCGCTCTTCGCGAGGAGGAACACGTACTCGTGCGCCTTCGTGGGCCGGTCTGTGACGCTCTCGGGCATCGCGTTCGGCTTCGACCACACGATGTCAGATCGCAACCACCAGCCGTCCGCCTGGAGCGCGAACGCGACGCGCCACGGGATCCCGACCAGGTCCTTTGGCTTGAGGCCAGGCACTGGCATCCGATTCGGACTCGTCATCATGCCGCGGATCCGCCATGCCTCCCTTTGTTTGCCACCCCCTCCTGGCGCTTCGCCCACGCGGCCCCCGCCGGTCGCATAGCTGTCCCCAAGGTTGCACCACAGTGTCCCGTCGTCCCGCAGCACGCGCCGCACCTCGCGGAACACATCCACGAGGTGCTCGACGTACAGCTCCGGTGTGGGCTCAAGGCCAAGTTGAGCGTCTACGCGGCGCGCTCCGCAGCAGCACACGGCTCCGACAGGGACAGCGCCGATCGCCTTCGCGGGCTGCGTCCCCCGCGTGGCTGAAAAACGACCATGCTCTGGTCCAGCCGAACCGTTGCTGTCCTGCCGTGGTTTCGGGCGCCCCAGGTGTTTACATGTCGGGTCACCACCATCCCACGAGGCTGTCCCGTAGTCCCTCAAACCCCAGTAGGGCGGGCTGGTCACGCACACCTGGATCGAGGCCTCTGGCAGAGTGCGCAGGACCTGGAGCGCGTCGCCCTGCCGGATCTCCCATGTCTTCGTCACGAGCGGTCACCGTAGCGGATGGAGCGCCACTCGACCGGAGGCCGGCGCGCCTCCTTCACGGTCTGTGGCAGCGCCCGCCATTCGCGGAATGGGAGCTCATAGAACTCGGCTCGACACAGAGCACAGGCCGGGTCGGCCAGAAACTGTTCCAAGGTCTCGTCCGGTTCGCGATCGACCGACCCACCACAATGCGGACAGTGGGAGCGCCAGCCGGACTCGGTGTCGACGACACCGCTCGGCAGGCCGTCGAACAGCTGGAGCTGGTGGAGCTGCTGCCGCTCCGCGGCGGCCTGGGCGTGGCCCTTCATCTCGCCACGTTGTCAAGGATCAGCACGCTCCCCGACACGCCAGGCCAGCCCGGAACCGGAATAATTTCGGGGGCGATCATATCGTTTCCGATGACCTTGGGGTCGACCACACCGGCCAGAATTACGGGGCGGGGGCAGCTCTTCACCGTGTTCCCCACGAATATCAAGCGGGATGCCCCGCCGCCAATGCTCACACCAACGGGGTTGTTGGTGACGCACGTGTCCATGACATGAACGTCCACCGCCTCGTTGATCACGAGCCCGTACCCGTTGTTGTGTTCTATCAAGCAGCTCACAACTTTGTAGTTGTCGCCGATAGCGCCCCGGCCCTTCCTGGCGCAGAGGCCGACACTCGCGTTGTCGGCAAAGACGCAGGCCCGGAACACGACGTCGACGACGCGCTCGCCGGCCGAGGGCTCCACGTTCGCCCCACACTGGGGGTCCTGGCCAGCGGTGCCGATGAAGACGCAACCATCGACCGTGACACCAGCGGCGTTGACGATTGCCAAGCCGGTACGCCGGTTCTTGCGGCACTGGACGTTCCGCAGCGTGATGCCCGTCGATGCTGGGCTCCCGCCGATGTACACGCCGTCGTACCACCAGGCGTGGAGCTGCGTGCCTTCCACTGTGACGTTGCGTGCCCCGCGGATCCCGAGCCCAATTCCCCAGTCTCCCGAGTCCGCACGTGAGCCGATGATGGTCCCTCCAACGATCTGGACGTTCTCCGTCCCCTGGCCCACCTCGAGCCCACGCTTTCGCATCGCACCAGCGGGCCCGGCCGTGAGGATGACGCCGGTCAGGTCGAGCGTCATGTCGCTGTGGAGGAACAGGCCCACGGCCGAGTTGAAGCGGTACGTCCCCGCGGGGACGGCCACGGTCCCACCGGGCGGCGCCGCGGTCAGCATGGCCTGGAGCGCGAGCGTGTCGTCCGTCACGCCGTCGCCGACTAGGGCAGGAGCGCCAATCATCGAGACCTCCGTTTCGGGCGGCGGTCGCACCGTCGTGCGCAGCAACTTCGCCCGGTCATACGGTCGTCGCCGTCATCGTCAGGATCAGAAGCCCGACACCGAGGCCGATCCAGCCCCAGACGAGGCTGAGCGCGACCACGAGAGCAACCCAACCGGCGGCCTCCCAGAACTCACGTTCTTCACCGCTCATCTCGCCTCTTTGGAATCCATGCACATCTCGTACGCGGAACGCGCCTGCTCGATCGAAATGCCCTTGGCCTTGTAGATCCGACGGCACGCCACGTCCTGGGCGGTACACGCCCGCACCAGCACCGTAAAGGCGATCAGGAAAGCCGCCGCGATCACGATGGTGACAACATGATCCGCGTCCATCTGCACCTGCTCGCTCATGCTGGGAACTCGCGCACTCGGAGATCCTCGGGCCACTCGGCCATGTCGCCGCCCTTGCGGTCGCGGAGCTGCAAGAAGCGCGGAACGGCCTTGGCGACCGGGAGCGCCGAGAGCGCCTCCGTGGCCATGGCCTCGGTGAGCGGCTGGCCCACCGGGCGCGGGCGCCCTTTGCCGCTCCCGACCAGCTCAACGGGACTCAGGTACCCGTCGAACGGTCGCGCCCCCAGCTGCTTGCAGAATGCGGCGCAACCCACCGGGCGGCACTGCCTCACCACTGAGCGGACCCAGGCCACGTTGAACGGCCGCGCGCCTGGCCCGCTCTCGCCTCCTACGATGATCTGGTCGAGACGTGGTGTTCGCTCAACTGACGAGTCCACCAATGGCTGGAGCCACCGCAGGAAGTCCACCGGGCCCAACGCCGGTTCGTACGAGACGAACCTCACCGCCGCTGGCGTCCGGAGCAAGAGCGGGATCCGCTCGTCAGCCGTGGCCTTGTCCTCGACTGAGACGCCGAGCCAGACGTTGGGCAGCGGCCACCCCGCGGGCACCTCCAGCGCGCGCGGGTACGTGACCGGCGCGGCGGCAAGGGCGCGGCTCATGTGCATCCGGTGGTGTTCCTGCATCCCGAGCGACCACTGCCGCATCCGGTCCGGGCGCTTCGTGAGGATCTGGAAGGTGTGCTGAGGGCTGCACGCCATGATCCCGAACACGGCCGCGATGGCGTCGCCCGACAGGGCCTCGTGGAAGAGGTCGCTCATGCTGTTGACGAAGATCTTCTGCGGCTTCCGCCAGCGCAGCGGCGTGTCGAGCTGGTCCGGCACAAGCCGGACAACGCCGGTCCAATCGACGCCGCGGCGCTCGGCGTAGCGCGTCAGGCCAGCGTAAGACTGGCCGGGCTGCCAGAACCGACGCGCCTGGTGCATCGCGTAGCAGTTGTCGCAGCCCTCGCTCACGCGCGAGCAACCGCGGACGGGGTTCCAGGTGCGGTCGGTCCACTCGATCGACGTGACGCTCACGCTCCGGCCTCCGCACAGACCATCTTCACGATCGGACCTCGGGTGTCCGGTGCGCCGGGTAGACTGCAGCATTGAGGGGGGACTGCATGGCACATGTCAGGATCGGCCTGGGATTCTGGAGAACCGGAGCGCACGAGGAGAGCCTCAAGCGTGCGGCAGAGCGGTTGCCCGCAGACTGGGAGATCGACATCGCGGGAGACGGCGGATGCTTCACGGTCGACGTGAAGCGGCATACGACGCAGTCCTTCGGGCCGGAGCGCATCGAGGACGCGATAGGATTCCTGGAAGGTCTGGCCGAGCGGCTCAGCAAGCCATAGCTCACGCGACGCTCCGTTCGGCCGCGCCCTCCGGCAGGTTGGCCCGCACCACGGCCTCGGCCACCTCGGGGCACACGCTGTTGCCGATGAGCCGGACCTGATCAGCCTTCGTGCGGGCGGCCGAGATGTCGTAGGCCTCCGCGAAGGCGCCGAACTGCGCCCGCAGGAGCTCGTGGGGCTGGAGCATCCGCATGCCGATGTCCACGATCTGGTACTCGGTTCCCTCGACGGTGACCAGTCCGAGGCGGTGCTTCGCCGTCACCGTGCGCATCGGCTCGAGGACGCCCTGACCCTTCCCTGTCGTGCCGTCCGACCCGTAGTAGGTCGTCAGGAAGGCGCGCACCTCCGCGATGTGGTTCGCGTGCGCGGTCACGGTCGGGGCGGGGGCGTCCAGGGGGATCCCGTGGTCATCGTGGTTGAAGCGGATCAGGGTGGCGGCGGCCAGGCTCTGATGGTCCTTGGCCGTGATCGTGGACGTCGGGAGCTCCAGCTGCTGGCCGACCACGCCACCAAAGTGCTTCGCCAGGAAGGCCGAGACGAGGGCGTGCTTCTGTCCGTCGACCAGGGTGCCGAGGGGCTTGTGGAGCCCGGGCACCCGGGCGGCCTGGCCCTCGCGCTCCCCGTAGCCGGTCTGGATCAGGGTCGGGGCGACCACGACATGCCGGTTCTTCGTGACGGTGGTCCGCAGCGGTTCGTCCGCCGCCGAGACCGCTCCGTCGCCGGTTCCCTGCTGGTCGATCGTCGCGAGAACGGGGGCGACGAGGGCGTGGCCCCGCTGCGCGGCGGTCACGGTGGTCAGTGGCGCCTGCAGGTCCTCGCCACGGGCCTCCTGCTTCCCGTGGTTCACCTTCACCAGGTGCGGGGCAATGAGGCCGAGCGGGTTCCCGGTGGCCGGCCTCTCGGGTCGTTGCTTTCCCCCGGCCGTCACCGTGGGCAAGGGCTCGCCGATGGGCGCGCCCTCCGAGTCGTGCCGGAATTTCACGATGCTCGGGACCACCAGACCGAAGTCGTTCGAGGCTGTGACCGTTGGGAGAGGCTCGGCTGCGGGATGGCTCCCCCGCCCACGGCGTCGTGACCCGTCCTTCGCGACCTCGCCGTGGGACATTTGGACGATGAACGGCTCTCGCGCCTCGAGGACGAAGCGACGGATCCCCTGGGCGATCCGCCACAGGGTCTTCTCCGCCAGGGGGCGCTGCCGCTCGAAGATGGAGGGGCACGGGAGGGACCAGTCGATGCACTCGGCCGCGGTGCGCAGCGGGAGGCCGCCCACCCCGTGCGTGGGCACCGGCCACCGGATCGGGCGCCCGTCGCGGCGCGCCACGAGGAACAGCCGCCTGCGCCGGGTCGGAGCGCCGTACTGGGAGGCATCGAGGACGCGGTACTCGACCACGTAGCCCAGCCGCTCGAGTTGACGCACCCAGCGCCCGAACGTCTCGCCCTTGCGGCCCTGGATGGGGTGGCCGGTTCGATCCAGGGGGCCCCAACCGCGGAACTCCGCCACGTTCTCGAGGAAGATCACCCTCGGCTGCGCGTCCCGCGCCCAGCGGACCACCACCCAGGCCAGGGCTCGGATCTTCTTCTTGAGGGGCTTGCCCCCCTTGGCCACGCTGTGGTGGGTGCAGTCCGGGGACGCCCAGAGGACGTCGACCGGGAGGCCGCCGGTCGCCTCGAGCGGTGGGACCTTCCACAGGTTCGCGTTGAAGTGCCTGGTTCGAGGGTGGTTGGCCTCGTGCACGGCCAGCGCCACGCGGTCGTGGTTGATGGCGATGTCCACCGGGCGGCCCAGGGCGGCCTCGAGGCCCGCGCTGGCGCCTCCTCCCCCGGCGAACAGGTCCACCACCAGGCCGCGGGTCACCGTGGTGTCCCCTCAAGCAGGGCCTTCCGGCGCGCCCACCATCCTGCGCAGATGTCCGCCGGCGAGCCGTTGGCCTTGTAGGCGATGCCGTCTCCGCCTGCGGGCTCGTACGCTCCAGGGGCGGCTTCGATCTCCCCACCGGCCGGATGGGTCAGCCTCGTCAGGCGTCGCATCCCCTGGTGGCAGAAGAACGGGATGTCGCCGCCGGCAACGTCGTCGAGTTCACCGGCCGCGCTGTGCTGGTAGCGCTCGTCGCCGGAACGTTCGGGACTCCCGGGGCGGAAGGCGCAGTCGACGCACGCCGTCACGCGCACGGCCGGCGGACCCTGGACGACTGCCTCTTGCTCCTCGGTGTAGTGCGAGTCCCAGCAGGTGCAGCGTCCCGGGCCGTAGACGGCGGCCCCCATGCAGCACGCGCCTTCGCCCGCGTCAGGCAACTCCGGCATGTCGGCGCAGAGGATCGCGCCGCTCACAGCATCACCTGCGCCTCGCCGACTTGCAGAAACAGGCAGGACTCACGGCCCACGAGCTTCGGCTTCGTGCCCCCCTTCAGCGCGTCGCGCACCTGCTCGAGTTGCTGCGCCGGACGCCACTGGAGCGCCCCGCGGATCGCGCTGCCGATGTCGGGCCGCACGTCCTCCTCAACCAGGGCCGCGATCTCACCGGCCAACGCCTTCTTCAGACGGACGACGTCCTCGTCCGGCGCCCGCTTCAGGACTACCTCGTGCCACGCATCGAAGGCTGACCACACGAAGAACGGGACCGCCGGATCCGTTTTCAAGGCCTGCACGAGTTCGACGTAGAACTCCCTGATCTGACGTACGGGCGCGGTCAATAGTGGGGCGAGGCAGCGATCCAGCTCGAACTCGCAGCGGTCCAACTCCTCCTTGCTGTGGGCCGTCGCGAGCCCCTTTACGATCGGCACCCAGAGCGCCACCATCTTCCTGACGTCCATCGGCGTCCTCCTCCTGCGTGACCAGACCTCGACGGCGTACGCGCACAAGGATCGGATCTCGCACCACGTGCGACGGCCCCGCTCCCCCGTCAGCCACGGCCTGTCTTGGATCTGACGGCCGAGGCTGACAACGTCCCAGGCGGCCATCGCGGCGCTGCGGACGCCGAGGGTCACCGTGCTCGTTTGCACGAGGTCGAGATCTCGGTCCAGGGGCCGCTTCATCGCGACTTGACCGTGGCGTTGGGCGCACGGGTGAAGGCCTCCGGCGGCAGGACCTTGGCGTCTCGAATGGCTTCGATGGCGGCCTGAATTGCCGCCGTCCACACCCGGGTTGGCGCGGCCGCTTCGCAGTCCTCAGCCAGCGTCCGCATCGCCTCCTGGCGCATGGCCTCAACGCCCAGCACGAAGGCGCGCCTCACCGAGTCGCCGGTCTTCACCCGGTTACCCACGGCCGCGCGACCGTCAGGAAGTGCTCGACCTTGCCGAGGTCAAACAGCCGGTCATCGGCCGATCGGACGCGCGTCTCGACGTCGATCCAGATCCGGCTCCGAGGCGCCGCCTCAACGATCCGGTGGAGCTGCTCGTCCAGGTTCTCCGGGGAGAGGCCACCGGCATACCCGCAGTACTCCTCCGTCGCCGTGGGCCACTGCGCCGGCAGGACTCCGGCCCCGCCCGACACGTCGAACAGGGGCGCCGTGTGCACCCCGCCCATGCGAGCGGCCGACAACAGGGCGTTGTTCACGTCGTCGAACTGCAGGATGTAGCCCTGCGCCGGCTCGAGGTTCTTCAGAGCCACCGCGAACGCGGGGGCGTCCACCTCGTGGGCGAAGGCATGAAAGTTGAGCTGCAGGCGGTCGAAACGACGCGCGATGGTCGGCCGCTCGATCGCGAAGGCGTTCCCGCCGCGACAGAAGTTGTGGACCCAGGCTCCGCACAGGTGGCCCGAGATGCTGTAGGGACCACCGCCGTGGATCTCGAAGAACGACTCGATCCAGTGGAGGGGCGGGAACCGCTTCGAGCCCTCCTGAGAGTGCGAAAGCAGGATGCCCCACTCCACAAACGGGAAGCGCCTCGAGAGCGGCAGCAGGTCTTCTGGCCGCACGCTCGCGTCCGCGCCCGTCACCGTCACTCGATCCAGAATCACGTGGTCGCCTCCTCGCTTCCGTAGCCCGTCCCCCGAGCGCACGCCCGGGGAGCCGTCCCGCGTGCCGCCGTTACATCAGCGCCGGCACGCTCGACGTGTGGCCCGTCTCTACTCAGGCCACGCCGGAAGACCCGGTCCTCCGGGCCACGGAAGGGAGCAAGCGACCTCACGAGTGGCCCTCGGCTTTCGCGATGGCCGCGCGCGCACGATCGCAACTGCAAGACCGATCAGTCATAGTTCCGTATAGGAACTCGCACACAGGGCAGATCGCCAGCTTGAGCGCCGCCAGCAGCTCGGGGGCGGCGGCGATCAACCGAGCGTTCGCCTCGCCGTCGTGCTTGTCGAGGTTCACCCGCCCGATCGGTATGTCGCGCGGAAAGTCGCCGCCGAGCAGGATGCCATCGGAGTCAACGCGCCATGGCCCCGGCGTGAAGGGGGTCATGCGACCTCAACCCGAAGCTCGTGGTCCTCGACGCGGCCGATGAAGCTCTGCACCCCGGCCTCCTTCAGCCGCTCGACGAGGATGTGGAAGTGCTCGGTGTCCAGGGCCTCGGCGCCGTCCACGAAGACCACGGGCAGGCGCTGGGTCTTCGCTCGGAGGCAGGCGACCTGCACGGCGATGTCGATCCGCTGGGCGGTGTTGAGCTGCTCGTAGGGCACGCCCCGCACCCGGATCTCCTTCCCCTCGATCTCGAGGCCTTCGATCGGCAGGTCCTCGGCGAGGCGCCGGCGGAAGGCGTCGAGGGACTCGATGACGGCCGTGAGCCGGGCGCTCTCCTCGACCAGGGCGGTCGCCTCCTGGTCGAACTGCTTCGCCTGGTCGTGGAGCGTGCGCGCCTTGGCGGCGTCGTCCCGCTCGGCGCGGAGGGCGGCGAGCTTGTCCCTGCTCTCGGCGAGCGTGGTCCTCGCGCTGGTGATCCTGGCCTCGGTGGAGGCACGCCGGTCGCGCGCTTCCGCCTGCGCACGCTGGAGCAGCGCGTCCAGCTGGTCGAGCTTGGCGTCGTCGCTCTCTCGCAGGCCGGCGATCGCGGCCTCGGTCGAGGCCGTCATGTCGGCGATCTGCTTCTCAACGGTGGCCCGGAGCTCCGCAACCTGCCGGACGTGGTCGGCGCGCAGCGCGCGGGCGGCCTCGGTGAAGGCGGCCTTCACCTTCTGGGCGGCGAGCTCGTGGGCGGCCTGGGCCACGGCCAGCGCCTGCCTCTCGGCGGCGCGGGCTGCCTCCTCGTCCCTGGCGATCTCAGCCGCCAGGGTGCTGGTAGCCTGCTCGCCGAAGGCAATGAGGGGCGAAGGGTCATCGGGGATCACGGCCGGCGCATTCCGGCGCGTCTGGTCCGCAGCCTTGGCCTTCCCGTCCTTGTCCCGGTTGACGCCAGTCCTCGCCCGGAAGACCGCGTCCCGGATGAGGCTCAGCTCCTCGAGGGGGTGCAGCCCGGTTGGGATCGGGGGGAGCGCGGCCGGGTCGACGCCAGCGAGGAGCTGCAGCAGCTCCTGCCGGGGCATCGTCAGGGGCAGGGCCTCGAGGAGCATCAGGGCTCGGTCCTTGTCCGCGGCCATCAGGAAGGCGACGGGGTTCGAGCCCCGGGGATCGAAGAGGCCGGTGAGCCACGCCTGCGGTTTTCGGACGTCCTCGAAGGCCGCGGTGTCCCCCACGCGCTGGCGGACGCGGACCTTGTCCCCGGTGCGCTCGACGCGGTACTCCTCGGAACGCGGGCCATCGATCACCAGCACGACCTCGGGCTCCACGTCCTTCCCGTCGGGGTCCACGCGGGCCAGCCGCGCCAGGTTCCCGCCGGCGAGGGCACTCTGGACAGCCTGCAGGGCCGTGCTCTTCCCGGAGCCGTTCGCGCCCCGCAGGAGCGTGATGCGCCCGGGCTCGACCGCGAACTCCCGAGCGCCGAGGACGTCGCGGATCTGGATGCTGGTGACGCGGAGCTGGTCGGCCATGGCAGCAGCTACTCCTGCAGCCGGCTCTGGCCGGGCTTCCGCGCGGGGCTCGCCGGCGCGTCCGTCTTCGGCGCTGCGTCAGCCTTCTCCTTCACCTCGGCCGCGCACTTCCAGCAGGTGTCGGTGGACGAGAGGTCGACGTCCGGGTGCGCCTTGCAGCGGACGGCCGGCGGCGTTGGAGGAGGTGGCGCCACGACCTCGCCGCTGGCGGGCGTGAGCTTCTCGGCCAGGTCATCGAGGCTGCGCGGCGCGAAGGAACCGTCGGTCCCCCGCTCGAGCGTCACCGTCTCACCGATCTCCTCTTCCGCGCGGACGCCGAGCAGGAGCTCGGGCGTGTGCCGGCGCGCCCACTCCCGCGCACCCCGATAGGACAGGATCTGGTCGGGGTCGTTCTTCCACTGATCGTTGTCGGTAGCCCAGCCAGAGACGGTCCCCGCGACGGTCCGGTCTTCCTTCTCCCCCTTGAGGCGTCCTGAGACCACGACCTTGCGGTCCCGACCCTGGCCCGAGTAGGCATAGCCGAGGTTGCCCGTCAGCTTTGCGCTGCTGTTGACCACGGCCGCGATGAGCTTCCCCTCGTACCCGAGCTTCCCTTTCAGCACGAACGTGTGCTGCGAGACGCTGAAGGGGTCCATGCGCCAGCGGAAGGCCTGAGCCGCGACCAGGGCGCAGTCCCCGACCTTCTTGTCGCCGCGGAGGTGCTCTGGAACGACGCTCGAGAGGGCCATCATCTTGCCGACACGGAGGAGCTGCTCGAAGATGCCGGTGTTCATGTAGAGCGACACCGGATCGTCCGCGTCGAACGCGACTGGCGCGCGCTGGCCCGCGCGCTGCAACTCGGCGGGCGGAGGCGGAGGGGCGGCCTCACCCGTGGTGGTTTCGGGCTTCGTCTCCGTCATGGCAGGGGTGCTCATCGTCTTCTCCCTCTATCGGCGCCTGATGCGCGGCCGCAGGCGCCGCAGCGTCCTGTAGGTGTAGGGCTCGACCACGTTGGTGTAGCCCTGGTTCTTGATCGTCCTGAGCGTCAGGAACGTGCCGTCCGGCAGGGCGCCGAACGTCGCGAGCCGGAGGCGCAGCCGGAGCTTGTTCTCGAGCTCCTGCAGCCGCTTCTCGGCGTCGGCCTTGCCCAGCTTCGCCCCTTCCCAGTCGTCCGCAAGCTGGAGGTCCTCGGGGTTGAGATCGATCGTCGCCCCGTCGTCTGTGGACCACAGCCGCTTGATCGCGTGCGTCGTGCCCGGCAGCGCGTCGGCCTCCGGCGGGTCCTGCCGCTGGACGCGGGCCCAGAACTCCTCGAGCCTGGGCAGCGCGCTCGCCAGAAACGCGTCGTGGCGCGGGAAGTCATGGATGGCCAGGGGGCCGGGCCCAACGAGCCCCGCGAGCGAGCCCCACGCGGCCCCGAAGCAGGCGATCTCCATCTGCACCTGGATCTGATGGCCGAGGGGCGGGCCTTCCTTCCAGTCCCGGGCGCTGCCGATCGCGAGCTTGATCTGGAGGGGGCCCGGGCCTTGCCCGCGGCAGCCCTCGGGCGCCGGCCGCTCCAGCGTCGGTGTCGTCACGCGGTCGAGGGTGGCCCCGAGCCAGGAGATGTCCGGGTGGATCGCGATCTCGTAGGCGCCCAGGTCCTGGACGAGCCGGCCGGTCTCGTCCGCGTACTCGTCCGCGATGGCGGCCTCCATCCGGCGGCCACGCCGCATCGGCAACGTCTCGTCCGACTCGACGCCCCCGACCTTGGCGGCGTACACGGCCAGGGGTCCGCGCCGCTCGTCCTGGCCCAGCACCGCCGCCACGTCGCTGGCGGTCAGGAGCGTGCGCCGGCGCTCGAGCCAGGCCTTGCGGGGGTCCAGGATCGCGGGCGCCGTGGTCATGCAACGTCTCCCATGCCTTGCCTCGCCTTGCCCGGCCTCGCCTTGCCGAGCCGTGCCGCGGGTTCAGCTCCTCCTGACACCACTCACCTCAATCCGCCGGAGGACCCCGGGTATCGGTCACGTTGGAACGGCCGCCGATCAGCCGGCACCCGCCCTTCCCAGCCCAGACCGTCCTGGGTCACAGCGGAATAGCCGCAGAACGGGCACCGAAACCCGCCGAGGGGGTGGCGCAGCGGCAGCCCATGACCGCGGAACAGGCACAGCAGGTGACGTACAGGCCGGTGGTGGCCCGGGATGACCTGCCCTGCCGTCTCGAAGGGCTCCGGCCTCGTCAGCTCCGCGACGATCGCGATGGCCAGAGAGACGGCGCTGATCGCGAGGCCGATGCAGGCAATGACGAGCCGGGTCATGTGCCCTCCGTCGGGGTGGCCTTGGGCGTGGCCACGGACACCCGGAGCCCGAACGCGGCCGCGGCCAGATCGAGCGCGAACCGGTCCAGGACCACGACCTGGCCGTTCCTGCTGCGGAGTACCGCGCTCAAGCCGTGTCGCTGCAGGCCGACTACTTCCGCGCCCTTGACCTGGACTGGCCGGTCGTAGAGGCCCGCGGCCTCCTCGCTCTGCTCGACGGCGCCGAGGTACGACTTGCGGTCCGTCACTGCACCGTCCCCAACGACCGCGGCCGTCTCAGGAGAACCTCGTCACGTGCCTTGAGGCACATGAACAAGGCATTTGCATCGAAACGCGCGGCGTAGACGACTTCCTCTGCAGAGACGAGCGGCTCGGCGCCGCACCGGCTGACCTTGAAGTCCGTCTCCGCCTGCGTCGTGCACCCCAGCCAGAACAGCGCCAGCAGCACAACGGCACCGAGGAACGAACGCGTGGCGCTCATTGGAGTCGGTACTCCTTCACGTAGTCGCCGTAGTGCGCCCCCTCGCACCACGGTGCCGACAGTGGGTGTGGAGATCCGGCGCGCAGCCACTCGTCGTAGGTGGGCAGGAGCGGACGATGCCTGAAGATGGCGATCAGGTCGTCGAACGAGACTCCCCATTGACCCAGACGTTCACCGCGAGAACGAAAGAGGGCATAGACGGTGTCGCCCACGCTGCTCAACGGTCCCACCACGGTCATCGGAGGACCCACCACAGCCACGCCGTGACGCTGACCATGACGAACCACCAGGGCCAGGTGTCCTGGAACATCCGCTTCACCCGCCAGACGAGGTATCGCCTGCGGCCCTCACGCTCGAGCCAGCTCCGCGCGGTCACTCGGAAGCCTCATGGGCCTCGTAGGCCGCGAGGACCTGCTTGAGGTCCGCTCCCACGAGGCCGAGCCGGGGGGCCCAGAAGCGCGCGCCACGAGCCTCTCGGTCCGCGTCCACGATCACGCGGAGTCGCCGTAGGAAGCGCTGCGCCTGCTCCGGGCTGACCGGGGGAACCGCGAGCTGCACCGCCGGACTCCTGTCCATCACCAGGCCCCCATTACCCGATACAGCCCGTAGCCAATGCAGAGGCACATCGCCGCCACGAGGCCGAGCGCGATCGCCGCGATGAGGCAGCTCGCCATGTTCCTGGACGGGCGCTGGAGGCTCACCGGCTGTAGCCCTCTTGAGCCGTGTTCTCGAACGCGTGCTGATCGACCCACGCCCGGAGATCCTCGCGGGTGTACAGGACGTTCCTGCCCACGCGGCGGTAGCGCGGCCCGCACCCTCGCATGCGCCACCGCGCCAGCGTCTGCGGTCCGAGGCGCAGGACCGCGGCCGCCTCGGCGGCGGTCAGATAGGCGGTGGCCGGCGGGGTAGTGCTCATCGCAGTCCCGCCTCCTGAACGCTCGTGCCGGAAACGTAGAAGGTGTCGTCCGCCGCGATCCGTCGGGCGGCCTCCAGCAGCTCTTGACGAACTGCGCTCATCCGACCCAGACCGTACGCGGACGCCCCGGCACATGCGGATAGGATCCACAACGGCCACACCAGCCATGCGTCGCTGCCGAGCTTCTGACCGATGAGAGCCATGAGCGCGCCCGAGGCGATCCCGAGGGCGAGCGTCAGCCCAAGGCCCCAACGGTCAAGCAGCTTTCTGGAGCCCGGCAGCAGCAGGTGCACTGGGCAGCCGCAGTCCGCAGCGCCCGTGCACCGGAAGCGCGCCAGCTCCTCCATGACACTGACGTCGGGGTCCGCAGAAACAGCTCCGTCGCTCATCGGCACACGACCTCCGATTTTCTGGTCCTCGTGGCGGGCCTACGGCTGATTGCTCAGGCCGCCCCTCTCGCCTCGCTGGCCTCGCCCGCAGCGGGAGCGTGAGGGACTTCAGGGGCACCAAACGCCTCTTCGTAGGTGACGGCGCGCTTCAACCGCGTCGACAGGAACGCGAGGATGGCTCGGATTTCTGGCAGCTTCCAAGGACGGCGGCCTGCGAGCTTCCGGCTCACCGATGACGAATCACATCCGAGCTCACCGGCCAGATCCGTCTGATTGGCCCCAGCCTCCCGAAGCAGCTTGTCAAGTTCGGACTTCGTTGACCTCACGGCAGGAACATAATAGTCTCCTGCCAATACGTCAAGCGCTATTGTGCCCAAAGGTCAGAAAAGTTAGAATCTCTGCCGTGGTGTCATCATGGAAGAACGGGCCGGCCGCTCACCTCAACCGTCTGGTCGAGGCTTCCGGTGTCTCGAAGACTGAGATCGGCAGGCGCCTACAGCCCAAACGCAGCGATAGCACCATCAATCGATGGTGCAGTGGTGAACGAACACCAAATGCCGACGATCTGGCCAGGGTCTTGGAGATCGTCGGCGGTTCGGCGGACGAGGTGCTTGGCCTCAAGCCCCCGGCCCTCGACCCCGGCGTGACCGCGGCGCTCGCCGAGGCCGCCGACGTCCTTGTGAAGCTGGCGCCGCAGCTCCGGCAACTCCACCGAGGGTCGGCGGGCAAGCGATAGCGAGCGCACGCAGCGCATCAGCCATCTTCATCAGCGCGACCTTGAGCGACGCCGACCCGTTCCCGGGTCCGCTACCTTTCATGATTCCCTCCGTTCTACAGGAATCACCGGTCGGCCCAACTGGAAGGGATCGGCACAGCCGGATTCCATCGCGTGTCTGCGCGGGGAGTTAGGTCGCGTAGTATAACCCAGGGTTATACGTATTTTGCAAGGGGTATTGCGCACGGGTTCGGCGACGACTACTGACCCGGCTGCCCCTTTTCGCGTTCCATGGCGTCCAAGAGATCCAGCAACCACTCGGGGGGATCCGGGAGCTTCGCGAGCTCCCGTCGGCGGCGTTCGCGTTCGACCATCCCGATCACCGCGTTCTTGAATAGGGGTGTAATCGGGTCTTTCCCGGTCTCGTATTCGCTTATGGTCTTCATGCTGACGCCGATCTTCGTCGCCATCTCTCTCTGGGTCATCTTCCGCTTTTGGGACAGGTTCCCGAGCCAGTGCCGCAACATGCGCAGCTGGCGTCCAGTCAACGTCGTGAAGCATACACCGCTGGGACGTGGGTACGAGGAGGCTCTGTACGCTCATGTCTTCGAGCGTAGCGCCGACGTCAATTGGTGAAAGGTGTTGCTGGGGTTACGCCTTGTGGCCCTACGCTGGCCGCGGCTTCAGCCGCACCTTCTCGCGCGGGATCTGGTACTTCTCGAGCCAGTCGTAGATCGTCTTCCTGGTGACGCCCTCGAGCCGGGCCACGCGTGCGATGTTCCAGTCGTTCTGCCGCAGGAGCCAGAGCAGCCGGTCGCGCGCCGACTGCGTCTCGGCCTCCGGCTCGGCCTGGCCCAGTACCGTGGCCTCTGTGAGCACCTCGAGCAGCACCTTGAGCCGCGCCGGCGGCAGGGCGATCTCCGGATCCGCCAAGTAGGCAAAGCCGATCATCTCCCCGTCGCGGGCACAGGGCAAGAAGAGGAACGTGCGCCCGCCGTGGATGATCGGCGCCGTGCCATCTGCATACCGCCAGTCGGCGATGGCCAGATCCAGGATCTGCTGGTACGCTCCCTGGGATGCGAACATGTCCGTCTTCCCAGCCACGCACCGGTAGACGATGCCGACCTTGGCCCGGCAGAGCACCATCATGAGTTCGAGCGTCTTCTGGGCCAGCTCCCGCTTGTCTTGTGGATTCGCCAACGCCTTGAGGTTGAGCGCCACGCGATCCCTCCTGGTTGAATGGCGCATAGCGTATCCGCGGTACACGCACGCGGTCAATGGGCAAAGGGCGACTACGGGTAGACACTTCCTGTATCCTGGCTCCAGCCGCGCGTAGACCGCCCGGCGGGAGGGAAACCATGAGGCCCTGGATTCTGCTTGCCTTTCTGCTGACCGCGCTATTCTTCGTGGCCACGTCAGGGCCGGACAACGTCCAGAAGAACGATGGCGGAACCGGGTGGCCGCCGCCGTCGACGCTGCCACCAAAGCAATAAGCTCGTCCTCTTTTCCGTTCTGGTAGTGTACACTCGCGCCAGAACGCCATGTCCGACCTCCAGGGACTCAGCGGTGTCGCTGCCATCCTGTTCGCCGCGCTGGCCCTCGCCGGGCTTGCACGCTACCAGCGACTGCACCTGTGCTCCGCCTTCCCGGCCTATCTGGCCGCGGTTGCCTTGGGTGATCTCCTCGCCATGGCATGGCCGGGCGTCTTCTTTACCTGGTCCTCCTATGTGGGCCGCGAGATCGTCTATGCAGCGCTGAAGCTGGCCGTGGTGCTACAACTCACCGCCGTCTGCTTCGCCGCGTTCCCGGGGGCCCGCGCCACCGCGCGCCGAGTCCTGCTACTGGTTCTTGCGGCCTTGGTCGTGGCAGCCCTACTGCCGACTGGAGCCACCGGCCCGGAAGGACTCACGTACGCACTCCAGCCGAGGCTCGCCAACGGCACCGCGATTGCCTTCTTGGCGCTCTGGGCCGTGGTTCTCTGGTACCGGATCCCAGTGCACCATCTTCACCTGGCGATCCTCAAGGGCTTTGTCCCGTACCTCATGATCTTCACCTTTGGCATGCGGCTCCCGCTCGACATCGGGCCAGCCTTCGCCAACGCGGTAGCCGGCTTGAGCGGGCTGCCCTACGTGCTCGTCCTCGCGTATTGGGCTTGGGCCGCGTGGCGCCATGAGGAGCTCCCGGACGCACCAGAGTCCCTCGTACGCCGGCTGCAGCCCTGGAGGTTCAGCGCGTGACCGTGGCCGTGGGGGTCCTCGTACTGCTCGCCCTCGGGACCATGCTGTACCTCACTGGCCGGGCGCACGAGCGCCGGGCGTATCGGGACTGGCGGGTCCTGATGACCCGAGAGGGAGAGCATCTCTACCAGCAACAGCTTGCCACGGTGGCCGCGGAGATGGCGGCCGTGGACGTCGCCCTCGAGGCCGCGGCGGAGGCGGACCCACTCGTCTCGTCCGAGCAGGCGATCCGACTCCTCGCGGCGGGTTTCGGTTTGATCGGCCATCACGCCCAGAGCATGCGGAGCCTCCTCGCCGGGATGGCCGTCTATTCCCGCATGGTCTCGGCTATGTTGCCTGTCGCGCCCGTGGCGCCGCGGCGCTTCCGCCTGCGCGGGCTGATAAACGCGGCCCTTCTCGGGGCCGTGTTCCACCAGCTGCTCGTGACAACAGCCGAGCGTTACCGGCTGCGGGTCTATGTGCTGCGGTTCGGCTTCGGCGCCGTGGTGCGGTATCTGCGTCGCGGGCCCGGCACCATCACCGTCGCGGCGGTGAGCGATGCCAGGCACGACCTGCAGGCCCTGACCGACGAGAGCCTGGAGAGCCTGCGAGTGCTCCTGACCTCGATGGCGGCGGACCGCCGGGCGTAGGAGGATCGGGATGTCCATGACCTGTGAGAAATGCGCCCAGGGAACAATGGCTGCGGTCAAGCTGTGGCGCTTCAGCGGCTGCCTCGTGGCGATCGGCGCAACGCTGCTGATCCCGGCAGTGCTCAGCCTGATTGGGGCGACGCTTCTGGTGATCGTAGGGTTCGTAACGACCGCCACTCAGGCAACCAGGACCGCTGCCATCCCAGGCCAGGCCAAGGCGGAAGCCCTGATGCGCCTTCGCGCCATTCCAATCGACGATGCCCTCGTCAACGAGTTCGATCAGAATCTTCGGATCAATGATCTCGCCCTGGCGCGGCTTGCGCCGCGCGAGCGGCGTGAGGCGGAGAACGCGATCAGCACATACCAAACACGACTTGCCCATGCGGGAGTCGGCGCAGTTGCGATAGGCGGCCTTGGCACCGTTTTTGTGGTCGGGGTCTACGCCGCAGCCATTCCTGCATTCATCGTCGGCCTCGTGTTGCTCCTGCGTAAGAAGGTCTGGAAGTGCACCGAGTGCGGGTACATCTTCGACCGCGCATAGCTCAACCGGCGTGCGCTGAAAGGGGGGCCCGGCCCCTTCAGGCCGGACGCCCGTCCTTCTGATACCGGCTGCCACAACGATTGCAGGTGGCGTCCCAGTCATCGCTGGCCACGCGGACCTTGCGGCCGACCGTTCCTTCTGGACAGCCGCAGAGCCAGAGGCGAAGGCGCGAGCCCGAGCCTGCCCCGCGGGAGCGCCCGCCGCGAGTCCCGACACCCAGGGGGCAAGGCTTCACGCGGGGCGGAGCCACGGGGCCGGCGGCGAGCCCGAGCCCGGCGAACCCCGGCCGACCATCGGAGGGGTGCGGAAGGGCCTCGATCGCCGCCCACACGCGGGGGTCGAAGTGCTCGGGCGAGTACTCTTGGCCGCCCGCCTGCGCCAACTGGAGGCCGAGAACCGCGGCGGCCGCCTTCCACCCAGCCCCGTGCCCGCACTCGCGGCCGGCGAGCGAGTGCGCCAGCTCGTGGACCGTTGTGCCGGCGAGCTGGATGTAGCTCTCCTCACCCAGCGCCGCGATCTCGATGAAGTCGTGGGCCGCGCCGTTCTGCCACGCTCCGAAGTAGCACAGGCCCCGCACGCCCTCCGGTCCCCCACCGTAGACCAGCTTCGCCGAGAGCAGCCGCGCCCGGAGCGCTGGGTCGTTTACACGCGGAACCACCGCCGCGCGGACGGCGTGGACGAAGGCCTCGTGCGTGGTCTCGCTCTCAGGCTCGGCTTCGTCGGCCAGGAAGGAAAGGACGCGGGCGGTGCTCATCTGTTCTTGACTCCTCGCCTGAGTGGCGCTATTTTGGGTTTGGTCTAAACCCTGTTCCCGTACATGGGGCCGCCCTTCGGGGCGGCCCTTGGCTTTTCCGGCGGCTTGGAGCCGGAGGGACTCGAACCCTCGGGACTCAGGTCTAAACCCTGTTCCCGTCACCTGACCGGCCCCGTTGTTGCTCTGCGTCGTCATGCTGTAGTGATATACGCTATACTTGCGCTAATAGTTCCATACGGGGAAGGAAGAGTGCGCAGGGAAAGACTCCCTTGCCTTTTGTGCGGTTACTGCGTATATAAGAAGGGAAGCACGGGCGATGGAGGCCGACTAGTGGACAACGACAAGACGAAGAAGACGCGCGGGCCCGGACGTCCATCGATCGGCCATGAGGGCCACCCCGGGCGAGCCGACCGGTGCGCCGCGTGCCAACTCCGGCGGTGGCGCGAAGCTCGAGGCCTCACCCAGGCAGAGGCGGCGAACATGATCCCGAGCGGGCGCAACTACCATACGCCGCTCCGCACTTACACGTCCTGGGAGCGGGCCGAGGTCAGCGTTCCCGTCCACGTGTTGCTGTACGTGGCGCAGCTCGACGGGGCGGGAAGCGCGCGGCCGTCGACTGGCCGGCAGGGATGAACGGCCAGCGTCACTCCGTCGGTTCCGTAGGCCCCGGATCACTGTCCGGCTCCGTCGGCTTCGGCTGCAGCATCGCCGCGATCTTCCCGCCGACGTGCTCGGTCGCCTTCCGAAGCGGGTCGGCAGCCAGGTGCGCATAGCGCTCTGTGGTCACCGAGCTGGTGTGTCCCAGGAGCTTCCCGATGGCCAACAACGCGTAGCCCTCCCCGGCCGCCACCGCCGCGAAGCTGTGCCGGAGGTCGTGTGGTCGGACGTCGGGGATCCCGGCCATGTACCGGACGAGCTTCCACACCGAATGCACCGACGTGATCGGACGCCCCGCCTTCCCGCCGGGGAACACGTGCGGGTTGCCCTCGCGCCGGGGCAGCTCGCGCAGCAGCTCCACGGCCGCCTCGCTCAACCGAACCAGGCGCACGCGCTTGGCCCCCGGCCGCCCCTCGGGGAAGACGAGCTGCGCGCGTTCGAGGTTGACCTCGTCCCAGCACAGGCTCGCGATCAGCCCGGGGCGTGCCCCCGTCAGGATGAGCAGCCGGATCGCCGCGACCATCCAGGGCGAGCGCTCCTCGAGTTTCACCAGCGCCTGGCCCACCGCGGCGAGCTCGCCCTCGGAGAGGAAGCGCTCCCGCTTACGCTCCGGAAACCGACGCAGGCCCTTGCACGGATTTGGGCTCGAGCGGAGGCCCCACAACTCCGCCATTTTCATCGCGTGCGAGAGCAAGGCCAGGCATCGATTCCCAACGAACTTGCTGTTCCGGAACTCCGCATGGAACGCGCTGACGTCAGCTGACGTGACCGCGTCCACGCGAAGAGAGCCCATCTTCTTGAGGATCAGCTCGAAGTAGATCTTGTCCTTCCCCTGCGATGAGGCGGCCTTGTGCGGCTCCGAGACCTCGAGTAGGTAGCGCTCGGATAAACCCTTCACGGTAGGGATGCGCCGCTCGGCATCACGGTGCGCTCCAGGGTCGCGGTCATGCTCCGCTTCCACCTGTACCTCTCGAGCTTTCTTCCTTGCCGTGTCGACCGTCCAGGGACTACCATGCGGACCGATCGTGAACCACCGCTTTCGGTCCTTGACGCGGTACTGGACGGCGAAGATGGGCAGGCTCCCCGGCTTCTGTATCCGCACCAGGAAACCGAGTACCTCATCGTCCCAGAGGATGGCCGGCCCGACCAGCGCCTTGATCGCTGTCTTCGTGATCTTCCCTTTCAAGTGTTCCCCCCCCCTTTGCTGGTTCCCTGTTCCCTGCTCCAAGAGAAATTGGCCAAATTGACCCAAGGTTCTCCGCCGGCGTCCAAGATGTTCTGCCGTATGGCCACCTCGCGTTGGTAGCAGCCAACCCCCTCGTAGCAGCCACGGAGCCCGGTAGCAGCCACAGAGCAGCCGTCAGGCACGTCTACATATGATATGCGGAGGCATGCTTTAGGTACAACATTCACGCCCTGTAAACGCGTATAGTTATAGGGAAAGGTGGTGCAAGACCATGAGCAGAGCCAAACTCTTAATCTCTGGGTTTCCGGTTCGAGTCCGGGGCGGGTCACCATTAGAATCAACAACTTCCGGACAGAAGAAACCACTAGCAGCCAGCAGCGAAGAGGGTAGCCGCCAAACAGCAGCCACCAGGAACGCGTCAGAGCTGACACGCCTTCTAAGTCGTTACCTGGGAGAGCCATCGCCGGTCCAGGCCTGCCCGACCCAGGGCGAGACGTGTCCGGGCTGCCCTGACTGCTGGGCGGCGAGACGGGGCGCTCGCCGGGTAGTCGGCGCCCTCGCCTGCCTCCTCCTCCTGGTGCTACCCGGCCCCGTGGCGAACGCTCAGGAGCCCGGCCTCGAGGTCACCACGGCCGATCGTCAGCTCCCGCCGGCGCCGATCCCACTGGACGTCTCCGTGGAGATCCACAGCCGCTCCTTGCCCGTCATCCTGCGCCTGGAGACTTTCTGTCCCGACGAACGCGACTGCCGGCTCACGTGGACGACGCTTCGCTGCATCGGGGGAACGTGCGTCCCGCATCGCATCACCCAGAGCTACTCGAACCCGTATAGGGCCTGCTTCAGGCCGACCACCGGCGGCCGGTACCTGGTCCGCGTCAGGATGGAAACGTGCGAGCCACCGCCGGATGGGGGAACGCGCCCCGACATCTGCGCCGTGTGGGTTCAGCGCGGCGAGACGGGCGTCAACTTCAGGTTCTGAGGCGGGCGGGCCGCTGTGGCGGGACAGGGATTGAAGAGGGGGTGAACGTGAGCGACTGCAACGAGTGTGGCGCACCGGCTGTGTTCCGCGCCAGGCTGACCGACGTCAAGGACGTGCTGCTGGACAAGGTGGATCTGTGCGAGAGGTGCGCGCGGTCGCTGGACCTGTTCAACGTGCCGCGCCAGGCGTGGGGGCTTGCCGCCCCCGCAATCGAAAAGAAGGTGGCATACACGCTCGGTTTCTAGGCCGCCTCACGGGATCCAGGACGTGAGCGGGAGCCCGAGGAAGCGGAACGGGCTGCCCTCGTAGTAGTCGCTCCCGTCCGACAGCGTACGGGAGCTGTGCCAGACCTGCTCGATCTTCCCGTAGAGGCAGTGGACCTCGGTGTCGTTGGGCACGACAACCATGGGATGGTGGCCGTTCCGGGACCGCAGCACGAGCTCGTCCCGGGCCTGCGTGAACGCCGCCGCAGAGTCGTAATTGAACTCCACGTCGAGCAGCCTCCTCGGGTGGTCCATCTTTCGGTAGGACCTGATCGGAACCTCGCCGCTGCGCACCTGGTCGTCGATGTAATCGATGCTCTCGGGCGGCTTGAAGATCCTGGTCAGGGTCAGCCGCTGGGCGAGCACCACCTCGCCCAGGTAGATCGCGGCGCTGTTCGTCCCTACGAACTTCACGCGCCAGTACCGCTCGTCCCGGATCGTGCCCAGCGAGCTGTAGAACTCGAGGGGGAAGGCCGTGATCGTGGCCTCGAGGGTGCCGGCGCCGGCGAAGGCGGCGCTGTCCCGGCGCAGCTCGAGGGAGATGATGGGGTCGATGTTGTGGCCGTGGATGCTCAGGAAGTCGACGCTCGGCCACAGGAACACGCTGTCGGCGAAGCACGTGCCCGATGCCGTGGTCACCTGGATCGTGATCCGCAGCGTCATCAGCTGGAGGTCGGCACGGTACGCCGGTGCCGACTCCATGGTGAAGGAGCCGCTCGAGGTCGCGTAGGTGGCCGTCGTCCGGGTCGCGAGGTCCGTCGGCGTCGCCGACCAGGCGCTCCCCGTCCAGTAATGGCCCGTGTTCCTGTTGAAGACCCGGAGCGCCACGGCGCGCGTGCCGTCCCCCTTCAGCGCGATGGTCCAGTTCAGCCGCTCGCCGGCGCGGGCCGTGATGTCCTGGTAGGCGACAGCTGTTCCCGTTCCGCTGACAAGCTTCATCCCCGGGGCGCCGGCCTCGCCGCCCGTCGCGTCGTACGTCACGTCTCCCGTCCCAGTGTTGACCTCCGTCCAGCTCGATACGTTGCCGCCGCTGTTCGTGACCATGTCGCCGTTGGTGACGACGTTCAAGTCGAACTGTAGGTATGGGTCCGCAGTGAGGGACCCGAAGCGGAACGCGCTAGAGGGGATCCGGTCCTTCAGGGCCGCGACGGCGAAGTTGCCGTCGGCCGCGGGGCTGGGCGTCGGCGCCGTGATGCTCCGCTCGAGGGCATTGGCCAGGTCACCGACCACCACGAGCATGTTCATCACAACCCCCAGACGGCGATTTCCTCGTCCGGCATCGCGTACGGCCGCAGCTCGATGAGTTCATACGTGGCAAACATGTCCTCGGCAAGGCTCACTGATGGAATCGCCAGAACGTTCCCGGTCTCGATGTCCACAAGGGTGGACGTAGAGTCCGTGCCCTTGACACCATCCAGGAAGATACTGCTGGTGTACTGAGGTAGGCCCAGTTCCCCGGCCGTTCCAGTCCAGCGAATCGCAATGCGGAAGCTCTGCCCGGCGCCACTGACCGCGGTGAAAGGTATCTGCGCCGCAGTGCCAGTCCCGGGGTGATGCTTCAGCAGCCCTGTCCCCGAAACGTTTCCAATGACGCTGAGCCACCGACTACCGGCCACACGTCCACCAAGACCGAGGGAAAGGATGACTTTCTCTCCTGCCGTGTCGTCTAGTTCGCTTTGGATCCACAGTGGAATCAGCCTGAATAGCAGGGTTCCGTGCAAGTTGTTGACGCCGACATTTCGAATAGTCAATCGCGCCTGTGCCCGCACCACATCGGCCACGGCATTTGTGACAATCCGACTCGAGTCGCTCGGCACCATGAGAAACGTGAGGTCCCGAGAGAAGAGCTGGACGTGGTACACCGTGTTGCGCCGGCTGACCGTTCCGCCCGCGGTGAGTACCAAGCTGAGTGTCAGCGCACCGCCGCCGGCTCCGACGCTGATGACATTCGAGTGGTGGCGTTCGATCGTGGTCGTTGAGGCGGTGGTAGGAAAGGAGTTGTCCGTCTGTGCCACCTGCCAAGTCTGATCCGAATCCCTCCACCACTTTAGGTCGAAGGCGCGCTGGATTCGATAGACCAGGGCTGTACCGTCCCTGTCGACGTGATCGACCCAAAGGCGCGTCATCGCGTTCGCGCCGAGACCGGTCGTTGCCGGCCACGTGACGCGCGTCTCCGTCACGTGCGGGTTTCCGGCCGTCAACCGCAGTCCCTGCGTCGTGACGCTCGTGTCGAACAGAAGGGGCGATGCGCTGTCCACCGCGATCGTGCCCGACCCAACCGAAAGTGTCAGGCCCGTGGTACCACTGATGAGGCTGGAACGTAGTAGGCGATTCTTGTCATTGTGCTCGATCAAGATCCCGCCGGCGGTGAGCGCCTCCATGTCTGGGCTGATTTGGACGATTCGCCCGTCTCCAGCGTCAGGCACCCACGCACTTGTTTCACGTTGAAAGGTCCGAATCGCGCCAGCAGAGATCACGGCATCGCCTTGGCGTAAGGCCGAGAGCTGCTTCACCGCTCGCCCCGTCTCGCGATAGGCGGCCGCCTTT
>Ga0070701_10000028_pt1 | contig 36697 bp, 5 predicted proteins | sample KBSK5102metaG_FD_65451 | JGI IMG/M metagenome (GOLD analysis project Ga0070701, IMG submission 65451) | Corn, switchgrass and miscanthus rhizosphere microbial communities from Kellogg Biological Station, Michigan, USA - KBS K5-10-2 metaG | ecosystem: Host-associated > Plants > Roots >... | reverse complement strand
GTCAACGGCGCCGCGCCGCCGCTCGAATTGACGTTCGTCGACGGCTTCACGGTTCGCGGCGTCGTAACCGTGTACGGCCGGCCGTTGCCGGGCGCACTCATTCGCTTCGACCACGTCGGGAATCAGGGTGTGATGCTCGCCGCGCGCACTACCGGCGACGGCTCGTATCAGATCGCCGGTGTCGCGCCCGGTGACTATGAAGTCGTGGTCTCGGCGGGGAACGGTTTCGAGCTTGCGCAGGAGACGCGCACGATCTCCGGCGCGGAGCCGCAGAACATCGACGTGAAAGCGTCGGGCGTTCGCGGGCGAGTCGTCGATGCGCGAACGCTGGCGCCGATCGCGGAGGCGCGGGTGGCAATTGACGTTCCCGGAGATACAGTCACGTGGCAGCACAACGTCGCGATGACCGACTCCGACGGCCGCTTCGCGTTCGAGTATTTCAAGCCGGGCTCGTACACGCTGACCGCGCAGCACGATTCGTACACCGCAACTCGCAAACTGTTCGCGGTGGGAGATGCGCCGGTGGAGCTCGACGTGCAGCTCGCGGCCGGAAACGCGATCACGATTCGCGTCGTCGATGCAGCGAGCGGCAGGCCGCTCGCCGCCGGCTTCTCACTCATGGACAGCGCTGGCTCGGTCGCATTCTCGGGCGATGCGCGCGCCGAGGACGGAGTTGGTCGCGCGTGGGTTGTGCCGGGCACGTACACGCTGCGTGTTGCGAGCAGTGACTACGCGCTCGACGCGCGCAGCATCAACGTGCCGGGCGCCGACATTCGCGTGGCGCTGGTGCGCGCCGGACGAATCGTCGCGACGTCGCATACGCCCCGCACGATGTTGCGGCTGACCGGCGGCTCGGAGTCACAGATGTCCTTCGACGGCAGGTTCGAACGATTGACGCCTGGTGACTATGTCGTCGAGTTGCTCGACGACGCCGGTAAGTCGGTGGCGAAAAAAGCCGTGACCGTGCGTTCCGGAGAAACGACGATCGTTACGTTCGACTGACGCTTTCCAGCACGCGCTCCATGATGACGACGTCGACCCAGCGACCGTCGAGCATGCCCTGCTCGCGATAGACGCCGACTTCGCGAAACCCGCATCGTCGATACAGCCGCATGCCTGGTTCGTTCGTCGGCAGCGCCGCGAGCACGAGCTTGTGATAGCCGAGCGCGGGCGCTTCGTTCAGCAGGTGCGTGAGCATTCGTTCGCCGAGGTGATGGCCGCGCATGCGGCGTGCGACGTAGACGGAGAAATCGGCGACGTAGTCGTACACGCGGCGTGCGTTGAACGGATTGAGACTCGCCCACGCAACCACTTCGCCATTCAGCTCGGCCACGAAAACGGGGTGTCGCGGCGAGCGTGCGCGCAGCCACTCTTCACGTTCGGCGGGCGTGCGCAGTTCCGTCTCGAGCGTCGCGACGCGATCGGAGATTCCTTCGTTGAAGATCTCGCAGATCGCGGCGGCGTCAGCCGGCGTTGCCGCTCGAATGGTTGGCGACATCGGAAGATTGTGTCACCGACTGCATCGCTGCATCGAGTCGTTCGATCTCGAACGGCTTCTCGAGAATCACCGTGTCGGGCGGGAAGCGATCGTCGAAATAGCGCGCGATCGCGGAGAGCACGATGAGCCGCGGGCGCTTCGGCTTCGACTCGATGATCTTCGCGACCTCGAAGCCGTTCATCTTCGGCAGCATGAGATCGAGCACGACGACGTCGAATTCACCGTCGCGCAGCAGGTCCGCGGCTTCGGCGCCGTCCATCGCCTGCGAGATGTCACCGCAGTACCGGCGCAGAATGACCTGCAGCAATTGCTGAGTCCCGCTGTCGTCGTCGACGATCAGTGCGGCGCACTTCTTCATCCTTCTCTCTTTCCGTGCGAGCGACCCGGCTCGCGCTGAAGCCGCATTCGGTGCATGCAAAAATCCTGTCAGGAGGCGGCGTGACGTTTTCCCGCGGTCGCGCGTATTTGTTGTTGATACTGCCCTCTCGCGTGAATTGAATACAGGTGGAGCTGGTGAGCGCACGACGAACACGTGTGTCCGTGGAAGCGGAACATTTGAGTCATCACGGTGTGGATGCCGAGGATGCGGTGATCGTCGTGGCGCGGCCGCAGCTGTTTCGCGACATCACCCGCAGCGTCGGCGCCAATCGCGTTCTCACCTTCACGTCGCTCGAAGAGCTCGACCTCTGGCGCGCCGCGGCGAACGGACCGAATCGCTCGATCGCCATCGACGTCGCCGGCTCGCTCGTCGAGATCGGCTGCGACGTCGAAGCGCTCCCTCGCAAGCTCCGCGACATCATCGACGCCCTCGGCGATGAGCCGCGTGTCCCGCCGCTGACGATGCTCGAGCAGCACTGGCCTTCGCGCCGGTCGTTCTATCGCTTCTGGAACGAGCGGATTGCGGAGCCGCCGTCAGCCTTTCTGCGTCGCGTTCGCGCACGTCATGCGAGACGCCTGATCTCGCTCGGCCTCTCGCGCAAAGAGGCCGCGCATCTCGCCGGATACAGCTCGGTCGATCAGCTCCGGCGTTACGTCACGAGATAAAACGAGCAGTTCATTTTTTCTTTTTGGCACGCGATGTCGTGTCTTGGCACAAACCGGCGTTGTGGAAGGGCGTAGGGCCGGTTTAGCCTCCCCTTCCCGTTTCCCTACTCGGTCAGGAGAGGCAATTCGTGAAGAACCTCGTCTACGCATTCGTGCTCGTGGCAGCGCTGCCGGCCTTCGGCGCGCCAGCCCTTTTCCCGAAACCTCTCCACCTCGTGAAGCGGATCGACGATCCGCTGGCGAAGAAGCCCGTGACGATCGACGAGTACTGCTACGGCGATCGCATCGTGTCGATCTCCGGCGATCGCGTCACCGTGATCGACTACGCCGCGCAGACCGTGACGGAGATCGATCACGCCGCATCGACGTGGTCGGTCACGCGCTTCGATGAAATCGCCGCGCGGCCGAAAAACGCGGCCGCGAAATCCGCCACGGAAGTCGCGCCGAAAGTAACGCCGTCCGGCATGAAGCGCTCGGCCGCCGGACGCTCCGTCGATTCGTTCGAGATCGAAGTCGCGAAGACGCGCGTCGAGATCGGATTCGACCGCAGCGTCACGATCTCGAAAGCAGCGGTCGAAGCGCTGATCGGCGCCTCGTATCCGAACGCGCGCCGTCCCGAGCACGACGCGATCCTCTCCGTCGCGGGACGCGCCGGCAAGCAGTCGCGCATCGGTACGAACGCCGAAGGCCAGACGCCTGAAGAGTTCGGGTTGCCGTCCGAGCAGAGCATCACCATCGACACCGACGGCGGCGCCGTCACGCTGAAAACTTCCGTGCTGCGCATCGACGGCGATCTTCCGCCGCAGCGCGCCACTCTCATCGACCCAGGTGCGAAGCGGATCGAATCGCCGATCGAGCGATTCAACCGCGAGATGCACGAAGCCGACACCATCCCGGTCGCGCCGCAGCACTGAACGACATCGACGCATGAATCTTCGCCGCCCGCTCCTCGCTCTCCTTCCGCTGCTTCTGCTGATCGCGCCCGGCGTTCGAGCCGGCGAGGTCGCATCGGCGAACCTGAACATCGTCGGCGTCACGCTCGAAACGCAGGCCAGCGTTTCGACCGGCATCGACATTCCGGCCGTCATTCAGACGACCTTCGCCGGCAAGCAGAACGAAGCCGTGCCGCCGACCGACATGCTCGTCACCGGCGACCTCACCGGTCCCGGACTCGATCAGCCGATCGCCGTCACGACGCAGCCCGGCGGTAAGTTCACGCTGCCGCCGCTGCATGAGAAGGGCGACTACACGCTCGCGAACATTCGCCTGCTCGACGCGAGCGGCAAGTTCGTGCAGGGCGCGATTCCTTCGTTCACCGTCGTGCACGTCGTCGGCACGCTGGACACGAACGTCACGGTTCGCCAGCTGACGCCCGACGATCTCCGCGCGCGCGGCATCAACCTCGATTCGCGCAACTACGACGTCTACGACTACAACTTCGTCTTCGCCATCAACGGACAGACGGTCCAGGTTCCGTACTCCGTCGTCCTCGACAAGCGCACGCACGAGCTGACGCCGGTTCCCGGTCCCGACACCTACTCGCTGCCCGCGCCGAAAATCGGCTACACGCCGCCGCGCTTTCAGCCGCCTGCGATTTACACGACCGTACTCGAAGAGATCACGAGCGACAAGTCGCCTGAAGAAGGCGACGGCTCGGAGCGCGAGCCGAAGAAACGCGGACGCACCATTCCGGCGGCGATCGTCATCCCGACCGGCTTCGGCGTGCTGCATCAGTTCTTCGCCGTCATCCTCAACGTGACGAATGCGTCGCCCGCCGACTCGCAGATCGTCCTCGACGCGGTCACGGCCACGATCTCCACGCCGACCGGCCTGCGCGTCGTCAAAGTGAATCCGTCGGTCACGATCGGCCAGCCTGTTCCCGTCAACAATCCGGCGACCGGCGAAACGTTCCTCATCGCCCAGGCGCAGGGAAACGTCGACTGGAGCCTCGAAGCGCTGCGCACCGGCACGCACACCGTCGCCATCGACGTTCGTGCGACGTACAAAGCGCCGAACCAGGCTGACGTCGCGCTGCACGGCCAGGTCTCGTCGTCGATCGTCGTCAGCGATCCGCGTTTCCAGATCAACTTCGTTCATCCCGACAACGTCCGGAAGCAGGAGCCGTACACCGCGTACGCGTTCATCACGAACACCTCGCCGCAGGCGCAGACGGTCAAGATCGATCTCTCGACGATTCCTCCGTGCGGCGGCGGATTCAACAATCATCTTTGCCGCACCGAAGGCGGCACCGGCATCGTCGACAAGACGTTCCAGCCCGGCCAGACGATCCCCATCCCGTACAAGCTCACGCCGGACATCACGGGACACGTGTATGCAGCCGCGGGCGATTCACCGGAAGGGATTTCGACTTCCGTCTCGCTGACGATGGGTGTGAGCGCGAGCGGGATTCCGCTTTCGCCGGCGACGCTGCTGATGCCGCATTACGCGCAGTACGTCAGCCCCGCTCTGGTCGAAGGCATGATGCCGCTCCTCGGCCTCGGCTACTCGCTCGCGACCGCGCCGCAGATTCCGCAGCTCTCGACCTTCCCGCATCTCATTCGCAACGACGTCTTCACGCGCGCGCAGGACATCGCACGCGCCGGCCAGCGCATCTTCACGACGCGTCACGTGGTGACGACCGATGACGTTGCGGAAGATCGCGACCCGATCTTCGCGCTCTCGCTCGATCTGCTCGGCAACGTCGAGCGGCTCGATCTCACCGCCGACATGCACGAGTGGGATCAGCTGCGCATGATGGAAGTGAACGGCCGCACGGCCGGTGCGGCGATGGCGCGCGAGCTCGAGCGCGTCGGCCTCGCGAACGGCAAGTCGATGAAGTCGTTCGTCGATGACTTCGCGAGCGCGACTTCGCATCGCTCGCCGTTCGTCCTCGCGCTCGCGCACGGTCCGCTCGTCAACGGAAACGCCCGTCCGTATGCGATGACGGTGACCGCGGCCGACACGAAGACATCGATGGTGCTGCCGGCGGAAACAGCCGGCGCGACGCGCACGCTGCCGTGGGGCGAGCTGACGAAATTCAGCTCCGCGACGGAAACCGGCGAGCTCGCGCTCGTCGGACGGTGGAAAGAAAACCTCGAGCTTTCGATCGTGCCGGCGGCGACGTCGTTCACGCTCGATCTCATTTATCCCGGCGCGACGAACGGTACGTCGCTGCGCACGAGCATCGACATCACGGGCGCCACGATTGGCTCGCCGGTGAAGGTCGTCATCGCGCGCGGCAACAAAACGCTCATCGTGACCGGCGCGACCGCGGTGCCGCTCGTGAACGACGTCGCGCAGACGCCGCTCGCGCTCGCGGGCGCCGCGCAGGATCTGCATCTCGACGGCGCGGGACACATCGTCACGCTGCTGTTCAATCGTCCGCTGAACGTCGCCGATCCGACGACGCTTCGGAACCTGTTCGAGCTGACGACCAGCGTGCCGTCCGCGAACTACACGGTGAAGCGGAAGAACAATCCGGCCGAGCCGAAGCTGCCTGTGATTCCGGGCGCCGCGCTGCAGGACGACGGCCGCATGATCACGATCAGCTTCGATCACGCGCTGTCGACGCACGCGACGTATTCGATCGCGATCGATCCGCTGCTCGATGCGATCTCCGGCACGTATTCGACGACTGGCATCGCGCCGCGCATCGACAACAACGCGCCCGGCGGAGTCGTCGTCGGCAAGCTGCTCCTCGGCGACAACACGCCGGTCGCAAACAACTTCGTCGAGCTGAACGACACGCTCGGCACGCAGTACGACACGACGCTCGCCGACGGCTCGTTCCTCTTCGAGTTCATCGCGCGCGACGTCGATGCCGGCATCCCGGGCAACTACAGCGTCAGCTCGATCGTCGGGACGAAAGATGCGCGGCTCGCCGGTGCGATTCGCATCAACGGCGAAGTCCAGCGCATCGTCCTCCAGCTCCTCGGTCGCGGCAGCGCAAAGGGTCACGTCAGCTACAGCGACGGCACGCCGATCGCGAAAGCGCCGGTGACGATCGCGAATCCGCTCTTCGGCGACAGCCAGCGCGCGATCACCGATGCGAACGGCAACTACACCGCCGCCGATCTCGCCATCGGACCGCTGACGTTCGCGGTGCAGGATCCCGACGGCAACGTCGCGTATGCATCGACGCAGATCAAAACGCCTGGCGAGCAAATCACGCAGGACCTCGTCATTCAGAAGCGCGAGCTCAACGGTCTCGGCACCGTCCGCGTGACGGTTCGCCGCTCCGATCAGAAAGATGCGGCGGGCAATCTGCTGCCGGTCGCGGGCGCGCACGTCGGCGTCTTCGCGCAGGGCTACACGCTCGTCGACGCGTACACCGACGCGAACGGCCAGTACGAGTTCCGCGACATTCCGGCCGGCCTCATTTCCGTCATCGCTGCCGAGTTCACGATCACGCGCGAAAGCGCGGGCGAAGAGCACGATCTGAAACGCGACACGACGCTCGAGACGACGCTCGTGCTGCACGTGCCGACTCCGACCGAAGTGGCGGGCTACGCGACGATCGAAGGCGATGTGAAGCGCGACGATCCGACCTCGCCCGGCGATCGCACGCGCGACGTGCTCGTGCCCGGCGCGATCGTGTCGCTCTCCGGCATGTCGAGCGTCACCGCCGACTCGAACGGTCACTACATCATCACGAACGTACCGACGACGCTCGCCGGCGCGCGCGTGAGCATCTTCGATCCGGCGACGAACCGGCAGGGACGAGCATCCGCGCCGACGCCGCTGCAGGCCGGCAAGGTCAATATTCTTCCGCTGCTCCTTTCGACGAGCCAGCCGCAGGGATTCGCCACGTTCCGCGTTCGTCTCTTCAGCGTCAGCGGCGACAAAGTCACGCGCTACAAAGTGATCTGGCCCGGCTATCCGCCGAACCCGTTCACGCAGGTTTCGCCGGGCGTCTACGAGTTGGCGAACATCAAAGTGCCGCAGACCGCGGAGATCTGGGCCGTCCCGACGGGACGCGATGCGATCTACGGCGATCAGGTCGCGCACGGCACGATCACCGCGTCGTTCGACGGTCAGACGCCGGTGCTCGATCTGCGACTGCCGGGACAGGGAACCGTTCGCGCGCGCGTCCTCGTGCAGGAGCGTTGCCCCGATACGAATCCGACCTGCACGCCGGGCTACGGCGTCGGCGCCGCGAAGATCGGCGTGTCCTACCTGATGTGGGACGACACCAATCAAACGATGATGGCGCAGGAGCGGCCGGGCATCGAGACCGATCCCGTCAGCGGCTACGCGATCATTCCGAACGTTCCCGTCGGCAACGCGGACATCGAAACGATCGATCATCCGAGCGGCTACGCATCGGTGCAGAAGTACGTCGCGTTCGAAGGCGACACGCAGAACGCCGATCTCGTCCTCTCATCGCTCGGCAACGTCACCGGACGCGTCGTCAACTACGACGGACAGACGCCGGTCGGCGGCGCGACCGTCAACTTCTCCGGCGGCATCGCACATGTCGACGGCATCACGACGAAAGCCGATGGCTCGTTCGTCGTTCCCGCGATGGCAGGCGGTCAGGGCTTCACGATCACCGCTGAAGCAACGATCGACGGCATCTATCGCGTCGGCCACGTCACCGGTCAGACGCCGTCCGGCGGCGGTCCGGTCAACGGACTCGTCATCGTCATGCGCACGCAGGCGAACGTCGACGGAAAGATCGTCGACGAGAACGGCGCGATTCTGCCGCTGGCGCGCTACTGGGCGCGCGAGCTGTCGTGGCCGTATCGCTCGTTCGGCTCTGAACGAGATCCGCTTTACGCCGGAGCCGACGGACGCTTCGTCCTCAACAACGTCTTCAGCGGCGGCGTCCGCATCACCGCGGAACATCCGACGTTCCAGGAACGCCGCGGCGACGCGCAGGTCACGATCGGATTCGAAGGCGACAACAAGCCCGGCGTCGAAGTGAAAGTCAGCGCCGCTGCCGGCACTTCATCGCTCAGCGTCACCGTCGTCGATTCGAACAACGCGTACGCGCACGTGCCGAACGCGGAAGTAACGATCGCGCGCGGCGACAAAGCGTTCGACTTCGGCACGACCGACGCGAACGGCGTCGTCAGCTTCGAACAGCTTCCCGCGGGCGAGTCGTACGACGTGCTGGCCACGTCGAAAGCGCTCGGCCGCTCCGGCGCCACGCGCGCCGTCACGCTCGTGCGCGACGTGCCCGCAACCGCGCAGGTCGCGCTCACGCTCACCGGTCGCGTTTCCGGCAAGCTCGTCGATGGCGACATCGATCCGCCGCCGGTCGTGAAGGGCGCGCCGGTCTACCTCCGCAACGACACGATTCAAACGATCTCCTCGACCGACGGCGCCGGCGCGTTCCTCTTCAACGGCATCCCGGAAGGAACGTTCCGCCTCGAAGCGATCGATCTCGACAGCGGCCGCCGCGCCGTCAACGAAACGCCGCTCTTCATCGACAAGCTCTTCCCCGACCGCGAGAACATCACGCTCTCGCTCGAAAAAACGGCGGCGCTGAACGTCGGCGTTTATCTGCCCGACGATCACGGCGCCTCGAGCGGCGTGCTCGCTCCGCTCGTCGACATCAAAGTGACGCAGGGCCAGTACTACTCGCGCGAGCTCCAGGCCGCGGGCGAGCGCATCACCTTCCCGAAGATGTTCTCCGACTCCGATTACCGCATCGAGGTGATCGAGCTCGGCGGCCTCGAACGGAAGATGACGAAGACGGGCCACATCAACAAAGGCACGTACCAGGCGTCGGAGTCGATGGTCTTCTCGACGACCGGCAGCGTGCGCGTCGAAGTGACCGCCGACGATCCGACGCTGCTGCCGGGCGCGCACCTCACGGTGTCGGGCAACGGCAAATCGGCGAACCTTTTCCTCGACGCAACGGGCGTCGTCGAGCTGGACGGATTCCAGCTCGGCAACGTCAGCGCGCAGGTCACCTCATCGAGTCTCTCCGCATCGGCGAGCGGCAGCATCGTCAGCCATTCGACGAAACTCGTCCTGCCGATGAAGCTGGGCAGCCTCGCCGCGATCGGCGGCTACGTCGACGCGGAAGCGGGCGGCATTTCCGCAGGCACGCGCGTCGTCGCGAATGTCTCGAGTACGTCCGGCAGCCTGACGCTCGAAACGCGCACCGACTCCGCCGGTCACTATCTCTTCAACGGCATTCCGGTGGCGTCGACCACCGTCAGCATCACGTTCTACGGTCCCGATGACGTGACGCCCGGCGCGTCGCTCTCGAACGTCTCGATCCCCGCCGGCTCGACCGGCACCGTCACGATGGCGCGCGTTCGCCTCGACGCAACGCCGCCGACGACGATCGCGATCTTCCCGTCGAACAACGCCAACAGCGTCTCGCCGAACTCGCACATTCTCGTCACGTTCAGCGAGCCGCTGAAGCTCGCCACGGTCAACGCCGGCAACTTCCAGCTGATCTCGACGGACGACGGCCGCACCGCCGAAACGTCGATGATCGCGGAGATCGTCAACGGCGCGTGGCGCGTCAACATCACGCCCACTTCGCTGCTGAAGAGCAACACGATCTATCGCTTCGTCATCACCACCGGTGTCACCGATCTCAGCAACCTCCACCTCGGCGCCTCCGTCACGACGAGCTTCACGACCGTCGATTACACGGAGCCGAAGATCACCGGTATCTCGCCGTCCACGGCGATTCCGATCGAGAACGGCGTGACCTTCCGCCTGAAGTTCAACAAGCCGATCGATCTCACGTCGTTCAACGCGGGACAGGGCGGCGTCGCCGTCCTCGAACAGCTCGATGGTCCGGCCGGCGCCGTGATCGCGAACGTTCCGGTCGCGCTCAATCTCGATCGTCTCGATGCCTCGACGCTGCTCATCGCGCCGACCGGCGTCGCGATCGCGCCGTCGTCGTACTACCGCATCACCGTTTCCGGCGCGCGCGACACCGTGCAGCCGCCGAACACGATGAAGGCTCCGCAGTCGTTCAGCTATTCATCGGTCGATACGGTGAAGCCGGTCGTGACGATCGTTTCGCCGGTCGCCGACGCATCGCCGCTCGTCGCCGGCGCGTCGTACGTCGTCAAGGTTCACATCACCGACTTCGGCACGACGACGACTTCGAAAGACATTCAGTACGTCGACTGGTTCACGACCGACGGCACCACCGACACGGCCGTTTCGCGCACGCGCATCGCGCCCGATTACAGCTATCTCTTCGTCGTCCCGGCGGGCGTCACGAAACTGACGCTCAAGGCCAGCGCCACCGATCTCTCGTTCAACAGCAGCGACGTCGTTTCCTTCACGTGGGACGTCGTCGCGAACAAACCGCCGCAGGACGTGACGCTCACGACCTCGGCGCCTTCGTCGTACATCGCGCGCAGCGTCGACGCGAACGTGACCTTCACCGATGAAGGCACGCTCGCGACGGTGAGCATCGCGGCAACTGGTCAACATGCTGACGGTTCCGCGTACGTCCTTCCGGCGACGCAGTTCACGCCCGCGCTGAACCAGCAGGTCTCGCGCGCGAATCCGACCGCGGCCTGGTCGCCGTCGCCCGCGAAGTTCACGATCAAGCTTCCTTCCGATCTGAAGGAAGGCGTGCCGCTGCAGCTCGCGGTGACGGTGAAGGATTCCGATCAGCAGCCGACGACGGTGACGTCGAACGTCGACGTGCTCGTCGACAACATCGCGCCTGTCGCGGTCTCGCTCGATCCCAAAGCGGAGACGCACTACAAATACGTCACCGGCGCGGCGAACACGTTCCCGATCACGCTGAAAGTGAAGGACGCCGAATCCGGCGTCGTTCGCGCGCACGTTTCGTACGACGGCAACGACGTCGATCTGACGAACGGCACGTACGACGCGGCCACCGCGACGTGGACGTTCACGACGACGGGCCACGTCGTAGCCAAGAACACCGACACGCGCGTTCACATCGTCGCGACGGCGTTCGATTACCACGGTAATTCCACGCCGTCGACGGTCGACGTGATCTTCGACAGCGTCAACGACGGCACGTTCCCGGTCGCGCAGTGGCTTTCGCCGCTCGACGGCGCCGCGCTGCCCGCGACGCTTCCGAGCGCGCAGGCCGTGACCGCGACTCTGCGGCTGCACGCAACCGATGACGTGCATGTCGAGAAGGTCGTCTTCAGCAGCCCCGACTTCGTCACGCAGCCGGCGGCGCTCACCGCGCCGACACGCACGGGCGACATCTACGAGCAGGTCGTCACGTTCAAACCGCTGACCGCCGGTACGCCGGTCGTCATCAATGCGACGATCAGCGATTCGGATACGCAGCACGACGTGACACTGCCGATCACCATCGATCCGGTCGCGATCGACATCGCCGGCGGCGACGCGATCATCACCGGAGACGCCGCGATCACCGCGTCGTCGGCCGCGCAGTACGCGAACCGCACCATCGTCGCGATGGGCAGCGGCACGGACCTCTACATCAAGGTTCCGCTCACGCTCGCGAATCTCATCGTGCTGAACGGCGCGCACGTCGGCAACCCCGACCGCGTGAAGCTCGACCTTACGATCAAAGATCACATCTTCGTCGACGCCGACTCCTCCATCGACGTCTCCGCCAAGGGTTACCTCGGCGGCCACAAAGTCAGCGAAGACGGGACGTTCACGAACAACTCGCCGCTCGGCATGACGGTTGGCAACGCACTGATGCCGGTCGCGATGGCCGGCTCGTACGGCGGCGCGGGTTCGGCCGATCCGGGCAACGAAACGATCACCGCGACTTACGGCTCGATCGACGCGCCGTCCGAGTTCGGCACCGGCGGTTCCGGTCAGCTGAACGGCATTTCGAAGGGCGGAAACGGCGGCGGCGCGATTGCGCTGCACGGCGGAACCGCGCAGAGCGATCTCGCGCGCTTCGTCGTCGCAGGTGTGATTCGCGCGGATGGTGAGTCCGGAGTCAGCCAGTGGGCGCCGGGCTCCGGCGGCAGCGTGCTCCTCGACGCGCGCGCACTCGTCACTGGTCCGTCGTCGCGCATCACCGCGAACGGCGGCGATGACGACGCCGCAAACAACGAACAGCGCGGCGCAGGCGGCGGCCGCATCTCCGCAACGATCGCGGAACGCTTCGACGTCACTTCTCTCGCGACGCTCATCCAGGCGCGCGGCGGTCGCAACGCCACGGGCAGCGAAGGTGCGACGTTCGTCGACGGTGGCGCGGGCTCAATCCTGCTGCGCCGTCCCGGCTCGATCGGAGCGGAGCTGATCGTCTCTTCGTTCGACGAGCGCGATCCGTCGTCGACGCATCTCACGCGTCCCACTCCGATCTCTTCAGCGAACGGCTCGCTCACGTTCTCCGCGATCACCGCGGGACCGCGCGCGCTCGTCCGCTTCGACGACGCGTACACGGTCGCCGATCCGCTGAACGTGAAAGTCGACGCGACGGCAACCGTGCTTCAGCCGGCTGACCTGCCGGCGATCACGATGACGACCACGCCGGCGAACGGCGCGAACGTCATTCAGAACACGAACATCGTCGCCACGCTCGGCGCGACGTCGAAGGCCGGCGTCGGACGGATCTCGTTCGCGTACACGGCCGGCACCGCAACGCCGCTTCAGTTCTTCAACTACGCGTCGCCGATTTCGGCGACGAATCCGACGATCCTCGTTTCGCCGACCGCAACTCCCGGCAACGCGACGCTCAAAGCGATCGTCGTCGATCGCGCTGGCCGCACGGCGGAAACCGCGGTGTCGACATTCAACGTCGTCGAGAACGTCGCCGCGAACATCACGCAGTTCGACGTCACGCCGGCGACCGAAGTCTTCGCCGGTCACACCATCGCCGTCGCTGCTGCAGCGACGGATGACGTCGCGGTCACATCGCTCACGCTCGCGGCGACGAACGGCTTCACTGTCACGTCGCAAAACCCGGTCGTGAACGGTCTGTCGACGTCACGCACGTTCAGCGTTGCCGTTCCGGCAGCTGCGACGAGCGGCACGAAGATCGATCTCACGCTCACCGCTGCCGACAATTTCCCGGGACGCGCCGCAACGTCACAGCTGAAGAGCGTGACGGTTGCAGCCGATCCGAATCCGCCGTCGATCACCGTCAGCTCGCCGACCGCGAATCAGACGTTCCTTGTCAGCTCCTCGACGACGATTCCCGTCCGCGCGGTCATCACCGACGCGGAAGTCGCAGTCGATCCGACGAAGGTGTTCGTGTCGCTCGGCGGCGCGACTCCGGTCGCGATGGTCGTCGATCCCGCGGTCACGAACGGCTACAAAGCCGATCTCCCGATTCCGCCGGTCGATGGTTCCGATCCGGTTGCGAAGACGGTCGTCGTGACGGCGCGCGATTACCAGGGCAACCTCGCAACCGCGCCGGCGATCAGCATCAACATTCAGCCGGTCTTCGATCCGAACGGTCCGGTCGTTTCGTGGCTCTGCCCGAGCGTCGGCTCCGGTGCGGCGTTCCCGGCCGGTTACACGGCGACCGTGCGCGTGAAAGCGACCGGCGCGAGCAGCGACAACGGCATCACGTCCGTCAACTTCTTCGTCGGTAACTCGCAGACGCCGGTTGCAGGCTCGCTCGTCAACGGCCTCTATCAGGCCGCGATCACGATTCCGTCCGGCAACGACGGTGACAGCATCGTGCTGCGCGTCGTCGCAACCAGCATTCGCAACAACACCACCGCCGTCACCAACAGCGTGACGCTCGTCGCCGGCAGCGTCATCTCCGCGGACAAGCAGATCATCACCGGCGACACGCAGTACGACAACCGGACCGTGATCATCACGGGACCGGCGAAGGTCATCATCGACGGACCGCACACGTTCACGCGCCTGGTCGTGCTCGATGGCGCGACGGTTACCCATTCGGCGCTCGCCAGCGGCGGCGCGGCGGGTCTTTCGGTCACGGTCACCGACCTCACTTACGTGTCGTGCAACGGCGTGATCGACGTCAACGGCCTCGGCTACGGCATCGGGAAGAGTTATCCCGGCGCGAGCGCGGCCACCGGTCAGACCGGCGGCGCACACATCGGTCTCTCGACTCCGTGGGGCGGCGCGGCCGGCTCGACGTACGGCAGCATCTATCGTCCGCAGGAAGCGGGCGCCGGCGGCGGCGATTCGGCGCCGGGCGCCGGCATCGTTCGCATCATCGGCGGCCGGGTCGCGATCGACGGACTGCTCCGCGCCAACGGCGCAATCGACAACAGCCGCAGCGGCGCCGGTGGCAGCATCTGGATCACCGCCACCGACTTCGGCGGCAACGGCGCGATCGAAGCGCGCGGCGGCGATGCCTTCTACGACGCCGGCGGCGGTGGCGCGATCTCCATCGAGTACAGCGGCGCGTCGATCGGCAGCATGTTGACCACCGGCATGCTCGCCCGCGGCGGCGACGGCAATGAAGCCAACGGTCACGCCAACGGCGGCGCCGGAACGGTGTACGTGAAGTCGCCTTCGTCGACGTTCGGCGATGTCGTCGTCGACAACAAATGGATCGCCGGCGGTTCCGCGAGCGCTCAGTTCCCGGCGCTCGGCAGCGGCTTCGCGCTCAGCGGATCAAACGGCGCGACGCTCGTCACCGATCGGACGATCGACATCCCGGCGTACTTCGTCGGTCACTGGATCGAGATCTCGACGCCGGCCGGCGTGCTGAAGGGCACGTGGCGCGTCGGCGCGGTCTCGGCGAAGACGGTGACGCTCTCCGCCAACGGCAGCGTTGCCGCAAACGTGCAGCCGGGCGACAAGTGGCAGGGCGTCTATCGCTTCGACACGCTGCAGGCGCCGAACGGCGACGGAATCATCTCGAACGATCCGATTCGCCTCGGCGTCGACGGCGTCATCAACGTCATCGGCGCGACGCGCGCCGGCCAGTTCCTCGAGCTTCTCAGCCCCCTCACCGGTACGAATGTCACCGTGACCGGCAACGTTTCCATTCCGGGCATCAACGCCACGACGCTGACCGTGAAAAACGGCGCGACGCTCACCGTGCCGGTGAACGGCACGACACCGAACTCCGTCACGCTGAACGTGAGCGGTGCGCTGACGATTGAAGCCGGTGCGTCGATTGACGTCTCCGGCCGCGGCTACAGCACCAACCGCACGTATCCGGGAGCCACGGCGGCGACCGGTCAGACCGGCGGCGCGCACCTCGGTCTCTCGAGCGCGTGGGGAGGCGTGGCGGGCTCCACGTACGGCAGCATCTATCGTCCGCAGGAAGCAGGCGCGGGCAGCGGCGACCAGAACTGGGGCGGCGGCATCGTTCGCGTCATCGCCGGAACCTTCACGAACAACGGAGCCATTCGCGCGAACGGCGGTTCGACTTCGAACCGCAGCGGTGCCGGCGGCAGCGTCTGGATCACGGCGACGAACGTCGCCGGATCGGGCGTCATCGAAGCGCGCGGCAACGATCAGTTCTATGACGGTGCCGGCGGCGGCGCGATCTCCATCGAGTACAGCGGCACGGCGACCGGCAACATGTTGACGACCGGCCTCCTCGCGCGCGGCGGCGACGGCAACGACGCCAACGGTCACTGGAACGGCGGCGCCGGAACCATCTATGTGAAATCGCCGTCGTCGACTTACGGCGACGTCATCGTCGACGACAAGTGGCAGCCCGGCCCCTCGTCGAGCACGCAGTTCCCGTCGCTCGGCAGCGGCGTCGCGCTCAGCGGCTCGAACGGCGCGACGCTCGTCACCGATCGGACGATCGACATCCCGGCGTACTTCGTCGGTCACTGGGTCGAGATCTCGACTGCCGGCGGCGTTCTCAAAGGCACGTGGCGCGTCAGCGCGGTCTCCGCGAAGACCGCGACGCTCGTCGCGAACGGCAACGAAACGATCAGCATCCAGCAGGGCGACAAGTGGCAGGGCGTCTACCGGTTCGACACGGTGCAGGCGCCGAACGGCGAGATCATCATCACGAACGATCCGATCCGCCTCGGCGTCGACGGCGTCATCAACATCACCGGCGCGACGCGCGCCGGCCAGTTCCTCGAATTCCTCCAGCCGGTCACCGGCACGAACGTTACGGTCACCGGCAATGTCTCTCTGCCGGCGATCAACGCGACGACGCTCACCGTGAAGAACGGCGCGACGATCACGGTGCCGGTGAACGGCACGACGCCGAACTCCGTCACGCTCAACGTGAGCGGTGCGCTGACGATTGAAGCCGGTGCATCGATCGATGTTTCCGGCCGCGGCTACAGCACCAACCGCACCTACCCGGGCGCTTCACCGGCGACCGGTCAGACGGGCGGCGCGCACCTCGGTCTCTCGAGCGCGTGGGGAGGCGTGGCCGGCTCGACCTTCGGCAGCATCTATCGCCCGCAGGAAGCGGGCGCGGGAAGCGGCGATCAGAACTGGGGCGGCGGCATCGTCCGCGTCATCGCCGGCACCTTTACAAACGAAGGTGCGATCCGCGCGAATGGTGGCTCGACTTCGAATCGCAGCGGCGCGGGCGGCAGCGTCTGGATCACGGCGACTGACGTCGCCGGATCGGGCGTCATCGAAGCGCGCGGCAACGATCAGTTCTATGACGGTGCCGGCGGCGGCGCCATCGCCATCGAGTACAGCGGCACGGCGACCGGCAACATGTTGACGACCGGTCTCCTCGCACGCGGCGGCAAAGGCAACGACGCCAACGGTCACTGGAACGGCGGCGCCGGAACGATCTATGTGAAATCGCCGACGTCTACCTACGGCGACGTCATCGTCGACGACAGGTGGCAGGCCGGCCCCTCCTCGAGCACGCAGTTCCCGGCGCTCGGCAGCGGCGTCGCGCAAAGCGGCTCGAACGGCGCCACGCTCATCAGCGATCGCGCCGTCGACGTTCCGGCGTACTTCGTCGGTCACTGGGTCGAGATCTCGACGCCGGCCGGCGTGCTGAAAGGCACGTGGCGGATCGCTTCCGCACTGGCGAAAACGATCACGCTCGCGCCGAACGGCAGCGTTGCCGCCGACGTGCAGCCCGGCGACAAGTGGCAGGGCGTCTACCGGTTCGACACGCTGCAGGCACCGAACGGCGAGATCATCATCACGCCCGATCCGATTCGCCTCGGCGTCGACGGCGTCATCAACATCACCGGCGCCACGCGCGCCGGTCAGTGGCTCGAGTTCCTCAATCCGTTCACCGGTACGACCGTCACCGTCACCGGCAACGTCTCGCTGCCCGGCATCACGGCGACGACGTTGACGCTGAAGAACGGTTCGCAGCTGACCGTGCCGGCGAACGGCACGACCCCGAACACGCTCGCGCTCAACGTCAGCGGAGCGCTGACCATCGAGCCCGGCGCGGCGATCAACCTTTCCGGCGCTGGCTACAGCGCCAACCGCACCTACCCGGGAGCCACTCCGGCGACTGGACAGAGCGGCGGTGCTCATATCGGTCTTTCGTTCCCGTACAACGGGGTGATCGGCAGCAGCTTCGGCAGCATCTATCGTCCGCAGGAAGCAGGCGCGGGCAGCGGCGACCAGAACTGGGGCGGCGGCATCGCCCGCATCATCACGGGTACCTTGACGAACGACGGAGCCATTCGTGCGAACGGCGGCATCAGCTCGAATCGCAGCGGCGCCGGCGGCAGCGTCTGGATCACCGCGACCAACGTCGCCGGATCCGGTGTCATCGAAGCGCGCGGCAGCGACCAGTTCTACGAAGGTGGCGGCGGCGGCGCGATCGCCATCGAATACAGCGGCACCGCAACCGGCAACATGTTGACGACCGGCCTGCTCGCGCGCGGCGGCAAAGGCGACAACAACAACGGTCACGGAAACGGCGGCCCGGGCTCGATCTTCATCAAGTCTCCGACGTCGACGTACGGCAGCGTCACCTTCGACAACAAGGCGATGGCCGGCAGCTCCGCCATCACCGATCTCCCCGCGCTCGGCATCGGCACCGCGCAAACCGGAAGCTCCGGCACGACGCTCGTCACCGATCGCTCGGTTGCGATCCCGGCGTACTTCGCCGGTCACTGGGTCAACGTCACCGATTCCACCGGCGCGCTGAAAGGCAGCTGGCGCATCGGCACCATCAGCAACAAGACCGTCACGCTCGTGCCGAACGGCAGCGAGACGATCTCGATTCAGCCCGGCGACTTCTGGCGCGGCGCGTACAAGTTCGACAGCATCACGCTCCGCACGGCGAACGTGCAGACGTCCGAGCTCGTCGAAGCTCCGGCTCCTGACAGCGTCTCCTCGACCTACGCGTTCGGCAATCCCGCCGCGCCGAAGGTCGACGCGACGAAGTTCTCGTTCACCAGCGGCGGCGCCGGTCCCGCGCTCGTCGCGGCTGCAGGCGCGGTCACCGATCCGGACGGCTCGCTCCTCGTCACCATCACCAACGTCCGGACCGCCGCAACGTGGACCGTCACCATCAGCAACGGCGCCGCGTTCACGATCGGCCTCGCAGGCAATCAGGGCGACACGATCAAGGTCCGCGCGAAGGACTCGCACAAGTACCCGCTCGAATCGATCGACGTCGTCGTCGGCACGCTGCCGACCGGCAGCCCCGAAGTGACGCAGGTCCCGCGTGCGACGCTTTCGTCGGACACGAACTTCCGCGCGCGTCTCCTCGCCTTCGACGGCATCACGCTCGCCGTGGCCGGCAACGGCGACAAGGTCGCGCTGCTCAACGTCGCCGATCCGCTCCATCCGACGGTCACGCGCACGATCGCGTTCAACAACGGCACGATCAGCCGCGTCGCCATCGCCAATCGCACGCTGTACGTCACGGCGAACGATCTCGTCACACTCGATCTCGACGACCCGAACTCTTCGCCGATCTACACGCCGGACGCCAACAACGTCGAGACGACCATCGCCGTCGACGGCAGCGGGTACGCCTTCACGACCACGCCGCACAACGGAGACGCGCGTCTCCGCATCTACGACGTTTCCGTTCGTGGCGGCGTGCCGCGCGTGGCGAACGAATACGCGTGGAGCGGGAACACCGGCGGCGTGCTGTTCCGCGACGTCAACTTCTACAGCCACTACGTCGTGCTCACCACTCCGGACACGGCCAACAACCGCGGTCACGATGTCGTCGTCATCGATCGCAAAGACATGAACGGCATGACCTTCGTCGCCGATCTCGACGTCCCGAACTTCGCGGCGTCGCGCGGCACGATCGTCGGCTCGAATCTCTATCTCGTCGGCTCCGGCAGCAGCGAGATGGTCGTCGTCAGCCTCGCCAATCCGGCGGCGCCGGTCGTCACCGGCCGTACCACGCTGCTCGCCGGCGCGACCGGAATCGCCGCGAACGCCACCGACGCGATCGTCGCCGACCAGGCCACGGGCGTCGTCGACGTCAACGTCACCAACTCCGCGCAGCCGTCGGTTGCCGGCAGCGTCGGCACTTCCGGCGCCGCGTGGGACGTCGTGCTCGCGCCGCCGTATGCGTTCATCGCGAACGACAGCGGCATCAGCATCATCCCGATGGCGCTTCCGCCGTCGATCGACACGACGAAGATCACGACGTCGCTCAGCGGCGCGACCGCGACCATCACCGGCACCGCCAAGGCGATCGTCGGCGCTGCGCCGCTGTCGCTCACGTTCCTCAACACCGCAGTCGCAGGCGCGACGCCGGTCACGACGACCGCGGCCGCCGACGGCAGCTTCACCGTCACCATCGCCGCGGCAGCGGGCGATCCGTTCACGCTGCAGGTCACCGATTCCACGAATCGCGTCACCGGTCCGGTCTCGATCGGAAGCGCTCCGTTCGGCGCCTCCGTGCAGCCGCAGCTGCTCAACGCGTCGGTGACCGGCGACTCCGCGTTCCGCGCGCGCCTCGTCGCGACCGAAGGCAATCGCATGGTCGTCACCGGTTATGCGGGCAGCAGTCGCGCGATGATCTACGACACGACCAATCCCGGCTCGCCGTCGTTCATCCGCTCGGTCGCACTGACGGGCGTCATCCGTGACGTCACGATCCGCAACGGCTGGGCGATCTTCGCCTCGAACGATCTCATCCTGCTCAATCTCGCCGACTCCGCGGCCACGCCGATCACGCTTCCTGACATCGGCAACATCGAAACCGGTGTCGCGGTCGCCGGCAATTACGTCTTCACCGGCACGCCGCACAACGGCGATGCGCGCATCCGCATCTACGACATCTCCAGTCCGACGTCTCCGCGCTGGGTGAACGATCAGGCCTTCAGCGGAAGCGTCGGCGGCATTACGTTCAAAGGATTCGCGGTGCTCGGGGACAGCTACCTCGTGGCGTTCAGCTCCGATATCGCGAACAACCGCGGTCACGACGTGGTCGTCATCGATCGCCGCGACATCAACTCGATGAAGGTCGTCGCCGATCTCGACATCCCGACCTTCGACGCGTTCCGCGGCCGCATCTCCGGCACGACGCTTTACCTCGCCGGTTACTACGGCGCGGCCGTCGTCAATCTGGCCGTGCCGTCGTCACCGACGTACACGAAGCTCGCGGTTTCCGGCACGCCTCAGGGCGTCGACGTCTCCGGCGCGACGCTCGCCATCGGCGACGGCGCTGCCGGCGTCACGATGTTCGACATCACCACGCCGCTCACCCCGCGCGCGCTCGGCACGCAGTCGATCGGCGGCATGACGTGGGGCGTTGCCTTCAACCGCGGTCAGCTTTACGCCGCGAACGAACAGGGCATCGTCACGCTGCGCGACATCGCCACCGGCCCGACGATCACGCAGTCGCTCATCTCCGTCGGCGGCGATACCGTCAGCCTGGCGAACGTCGCCATCGGCGCCGATTCGGTCAGCGGCGTCGCACCGATCAACATCGAAGTGAAGGACAGCGCCACCGGCGCGTCCGTCACGCGCCAGTACCTCGCCGCCGGCATGCTCGTCTCGGTTCCTGCGGCGTCCGGCGACACCATTACGGTCAAAGTCACAGACGCCCTCGGCCGCGTCGCCGGCCCGATCGCCGTCGGCGTCGTACCGTTCGGCAGCGCCGTGAAGACGGTGCCGATCACGGTCGCGCAAACCGACACCGCGTTCCGCGCGCGCCTCCTCGCCAGCGACGGCAACAAGCTCGTCGTCACGTCGTGGGAAAGCGGCAGCGGCGCGATCGTCATCTACGACGTCACCACGCCGGACAACCCGGTCGTCTGGCGTCAGCTGACGGTTCCCGGCACGATCCGCGGCGTGACCACGACGAACGGCTATGCCGTCGTCGCGAGCGACAACCTCGCACTCGTCAGCCTCACCGATCCGACCGCCGCGCCGATCCTCCTGCCGGACGCGAACAACACCGAAACTGCCGTTGCAGTCTCCGGTGTCTACGCGTTCACCGGCACTCCTCACAACGGCGACGCGCGCATTCGCGTGTACGACATCAGCGATCGCGCGAACGCGCACTGGGTCCGCGATCAGGCATTCAGCGGCACCGTCGGCGGCATCACCTTCCGCGGTCTGACGACCTACGGAGACAACTACCTCATCGCGTTCAGCTCGAGCGTCGCGAACAACCGCGGCCACGACATCGTGATCATCGATCGCCGTGACGTAACCAACATGAGCGTCGTCCGCGACCTCGACATCGCGAACTTCGATGGTTTGCGCGGCAAGGTCTCCGGCGCGACGCTCTACGCGGTCGGCGCCAACTCCGCGGTCTCGCTCGATCTGACGAACATGACAACCGCGACGCCGAAGACGCTTGCGACGCCCGGTCATCCGCTCGGTGTCGACATTTCGGGTCCGACGCTCGCCATGGGCGACGGCACGAACGGCGTCGCGTTCTACGACGTCACCTCTCCCGCTACGCCGAAGTCGCTTGGCGAACAGGCTACCGGCGGATACGCATGGGACGTCCTGTTCAACCGCGGCGCGCTTTACGTCGCGAACGAGAGCGGGCTCTCCGTCATCACCAGTGTCGGCAGCGCGCCGCTCATCCGCCCCGAGCTCATCACCATCACCAGCGACGGCAACGCAACGGCGCAGATCTCCGGCGCCGCGAATGCGATCACCGGCCAGCCGTCGCTCACGATGACGATCTCGAACGCGAGCCGCAGCACAACCACGACTTCCTCGACGATCGCGAGCGACGGCAGCTTCAATACCGCCACGCTCAATGCGATGCCGGGCGACGCGATCCTCATCACCGTGACCGACGGCGGCAACCGCAGCACCAGCGCGGTCGTCGGCACCGTGCCGTTCGGTACCGCGCTGGCGATTCCGATCACGGTCGCGCAGACGAGCAGCGCATACCGCGCCGAGCTCATGGCGCTCGGCGACGGCAAGCTGGTCGTCGTAGGCTCGAGCACCGATTCACGCGTCGTCATCTACGACGTTTCGAATCCGGCAGTTCCTGTCTTCTGGCGCAGCGTTGCCGTGGCCGGCACGATTCGCGACGTCAGCGTCACTCCCGGCTACGCCGTCATCGCCTCGGACGACCTCGTGCTCGTCAGTCTCACGGACGTGGCCGCGGCGCCGATCCAGATGCGCGATCTGAACAACGTGGAAAACGCGGTGTTCGTCTCCGGCAACTACGCCTTCACCGCGACGCCGCATAACGGCGACGCGCGCATCCGCATTTACGACATCTCCGATCCGCAGAGTCCGCGCTGGGTCCGCGATCAGGGCCTCAGCGGCTCGGTCGGCGGCGTCCGCTTCCGCGGGTTCACCGGTTATGGCGACGATTACCTGATTGCGTACACCGAGCAGACGGCGAACAACCGCGAGCACGACATCGTCGTCATCGATCGCCGCGACATCAACAATCTCTCCGTCGTCAGCGACACGGCTATCGGCGGGTTCTCCGCGTGGCGCGGTACGGTGGTCGGTACGACGCTTTATGCCGTCGGCTACACGGGCGGCGTTGCCGTCGTCGACCTTCGCAATCCCGCGTCGCCGGCGTACACGCTCATCCCGTCCAACGGCACGCCGCTCGGTATCGGAGCAAGCGGCTCGACGCTGGCGGTCGGAGACGGCACGGGCGTTACGTTCTACGACACGACGAACGCGCTCGCACCGGTCATGCGCGGCAGCCAGACCACCGGCGGCCTCGCACGCGACGTCATCTTCTATCGCGGCCAGCTCTATGTCGCGAATCAGACCGGCATCGTGGTGCTGCAGAACGTTGCCGCTGCGCCGACCGTGGAGGCGAATCGCATCACCGTCACGACTGACGGCGCCGCGACCGCCACCACCTCCGGCGCTGCCGGCGCGGTCACCGGACTCGGTCCGATCACCGCGAGCATCTCGAACGCCGGCGGTACGGCGGGTGGAGTGTCGATTGCCGCCGACGGCTCATTCACGGCAACGTCGCTCGGCTCCGCCGCTCCCGGTACGAAGCTGACGTTCACGACGACCGGCCGCGGCAATCGCAGCGGCGCGCTGACGTTCGCGGTGCCGTTCGCGGCGAGCCGCTTCGTCGTGCCGGCCGGTCAGGCCCAGGCGAATGAAGAGGCGTATCGCTCGCGGCGCATGGCGATGTCGGGCAACTGGCTCGTCGTCGCGTCGCGTCCCGATTTCCCGTCGGGCCGGATGCTCATCTACGACCTCAACAACATCACCGCCGCGCCGCGCGTCTTTGTCTCGAACGGCGGCGTCAACGACTTCACCGTCGCGAACAACACGCTTTATCTCGTCGCCATCGACTTCGGCACGCTCGATCTCACCAATCCGACCTCGCTGGCGAACTACGCTGCCGATCGCGGCAACGTCGAAACGGCTGTCGGCCTCTCCGGCAATTACGTCTTCAACGGCACGCCGCACAACGGCGACGGCCGCGTCCGCGTCTACGACGTCACGACACCGTCGGCGCCGGCGTGGGTCGGCGACAGTCCCATTCTCGGCGGCGTCACACACCGGAAGATCATTCCGTTCGGCTCGACGTACCTCGTCACGCTGACGACCGACACGGTCAGCGGCCGCGAGCGCGACGTGATGATCCTGAATCGCACCAACCCCGCTGCGATCACGTTCGTCGCCGATCTGCCGATTCCGAACTTCGTCCCGGTCGACGCGGTCATCGACGGCAGCACGCTTTACGTCACCGGCGGCGACGCCGGCGTCGCGATCGTCGACCTCACCAATCCCGCCGCGCCTGCACTCGTCAGCGTCACGAACACGCCCGGCGTCGCTCGCGGCATCGCGCTCACTTCCGCGAACGAGCTGGCTGTCGCCGACGGAAGCGGCGAAGGCATCACGTTCATCAACATCACCGACAAACAACATCCAGTCGTCAAGGGCTCGCAGCTGTTGCCCGGCAACACCGCCGACGTGAAAGCGATCGGCAAGACGCTCTACACAGCAAGCGACAACGTCATCAACGTCGTGACCCGCCCGTAGCGGCGGGTCACGAGCCGTCCAAAGTCACCGTCCCAGCTCAGAGTCACGTCCGGAAAAAAACGAATGAAGAAGCTTGTCCTCAGTGTCCTCGCCGCCACCGCGCTCGTCGCTCTGCCGCTTCGCGCGCAGACCGCGCCGTCGCCCGACGTCTCGTACGCCGACAATTTCCAGAGCTACGGCGCGCACGCCAATCCTCCGGGATGGGTGGACACATCCGTCGGCAGCAGCAAGCCCGCGGCCGAGGGTCTGTACAAGACCTGGCCCGATCCGCTGCAGGGAAATCAGGCCTCGAACCTCGTCTACGGAACGGTGCAGAGCTCCGGCAAGCCGGAAGGCAACAACCCGCGCATCGGTACGTTCTCGACGCTGACGACGAAGACGTTTCCGGGCAAAGGCCGCTTCGAATATCGCGGCCGCTTCATTCGCACCGATGTCGACACGCGTATCGGCTTCACCGTCTTCTCTTCGTATCCCGAGCTCGATCGTTACTACCTCATCGGACTGTGGGAAGGAGCGACCGGCGCGCCGCTGACGATGCAGGTCTTCTCGTTCGGCGCCGGCGCGCTCACCGGCACGACCAACAGCGCGTTCACGCCCGCGATCAACAAGTGGTACCGCTTCGCCATTCAGGCCGATGACGTCGACGGCGCGACGCTGCTGCGCGCGCGCTTCTGGCTCGAGTCCGATACCGAACCGACGAAGTGGACGATCGAAGCGAAAGACTCCACCGCCACGCGTCTCACTTCAGGACGCATCGGCATCTGGTCCGCCGTTCGCGGCGACGCGTTCGTCGACGACATCACCGCGCATTCGCCGGTCGATCACTCCGCACCGACGATCGCGTTTTACGACAACGTCACCAACGCGCTGCTCGATCCGACGGTCGTCGCGCTCTTCAACAAGCCGGCGCAGATCCGCATCGAAGTCAAAGACGATTTTTCGACGATCGCGACGAACGAAGCGAAGCTCGACGGCGTCGCGTACGTCTCCGGCACGCCGATCGCGACCGATGGTCCGCACCACATCACTGTCCACGCCGTCGACGCACCGGGCAACGCGGCGGACGCGGCACTCGACCTCATCGTCGACACCAAACCGCCCGCCATCACCCTCTTCGGCAACGACGTCGATTTCGAAAACGGAAAGATCTTCGCGTCCGACGTCCGCCTTACCGCAACGATCACTGACCTTTCGAAAACGACCTCGGTCGTGAAGCTCGACGACATCGTCGTCACGCTGCCGCTCCCGGTCGCGGAAGAGAAAGTCCACACCGCGACCGTTACCGCGACCGACATCGTCGGCAACTCGGCGAGCGTCGCGAAGACGTTCACCGTCGACAAGACCGCACCGGTCGTCACCGCATTCGCGAACGGCGTCGAGCTGACGCAGAGCTCGACCTTCTCGACCGATGTCACGCTGACGTGGACCGCGACGGACCTCACGCTCGATCGTGTCACCGCGACGCTCGACGGCAACGCCATCACTTCCGGCACCGTCATCACCGATGAACGCGTGCACACACTCGTCATCACCGCGACCGACAAGGCGACGCACTCGACGACGCTCACGCGCACGTTCCCGCTTTCGAAAACGAAGCCGGGCGTAACGATCATCGCGAACGGCCAGCCGCTCGAAAGCGGCAAGGCGTTCAAAGTTCCGGTCACGTTCCATTTCGACATTCAGTCGCCGACGCCGACCACGACGTCCGCGACGGTCGACGGCGCCTCGTTCAACGACAACGGCACCGTCTCGAGCGAATCGCCCGATCACACGATCTCCGTCAAAGTCACGAACGCCAGCGGACTCACGACCGAGCTCGGGCCAATCCCGTTCTCGATCGATCTTCATCCGCCGGTCATCACGCTGACGGAGAACGGCACGCCGTTCACCGATGCGATGAAGTTCGCGCGCGACGTGCTGCCGGTCGTCGTCGTCACCGACAACCAGACCGCGAATCCCGAGCGCCATCTGTTCGTCGACGGACTCGAGTTCTCGATCGGCGATCCGATCACCTCCGAGAAGATCGATCACACGATCGCCGTGACGGCCGTCGACAAAGCCGGCAACAGCGCGTCGATCGGACCGTTCCACTTCGTGCTCGACAAGACGAAGCCGGTGGTCAAGCTCACCGACGGCGATCGCAAAGCGTTCGCTGCCGACGGCTCATCGCTCTTCAATCATCCGGTCACGTTGATCGTCACCGTCACCGACATCACCGAAGCGAAACCGTCGGCGACGCTGAAGGGCGCGCCGCTCGCGCTCGGCACCGGCGTGAAGCAGGCTGATGGCAGCGTCGTCTACACGAGCGCGCCGATCGCGGCCGATGATCTCTACGCCGTCTCCGTCACCGCGACCGACGCGGTGAATTTGACGAGCGATCCGGTCACCGCAACGTTCCGCATCGACACGACGCCGCCGGTCATCACGTTCACGGCGCCCGATGCGAATGCGACCGTCGCGACGCCGACGATTCTCGCGACAGGCACGAGCGACGACGCCATCAGCGTCATCGTCAACAGCCGCGACGCGAACGTCGACACGACCGCGAAGACGTTCGCGATCACCGGCGTCACGCTGCTCGAAGGCCGCAACGAGATCAACGCCACCGGCACCGATCTCGCCGGCAATCGCGGCGCCGCGACGCTGATCGTGAATCTCGACACGCGCGCGCCCGAACTGACGATCGTTTCGCCCATCGCGAACGCCTGCGTCAGCGCGACGACGCTCGCGATCTCCGGCCGCGCCTCCGATCCGCATCTCGGCGCGATCAAACTCTCGCTGACTCCCGGCAACGCGACGTCGACCGTCACGCCAAACGCGGACGGCACGTTCAGCGGTTCGCTGCCGCTGGCAGGTGAGGGCGACTACATCCTCTCCGTCGAAGCGGCCGATTCCGTCGGTCACTCCGCGGTGAAGACGCTGCCCGTCACCGTCGATCGCACGAAGCCGCGCGTCGAGTTGAGCGTCGCCGGTCAGCCGTTCACCGGCGGCGTCTTCAATCACCCGATCGCGATCGCCATTCGTGCGACCGATGCCGACACCGCCGCTTCGCTGAGCGCGACGCTCGGCGGCGCGCCGTATGTCTCGGGCACGAACGTGTCGGCGGAAGGAACGTACGCGTTGCGCGCAACGTCGACCGACTGCGCGGGCAACGCCGGCACCGCCTCCGCCGACTTCACGATCGATCTCACCGCGCCGAAGATCGTCACCTTCACGCCGGCTTCCGGCGCCACGATCGCGACCGCTTCGACGCCGATCACCGGCACCGTCGATGCCGACGACGTCGCATCGATCGTCATCGATGGCACCGCGGTTTCCGCCACCGTCACCGGCCGCAACTTCACCGTTGCCGCGCCGCTCGCCGAAGGCGCGAACAGCTTCGTCTTCATCACGACCGATCGCGCCGGTAACAGCAGCCGCCAGACGTATTCGGTCACCGTGAAGTCGACGACGCCGACCGTCGAGATTCTCGAAAACGGTCTGCCGTTCCCGGCGAACGCGCTCTACAACCGCGCGGTCGTTCCGGTCATCCGTTCGAATGAAGCGAGCGCCACGATCGCGGCAACGCTCGACAACGCGCCGTTCACCAGCGGCACGCCGGTCACCACCGACGGCGCGCACACCGTTCGCGCAACCGCGAGCGATGCGTACGGCCACAGCTCGACCGCGACCGCCACGTTCACGATCGATCGCAGCGCGCCGACGATCGTCGTCACGTCGCCCGCGAACGACAGCCACACGCTCGCAGCGTCGGTTGAAGTCAAAGGCTCGACGACCGGCAGCGTCGTTCGCGTCACCGTGAATGGCGTTCCCGCAACGCTCGCCGCCGACGGCTCCTTCACCTCAACCATCTCCCTCGACCTCGGCGCAAACGCAGTCCTCGCAACTGCCGTCGATCGCGCGAACAACAGCGCGTCGGCTTCGCTGATCGTGAATCGCGATGCGTCGCGTCCCGGCATCATCCTCTCCGCGCCCGCCAACGGCATGCTCACGAACCGGCCGACGATCACCGTCGCCGGTCAGGTGCTCACGCCCGGCACCGGCACGACCGTGACGATCAACGGCACGAGCGTCACGCCCGATGCAACCGGCGCGTTCCGTCTCGATGCCTTCTCGCTGACGGAAGGCGACAACGCGATCACGGCGGCGATCCCGGGAACGGCGAGCTCGGTCACGGTGCATGTCACCGCCGACTTCACGCCGCCCGTGCTTCACGTCCTCGCGAACAACGTCGACATGACTCCGGCGATGCGCTTCGGCACGTCGCCGTCGATCGTCGCGAACGCAACCGACAACAATCCGACCGGACTGAAGACGACGCTCACGATTGACGGCGTCGACGTTCCCGGCGCATCGCCAACGCTCGCCGATGGCGGTCACGCACTCACCGCGATTGCGCGCGATGCCGCCGGCAATCAGACGCGCATCGATCGCACGTTCTCCATCGGCTCGACCTCGTCGACCGGCGGCGGCTGCGCACTCTCGAATTTCGATCCGCCGAACAACGCAGCGGTCTTCTCGAGCTCGATCAAGTTCAGCGGCCGCACCGGCGGCGCCGCCGCGGTGCTCGTCAACGGCAATCGCGCGACGATCGACAGTGGCTCGTTCGCAACCTCGCTGCAGCTGACGAACGAAGGCGCGAACACGATCACGATCGCCTGCGCGAACGCAGACGGCACGCCGACCAGCGACGCGCCGACGACGATCACGATCTATCGCTACACGAACGCTCCGTCGGTCACGATCACGGCGCCGCAGAACGCGCAGGTGCTCGCGCAGAAGACGGTGAATGTCAGCGGCACGGTCAGCGCCGACGTGGTTTCCGGCGACGTCAACGGCGTGCCGTTCACGCCGTCCGCCGGCGCATTCACCGTCGCGAACGTTTCGCTCGCATCGGGACTCAACGTCATCACGGCGCGCGGCCGCAACGCCGCGGGCCGCATCGGCGTCGCCACGGTGCACGTCGTCGTCGCGTCCGGCGTGCCGACGATCTCGATCACCTCGCCGCTGCCGTCGACGCAGACAAGCGCCGCGACGATCGACGTCACCGGCGTCTACACGAACGTCGTGCCGTCTTCGATTCGCGTCGCCGGAAATGCCGCGACGACGAAAGCGTGGGGCGACACCACCGGCTCGTTCAGCGCAACCGTCACGCTCACTCCGAACAACACCACGACGATCTCCGTCACCGGCCAGAACGCCGCCGGCGTGCAGGCCAGCGCGAGCGTCGACGTGCAGCACGTTGCCGGTCCGTCGATCACCATCGCCGCGCCGGCGGACAACACCATCTATCAGTCGATTGCGACGACGCCCGATCCGATCTCCGGCACGTTCACCGGCGAAGGCGGCTCGACCGTCACCGTCAACGGCGTCGCCGCGACGGTGACCGGCGCGAGCTTCACCGCCGCCGTTCCTTTCGGCAACGCCGCGAACGGAGTCACGCCGATCATCGCGCGCGTCACCACGCCTGGCGGCGCGAGCTCGGCCGACGCGATTCGCATCATCCGTCTGCCCGCCGCGCTCACCGTTACGCAGACGTTCCCCGAAGCGAATGCAACGTCGGTCGACATCGGCACGCTCTTCGTCGTCCTCTTCTCGAACTCGATCGATGCGTCGACCGCGCGCGCGGGCGTCGTGCTCGCCGACGATGCGGGCAAAACGATCACCGGCACGCCGTTCGTCGATCGCGACGCGGTCAGCTTCGCGCCGGACGTTCCGCTCGATCCGGGCAAGCGCTACACGCTGACCATCACGCAGGCGCTGAAAGACATCGGCGGCCAGTCGCTCGCAACGCCGTTCGTGCTCTCCGTGACCACCGCGACGACCGCATCCGGCGTTGCGCCGCAGGTCGATCAGCCCGATCAGACCGGCTGCTTCACGACCGCGCAGATCACCGGCGTCGCATCGGCGGCCGGCGTTCGCATTCGGATGGATCTCGACGGCGTGCCGACGACGACCACCTCCGGCCCCGACAAAAAATTCACGTTCAATCTGACCTTCTCCGGTCTGCCCGGATTCCACATCGCGCGCATTCGCGAAGTCGGCGCCGACGGCACGCTGTCGCCGGAACGCGACGTCTGTTACCGCATCAACTGCGCCGGTCCGTCCGTGCTCGGCGCCACGCTCGATCGCTCCGCGAAGAAGCTGACGATTCAGTTCTCGAAGGCGATGAATCCGGCGACGCTCACCGCGTCCGTATCGGGCACGATTCGTCTTCGCGCCGGTTCGAACGCAGCGCTCGACGGCACCGTCGCGATGAACGCGGCGAACGACACCGCCGTCGTCACGTACAGCGGCGACGTCTCGACGTCACTCACGCTCACCGTCACGACCGGCGCGCAGGACGCGAGCGGCGTCGGTCTCGCCGGCGATTACATCCAGCCCTTCCCGATCGACGCCACGCAGACCGGCAACGGCTACATCACCGGCGCGGTTTACGACGCGTCGAACGGACGTCCGCTGCAGAACGCCGCGGTCGTCATCTCGCCCGCGACGAACGGCAACACGATCACGAACGAGCGCGGCGGCTACACGTCGTCGTCGCTCGGCGAAGGCGCGTTCACGATCGAAGCATCGGCCACCGGCTACACGAAAGCGTGGCGCCAGGTCGTCGTGCCGTCGGGCTCCGGCGTCGTGCCGATCGACATTCGTCTCACGCGCCGCGGCGCTGAAAAAGCGTCGGGCGCCGACGTCACGCTGACGCACGGCGGCGACACGCCAGTCACGAAACCGGCGCAGCTCTTCGTTCCCTCCGCCGCGCTTCCGGCCGGACACAACATCGCGCTCACCGCGGTCGGCGGACAGTCGCTCGCCGGCCTCCTGCCGCTCGGCTGGTCGCCGCTCGCGTCGGTCGAGATCGCGGTCGATCGCTCCTCAACTCCGCAGTCGATTCCCGCGAGCAAACTGACGTTCACGATCGGCAGCGCCGACGCCGCGGCGCTCGCCGCCGCGAATCAGTCGCTCACGCTCGCGCAGTACGACAGCGAGCGCGATGAATGGCGCGCCGTCGTCGCCGTCGCAACGCCGGTCGCCGGCAGCGTCACCGCCGACATCAACACCTCCGGCAACTACGCGCTCGTTTACGCCGACGCGCCCGCAGATTCGTCGATGCGTCCCGCGCCCGCGCGCGCCGGCGCCGCACTGCAGGGCGTCGCAAATCCGTGCGGCGCGAATCCCGATGTCTGCCGCCTCACGAAGAAAACCTTCAGCATCGATCCGCCGACTGTCGCGCCGAATGGCCGCGCCACGGCGACGCTCGTCACCATCGGCACCGACAAACCGTATCCGTCCGGCACCGCCGTTCAGGCGTACATCGATGAACAGCTGAACCTCGCCGACGGCAGCGTGCGCATCGATCCGCCGTTCGCCACCGACCTCCTGATGTATCGCGCCATCGGCGGCGCGACCGCGAGCGCCGTCTTCCACATCGCACCGACGTCCGAAGCCGCGGCGGTCACGCTGCGCGACGGCGTCGATCACATTCGCGTCGTCGACTATCCGGGCCGCGTCGATCGCGGCACGCTCATCGGCGCAGAAGGCGGGCGAGTGCCGGGCGATGATTCGATCTCGATCGACATTCCGGTCGGCGCCACCACCGACGCGCTGCACGCATCGATCACGCCGATGACCGCGACCGATCTCTCCTCGATCGGCTCCATTGCCGGCTTCCACGTCGCCGGCGGCTTCACGCTCGCACTCACGCGCGCCACCGACGCGGCCGTCGACATCAACGGCGACGGCATCGTCGACGTCGTTCCCGTCACGCTGCTCAAACCGGCGAAGGGCACGTTCACGATCGACAACGCGAAGTTCGCCACGTCGAATCGTCAGGTCGTCATCGCCGAGCTGCTCGACAAGAGCTCGTACGGTCCGATCGCGCGTCTCGCCGCAACGACCAGCGCCGCATCGACTCCCGCGACCGGCGTGCAGATCGTCACCACCGACGCGATCAATCCGGCGACGCTTCCCGTCGACGGCATCGTTCGCTCCGCTCGTTACGTCATCCTCACCGCCGACGCGCCGGTCGCGTTCGCATGGGGCCAGGTACATCTCGGCAGCGCCACCGGTCCGACCGTCGCCGCCGCGCTCGTCACCGCCGGAACCGGCAGCACGTTCGACGCGCCGCTCGGCGTGCGCGACGTCGCCCGCACGGGCGGTGTCTTCGCCATTCCGGTCGCCGCGCAACCGGCTGCTGCATTCGCATTGCGTCCGCGCAGCGCGACTACCGGCGACGGCGCGGTCAGCATCGCGACGTCGGCTCCCGCCGCCGGCTCGAGCGTCGCGTTCGGCGCGCTCGTGCTCAACGCACAGCAGCCGCATCTCGTCTCGCTCACTCCCGACGGCATCGAAGTTCCGACGAGCGGCTTCCACGCCGTCGCGACTTTCGATCTCGCGATCGATCCGTCCAGCGTCGCCTCCGGCATCGTCGTTCGCAACACCACGACATCGACGCTCGTCGCCGGCACCGTCAGCGCCGCCGGCTCGGTCGTCACGTTTACTCCGTCAGCGCCGCTCGCGGCGGGCGCGAAGTTCACGATCACCGTGCAGCCGTCGATCCGCACGCTTTCCGGCGCGCTCTTCGGCACGTCCGGATCCGCATCGTTCACGACTCCCGCACCGACGCCTGCGAACTCGCACGTCGATCCGTCGAAGGTGCGCATCACCATTCCGCAGAACGGCGTCTCCACGATTCGCGGCACCGCCGGCGCGCTGCCGGTCGGCTCGATCGCGCTCGCGATTCGTCGCGGCAACTACTTCGTCGAACAGTACCAGGTGCAGGTCGGCAAAGACGGCGCAACCGACGGCTCGTTCTCATTCAACATCGGCAACGGTCAGAACAGCGATGCCGTCACGATCGCCGACAAGATCGATCTGCAGGTTCAGGACGCGGTCAGCCACTCGACGATCGCCATCATTCCTCTGACGCCGTTCGTCACTGCTGATGGCAACGGCTTCGTCGCTCCGGTCGATGAAGAGACGACGTTCACGTCAGCCGCGCCGCTAAGCGTCACCGTTACGGTCCCCGCGGGCGCGTTCGACAAGCCGACGATCATCAACGTCGCTCCCGCATCGAAGAGCGACTTCGCGGGCGTGCCCGACATGGACACGGAGCTCCGCTTCTACGGCGGCGTCACGCTCGACTTCGAAGGCATCGCGAAAGTGCCACTCGAACTCGAGATGGCCGCGCCTCCCGGCACGCCCACCGATGGTCGCCAGTTCATGCTCGGCCGCCTCGGCAATACCAGCCGCGGACCGCACATCGAGATCGACGATCTCGTCACGCTCGTCAATGGCAAGTTCACCACGCGCCGCAGCGCCGCGACGAATTCCGCGCGCGTGATTCGCAGCATGGGCAACGTCAACTCGAAAAACACGCTCGTCGGCAGCGACGTTCGCGACTATCTGATCAAGACGATCAAGATGGGCAAGTACGCCTACACGAACATCGAAGTCTTCACCGGCAGCGGTGCGGGCTGGTGGGGCGTCGAAAGCCTGCAGACGAATCTCGACCTCTTCTGGGACTCGTATCACTCTCTGTACGCCTCTGAGTTCTACCTCACCTCCGGTCACGGCCGCGTCGTCGTACCGGTGCAGTCGGGATCGAAGTTCACCGTGCAGGCGGTCGACGCCTCGACCGGCATTCAGGTCTTTGAGAAACAGGTCGAGGGAGTGCCGGCTGGCGCGCCCGGAACCGTCACCGGAATCGAGCCGCTCGAAAACAACAGCGGCGGTCCCGTGCCGGTGTTCGGCGATCCGTTCAGCATTCAGCGCGCGGACATCGTGCCGGGCATTTCAGAGATCCACAGCGTTCCGGGCGTGAAGATCCTGACGCCGTGGGCGCTCAACGCACTCGAAGGCTCGGTGACGGTGATGCTCACCGCGACCGGCACCATCGATCCGCCGCCGCACATCCAGGTGCTGAACCCGCGCACCGGCGTGCTCTCCGCGCTTTCCACGACCTCGACGAGCGTGAACGCGCGCGTCGGCGACCGCCTTGTCATCTTCATGCAGTCGGATCGCGTCGATCCGCGCTCCGACATCTCAGTCGTCTTCAACGAACCGATCGCGCTGAGCTCGCCCGCGCTCACTCCCGAGCAACTCGATGAATACCTCAAGCCGCTCTTCCGTCTCGATCGCAACGAAGCGCTGAACCCAACCGATCCGGCGAACTTCCAGCCGTTCAGCGCGAAGATGACGTTCCGCATCGACTCCGGAAACCGGCGCGTGCTGATTCACACCGAGTTGCAGTCGGGCGCCGAATACCGGCTGCATCTCAGCAAAGACATCGCCGACGATTACACCGGCACGGGCGGCCCGCTGAAACTCGCGCAGATTCCGGGCGGCAGCGGCGGCGGCAGCGACATCGATCTCTATTTCGCCGTTCGCAAGCCGAAAGGCAACATCATCCCGACGCCGTTCTCGCTCAAGCACGGAAATGTGCGCGACCTCGCGCTCGACGGCAACCTCCTCTTTGTCTCCGCGATGGAAGGCGGCCTCTTCGCGTTCGACGGCTCTGATCCCGGCAATCTCGATCGTGTTCCGGCGCACTACGCATGGGCTCGCGCGATTCCGAGTGGCAGCGGCCAGTCATGGGCCGTCGAAGTCGACAAACACGGCCGCGTGTGGAACACAGCGCTTACCGGCGAGTTCGGCGTCATCCGTTCGTATCGCACCGAAGACTTCATCGACAAGTTCGGCGACGATCCGTCCAGTGCGTCCGCTCCCGACGCCGAGCTCCCGCCGGTCGAGATGTACGGCGGCGGCACTGTCTCGTGGCGGCCGGGTATCACCGTCGGCATCAACGCCGGCGTCGACACCGTGCTCCTCTCCGACCGTCCGGAAGCGACACCGCGCAAACTGCAGGTCGTCACGCAGGACGACTCGATCGTGCTCAACGTCGACAAGGATTTCGACACGAAGCTGAACGCGTCCAACCTCCTGGGCGCGGGCGGCACACCGACCGGCACCAGCGGCGACTTCAGGACCTACACGATCGGAGTACAGACGAGCGGTCTGACCTATCCGTACTTGACGCAGCGCGTCACCATCCGCAACGTGACTGCCGGTTTCCGCTGGTCGAAAGACGCCGAGTCCGGGCCAGCCGGCCTCACCACGGTGACGTTCACGAACGTTCTCGTGCGCGCCGGCGATCAGATCCGCATCGAGCGCAACCAGATGACGTACGGCGTCGTCACTCTCTTCGGCTACGGCGTCGGCATCTACGACTTCAACGCCATCGTTTCCAACTCGCGATTCGCGCAGGGTCTCGCCGGTTCGCTCGTCAAGCCGTACACGAAGCTCGGCACGATGGTCGATCTCACGACGGCCGGTCAGACGCTGACGTTTACGCCCGAAGCGATCGTCACCGCCGACACCGTCGGCGATGCGACCGGCCTCAATACGAAGGTCGTTCTCAACACCGTCGCACTGTTGCCGGCGAGTGGACTGTCGCTGTTCAGCGCGTCGCCGAAGGAAGGCACCGAGGCGAACGGTGAGACGACGGGTGAGGATCCGACGTCGTTCCCTGGTACCGGCTTCGGTACGCAGACGATGTCTCTCGTCGACAAACCCGAATTCAAACAGATCAAATCTCTCGTCTCGGTGAATGGCTCGCGCACGTTCATGGGCCGCTTCAACTCAATCGCGCGATACGACGTCGGCGACAAGACGTACGCGCTCATCTCCGGCGGTCAGTACGGCATCATCGCCGTCGACATCACCACTCCGAACTCACCGCAGCTCGCGGGCATCGTGTGGGTGCCGAAGGGCGCGTGGGCAGTTCGCGTCGCCGGCGATCGTTACGCGACGTCGCTCGATGGCGACGGCCGTTCGCTCCTGATCGATCTCTCGCACATTGACGAACGCGCGGAGAAGCTCGTGGCTCCGTGCAATGGCTGCACGCCGCTTTTCCCGACGCTCGCGGCCGCACTGAAATCCGGCGCCGATCCGTCG
>Ga0070701_10000022_pt1 | contig 40859 bp, 64 predicted proteins | sample KBSK5102metaG_FD_65451 | JGI IMG/M metagenome (GOLD analysis project Ga0070701, IMG submission 65451) | Corn, switchgrass and miscanthus rhizosphere microbial communities from Kellogg Biological Station, Michigan, USA - KBS K5-10-2 metaG | ecosystem: Host-associated > Plants > Roots >... | reverse complement strand
GCCAGGATGGACGCCATCGTTGGTTCGGGATCGGGCGTTGTCTCGGTCTTCTCGGGAGCCATAGATCCTTCTCGGAACGCGGGGCGGGTGGGAGTCCCCGCCCCGACGTCGACTTAGTCGATCGTGACCATCACGAAATTCGCTTTGCCCGCCACGCCGATCTGCGCCATCCGCCCGACGTACTGGCCGACGACGAGGTTGGTCGTGGTGATGATTTCCGCCGCGCCCGCGACTGCGCCCGGCGCCATCACCCCGGCCCCGAGCGCGGGCGTGCCCGCAATCAAGACCGATCCGATCCCCTTGACGAGGAGCCAGCCGAACTGACTGGCGGTGATGATGTACTGCGCGACGCCGACGAGCAGGCCCGTCGCCGTCGTCACCGGCATCTGGATGACGTTCTTGTACGGGTTGTGGATCAAGTTGATCCGGCTCGCCGTCGACCACGCCACGAGGACGCTGTCTTCCAGATCGAGGTTCACGGTGAAGGCGACCGACGCCGTGATCGCGGCGTGGTCTTTCACCATGTAGGTCGCACCCAGGTTCGGGGCCGTGTCGACGCCGAGATAGCCTTCGGCGTAGAGATTGGCGGCCCCGCCCGTCGCGGCCGGCGTGAAGACGGTCGACTGCGCCCCGGCGAGCGTGACGGCGGCCGTGCGCGCGAGGTGATCGGGAATCACCGCCGGGCCCTGGATACAGTTGCCGGCGACGAGATCGGCGCCGCTCCCGGCCTGGCAGTACCGAAACTGCCGGCCGTCTTTCGTGACGCCGATGGCGCCGAGCGGATGCTGTTGCGTGGCGCTCGACGTGAAGCCGTCTTGCGCGAGCAGGATCGGGCGATAGCTGAGTTTGGGCATGGGAACCTCCTTTCCTTACGCGATGGCCGAGACCACGGCGAGGCGCCGTGGGTTATCGGTAATCAGGTTGCCGATGGTGAGCACTTTGAACACGTCGTAGAAGGCATCCGCCGGCCGCACGGCGTCCTCCCCTTTCATCCACTGCATGTAGACGAACTTGAGATTGCGGTCATTCAGGATGTAGAGATTCGCCGCCGGACACGCGTTGTCGTAGGCCAGGGGAATGTCTTTGAACATGATGTTCTGGCCCTTGAAGCCGCGGACCAACTTGTCGGACGTGCTCGTGCGATTGAGCCGTTCGATCGCGGGGGTCAGCGATTCAAAGCCCTCGAACACGGTCTGCGACGTGACGGCGAAGGTCGGATTCTGCTGCCCGATGCCGTTCGACGCCGAGTTGTAGGCCGTCGTCATCGACGCGAGGAGAATCGAGAACGCCGTGCCGGCGCCACTGACCTGCTGATTGCGCCAGAAGGAGAACGTCGCGCGATTGATCAGGCCGACGGTGCCGACGGTCGGGGTCGTGGAGACGAGCAGTTGCAGCCCGCCGAAGGCTTTGCTCGACGTGCCCGTGCCATCGCCGAAGAACGAGGTGTTGATGACCTCTTCGACACTCGACTTCATGTTGGCGAGCTTGCGCGCTTCGAGGTTGTACTTGCGCGCCCCGCCGGCGGTGATGTTGCGCTCAAAGTCGGTCATCGGGACATCGCACCCGATAAACTTCCACGTGTATTCCGCGTTGTCGAAGGTGTCCGGCCGGGAGACCGTCAGGGTCTCCAGTTCGCTCATGAACTTGACGTTCGGATTGGTCGCGTATTCGAGGTTGGCGCGGATGACCGTGCCGTGTTCCTCTTGGAAGCCGTCTTGACTGCGAAGCTGTTCGAGGAGCCAATGCCGCGCGAAGATGTTGTCGACGGGATCCTTGTCGACATACGCTTCCCACGCGGCGCTGACGTTCTGTCCTCTGACGACGTCGGCCATAGTGATCTACTTTCAGCGGTCGCGGGCAGCGAGCCACGCGGCCAGTTCCCGCTCGGTCCGCGGCTTGGCGGGGGCGCCGGTCGCGCCGATCCCGTGGGCCGTGGTGCCGGCGGCTTTTTGTTTGAGACTGTCCAAGGCGCGGGCCTGGGCTTTACTGTCGAGGGTCGGCACGATCTTGGCCTTGCGCACGGCGAGGGCCGCTTTATGGGCGGTCCACTCCGGATGCTGATCCATCGTGGTCAGCACGTCGGCATACAGCGCTTTATCGCCGTCGAGAATCTCTTCCACTTCGGAAAAGGTCTCGTCGACCTTGGCGGCAATCTGCTGCTGCGTCTGCGCGGCCTGTTGCTGCGCGCGCGCTTTGTCGGCTTCCGACTTGCGCGCGGCGGCGTCCTGCTTGAGCGGCGCGACTTCGCGCCCGATCGCTTCACTCACCGCGTGCTGGATGAGCGCCTGCACCTTCTTCGCGGAGAAGGATTCGGAGACCACCGTCCCATTGGCATCGGTGACCTGGAGATCGGGCGAGAGATCGACCGGCGCCGGGGTGCGGCCACTCGCGAGCGTGCGGGCGGCGTGACTCCGGAGCTGGGGGCCATAGGCGGGATCGCGCCGGAGCCGTTCGATCAGGTCCGTCGCGAACGTCACCGGATCCCGCATGAGCGTCTGGAACGAATCCACGTGCTCGCGCGGGACGGTTTCAGCCCAGCCGTGTTGCGCGCGGTAGGCGGCGAGCGATTCGGCCGCCGCTTTGGTGCGCGCATTCTCGAGCGCTTTCGTGTGGGCCTCGAACGGAATTGGCCCGGGCGTGGCCTTGGGTTGAACGGGCGCACCACTCGGAGCGGACGTCTCGGCCGGCGCGGTGGTGGCAGGCCCCGGCGCAGAGACGGGCTCGGATGTGGCGGCGACCTTGGCGAAGGCGGCTTCAAAGCCCCGCTCATCGCTCTGGGGGCGCTCGCGCGACGGCGCAACTGACGACGGCGCACTTGTGGCAGGCGCAGCCGACGGCGTGTCAGTCGAGACGGCGGGCGTGGACGAAACGGTCGCGGTTTCCATCGTGTCCTCTGCCCCGCATGTGGCGCGTAGGCGTTTCCGTGTCCGCGTGTGGTGCGTGACATCCCCAAAAAGCGAGAGCCAAAAAGCCAAAGGGCCGCGACTAACAACGCACTTAGCGTCATCAGTCAGCGGCCCTTCGCTGATCAGCCCTTGTTCGGTTCTCGCGCGCCGTGGGCAACGGCGGTTCGGGAGCTACCCTAGCGAGATCCGTCCAACTTAGTCGTCTACATCATGGGCGCTCCACCGGCGGCGGCGGCATCCCGCGCACCGGCAACCCGCAGATCGCACAGATGATCGTCCCGCTCGGCCGCAGATACGGATCCGGGCTAATGCAGGGGCAGACGTCGGTCACTTCGCGTCCGCCTTGGTGTGTTTCGCGGCCTTGACGTGGACGGGCGCGGGCGGGGGCGGCGGGTTCACGTTGGGCACGGGGCTGTCGAGTTGATTCGCCAGGTCCGTGATCACGGCCGCGGCGCGGGCCATGCGGGCCGCTTCCCCGCCGGTGGTTCCGGCGGCCCAGACCCGATATTCCGCCGCCAGGATGCGGGCGTCCTCGGTCGTCATGCGGCGCGTCCTCCCGTCGGCGGGGTCACGCGGAAATCGCGATTCTTGCCGACGAACTCTCGACAGTGACAGGTGACGTAATAGCGCAGATCGTGCTCGGCGTTTTTCCCGACGAGATCGGTCTTGCAGCGGCTGCAGACGATCGTCAGTTTCAAGTACTGGGCGACGTCGGCGAACTGGCGCAGCCATTCCATGAGGCCGGCGGTCAGTTCGACGCGCTCGGGTCGCTTGCCGCCGAGCGTGTGGACGCCGTCGGGCGTCCAGATCGCGGGAGTGCCGTCACTCATGGTTCATTCCGTTCTGCCCACGCTCTGAATCCGCTCTTGCGGGCCTTGAACCGCAGCAGGTTCCGCCGCACGGTCACGAGGCGCGGAATCAACTCGCCGTACACGTTGTAGGGTTGCCGGTCCAGCCGCTCGCGATACGTCGTGCGAATCCCCGCGAGATCCTCCCAGAGGAGATCGCCCCGAAACGGGTCCGGCAGCTCGCGCTGGGCGCTCTCCCACGCGTCCGCGACGATCTGGCCGAGATTCGCGCGCGCCATCAGTGGCCTCCGGCATGAAACGCCTTCCACGCCTCGCTGCCCACCTCGCCGCACGTGGCTTTCACGTCGAGCGGTGGATCCTCCCGTGACGGCCCGCCGCTGCGAAACGCGCGCTCGATCAGGATCCGCACGTTCTCGGCCGTGACCGGATCCATGCGCGAGCACCAGTTGATCGTGTCGGGCGATTTGTCGGTGCCGTTCCGGCCGACGTGGCGCACCGCGTCGCTGTAGCCGTTGACTTTCTTCCAGTCGCGGAAGGCCTGCGCGGAGCGGAAGCGAATCGGGTGCGGCGTGCCGTTGGTGATCGTCACGTCGATCTCGTCCCCGATGACGGTCGAGACGCCCCGCGCATGATCCTGCGGCCCGCGCCGGCAGAATGGATACATCCCGACTTCGAGCACCGTGTGACAGCGCTCGCAGATCATCGGCGTCGTCCTCGCGTCTCGCCGTCCCGCCGTTCGCGCCACGCCAGGGGCGGCAGCGGATCGATCAAGCCGATATCGCTCGGATCCATTACTGCACCATCCCGCTGGTATGCGGCGAGGCGGGCTGCGGCCGGGCGAGCGACGGCGCGCCCGGCATGTTCCCGGTTTCCTCGCTGTGATGCTTGCTGACCTTCTCGACCTGATCGGCCGCGCCGCCGTGCGGCAGGGCTTTGATCTGCGCCGCCTGGTGCGCGAGGACCGCTTCCGGACTCGGCTGCGGGGCCAGTTGGATCCCGGTCATGCCGAGGATCGCGCGCACTTCGGGGATCGCCAGATCGGCCCCGTTGAAGGCAAACGAGACCCGGGGTTTCTCGGGCTCGGGCTTCGACGGCGGCGGCGGCGTCCGCACCAGATGCGCCGGATCGTAGCCGAACTCCGTCGTCACCAACCGCGCGAGCCCTTCCTGATCCATGAACGGCGATTTCGCCATGAAGTTGGTGAAGTCGGTCGCGTTCTTCTTCCGCCGATCCGGGTCGTTCGTCAACTGCGAATCGATCTTCGCGGCGTAGGCATAGCGGCCGGTCAGCATCGCCTGGTTGTAGGCCTGCAGCCGCCGCGCGCCGTCTTTGCCGGTGATTTCGACCGCGCCCGGCTCGTCGAGAAAGAGCATGATCAGCGTGTCGAACTTCCGCACGCCCTGGAGAAAGCGCTTCAAGAACCGATTCTGCTCGCCTTTCAACCGCACGCTGACATTCGCCTGCACGGTCGCGACTTCCGTGGCACTCCGCACGGTCGGATTCAAGCCGCCCGCCTGATTGCTGCCCAGGCCGAGCGTCTCCTGAATGTCCCGATCGATGGCGCGCTCGCCTTCCAGATCCGATTCGGCGCGCTCGAGATGCGGAATCGCCGCGATCAGTTTCTCGGCCCCGAGCGCCATCTGGTCGGGCGCAATCGCCACGCCTTGCCCGACGTCGGCGTTCTGCAGCTTGTCGACCGCTTCCGTGATCACGTCCGAGTGGAAGAATCGCGGCAGGTTGGCGTCGCGCGCTTTGATCGACTGCGCCCGCCAGGTGTTCTTCTGCTTGACCAGCGGGTCGGTGTGCGCCGCATCGGCGGGAATCCACGCCATGTCGGTCGCCACGCGGAGCACGAACGGATGGATCGGGTTGCCGATGAGCGACCGCTGCGACAGTTTCCCGTCCGTCAGGATCCGCTGATACGGCGAGCGTTCGTAGACCGCCGGCTGGTCGTGATCCATGCCTTCGATGAGGACCAGCCGATACATCACCTTGGCGTTGACGACGTCGGCATCGAACCGCGCCGCGTAGAGCCAGATTTCGACGCCCTTGATCAGATTCGTCGCGCCGTTCCCCGGCTCGCGGCCGGTCGTGTCGAGGACGAGATCGTCGCGGCTCACGGTGCCCTGGAAATCCTGGGGCAGGTGGTACTTCTTGCGTGTCGCGTCGGTCAGATCCGCGGTAAAGCCCATGCCGAGCCACGACGCCTGATCGTAATCGGTCGAGCGGTAGTCGTGCGGGATCAGGAGCTTGCTCGGGGAGAAGTGATACCAGAGCCAGCGCTCGGCGACCGGCGGGCCGGGGACGGGGGTCGGTTTCGTCTCGGGGATCTGGCCGCCGAGCCCGAGCACCGATCCCGGGGCCGGGGGCAACATCTTCCCCGTCGGGACTTGCGCGATGATCTCCGGCTGATCGGCTTCATAGCAGATCTTCGAGGCGCCGATCCCCGACGTCTGAAAGATGTCAAAGAGGACTTCGGTCGCCATCTGTTCGGCGTCGGCTTCATCCGGGCCGAGCTTGATATTCAGGATCTCCCGCTTCACCGCGATGATGTCTTCCTTCGGGATCGGTTGCCCGGTCTGCGGATCGACAATCCCGTCCATCGCCATCTGCGGCGCGAGATGGATCTCGGGCAACTGCGCGAAGGTTTCCGCCATCTTTAAATTCGTGTTGCGAAAATGCACGTTGCTGTTGATGGCGTCGGCGGCGTTGGACTCCGGCGGCAGATAGCCCTTGAGCAAGATCTGCCATTTGTCGGCTTCTTCCTTCGTCCGGCGTTGGGCGAGGTCGACGCGGTCCCACCACAGGCGGCAGTCTTTCGGATCCATCCGCAGCGGGGGCAGCTGGGCCTGTTGTTCCGGGGGCGGCGCGGGGCGTGGCGGCGCGGCAGGTGGGGCGCCCGGGGGCGGGCCTCCGGGCATCGGTCCTGGCGGCCGCGGGGTGGCAGGCGGATAACTCATGCCACCTTCCCGAAGGCGCGGGGACTACGGGCGCGCAGGCGGCGCATGATGTCGGCCGGCGAGCCGGGCGGAATCGGCACGGTGACCGCTTTGCGATCGGGCGAGGGCCGCGACATGACGAAGTAGCGCAGCGCATCAGCCGCGTGGTCTTCGCCGTCGGTGTCGACGTCTTCCGGCTTCATCTTGTCGCTGATGAGCGACGGCAGCGTGCGAATGAGATACGCGCAGTCGGGATGCACCATCAGCCAGGGTTTGCCGTCCGGCGCGAGCTGCAACCATTCGCGCAGCCGCTTCCACCCGTTCAGGCGGTCCTTGTCCGCCTGCTGGAGCGGGACGCCGTAGCGGGCGAAGGTCTGCGCCGCCGATTCGCCGGTATCGCTCTCGGGCGTCCACAGGCTGGTATCGGCCACCGTCATGCGGATCGCGCCGGTGTGCAGATCCTTGGTCCTGGCGACGATCCCCTTCGCCTGGTCGCTGTTGATGACGCGCACCGGCTCCCACTCGGCGCGGACGTAGGCGCGCCCGTCCCACATCGCGATCCAGAGGACCGCCGCGGGTTTGACGAAGCCGCCGTCCACGGCCCGATACCACGTCGCCGTCGGGGGGATAGTCAGGACGCCGACGTGCGTCGCCTTCCGCCATTCGGTGAAGTACTGGCCGGGGAAAATGTCCCAGTCGCCGTCGCGGTACGCCTTCCGCAGTTGCGGCGGCAGGGCCAGGAGTTTCTTTTCGTAGTCCTTGTCGAGATACGGGTTGTCTTCGAGCTTGGACGGGATGAAGCAGTAGTCCGCGGGGCGATAGTCGGGGTATTCGTCGGTGTCCACGGTCTTGTCGATGAACTTCATCCGCACCCAGTGCGACTGCGGCCCGCCGGGGTTGGTGCCGGCGATGACTTTCGGGACGATGCCCGGCTTGGACGAGCGCGCCGACGAACTGATGAGGAGAAACTGCGTTTCCTCGAACGTCACCAGCTCGTCGAAGATGATGAGGTCGTATTCCGACGAGAGGTAGTGCGCCGCATCGGCCGAGGTTTCGCAGTGCCCGAAGCGCAGGGTCGAGCCGTTGCGGTAGCGCAGGAGCTTCGCGGACGCGACGAAGTCGGCGTCGAGCTCGGGCGCTTCGAGCTCCATGTTGATGAGGTGATTGTCCTGCAACTCGGCAAACGTCCGCCGGAGCAGGAGCACGCGGAAGTGCGGCGTCGTCAAACACTGGGTGTGCGCGATTTCGCGCAGCGCTTTCGACTTCGAGCCGCCGCGCGCGCCGCCGAACAGGATGTAGGTCGCCGGCCCCGCGACGGCTTCGATCGCTTCGACCTGGCGCGGGAGCGGGACGAAGCGGCAGCGGCGTTCGCGCTTGATCGTGACGATCATCGCGTGCTGGACTTGGCGGCGCCAGCAGGCTTCGGTCGGACACACCCAGGGCTCGAGCGTGAGCACGGCCACCGACCCGCGCACGAACGGACTCCCACACCAGCAACAGCGGGCGAGCGGATGCGTCTCGGTCATGTCTGACGGACCAGACCGAGTGTCTGCAGCGTCGTCACCACCTGATCGACGGTGCGGCCGGTGCCCGTCGCCAAGAGCGGTTGCGCGGCCAGGACCGTGCCGCCCGCATCGACGACGGCGGCCCCCGTCTGGCCGGTGATCTGATTCACGCCGAGCACCCAGGGCAGCACCGGCGCTGTCGCCGACGCGCGAATCCCCACCGCGAACGCGGTGAAGCCCGCCGTGATCGTCTTGGTGCCGCGGACCAGCACGTTGCCGGTGACGAGCCCGCGATTGGCGCCGTCCCGCAAGAAAATCCCGACCGCCTGATTGACGATCGTGTCGTCAGCGAAGACGTCGACGATCGTGTTGCCGACGATCGCGACGTCGTAGTTGTTGTACCAGGCGTTGATGCCGATCGGCGCCGGCTCGATCACGGTGTTGCCGCTGATCGGCACGCCGCGCGTATTGCGGACCATGATGCCGCCCACGCCCGGCGCGACCGCCGCCCCGCCACAGCCGCGCACCACGTTCCCGACGATCGCCCCCGTGGCGAGCTCCACCGGCGTGCCGGCCGTGACGCCGGCCCCGAGCAGTTGAATCCCCGGATAGCCGGCCGACCCGTCGGTGACTTCACTATCGACGACGTTGCCGACGATGGCGCAGTCGATCGAGGCGTAGGTTTCGACGCCGCCGACCACGCTGGAGCCGACGCTGATCCCGAGGCGGCAGTGCCGCACGACGTTGCCGCGGATGGTGAGCCGCTGGCCGGCGTGCGCGTCGATCCCCTCCCAGCCGGCGACATCGCGGACGACGTTGTCGCTGATGACGACGTCACTCGACCGCGGATAGAGCGTGAGGCTGGCCTGCCCCTGCCGGGTCACGGCAATCCCGTAAGCATTGGTGACGACGGTCCCGGTGAGGTGGGTGATGTGATTCTGGCTGATCACGCCGCGCTGGACGGACGTGCCCAGGATGCCGGCGTAGCCGATGTCGCGGATCGTATTGCCGACGACCCGGAAGTCCGTGACCCAGTCGAGCAGGACGCCGGCGTCGCCCCAGTTCCGCAGCGCGCAGCCCTCGATCGTGAGATCGGTGACCGGATCGGCGGCCGAGGCCCCCGCGACCCGGATGCCCGCTTCCTGCAGCGCGGCCGGGGCGGTGTGTTGCACGCCGGTCAGCCGGAGCCGGCGCACCGTGACGCGGGACGCCGTGACGACGAGTCCCGGCGTGCCGGGGCGCGTGTGCTGGAGTTCGCTCTGCTGCCCGTCGAAGGTCAGGGGTTTGGTAATCCGCAGCGCCGCCGTCAGGGCATAGGTCTCGCCGCGTGCCGGACAGACGACCGTGCCGCCCGGCGGGCACTGGTCGAGCGCCGCCTGGAGCGCCGCCGTGTCGGTCGCGCCGCCGTACCCCTGGCTCGCCCCGAGGTCCATGTTACGGGAGCGCCTCGACGAGGAGCAGCGTCGCGGTCACGTCGCCCGAGGCGGCCGAGCTCTGCCCGGTGACCTTGATGACCACCGCCCCGCTCAACGTTTCCGTCGGCGCCGCATTCGTGACGCCAAACGACAGGTTGTTGTCCGAGAAGCGCGCGGTGGAGACCTGGGTCGTCGCCCCGGTCCGCACCACGGTCGCCATGCCATCAAAGGGCCGATTATTCGCGGCCGAGGCGAGGGTGGCGATGAGGGTGGCGCCGAAATAGAGGCGAATCGTCTTCGTATTCGCGTTGGCGGCTTGCGTCGCCGCAAACGAGATCCGGACGGCCATGCCGGTGGCGCTCAACGAGGCCGCCGGCAGGCTATAGGTCATCAGATCGGTTTCGCCGGTCGTGACGTTGCTCGCCGGCGTCGTGTTCGACGTCAGGCGGCCACTCGGCACATAGGTCGCCGTCCCCGCCCCGAAGGGCAACACCGCGGATCCCCCCGTCCCGAACGTGGTCAGCAGATACCCGTTGGCATCGGTCCGGAGCCGGATGTTCTGGAAGTTCTGCCGGGCACTATCCGGGCCGGTGTAGGCGACACTCGACGTCAACAGATAGTTGTTCGCGTCCGTCTTCACCAACAGCCGCGAGGGAATCCCCGTCTGCTGCGCATAGAGGACCGTCGTCAGGAGGAGGAGCGTGCCTGCGGCGAGGAGCCAGCGTGCGTGTCGTCGCATCCCTTTTTTCTTTCTCGGCCCCGTTTGTCCGGGGAAAATCCTACGGGGACTACAGGCCCCACCCCCCGCCGCCGCCAAGCGAACCGCGCGCCCGGGCTGAACCAAACACGCCCGACCGGTCCACTGCGCCAGCGAGCATCCCTTCGCGGCCTCGTCCCTGCCCCTGCTTACACGTCCTGCGCGTATGCAGGCCAGGTTAACAATATGCTACTTATCAGACGCAAAGAGAGAGCGAAAGACAGTCGACTCAACGAGTTACCGGGACACCCTACGGTCGAGGTGAAGCGACAGAGACGGACACAGTGGACGTTACGCGGACTTTCCCCGTTTGCCCTTATGCAGCGCCGTATGCACCCGAGCGCGTGGAGCTGCGGCCACTGGCGGTAGCGCGAGCGGCACCACGTCGAGGGCCACGGCCTGGACCGGCGCGTCGAGGGCCTGGCTGTCGCGCTCGCCGCCGGCGTGGATGCTGACGCGCACGTCAGCGTCTCTGGCGCCAATCTGCACGATCACCCGCGGCGCGGTGCTGTCTTCGCTGCGGCGGCCCCAGCGATCGGGGTATTTCCGCTCCATCAGCGTCGCGCCGGCGGCCCAGAACTTCGGGTCATCGCTGGCTTTCAGCATGTTGCGGGTCACGCGTCGCTCGGATTCCGCCTCGGCTCTTTTATATGCGCTCAGGAAGTGGTTGAACGGGATTTCCCCGTCTTCGCCGCGCTTCAACCACGAATAGACCGTATTGGGGGCTAATCCCGCCAGCGCCGCGGCCGGTTGCATCTGCAGCCCTTCCTGTAACTCGGTCAGGAATATCTGAATCGTGGCGGCATCGGCAATCGTGCTGGGGCGGCCGGCCCCACTGGGGGTATAGGCGGAGGCGATGGCCTGGGCGACGGCGGGAATGTTCACGTCTTCGGCTGGCCCTCGGGGCGATGTAGATGGTCGGGGCGTCAGTGCACGGCGTTCGCGCTGCTCACGCGCTGTGTACTGCCGATCGCGAGTATGCGCGCAATTTGGATGATGTCTAGAGGGGGGTCCACAGCCACGCACAGTCACGCACAGATAAAGGCTGAACTTTATTTGCGGACGGGGCGGCTAAGTGAGGCACGGCCCGTTGACAGCCGCTATGCAGGAATCGCTGGATACGCTGCATAGTGAGATGGGGGTCTCGGTTCTGTAGGACAAACCACGATACGTGATACGCGTTGGGACGAGGGCGGCGGAGGGCCGCTCGGTGACCACGCATCGGGGCTCGGGCCCGGTTCCTGCCGTGCCGAGGAGATTCTTTTCCGGAGCTGGTCGATTCCTGTTGACACCCATAGCGGTATGGGTTATCCTTCTGTTCATGAAGAACACGAACGTCCCCGGCGCCACCCTCACCTACGACGCCTTCGCCGCGCTCTACCGCGCCACGTTCACCACGATGATGTCCTACACCCTCGAACAGGCCGGCTCCAGCATCTACGTCGAGAAGCTCGCGGACCTGGCCGACGCGTATCCGGAGTGGGCGGATCAGGTGGAAGCGGAAGGCGGCCGCTAATGAAAACCTACATCGTCGCGCGCCGCGAGAATCCGACGCACATCGTGGCCACCGTGAACGCGGATGGCCCGATGGACGCCTGCAAGCACGCTGCAGCGCTGGACGGCCGCGGTAAGAATGCCCTCGGCTACGTCGTCGTCAATGGCCGCACGGTCGGCGATGTCCTGATGGCGCGCGACATCGCGTCCCCGCCCTACCGTCGGCGCACCGATGGCCGCCTGGAACGGCTCAGCGACGGCGAGGTGCTGTGATGGCGAAGAATCCCGCCGCCGTCGCCCTTGGCCGGCTCGGCGGCTTAGCCGGGAAAGGGAAGACGAGTCCGGCGAAAGCGGCGGCAGCGCGGCTCAACGGCCTGAAGGGTGGCGCGCCGAAGAAGCCGAAGACGTCATGACGGGATGTCCTCCGCGGGAGCAGACGGTAAGGTCTCCGAGGACACCACGCCGAGCCGCTGCGGATTGTGCGTGATCAGGGTCACGACCGGCGAGGCGCAGCCTTCGTGATAGACCATCAGCGGGTTGATGTCGGCGTGCTGGTTGACCATGAACTCCACCGCCCCGCCGCAGTGGTCGCACGGCAGGATGAGTTGCAGCGCCTTCGGAAAGTGGTCCATCACACCTCCTCTGCCTCCGCCATCATCGCGCGGAGACACTCCGCCACGGCCTGGCCGGCCGCGTTGAAATTCTCGGGGCGACCGGGCGGGGCGGTCCGCATGAAGCCGAGTAAGCCGAGCATCAGCCCCGCGAGGATCTGCGTCGGCGCGACGCCCGCCTTCACGCGGGCTCTCGCGATGTCGAGCACCCGATCGGAAATCTCGTCCGCTGCGGCCCAGCGCGGATCATGCGTCGCGGCCATCTGGTCTCCTCTGCTCCGTCAGGATTACCGATCTCGCCAATGCGTGGTCATCCGCTCCCCGCCTGACACCACCGTCCCAACGCGTCTAATCGTCGTCGTCCTGCTCGTCGGTCGGCTGATGTGCCGGGGGGGGCAGATTCCGGATCCGCACCACCTTGAAGATCCGATACGTCTCCAAGGCGTGTTCCTCGAGCAACCGATACACCGTATGCCGGGACAACCCATAGGTCCGGGCATAGGCGCTGAGACTGAGCCAGTCCGGGGCGATCATGGCGGCGCTCCAGGGGGGGGATCGGGGGAGGAGGGGAGGGCGGCGTCGCTGAAGTCTCTCAGCCGAATGGCACGGAGCACGCGGAGCACCAACCGTAACGTGCTGGCCGACAGCCGCACACCAGCCGTGTCCTGATAGGTGATCGTGCGTCGTTCCTCCTGCTCCAGTTCCACCCATGCATGCGCGCCAATTCCAAGCACGGCACACTGTGACATCGTCTCGCCCCAGCGATAGGTGTCTTGCGCGCGTAGCCTCGGATAGACCGCGCTGTAGACGAACGGCTCTCCGAAACGGTCCTCACACGCCCCACATCGCCAGCGCCATCCCGCCACGTTCCACAGCAGGATGTCCGCACTGCGACAGCGTGGGCATCGTGGAAGGTCGTCCAAACTGCGCGGGTCGTCTTCGGTCCGGCTGCTATCACGGGATGATTCGTCTCCGGTCGGCGCGTGGTCTGCCGGATCGGATTGCCCGAATCGCCCAATACGCGCATGAGACTCTTCGTCGGTCACTTCGTTGGACTGACCAGAACCAGTAGGACGCGGAGCGCCACCCACATCAGGCCGACGATCGGGAGCAGTTTCACCTTCTTCCTCCTGGTGGGGCACGGGGACGGCGAGCAGGGCGAGTTCCGCTTCAATCGCCCGATGATGCGCTCCGGCGATCGGGCGGCCGGTGAGCATCTGGGCTTCCGCTCGGGCATTCACCCGCTGCACAAACGCCTGAATCGCCGCGGTTTCACAGTCCATCTGCACAGGCTGCGTTCCGTCATGCAGCCAGCGATCGAAGATTCGTTCAATCGCGATGGCCTGGGGGTGCGCCACCTTATCGCAGTCGTAGAACCGTTCGAGCTCCGCGAGATCCGCCTTGAGTGCCGCGAAGTCCTCCATTCACGCCTCCTGCGGCATCCCTGAAACCTTGGCATCGGCCTCCGTCCACTGTCGCCTCGGAAACTCACCGTGCCAGCGCCCGATCTGCGGATCGCATTCCGAACAGAGCGCTGGATTCTTCATCGGCGATGGCTGGCCGATAACTGGATCGTCTGTCGTGAAATCGCGAGTCCAGTAATTCGACAGTGCCGTGTTCTCAACACAGCCGCATTTCTCACACTTAAATAGTGGCATTCACGCCTCCTGCTGGGTGAGCCGCTGGATCAGGGACAACAGGAATTGCACCTGACAACCGGGGCACCAACTCGCCGCATCGGTGCGCCAGATCTCGCGACAGGGTTTCCCGATGTCATGATCGCAGGTGTCATCCAGTTGCGCGATCCGCTGCTGCTCGGCCTCGGTCAACGTCGCCACAGTCATGCGCTTGAGGTCTCCTCACCCACGAGGTCATACAGACAGTGGCCGTCGTGGCCAAAATGCTCGTGCCCGTCCTTCGCGATTGACCAGCCCCATCGTGGAATCAAGGGATGGCCTGTCTCATACGAATACGTGAAGCCCCGCTCCGTCAGCGCCGTCACCGTCAACAGATACCCGGCCGTATCACGAAACAGCATCCCGACGCGGACCTCGCACATCTTCATCATCGGCCCAGCTCCCCGAGCGGCACCAGCATCCGGGCACAGGCCGCCTGCACGCGATCGAGTACGGTCCCGTCTCGAAGGGCCGTCACGGCGATCTCATCGAGGAGGAGCCAGTAGAAGGGCGGGCCGCAGCTACAGGCGTGGATCTCGGGCGTCGGGGGATCAGCCGACGGACGAGACGACTCAGGCGCGTTGGGACGAGGGTGGCCCTTCAGACCTCGGTGCCCACGCATCGGCGGGACGGGTGTCTCCTGCCGGGCAGACGCCATCAGGCGACCTCGCGCATCATGAATACACGCGGCGTCGGCGTGGCATCCGCGTGCGCCACGCGATGGATGATGGCGGGCCGTGCCCAGCGTCGTTGAAACCGCTTCCACTCGGGCGCGGGCCGCCATTTCTCCTGCGACGGCAATTCCGGTTGCCACAGCATCGCCATCGGCGTGAGCCCGATCCCGATCATTTGCTGCAAGCGCTGTTCGGCCGCCGCGAAGGTATCGCGGGGATAGCCGATCAACACGTAACAGCGCAGCCGATGCGAGGCCGCCGTGAAACCCGCCGCGAGCATCTTGCGCGCCGCGACCGCCAGCGTCTCGAACGCATCACCGGGATCGTAGGCCCAGAACATCGTCGGCTTCGGGTGCAGGCTGGCGAGTAGATCGACCTGATAGTCCTGCAACGCCAGCGCCTCCAGGCCGCCGGTGAACTCGATCCGCCGCGACTGGCGCGCGAGCATCGCGAAGACCGCCCGCACATGCCACTCCGGACAGGCGAGCAGGTTGTCGTCGAGCACGTTCCAGCCGTCGTGAATCGGCAGCGGATGCGCCTCGGGCCATTTCTTCCAGACCGAACAGAACCAGCACCGCCTAGGACAGCCGCGGGACGTAATCGTGTAGCCCGGCTTGATGTAGCGCCCCGGCAGAAACTCCAGACTGTCGTCGCCGTAGGCCACGCCACCGATCGTCGTCGGGGCAATCCGCTGCCACGCGGCCGCGAGCCGTTCCGCGATGCGCTTGTCTTGCGTGAACGTCACGGAGACGTGCACCGCGTCGGCCTCCGCGAACATATCCGGGGCGCCGACATAGGCGAGCGGATCATCCGGCGTCGCCTTGGTGCGCCGCGGGAAGACGCGAATCAGTCGCATCGTCGATCCGTTCCCCTCTGCACGGTAGGAGTCATCGATCCGTCCACTGCGTGGTCACCCGCTCTCACTCCGCCGAACTCGTCCCAACGCGGGAGATCGGCGTCGTCGTGTTCTGCTCCTGCCACGTGATCGCCAACCCGACACAACTGAACAGATGCGACTTCACCCCATAGAGCGGCCCCGGGCTGGCCTTGGTCCCGATCGCCGTCGATCCCCCGAACCGATCGAGCAATGCCGCCCGCACATTCGCATCCGTCGCCCGCACGCTGTGACAGAGATGGAGCTTCACCGTCCGCCGCGGCACCTGCACGACAATCGGCCCGTAATGCCGGGAGGCCGCCTCGAAGAATCGCCCCGCCCAATGCACCGTCTGAAAGACTTCCCGCCCGACCGCCATCCCGTAGGATTCGATCGCTTCGAGGACGACCGCGTCGGGTCGCCGATCCGCCCCCGCCGCATAGAGGCGCGCGAGGACGGCCTCGTTCGGCTCGATGCCGTGCCCGCGCACCGCGCCATCGAACAGGAGCCACGCGCTCGTCGTCGTGCCGGGATCGATCGCGAGCACGATCACCGATCCGTCCGCGGGTGGAGGGGGACGACCGCCGGCCGTGTCCCGTCCGGCAACCAATCGACCGCCGAGCGATCCGCCTGGGGGTAGGTCTTCCCGCACCGCCCGCAGTAGTCGAGCCGTAAGGTGATCCCGTCCCGATCAAGCCGATCGGCAATCTTCACCCCGCGCGCCCCGCAGTGCGGACAGCGACTGAGGGCCGTCACGGCGTCTTCCCCGCCTCGCGAGCGAGGGCCAGCGCCCGGGCCGCCTGCGTCGGATCGCCGGCGGGCAACTGCGGGACGGTGGGCATCGGCCGCCGGCCGAGCACCTCCAGCCGCCGCAGCGTCCGACACGTGCACTTGCGCGCCACGCCCGCCGTCCGGTCCCACCCCGTATCGTCGCAGGCGAGACAGAGCGGCGCCGGGAGCTTGCGCAGAATCGCCCGCTGATCGGCAATGCGTTCGACCTCGACCTTCCGGGCCATGTCGCGCCACTCGGACGTTTTCGGGAACCAATCACTCACCCGCGCCAGCCGGTCCGCGGCCATCGCCAGAAGCTCCAGATCGAGATCCGCCAGGGCCGCGTAGTAGACCCGGATCGTCCCTTCGTCCGCGTCGGTCTGCCGCAGCTGAATCGCCAGGCGCGCAAAGACCGGCGCGAAGTCCGCCAGCCGCATCAACTCCCCGCTCCGCATCATGAGTCGTCCTCCTCCCGTCGTAAGTTCGTGACCGCCTGCTGCAGCCGCGTCGTTTGTGTCCCGGACGCCTCGGCCGGGGTCGCTTCGTCCATCCAGCGGCCTTGACTCAGCCACGTCCGCGGATGACACCAGTCGGCATAGGCCGGTTTCATCTTGATGTATTCGGCGACGCCGTCGAGGAGTTCCGCTTGACTCGCATGGCGGCGCGCCCGGATGTATTCCTTGAGCGCGGCGAGGCGCCCGACTTTGCGCGGATACAGAGCCCAGAACTCTTGAAACCCTTTCGGCTCGATCTCGGTCATCGCGCCCCGATTCCGATCTACAACACGAATCAAAGACACCCGGACTCTTGCCCGCCCTCTCTAGCTCCCCGGTCCCTCCGGCAAGGTGTCTCGGCGGCTGGCACGTGTCCAGGCCCGGGTACCTTGTACAACCGCGCGTGTCTAAAAAAACGACGCCACGCGGTCTTGCCGTCGGTCCGTATCACTGTCGAGTTCTTGGCACCGCACCGACGATGGCAGGCTTAGCCGGTCTCCGTCCCGGCCCCTCCACCCGCCTCACCACCATCGCCAGCGATCAGGTATTTCGCGATCGCCCCTGACTGGCGTCTACGTTCTGACTCTCGCGTCGTGCTTTCAACGGGCGTAAGGGCGGCATCGCCGCCGGATGAATCCAGTGTTCCGGGTGCGCCTGTAACGCGCGCCAGCGGTCGAGATAATCCGCCTTCAATGCCTCGTCCCGGCGGCGATGGCGCGCCCCGAGCCAGCAGCCCCAGGTGAAGCCGAGGACGAGGGCGAAGACCAGAAGATAGGTCATACGCGTAGTGCACTATCTCGGTTGTGCGATCTGGATGACCACGCGCCGACCGTGTCCGCATCCGTCCACGCTGGCTTGAGAACGAAGAGCATCACGCAACCTCCAGCGGTAACACTTCTTGCCGAAGGCGCTCCGCGGCCGTTTCGCAGTAGCGTTCATCAATCTCGATGCCGATCGCGCGGCGGCCGAGATGTTTCGCCGCCACCAACGTCGTGCCGCTTCCCGCGAAGGGATCGAGCACCACTTGCCCAGGCAGCGTGGCCCGTTCAACTAACCACTTCGTCACGCCGAGCGGTTTCGGCGTCGGATGGTCGCCCGTGTCACGCTGCACGCGAATCGGGCAGGCGCATAGATCCTTGCCCCAAAACTTCGGCGGGCCGTTCTCGTGCCGATAGGCGATCACGATCGGCGTCCACTGCGGGGCGAAATGACGCTCAAGACCCACCCTGTTCGCCTTGTGCCACACCGCCGTCCAGGCATCGGCGCGACTCTCACGGAGACAGCGCAAGATATGCCACAGTCGCGTGTTGCTATAGAAAAACACGGCATACCCGCGCGTCGCGTCCAAGCAGGCCGCGAAGAGGGCCGCATCGATGGAGTCGTCCCATGCGGTGACATTGGTCCCGTACGGGGGGTCGGTGACGACGGCATCCGCACGCAGCGTCGGCAACACCTCGCGGCAATCGCCGTGATAGATCGTGATGCCTGCGTGGTCGTAATATGGCGTCATCGGCTCTTCGTGCTTCTCTGCACCGTGTGAGTTAGCGATGTCTCCAATGCGTGGTCATCAACCCGCAGCCCGCTACCCTCGTCCCAACGCGCATCAGTCTTCGTCGTCGTGCGCTGCTGTGAAGGACGGTGTCCTGCTGTTCTCGAATCAGCCGACAGGACATTCTGCCGGTCCTCTCCGTCAGGACACCGCCCCCACCTCTCAATCTACCGGCCCGCCCGCTGCGTCACCTGGGAGAGCGCCCGCAACGTCTCCCCGATCGCCTCCACACTGGGGGGCAGGAAGTTCGGGTCGACGTTGCGGAAGCGATCCTCTTCCGCCCACTCGAAGCCGCCGTCCTGCGTCGCATACTGCAGGACCGGGGAATGGCCCGGGGCATCGCCCGTCGCGATCACGCGCACCAGTTGCGTGCCGTCGAGGATCGCCAGCATCGGGACGCGGTAGGTCGCCCGGTCGGTAATCTGTTCGTGCCCGTCGTTCTGTTGCGTGCCCGTTTGCATGTCACGGTTCCGGGTCTGTCGTCTGAGTGCCATACGCTGCCTCCTTGGTGGTTGTGTCGTACACCTGTGCTTTCACTTCGTGATGTGCTGGCGGCGCAGAGTCTCCCTCTGACTTACCGGTGACTAAGGGAAGAACCCACCCAGGGGTGCGGCCACCGACCGCCAGCGAGATCGCGTTACGGCGTATTCGCCGCCACCGCATCGCTCAACGCGGACGCCGACGCCGTCAAGGCATCCACTTCCGCTTGGATCGGCGCGAGTTCTTCCGCCGTCGCGCCGTTAGCAATCGCCGCCGCCACGGCCGTCTGCAGCCGCGCCGCAAAGCCGCTGATCAACGCGGTGGCTGACGCTTCTACCGTCGTGGCCCGCGTCACCGCCGCGGCCAGATCATCGAGTACCTGTTTCGCCATGTTGGGCTGCTCCTGTCTGTCGGCGATCGGCCTTCACCGCACGGGCGAGGGCGTCTGTGGAATGGCGAAGCCGCGCCGTCAGCTCCGTCACGAGGGTCTCGGCGGCCGACGCGTCATGGATCAACGCGACGAGGGCCGCGAGAGTTTGGGGATCGAAGGACACCACGAGATGGACGGTGGTGCGATCACGGGTGGATTTCGGTTTCCGGCCGGTCATGCCGCCTCTCCGCTCGGTTTGGGCACCACGCGCGGCTTCCGGCGCGAGACCGTCTTCTTCTGCTCCAGCAACCACGCCCGCCGCTCCTGCAACTTGGCAATCTCGGCGTCGACCGCCTTGAGTAACACGTCGATCGAAATGCGATCCGCCATCAGGCCGCCCTCCGCGGGATCCGGATCCCCGCCTCCCGTCCGAGCGCCGTCACCACGACACGCACCGGGCCGCGATCGGGATTCCCGACCACCCGAATCAGTCCCGCTTTAAACCAGCGATGATGCGCCGCGCAACTGCTCAGGATGTCCGCCGTCACCCAGCGCCGCACGCCCGCGACACTACTCGGCACGATGTGGTGTTTCTCTGCGGCAAAGGCACGGCACCCTGGGAGGAAACAGCGCCGGTGGTCGCGCGCATCGACGGCGACCCGGCAGGCGCGTTCGTCGGCTGCGGTGAGTTTCGCCTTCACCATCTTCACGACGACGCGCGGCGTTCCTTTGCCGTGCTTGAAGCGCGACCAGGCGATCGGCATCAGAGCGCCTCCGGCAGCGTTGCCCGCACCCGTTCGACCATCGCCAGGTGCCCGGCCTGCGCGTCCGCCTTGGACGTGTAGCGCGCCATCTCGCCGTCCAAGAGCCCGCCGAAGACCATCGTCTCCCAGAGGACCGGCGGCCCATGCGCGCCGAAGCTGTGATCGAGCCCGAGGAACACCGTCGAGACGCGGATCAAGCCGGTGGCGCCGAGCGGAAAGCCGTCATCGGCGACGTGGCGGTCGGCCGTCTCGATCCACTTCGCCCACGCGATCAGGGACGGTTCAGGGACGGCCTCCCCCTTCGCGTTCAGGATGTACTTGTCGGTTTTCATGCGGCCTCAACGGCGTGCGGCTCGGGAATGTAGACCCCGAGCTCGGCGCCGAACCGGATACAGGCGTCGACATACTCGGCGAACTCGGCGGAGTCGGTCTGCGGCGTCCGCTTCCGACGCGGCGAGCCCGTCACCGGATCGTCCGCGATGCGGAGAAAGCGCATCGCCAGCAACTCGTGGAGCTCGTCTTTGTCATACCCGCAGTGCTCCGCGATCAACGCCACCACGACGCCGAAGTAATAGCGCGAGGCCCGATCGGAGCGTTTGTTCCGGTGCGGGCGCACGATCACGTCGACCGGTTTCCCGGCCAGCGTCTGCAGATGCCGCGCGATCAATCCGCGCACGGGATCGGCAAGCTGCAGGATCCGCCCATCGGCGGAGACGTGCCCGGGAAAGATCGGGGTCAGCGCCATGACCTACCAGGGCATCTCGGAGTCGGGCTCGGGCGCCGGCGGCGCCTCGGGGCGTGGCTTCGCTTTGAGCACGCGCCAATCCGGCGCTTTACTGCCCGGCGCCTTGCGATCGTTGCGAAAGACGACGACGGCGACGCCGCTGATCGTCCCCGTCAGGTATTCACCTTTGCCGCCCTGCTTGATCCACAGACATCCCAACTCATCCGGGTTCTTCGCAAACTCAGGCACAACGCTGCTCCTTGTGGGTGGCCTTGTGACAGAGCGGGCACAGCCATCGCACCATCAGCGGCTGGGTGTAGTCGTCGTGATGGGCATGAAGCGCCACCACCGCGCCACAATCGCTGCAGGCCGTCGGCTTGGAGAGCCGTCCCGTCTTCAGCGCATATTTCACCGCGGTGTGCGCGTGTTCAATATCCTTGCGCTTCGCGTAATAGCCCTTGAGATAGTCGCGCGTGCGTTGCTTGGTGGCTTCCCGCGTTCGGTCACGTCGGTGCCGCTCCCGCTCGCTCGCGCGGTGGGCCGGATCGGCTTGTCGGCGTCGGAGCCGTTCCTGTTCGCGGGCAACCGCGTCCGGCCGCCGTCGATAGGCTTGATTGAACGCGAGCCGCTCCTCGCGATGCGCCTGGTGATACTGCCGCGCGCGGGCGACGTCGCATACCTTGCAGAGCGATTCGTGACCATCGCCCTTCCGCTTCATCTCAGGGAGCGGTTTGCTCACGCCGCACGTTCGACAGACGAGCAGGTCGTCAGGCATCGCGTCCTCTTTACGCCGCCGCCATCGCCAAGACCGCTTGCGTCTCGGCATCCACTTCGGTCAGAAATTGCCGCACCAGCAGTTCATAGCTCGCGACTTCGGCCTCATCGCGCACGAGCCGCACGAGTTTCGTCTGCAACGACGGCGGGAAGTCCGGGTTGTAGGAGAGCCAATCGCACCACGCCGCCCCGGTGATCCAGAGCGCATGGACGATCTGCTGCGCATACTCGGTCGGGATGCGCCCGGTTTTGAGGTACTCCCAGTGCGTCGCCGGTTGCGGACATTTGATTTCCGCGATCCCCTCGTAGTCGTGGATCACGCCGTCGGGCGAACACCCGGCCAGGAGGGTGTCGTGCGCGATGAAGCCGGTGGCCTGGAGGAGGTTCCCCGTCAGGGCTTCGTAGCGCGCCAGCGCCGCCGCTTCCCGGTCGGTCCCCTGCTGCATCGCCGCCGAGACGAAGCCCGTCTCCTGACTCCGCCCGGTGATCCGTTCGAGCACCAACTGCAGGCGGTAGTTGCGCCGGCCGGCGGCTTCGCCTTTGCCCGATTTGAGCGTCGCCAGCAGATCGCTCGCCCGCGAGCTGGTGACGTGCCCGAGGCGCGCGTCCAGCCACTCCGGCGTGCGCTGGCTCGTGGTGACGACGATCACGCGGACACTTCCCGGGTCGCCGCGAGGCGCTTCAGACTGTCCCACTGCGTCGGCTGCGTCGCCGTGAGATAGGCACGATACTCGGCGGCCGAGGCTTTCCACGCGGCTTGCAACCGGACGGTACCTTCCGCGGCGACGGCGGTGAGATCGTCCCACCAGGCGTCGAAGCCTTTCGGCGGCTGCGGGACGGCGGTCGGGCGGGACGGGCCCGCGGTCTTGCCGCGCCCCTGCGCCGCTTCGGCGTCGTCGTCTTCGGGCGCGACGCCGGCGAAGGACTGGAGCGAATACCTTCTGAGATATGTGATGCACGAGCCGATGGCCTGCGGCGAATCATCCTTCGCCGTCACGCTGACCGTGCCGCGCATCCATTGCCCGCTGGCGTGGGTCAGGACCGTTTCCATCGACACGCGCACGCCGTCGGCGCTCGGCGACTGCACGATCGCGAGGCCGTGCTTGCTGAGCGGGCCGCGGCACGCCTCCCACACGCTCGACAGATCGGCGTACTTGGATTTGAAAAAGGGATTCGCCGACTCTTTCACGGCGCCGCCCATTTCGCCCTGCGCCTTCGCCAGCGCGGTCGCGAGTTCGTTGATCGACTCGGAGGTGTCCATCTCAATGCATCTTTCGGGGCTCGCGCCCAGTCTCGGGAGGAATCGCGCGGAGTTGGTCGATCGTCTCGTCCCAACTCGCGATCACGTCTTGGCAGAAATGGCACGACGGATCGTTGTGATGGGTCGTGCTGTCTACGATCGCGCCGCACGCCGCTTGTTGGCGTCCGCGCCCGATCTCGGGTTCGTCCCACGCGATCCAGTGCGTGATCACAGGTGGGCCGCCGCGCGCAGCGCATCCGCTGCAATCGTGATCAACCGTTCGCGCTCTTCAATCGACAACGCGCGCCAGGAGCGGGCCGGGCCGTCCGTGTCCACGAATTGTTCTGAGCGCCAGAATAATTCCGCCGCGATCGTCGTCGCTTCGCGGTAGAGGGCGTGCGTCTGGGCGGCGGTCATGATCGGCCTCTCGCGCCATCGACCGTTTCCTTTTTCACCTTCCAGTGCGCGCCGCAATTCCCGCAGCGGAAGACCACCCACGTCACCTGTGATCGCGGATGGGTAAACTCAGCCCGCACCCCGCGCGTGCCGCGAATGTGTCCACTGACGTATCCGATGCACGCCCGCACACAATAGACGCCAGCCGCGCGCCCGCTCGTCTCCAGCAACGCTGTGGCGGTCATCGTCGTTCCGGCTGCCGTGCCGGAATCCGCCGTGTCGCCGACGCGTGGTCTTGTCTCCGCGTCCCCCACATCGTGAGAGCGCGTCAACGCGTCGTCGTGCATTTCTGCTTTGCTCATCGCGTCCGCCGATCCGTCGCCGCCAACTCCGCGAGGCGATCCCGCTGTTGCGCGGTGAGTTCGATCGGCGGCTTCGCCTGCAGCGCCCCGAGGATCTGCACAATCCAGATCCCCACGCCACAGCCGCCGACGATCGCCAAGCCGATCCAGAAGCCGGTCATGCTGTCCCTTCGGCGTGCGCGAGGGCCACGGTGACGAGCAGGATCGGGCACGTCGCCTCGTGCGGCGTCCCGTCGGCGTGCCCACAGAACCGGCACTGCCCTGCGTGCGAGGCGTCCCGGACGACCGCGCGCACGGCGGCGAGGAGGGCGTCTTTCGTCGTGCGCTCCTGCTCCAACCGCACGCGCAAGCGATGGACCAGATCGAGAATGTCGGTGATCTCGCTCGGGAACCGGCCGCCCAGTTCCGGCGCGTCGCGCTGCGGCGGGGCCGCGTCGGCGGCCTGCGAGACACGGCCACTCAGCACGCTCGAGAGCCAGGCATCGGGCCGGGCGCGTGATGGATATACTCGGCTTTTCATCGGTCAGCACCTGTCTGCTGTCGGGTGAAGTCCACATCGCGGTGTCCCTGTTCACAGCAGGGCACCGCGGGTTTTCGCGTCAGTTGAACCGCCGTGCCGTCGGCAGCAGATGCGCGATCCGCTCGTCTCCCGACGGCGGCGGCGTGGCCGGCGCCGCGACGCGGCGATGCGTCGCCATCCAGGCGTCGCAATCCGTTTCGTAGATCCCCATCAACCGCCCGCCACTCGAGCGCAGCGCGACGAGATCCCCGCGCGCGAGCAGCAGCCGGACCTGCCACTCGCCGAGGCCGAGATACTGCGCGGCGGCCCGGACGCGGAACAACCGCCCGCGGACCGGGGCAATCGGGGGCGGGAGTGGCTTCTTCATGACTCTGTCGCCTCGCGTACACTTTCGCTACGCTCGATATTCTGATAAGGTTTCGCGCGCATGGAGCTCATGCGGCCGTCTCGTCATCATGCGCGATGAACCGCAGCGGCATGCCCTCGGGCTGCATGTGCAGTGCCTTCGCGACGCGCACCACCGTCGAGAAGCGCGGGTCGCGGATCGCGCCGCTCTCCATCCGCGACACCATGCCCTGGCCCATGCGGGCCTTGAACGCGAGCTCGACCTGCGTCCAGCCCCGGTGTTTGCGCGCCATCCGCAGATCCAGTCGTCGTGCCTGTTTGCCCACGGGACGAAGAGTATCCTTTGTCCCCTTATCCTGTCAAGCATAAATCACCATGTCAGACGAGTTCCTACACGCGGCGCAGGACACGCAGACACACTTTCGTCGTATCCTACAGAGCATTGACGACTTAACCGCCGCGCAGGAGGGAAACGAGTATACTGACGCACATATGCGCCGATTGACGTGGGCAGATCTCCGCGGCCCGTTTCGCGTCGAGCGCCTTAATAGAAAACTTACACAGACCGAGGTCGGGCTGCGCGCCGGGCTCGACCAGAGTGCGATTTCCAAGATCGAGAGCGACCCGAAATACACGCCGCTCGTGGATACCTTCGTCGCGGCGATTCACGGCCTCGGCCTCTCGGCGGCGGAGTTTTTCGCCCGGATTGAGGGCTTGCCAATCCTCCGCGAGGGGAGTAAAACAATCGTTGCGATTCCGCCCGATGCGCCCCCTGCTTCGCCTCGCGCACCCCTCACGGAGGACGTCGTCACGGAAATGCTTCTCGCCCTCGCCGAGCGCATCCAAGACCTCGCCGCCGCGCACCACGATCGAACACGAGCTCGAGACGCTGTTCGGGGATCTGCGGCAGATCGGCAAACTGCGCCCCGCGAAGATTCACGGCTTAAGGCTAAACGCTAGGCACGTCCTCAACGGCCTCCTGGCCGACGGCCGCCTGCGCCGCCGCCAGCGCTGAGCCGGAACGGCATTCTTGACGGCATATCCGCCGGTCACATAGAGTAGGCGCCCATGAGCGTCTACCTGCCCAACGCGAAATCGACCACCTACGTCTACGACTTCTGGTGGAAAGGCCAGCAGTACAAGGACACGACCCACCAGACGACGAAGGCCGAGGCGCTGCTCGTGGAAGCGAAAAAGCGCCTCGAGCTCCGGGCGCAGGCCGGCGGGATCGTCGCGCCGCCGCCGGCTGAGACGCCGTCCTTCTCGGCCTGGGCCGAGGTCACGCTCACCTACCAGACGCAGTTCATCACCCGGCCGGAGACGCTCGAGCGCACCCTGCGGATGATCCTGGCGTTCTGGGGCGCGCAGCCGACCCGTGCCCTCGGCCCGGCCGCCGTGCCGCGGATCGAGCGGGCACCGCGGCCCTACCACAACCTGCGCCTCGGCGATCCGATCGCCGACCCGCGCTGGCTCGAACGCTTCGAGGCGTGGATGGCCGCCCGCGGCGTGAGCGGCTCCACCCGCAACAGCTACCTGAGCGCGTGCAGCGACCTGTATACGTGTGCGCGGCAGCCGCAGTATCGGGCGCAGACCGGCATCACGACGAATCCCTTCGCCGGCATCCGGCGCAGCCCGACCCGTACGCGTGTGATCGCGCTCCCGCCGGATCAGATTCTCGCGCTCGTGTCGGCCGCCGCGCGGCACATCGCCCACGCGCTCTGTATCGCCGCGCTCGCGCCGAAGCTGCGGGTGGCGAGCATCCTGGCGCTCGAATGGGCCGACCACCTCGATCGCGACCTGACGACGATCACGGTGCGCGACCACAAGACGCGGGGCACGACCGGACACGCGCAGATCGTCCCGGTGAGCGCGCTGCTCCGGGCGATCCTCGGCGACATTCGCGCGACGCAGGCGCCCGCGTGCCGCACCGTCATCGCCCAGCACGGCCGGCGGGCCGTCACGTCGATCAAGAAAGGACTGCGCCGTGCGGTCCACGCGGTCGGCTTGCGCTGGGGCCTGGCCGACGGCGTCACGTTTCATGTGATCCGGCATTCGATCGCGACCATCCTGGCGAATCCCCACCTTGTCGGCGCGTTGACCGAGCGCCTGCGCGCCGACGTCATGGGGCATCGCGAGATCCGGACAACGCAGCAGTACACGCACCTCAACGTGTCGGTGCAGGAAGGCCCGCACGAATTACTCGCGGCCGTCCTGCCCGGGTTGCGCGCCGCCGCCGCGCCGAAACCGCGTCGGGAAAAAGTTAGAGGACTCGGATCCGCGACCCCGCCAAAAGGCCAACAAAACCGCGTGATCGCCTTCGGGACGCCGCAGGCGAAGAAACCGGCGTAAGCGTGTGAATTTGCTCAGCAAACCACGACAAACCGACGATCTACCCCTCTGATTCGTAATCAGCAGGTCCGCGGTTCAAGTCCGCGCGCCGGCTCCAAGCAGGTCAAGCAGTTACAGGAAAGTTAGAGGACGGCCATCAGGTGGGACTGGACCAAAAGTTAGAGGACTTTGGGGCGTCAGTCGGCGAATATGGCCCGCGCCCGGCGTGCGCGCCGGTGCCCGCCGGTGCCCGGGTTGACCTCCACGGTTTGACAGCGCCCCACGATGCGCGTAGCGTCAGAGGTCCGCGTTCGCCCCGCGTTCCCGTCCCCGTCACCCGCGCGTGTGCATCAGAAAGTCCGTGCCCCATGGGTCGCCGCTCCTGTGTCCTCGTCCTCGCGGTTGTTCTCAGCGCCTGCGGCTCGGCGCCGCTCGCCCCCACCCCGCCGCCCGTCGCGAATGTCGCCGGGAGCTGGTCGGGGACGTTCCAGTACACCTCCGGCAATGCCAGCCCGAACATCCTGGCGATGGTCGCGTCCTTGTCCCAAGCCGGGGCCACGGTCTCGGGTACCTACACCGCGTTGACGTTTGACGGCACGGTGTCGGGCACGACGACGGCGACGAGCTTCGCGGGCACGTTCACCTTCAACGGGCGCAACGTCAGCGGCACGGCCTGCACCGGCACCTTTGCGGCGAGTGGCAGTGCGGGGAGCGGATCGACGGTGACGTGGACGAGTCCGGCTGTGGTCGGGAATTGCACGGGGCTCCCGGGCGGGATCACGGTCGCGCTACAGCGGCGTTAGGCGTCGGTGATGGCCAACGTCCCGTCGGGCAATCGCCGGACACAGCCCACGCCCCGCAGATAGACGCGCGGTTGGCGCGCGGTCCGCCCACGAAAGACCGAGGTCAGCGGCACGGCGATCTGGACCGCCGTCGCGGTGTGCCACTGTCGGCGCGTGCGGACCGCCCAGACCTGCCCATCGGGCCGATCGAGCGCCACGCAGACGAGGAAGCGGGATCTGCTACACTGCCGCGCCATGCCGACCGTCACCGTGATCATTGGGAGCCGCACGATGGGGACCGTCGCCCTGGACGCGACCGATCCGGCCGCCGCCGAGACGTTGGCCGCCTTCGTCCGGGCCTGCTGGCGGGAGGCGACCGGCGTCCCGCCCCTGTCCGCCCAGGACGCGCAGCACTTCAGCGTGGATCGGGTGCTGGCGAAGACGGGGCGGTAGGCAGGACCAGCCACGATTTCGCGCACACGTCGCAGTGGTACGTCGGCCCGTCGTGGGTGACCAAGCGATCGTCGCCACAAAACGGACACGGGGTGAGGGCCAACTGGCGGACGGCGTCGCGGAATTGACTCATGGTCAGCGCGAGCCCCGCCGCGTCAGCCCCTCGTCGGCCGGGTCGTCGGCCGATCGGCGGTACGGAGCGCGACTCGCGCGCCAGAGCGAATCCGTGAAGATCCGCACGCGCCCGCCCGGCGTCCGCACATAGTCCAGCTTCCCCCCGTCGAGCCAGTGGTAGATCGTTCGGCGGCTGACCTGCGCGCGTTCGGCGGCCTGCAGGATGTTCACCGTCGCCCTGCCATCCAGTTCGCCCGCCGGGGTCATCGCTGCGCCCGCACGATCTGCACGAGTTCTTCAACGGCGATCGCAATCCGCGTGAGGAGCGTGGTCACCGTGGGCGACGCCGGGATCGGATCGGGACCGGGCGGGGGCGCCGGATCGGGGCCAGGTGCCGCGAAGGTGAAGACGCCGGTATCCTGTGCCGGCACCGTGATCAGCACGATGTTCGATCGCTCCTCGACACTGCGCACATCCTTGAGGCGCTGATCGCCCGCCACGACCATGAAGCCGACTTCGTCCCCCGGCTGCGGCTGCTGTCCCGCCATCGCCGGCGAGCGCATCCACCAGTCCTGCGCGCCGTGGCTGAACGGCCCACCCACGCCGAGCCGCGATTGCCAGAACTCGATACACCCGGTCGCGACCCACTCGCCCCGCACGCGGATGATCGCCCAGAGCGTGAACTGGATCGGCCCGTCCCAGCCGGGCGGCGTGACATCGGGCCAGCGGTCCGGGCCGTCGCGTTTGTCGAAGGTGACGCGGACGTCAGTGGCCTCGAAGTCGAGCCGCGTGATCGTCGTCGTGATCGGCCAGGCGCGGACGTCGGGACTGTCGACGATGGTGATCGTGTCGACGGGAATGGCGTCAGGGGTCATACCGGATCCTTCACTCGCGGCCAGAGGAAGTGGCCCATCGCCCGATGCCGGGCGACGGCGTCGGGATCGGGCACTTCCAATTCACAGGTCACGCAGAAATGGCGCGGGTCGAGCAGGCGCGCCAGTGTCGCGGCGCGGGTTTCGTGCGGATGCGCGGCGCGATCGAGATGGCCGCAGAGGAGCGCCCAGAGGGCGGTGTCGACCTCGGGGATCATGGTGTCGGCGCCCGCCGATCCGGGCTCGCCGGATCCCAGGGGGTCGGTTTCTCGGCCGCGATCAAGCCCGCTTCCGCGAGATGTTCGATCTTGACGTTCACGTGGTTGGCTTCCTGATACGCGGCTTTGGCGGCGAGCGTGCCCTCTTCCGTTTTCGCGGTGTTGTCGAGCACGAGCGCCGTCAGGGCATCGACCGCGGTGATCGCGACGCCTTCCGCCTTCTGGACGGTTGTCGCGAGCATGAGTTGATCGTGCCGGGTCTGCAGGGCCAGTTCGGCGGCGTGGGCGCGGTTGACGCTCGCGACTTCCGCGTTGTCCGCCGCGACCTTGAGCGCGAGCGCGTCGGCGGTCGCCTGCACTTTCGACGCGAGCTCGACGGCGAGCGCCTTCCGGTCCTCCAAGAGCCACTGGCGATCGCGCGTCGTGCGTTCGTCGACGAGCTTCGCGGCGACGGCGAGGGCGTTCGCGGCCCGCTCGGCGACGTCCGCCTCGTGGTTTCTCGCGTTACGATAGTTCATCGACAGCCGCCAGAGCGTCGCGATCTGTCCGATCGCGAGCGTCACCATGCCGGCGATCACGCCAGCGTCCATTGTCACAGGTCAACTCCGATACCGCTGCAGCGCCCGGGTGTGATAGGTCAAGGCGGGCTCGCCGCGAATAGTGCCGAGAATCACCCGAATCCCCCACCGGACCAGGCGGTGCTCGTAATTGGGATAGTAGAGATCGCGCCGAAACATCTGCATCGCCATCTCCTGCAGATCGGCGCGTTGGTGCGGGGTGATGTCGCCGAACGGCCCGGGCAGATGCTCGCCGTGGGCGCGCAGGTAGGCCACGCGCAACGCAATCCGCGCGCGCGCTTCGGAGGACAGGAGCCCGCTCATGGCGGCGTCTCCACGTTGCCGCTGAGCGTGCCGCTCGTCACGAAGCGCGGCCACGCCTGCCCGACACTCGCGCCGTCGCCGAACACCCCGTACGCCGTGCGCGGCCACGTGTTGCCGGTGATCGTCAGGTTCGTCGCCAGGGCCGTGCCGGTGAAGTAGACCGTCGACGTCAGCCCCGTCCCCGCGAAGGTGTTCTGCGTGATCGCCAGGTCCGCCGGGCCGCCGGCGATCTGGATCATGCGTTTGCTCCCGCCGCGATACTCGAGCGGGTTGAGATCCGTGACGCGGTTGCCGGTGATCGTGACATTCTGCATGGACACCGACGGTTGGGTATCGTCGAGCGCCAACAGGTTGAAGGCGGCGCTCCCGTGCATCAGCTCGTTGCGGCGCACCACGACATTGCGGATGGTCGACCACGGCGCGTGGCCGGTCTGATTGCGCACCGTCGCCGAGACGAGGTAGCCGCCCTGGCCCTGCCGCCAGCAGTATTCAATCCGATTCAACTCGACGAGCGCGCCGTCCACGGCTTTGAGTTCGAGCCGCGTTTTGACCCCGATCGGGAGCGCCATCCACTCGGGCTTCGCGGTGATCCAGTTGTTGCGGATCGTGACGTCGCGCGGCATCCGCGCCGCGGTGATGGCGTCACCGCCGCCGATCAGGATCGTCTCGGAGCCCGCCCGGAGAAAGTTATCGTCAATCAACAATCCCGGCGCCAGGTCGTAGGCGAGGATCGCTTGCGCGTCATCACCGGGTGACGGCAGGAAACAGTCATCCACATAACTGCGCCGGATGACGACGGCGCCGTTGCCATTCGCCAGGATGCCGTGCTTGGCGCCGCGGACCGGATCGCCGAGCACCCGCACCCGATCGAGCGTCACGCGGGCGCCGGCGATCGTCACGATCGTCAGACGCGGATCGGGCGCGCGGACCTCGACCCCGACGAGCGTCACGTCATCCGCGGGAATCGTGATCCCGCCCCGGAAGGACGGGAGCGGCGTCGTCGCATCCATCCGCGTGAGCGGCACGACACTCTGGAGCGTCACCGATCGCGTGAGGACGAGCGGCGCGGGATAGACCAGCGTCGGGCTGAGCGTCAGGAGCGCCCCGGGGGCTGCGGCGGTGAGCGCCGCATCCAAGGCGGCCGGCGTGGCCAGCCCGGTGAGCGCGGGCGCCTGGAGCGCCTGGAGGGCCTCTTCGAGGAGGGCGCGGGCTTTCGGGAGATCCTGCGGCGACGTCAGCGTGAGCGCGACGACGAGCGCGAGGATCCCGCGCCTCATGTGATCCGCAGCGACGGCCCGCTACCACCCAGCATCTGCACGAGGTACAACACGACGACCAAGACAATCACGATGTACACGACACTTTGAATCGGCTGCGGCAGATCAAACGCTGCCATCAACGCCCGCGCCGCCCAGATGACGACACAGAGCACGATCAGCCAGAGCAGGAGCGCGATCGGATTGAGCGCGAGCGCCAACATCATGGGGTTGTGTCCTCTTCCGTCTTCTGCGACGCGGCGAGCAGGCGCGCGAGGATCGCGGCCCGCGCCGACTGGGCCGGCCCCGTCGCGTGTTTCATCGCCTGCGCCCCGATCGACTTCAGCCACGCACTCCGATCGGCCAGCGCCCCGACGGCGAGCCCGGGATTTTTCACCATGCCGACAATCCCACTGAGGCCCATCGGATCGCGGTTCGCCGTGCGGCCGACGGCGCTTTCGAGCGCATCGCGCGTTGTCATCTGCCGCGCTTCCTGCTGCCAGAGCGGTTCGAGGTCGGGAATCTTCGCGCGCAGTTGCCCGGTGATCGATGCGCGCCCGGCCTTCTCGGCCTCGACCGTCGCCCCGCCGAGGCGGCCGAACTTCCCGCGCAGGTTCTTGCCGGTGTTGATCGCGAACTCGTGTGCGAGGTCCGCGGGCATCTGGGCCATGCCGGTCACCGGGTCGGACACGTGCGGGTTATTCGCGAAGTTCTCGCGGACGAGATTCACGGCGGCGGTGTCCGGCTGCGCGTTGATCTGCTTGCCGAACGTCTTCGCGTTGGTGTCGCCGATGGCCCGGGTCACGTCGAACGGATCGACGGTCACGCCCTGGCCGGCGCCGGCCTGAATCTTGGCGTGCGCGGCGGCGTCGGTGGCGTCGAGCGCCTCCTGGGCATTCCCCAGGCTGCGCGGCGAGACGATCCGGCCCTCGTCGAGCACGGCCTGCGCGATGGCCGACTTGGACGGAAACCCCGCGCCGGTGCGCGCCTTGACCAACGTCTCGGTCGGCTTCAGCGCGCTCTGCATCAAGCGCAGGGAGCCGCGCTTGAGCATCGGCGGCAGAACTTGGCCGGCGGCCAACTGCCCCGCGATACTCGTCAGCCCCCCGGCCGCGCCCGCCACGTCGCCGCGCACCAGATGGGCGATGGGCGTGTCGGGATTGATGCGTTGCGCCTCGATCGACCCGGAAATATCGGCCGAGCGGGCGGCGTTCTCGCCGATGCGCTTCAAAGTGTCGCGCGGATGCGAGACGGCATCCGCAATCGCGCCGGGCCAGGTCTGCACCTGCGGCAGCTTCGCGAGAAACTCCGAGCCGAAGCGGCTGAGCGCCGAGGGCGGTTCCGCGGCGGGGGGCTTTGCGCCGCCGCCGCCGAGGTGCGCGACGATGTCGGCCTCCGACGGCGGGCTGTCGGCTTCCACCTCGAACTTGCGCCCGTCGGTCAGCTCGACGTGATACTTCGGCATTACTTGATTTCCGTGATCGACTTGATCTTCACGCTGCTCGTCGCGGCCGGCGGCGGCGGCGGGGCTTTCCCGGTCCCGAGATCGCCCTCATCGAAGATGTCGGCCGTGTCGATCTGGTAGCGGCGCGCCAGGCTGTCGATCCGCTTCTTGTCGCTGTCGGCGAAGTGGTGCATCCCGTCGGCCATCTGCTGCGCCAGCGTGACGAAGGTTTCGAGATCCTTGATCGGCACGCCGGGGCCGCCCTGCGTGATGCGCTGCCCGATGCCCTGGAGCCGGCCCATCAGCGCCACACCCTGCGGCGTGCGGTTGAACTCGCTCTCGCGCACGACCGAGGTCGGGTCGAGGATCTTGTTGAACTCGTTGATCACGACCTGCGACCCGGCGTTGACGTCGCCGCGTTTTGCCGCCTCGAGCCCCTGTTCCATCTTCTGCACGTGAACGCCGATTTCCCGCACGGGCTTGATCGCCTTCTGCCAGTTGCCCTGCAGATCCTTGGTGGCGCGGAACGATTGCGCGGGCGTCAGCGACGACCCGCCGCCCTGACTGGCCCGCGCGCCTTTGAGATCGGCGAGCTGTTGCGCGATGCTGTTCTTCCAGTCCTGCTGCTCGCTGCGGTCTTTGAGCGCCGCATCGGCGCGGAGGTTGTCCGCCGTGCGATCCGACTGCAGCGCCGCGTCATTCTGCTGCTTGGTGCTCGCGCCTTTCAGGAACAGCCGCCCCTTCATCGTCGGGCTACTGGCGATCGTCCCCGGCAGATCGCCCACCGGCGGCGCATCGTTCGCCAGGAGACTCGCCGGCGCCTCGGGCGTCGGGATCCCCTTGGCCGTCAAGAGCGAGCCGCGGCCCCCGGTCTGCAACATCGCGACGCCGGGATCCGAGCCGGGCATCACCGTCCCGCTCGGAATCTGATCGGCGAGCGCAGACGCCCGCCCGACCGATCGATCGAGATCGGCCGCCTGGTGTTCGCGCACCGTCTCGGCCAACCGGTCGCTGCGATCGGTATCGGTCTGATCGAGCCGCCGCGTCTGCAGGCCGTTCTCGAACTGCTGCTGTTGCTGCAGATCGGCATAGTGCTTGGCCGCGATCCGCTGCTTGAGCAGTTCGCGAAAGCCGTCCGCCGCCGCCGAGGCGCCGTAGGCGCCGGAGAGTCCAAGTCCCACAGGTCCGCTCCTCTTCAGCGCCAGTCTTCGAAGTCGTCGCCGTTGCCGCTCCCGCCGCCGCCTTTGTTCACCCAGTTCCAGTACTCATCCATCACGTCGACCTGTTGGCCGGGGAGTTGCGCCGGGTCGACCGGATCGCCGGTGTTGCCGTAGTTTTCCGGCCACTGATCGAGGAACTGATCGGTCGTGACGTCGGCCTCCGGCAGGTCGGGATCCCAGAGCTTCGGGTCGCGGCCTTCGGGATCCTCGGGGTCCGCCCAGCCGGTGAAGTCGCGGCCGAACGACGGCCCGGTCAACGCGCCGCCCGCCGACGGTTTGTCCCCCTGCACGCTGCCGCCGCTGCCGCCGCGGATCTTGTCCGCCAGGGCTTTGAGGAGTTTCCCGATGTCGCCGCCCGCCCCGCCGAGCGATCCCGCCGCGCCGGCCGCTTTGAGGAGCTTGTCCAAGGCGCTTTCGTTCGGGAGCGGCGCGAGCACCGGCGCCGCGGGGAGCGCGAAGCTCGGACTCTTGACGCGGGCGCCCGCCACCTGGGCGAGGTCCGCGCCGGCTTGCCGCGTCGCCGGGCCGAAGTTCGCGGGGGTCAAGCCTCCCGTCGATTGCGGCACCGGGATATTGCCGACCTGCTGCGTCGCGCCGGTCCAGGCGAAGGGCTTGATGTTCGCCATCGTGTCGCCCTGCGCCGTCTGCTGGGCGCTGAGCGCCGGGCCTTGCAGCGCGGCCTGCATCCGCGTGCGGAAGATGTCGGAGGCGGCGCGGGCCTGCTCCTGATTGACGCCCGCTTCGGTGACGCGCCCCTGCGCGCGCGCCTTTTCGATGTCGGCGAGGATCGAGCCGATGGATCCGATGGTGTCAGCGGTATCAGCCATGTGTTAGCCTTCGCGGATGAACAGACGGGACTTCTTCGGTCACACGGCTGGCGTCGTGCTGTTCGGCGCGACGGCGAAACATGCCCAGGCCGGAGCCCACTTCGGCCGCGACGCCCCGCCCGCCGATTTTCCGGAGTTCAACTGGATCCAATTTCAAGACGCGATCAGCGGCATCGTGCCGATGCGCGGCGACCATCTCGTCTCGTGCGCGGATGGCCTCTACAGATTGCGCGGCTGCGAGGGGCCATTCAAGATTGACGAGCGCGATCCGCGGCGTCTCTGGATCAGGCATGTGCGCTGGGACATGACGCAAGTCGAGTTGTGGCATCGACACTGAGGCCTTCATGGTCCCGTCACGTTCTGCGAGGCCATCGCGTTGAGATAGGCCGAGTATTTGCCCATGTCGACCCCCATGCCTTCGCGGCGCAGGGTCGCGTCGAGATTCGCCAACTGGAGTTGCAGGCTGCGCGCCGTCTCTGAATCCCCCGATTGCAGCGCCATCTGCAGATAGCCCTGGAGCTCGGCGCGGCGCGACTGGACTTCCTTCATGATGAGATTGGCGCGCAGACTCGCCTGCGCCCCGGTCGCGCGCTCGTTGCTCTGCTGGATGCCTTGGTTGAGCGCGTTGGTGTCCAGCCCGCCGCCGCCTTGGCCGTAGAGATGCTCGGCCAGGGCGGTGCGTTCCTTGTCCATCCCCCGCGAGTTTTCGTCGCGCATGGCGGTGACGGCGCCGGCAATGCCGCTGCTGGTCTCGTTCACCGGTTCCCCCGCGGCGCGGATGCGCTCGAGGAGCTGCTGGCGGATCTGATCCGTCCACGCGCTCGTGCCGGTGGTCGTCTGGGTGCCCGACGGTTGGTAGAGCGCGTCGGTGCCGGTCGGAGCCGCGACGAGGCCCGTCGTCGTTGGCGCCTGAATGCCCGCGTTCAGATTCTTCGGCGTGTGCTGGTCGCCGCCGCCGGTGTGATAGACGCCTTTGGCGTCGTAGCCGGTATCGACCCCCGTCCCGCCGAGGTTTTTGTCGAGCCGGTCGCGCATGTACGCCCAGTCGCCGGTCTCCACCCCGCGGCGCAGCCAGTAGGCGCGATCGCGGAAGCCGGAGCCCTCGCCGCCGTCGGTGACGCCGTACTTGGCGAAGAGCGCGTCGATCTCGGCTTCGGGGCCGCTCCCCGCCGCCGCCGCGCCGGTGGTCGCGCCCGCCGTCGCGTTGCCGTCCGTGCCGTAGATGTAGTCGGCCGTCCGCTGCGCTTCCTCCCGGCTCACGCCGCTGGCAATCGTCTCCTGCAGGAATTGCTGTTTCGTCCGCGTGTTGCCCGCCTGGTTGTGCGCGCCGCCCGTCGTGGCCCCGCCGCCGCTCCCCGCCCCGGCCGTGGTGACGCCCGTCGTGTCGTCGTAGACCGTGTCGCTCCGGGTGTCGGTCGGGGCGGCGATCACCGGGGCCGGCGTCACGGGGTCCGGCGTGGGCAGCGGGGTCGGCGTCGGCTGATCCGCCGTGGGATCCTCGTCGCCGGCGCGCCAGGTGCCGCCGCCGCCGCCGCTGGCGGTCTGCACGAAGTTGGCGGTCTGCAGCGTGTCCTGGCCGGCGCCGCCGCCGAGTTGCGCGGCGATCCGCTGCTTGAGCCGCTCGCCGTCGTCCGTGGCCGCCTCGTCGTCGTCTCGGATCATCACGCCACCTCGTAGAACATCTCGCCGTTGATCGACGTCGTGCCCGCCGCCGCCGCGAAGTTCGCCGCGTCCTGGCGGATGAAGAAGATCGACCGCGGATTCTGCGCCGGGTCGACCACCGCTTCGCCCGGCACGAGGACGCCGTTGTCGCTCAGCCGAATCGCGACGCGGGTCAGGGTCACCGCCTGGAAGAAGTCCGTCGGGAGCCGCAGGATCAACTGCGTGTTGAGCGGCGCCGCGACCGTCGTCAGCCCGATGTTGAAGACGAGAAACACGGTCTTGCCCACCACCATGTACTTGATCGTCGCCAGCGTCGGGCTGACCGTCCACGTCATCGTGCCGAGGCCGACAAAGGCCAGCGTGCTGAAGGGCAGCGGGATCCATTCCCCCAGCGGCGTCCGGCGCCCGTGTTCGCTGATCGACCCGCTCGCCGTGATCGTCTTGTGCGTGTCGTCGAGGTTGTGCTCGGTGTGATAGCCGGCGCCGATCGTCGCGACGAGGTTGGTCAACTGCAGGGCGAGGAACCCGCGCAGGACACTGAGCACGCCGGGCGTCGCCTCGCCGGGCGCGTCCGCCGCGGGCCGGTCCTCGCCGCCGGGCCGGTCCTCGACGCCGCGAATCTGCGTGATGTAGGCGAGGCCCAGTTTCATCCGCTCACCGGATCGTGTTTGGTGAAGGGGAGGACGAGCCGATCGAGCGACCAGGCGGCGGCGAGCGCCGTCGCGTCGCCGACCTGATGCTGCACGAAACTGACATCCTCGGCGAGCCCCGTCCCCTCGAAGACCCGCGTCACCCGCGTCTCGCTGCCCACCGCCGTCAGGAGCGCCGTGCCGGTCTTCGTCGTCAGGCCGAAATCACCGGTCACGGTGTCGGTAATGGTCGCCGCCGTCAACGCCTTGGCGAGCAGGATCGAATCGCCAATCTCGCCGTAGAAGCCCGGCCCGCCCGGCTCATAGGCTTTCGTGACGATGTAGGACTGATAGACGGCGCCGTTGTCGGTGACGTTGCTGCTGTCGGCGCGCCAGATGAGGACCGGCGTCAGGCTCGGCCCGAGATAGGGTTTCAGATCGCGCGACATCGCCGCACCGATCGTCTTGCTGAACATCACCGCGCAGCGCGTGTTCGCCAGCGGATCGGAGGACGGCACGCGCGTCCACCCATCGGTGTTGATGTCGAGGATGTTGAGCGTGTTCGGGTCGTTGCTCGACCCGGTCGCCCACCAGAACCACACCTGCCGCTTGTCGGCGTGATAGACCGTCACGGCGACGCGCTTGGTGGCCGAGAGATTGACCGTCGCCGTCGGGCCGAGGACGTAGTCCTCCATGTTGCGCCCGAGGTATTCGAGGCCGCTGAGCGACCAGCGATAGGCGCCGCGATGCGACATCCAGTAGAGGGCCGCATTGCCGCGTTTGTCGTCCGCCCGGCAGATGCTCGGAAAACTGATGGCGCCGATACTCTTGCTGATCGCTTCCGCCCGGTAGGGCTGGGCGACCGCGCCGGTCGACGTCAGGTGCCAGATCTGCCGGTCCTTGAAGGCAAAGAACGTCCCGAAGACCGGGCCGCAGAGCCCCGTCGGCGAGCCGGAATCGTTCTCGTCGAGGCCCAGGCGGTAGTTGGTCGTCGTGTCGACGCGCTCTTCGTCGAAGACGTCGAGCGAGCCGATCACCGCCGAGAGTTCGATGTCGTCCTGTTTGTTGGTCGTGACCCAGTTGCCGAACCCGAGGATGCGCGCCTGATCCGCGGCGATAAACTTGTAGGACTTCTGCAACTGATACGTCCCGGTCAACGCGCTCAGGACGCCGGTGTCGTAGGTGTAGGGCGATTGCGAATCGTCATAGAACGTCGTCCCGATCGCCACCGTCGCGATCCGGTAGAACGTGACGCCGTCGATCCCGGCTTCGATCTCCCAGTGCGTCTCGCCTTCGTTGACGACGGTGGCCTGGGTGACGCGCAGGGCCGCCCCGGCGCCGGACGGGACAAAATTCGAGGCGGCCGACGGTTCGGAGCGCCGCACGGTGATGCCGCTGCGTTGTTCGGTGTTGCGCTGGCGATAGAAGCGCTGGACCGCCGCATAGGCGCCGGCGCCGGTATTGGCGAGCGTCGGCCCCGCGGCGGGCGCCGCCAGCCCGGTGCGCCGGATGCTGTTACTGACCGGATCCCAGCAGTGGAGGCGATCGACCGCCGACTTGTAGGCCAGGAACAACTTGCCGTTGATCGTGGCGCTGGTCACGTCCCAGCCGTTGCCGGTTGGGACATCCTTGATCGTCGGGGTGCTCCACGTCGTCCCGCCCGCCAGGCGGTTGATGATCGGCGTCGCGGCATCGTCCACGGCCCAGAGCTCGGCGAGCGTTTCATCCGTCCCGGGGACATGGCGGAAGAGCGAGGAGATCGTCCCGGTGAAGGTCGTATTGACCATCCCGGCGACGTCGAGGCCGCCGCGCTTGCGGCCCAGGCGCGAGCGGAAGAAGTCGACATTGACCGCATCGGCGCATTCGGTGTCCTTGATGGCCCACGGATCGTCGGCGCCGTTGCGCCCGCCGCGCAAATCGTCGATGACGAGGCGGCCTTTGCTATCGCCCACGCGCCCCCTTGTCGGCGGCCAGGGCCGCGCGAATGGCGTGGACGTCGGCGCGTTGCACGAGCCCCGGGGGGACGCGCACCGCGCGATAGTCGTTCGGGTGCAGGTCGGTCACCTCGACATAGAGATTCCCCGCCGCGTCGCTCGGCACGGTCAGCCCCTCGGCGACTTCGACGATCGCGGCGACACTGCCGTCCGGCGCCAGGCGCGCATACTGGCGAAATTCGCGGCCGTCGTGGGTGTCGGGCAGGCCCATCGGTCAGCTCCCTGCCGGATACATCGGCCCGAGCGACGACCAGCGCACCGGGATGGGGCGCAGGGTCGCGATCCGGTCGCCGTCGTTCAAGACCCAACTCCGCAGCGCGTTCTGCCCCTTGAGATACTCGACGCGGGCGAGTGAGTAGCGGGCATCGTCTTTGAGTTCGTATTCCTTCATCCGCGCGCCGAGCGCGATCACGTAGTGGAAGTCGGGCGGCAGGAGCGGTTCGTCCGTGTCGTTGACCAAATCGAAGATCGTGCGCGTCGCGTCAATCGTCTGCACGACCGCCGCCGTCGGGACCGGGAACCACTCGATCGCGAGATAGCGCGCCGCACTCTGCCCGGGGGCAATGCGCGCGAGTTCGTTCCCCGCCGCGGCGGCATCGAAGAGCGAGATGAAGCCGACGGTCGTCGCGAGGTTGAGATAGACCTTCGCCACTTCGAGGATGTCCGTCCGCGTGCCCAGCGCGACGCGTGTCGTGCCCGTCAGCGTCGTGCCCGCGACCACCGGGATGTGCGGATAGCCGCCGGTCACGACCGCTTCGACGAAGACCTTCTGTGTCGTGTCACTCGCGGAGGAACTGACCGCCCACAGGCCGGTCGCCGCCGCCGGTTGGAACTGCACCGGCTGATAGCCGGCAATGGCGTACTGCAGCGGGAACCCGCCGGTGAACGCTTGCGCCGGATCCCAACTCCGGAGTTCCGACAACGGCACTTGCGTCAGGACGTGGTTATTGGTGCGGTCGACGATCTTGCGGATGCGCGCGACGGCTTGCGGCAGACCCGAGCGCGCCACGTTCGCCGTCGTCGTCACCGTCAGGACGTCGTCGCGCAAGCGTTCGATGCCGGGCAGCGTCAGGAGCTCCCGGTGCGACTCGTTGCAGTAGGCTTTGATCCGATCCGAGACCGCCGTCGCGGGCGTCGTCTGGAACCGCAGCCGCCGATAACAATCCGCGAGGATGGACGCGAAGGTCACTTACTCACCCACGGACACCGCGAGCTTCCCGGCCTTGATCAGCTGTGCTTCCTTGGTCATCGTCAAAATGTCGTCGTGCTCGATGCCCTTGTAGTCGAGCATCTCCCGGAGCATGAGTCGCAGCGAGACAAACTGCTGTTTGTTCTCGTTGTTGAACAGGCCCGCGTAGCCCTGGCCGTCCTTCGCGCCCCGCAGGGCCAGTTCCTCCAGTCGATTCGTGACGCTGTTCATCACGGCGACCACGTTGATCGTGACAGGCGCGCCGTCGTTGAGGGTGACGTGATATTCCCCCGGCTCCAGCCGGTTGAAGAGTTCGACTTCTTCCCGGTCGAAACTGTGGAGCATCGGCGTGTTCTTGAAGGGCGCATACACGTCGCACTTCAACTCCGGCATCGGGTAATCTTTCTGCCCGCGCAGGTTGAACTGCGAGATGTGCGGCCCGACCAGACACGAACGCCGCCGCGTCTGTTTGAGTTGTTCCGCCTGCACCACCTGATTCGCGCCGGCAATATCGGCCAGCCGCGCCAGGATGGACGCCATC